>Ga0315314_1004053_pt1 | contig 11157 bp, 8 predicted proteins | sample TDP9_MG_FD_203631 | JGI IMG/M metagenome (GOLD analysis project Ga0315314, IMG submission 203631) | Freshwater sediment microbial communities from Lake Towuti, South Sulawesi, Indonesia - TDP9 | ecosystem: Environmental > Aquatic > Freshwater > Lake > Sediment | place: Indonesia: South Sulawesi... | reverse complement strand
CTTCTCCGAGGGAGCGAGCCAGGCGGCTCAGATCCACGCTCTCTTTCTTCATGATCCGCCGGCTGATTCGGGATAAGTTCAAGAGGTCATCGATCAACCCTGCCATCCTCTGGGTCCCGGAGCGGATGCGGCCCAAATGCGCCTTGGCTCCCTCCTCCAGCTGATCGCCATAGTCCTCCAGGAGCGCCTGGCTGAACCCATCGATGCTGCGCAGGGGGGCGCGGAGGTCGTGGGAGACGGAGTAGGAGAAGGCCTCGAGTTCTTTGTTGGCGGCCTCCAGTTGGGCGGTGCGCTCTTTTACCAGTTCTTCGAGACGGTCCTTGTATTCTCTCAGCTCTTTTTCTGCCCTCACCCGTTCGGTGATATCCTGAACCATCGACAGCACACCTATTGCTGAGCCGTCTGGTTCCGTGAGAGGCGTATTTGACCATGAGCAGATGATGGTACGACCGTCCTTGGTAGTATTTTCATTGACGCTGTGGGCGGTACTATCCCCTTCAATCAGGCGGCGCCAAATGGTGTCCACATGGGGCTGAACCGCCTTCGGTACGATTCGATCATAAGGATGCCTGCCCTTCATCTCATCGGCAGTGAACCCAAAGATCGTCTCCGCTGCCGGGTTCCATGAAACCGCGCGAAAATCGGGATCCCAAACGATGCAGCCAATGGGCATCCGATCGATCTGCAACTGCAGTCGTTCTTGGATCTTTTGCAGGGCTGCCTTCGCCTGCCTACGCTCGGTGATATCCTCGAGCGAGCAATCGAAGTAGGCAGGCTCTTTCGTTTGCTCGTCATAGACCACCCGAGCATTCACAGAGACCCAGATGGGGATTCCGTCCTTCTTCAGTAGCTGGTATTCTGCCCCGGTGATGCTTCCCCGGGCCAAAAGATTGTCCGAGAAGGCCTTTCTGTCCGCAGGGTTCGGGTAGAGATCGGCCGGCGAGATTTGTTTGAATTCCGCTTCGGAGTCAAAGCCGAACATGCGAACGAGGGCGGGGTTGGCCATCAGGAATCTCCCCTTAGGGCCTGGTGTGTTGCGATAGATGCCAATGGGAACATTCTCCACGAGCCTACGGTAGCGCTCCTCGCTCTCCCGCAGGGCCTCCTCCGCCCGCTTGCGCTCGGTGATGTCGCGGGTTATCTTGGCAAATCCGTAAGGGAGTCCCGCTGTATCTTGCAAGGCGGTGATGGAGACATCGGCCCAGAACCTGGAGCCATCCTTCCGCACTTGCTCCCCCTCTTCCCGGAACCTCCCGGTCTTGGCTACGGTGTCCAGGATGTGCTGCGGTCTGCCTCGCCGAATGTCATCCTCCGGGTAGAAGAGGGAGAAGTGCTTCCCCACGATCTCCTCGGCTGGATACCCGGTGATGCGTTCCGCTCCGGCATTCCAGTTCGACACCCCACCTTCCTCATCCAGAAAGATTATGGCGTTGTCTTTCACCTGATCCACCAGCAGACGGAGGTGCTCGTCCTTTTCGCGCAAGGCCTGCTCGGTCCGCTTGTACATCAATGCCTCCACGAAGGCAAGAGATAAGGCCTCTATATCCTGCTGATCATCCAGGCTGTAGTCCGACTCTTTGTTGGCCAACCCGATCAAACCGATCGGCTTTCCTTCCCGCTTCAAGGGAACCCCAAGGAAGCGGATGAGGGGTGGGTGTCCCTCCGGGGTTCCCACTCGATCGGGATGGGATGCGGGGTCATTGGCGATGACGGATTCTCCTCTTCTGATGGTATTTGCCCAGATACCGCGAACAGGTAGGCCTTTAAGCAGCAAGATGGCATCCGTCTCTGGCATTCTGCAGGCAGCCCAACCCGGATCGGTCAGGGCGAGGCAATCCACGGTACCTGACTCGTTCAATTCGTCAATAAAACCAAACTGGCTGCCAGTTAACCCCTCCGCTACCGCCAAGCACTTGCGAGCCAAGTCCGCCTCCGTTTCGCTGATCATGGCCTCTCTTAGAACCTGGTTAAGCCCTTCGAGCAGCGTCCTTTGCCTTTGCAGCTGACCTTCCGCCCGCTTGCGATCGGTGATGTCCACGAGGACCCCGGAGATTCTCTCTCCGTTGAGCGAAGCGCCGAGAAGAACATTTCTCGTTTTCCCGGTCTTGGTCAGGGCTTCGGCCTCAAAACTGTCGACCCTTCCCCGGGCCCTCAGGTGGTTGATGAAGATCTCCCGTTGCTTCGGGTCCCTGTACCTCACAAGGGCGCCCCCTGATTTCATCTCTTCGGCAGAATCAAACTCCAACATCTTCGATAGGGCGTCATTCACATAGAGAACCTCTCCCTTGAGGGTCGTCTCATACACTCCTGCCAGGGCGTTCTCAACCAGTTCCCGATACCTTTTCTCCGATTGGCCCAGCGAGACCTGCGCTCTCTTTCGCTCCATGAGAACGGCTGCCACTGTACCGATCATCAGTATGCCAGCTCCCCGATTAATCAAGCCTAACTTGGGATCTATCCCTGGCGGCGAATAGATGAACCCTATCAGCATGAGGATGGCGGATACCAAAACAACGACGATCGGATAGATCCGCCATGCCGCCCAGTAGGAAACCACCACCGGGAGGAGATAGAAAATCCATTCCGCTACCCCGAGGGGGGTCATGAGGTCGAGCACAAAGGTGGTACCGGCAATCAGTGCGCTTGCCCCATAGATCAAGAGATCTCTCTTTGGGATCTTGGAATTCCTCCTGCCAGGGCATCGGATCTGGGCTAACGGTTCAAAATCGCTTGCTTGCACTTTCTCATCACACCTCTATTCCTGAGGGAGTAAAGATTCTCTTGGTTTGCTATCGTCATCCAAGGTAAACCCTTTATTGTAGAATAACCCCCAACAGGCATCCACCACCTGCGGATCGTAGCGAGTGCCCTTATAGCGGCTGATCTCCTCCAGTGACACAGCCACACCCCAAGCAGGCCGATAGGGCCGGTGAGAGGACATGGCTTCGACCAAATCCGCTACCGTGAGGATCCTTGCCTCCATTAGGATCTCCGCATCGCGAAGGCCTGCGGGATAGCCTGATCCATCCAGCACCTCATGGTGCTGTAATATGATCTGGGCCACCGGCCAGGGGAAGTCGATCCCCTTTACGATGTCGTATCCCACCTGGGGATGGATCTGGATGATGGCGAACTCGGCCTCACTGATCTTTCCGGGCTTGCTGAGGATCTCCGCCGGCACCGCGATCTTGCCGATGTCGTGAATGAGTCCCGCCATGTGGATCCCCTCCACTTGGGATGGGGGAAGCTTCAGTTCCTCGGCGAGGGCACGGGCCAGGCGGGCTACGCGCTGTTGATGGCCTGCGGTGTAGGGATCCCTCTTTTCGGTAGTGATGGCCAGGGCCTGGGCAGTTCCCTCCAGCATGCGCCGCAATCGTTGGTAACTTAGTCTGAGTTCCTCCTCCGCCCGCTTCCGCTCTGCCCGCTCCTTCACCTCCTGCAAGGCTCGCCGAACTGCTGGCACCAGCCGGGTGGGTCTATCCTTGAGGACATAGTCGGTAGCCCCCCTCTTCAGGCTCTCAATCGCCCTCTCCTCGCCGATGGTGCCGGAGACAAAGATAAACGGCACTTCCGGGCACTGCTCCTGTGCGATAGCCAAGGCGGCCATCCCATCAAAGGAGGGGAGGCTGAAGTCCGAAAGGATGAGGGTCGGCTGAAACTCCTCGAGCTCCCTCAGGAACTCCTCTATCGTCTCCACGCGGCGGGAGGAGAATTCGATTCCGCCCCCTCGCAACTCCCTTGCAGCTAACTCGGCATCATCGGCGGAATCTTCGAGGATCAGGATACGCAGCTCTTTATCTATTTCGGAGGAGCTAAGCACGGGCTGACCTCATTTTGCTTGCCAGGGGGGGGTATGTGAAAGCTCCTCTAAGATCTCAGCTATTCTTTCAAATTCGGTCGATTTATCGAGGAAGAAGTCGGCTCCTGCCTCTTCGCATTCCTTCCGGTATTGGGGGTAAGGGTAATTGGTGAGAATGATAACGAATGGGGGGGGCTTGGGTGAAGCTGCCCTGATACTTCGGAGGACCTCGATGCCAGATCCTCCGGGCATCCGGATATCGAGAATCACCACCTCGGGCTCAAGTTGGCGAAGGAACTCAATGGCTCCAGGCACATCTCTCGCCTGGCCAACGACCTGGATATCCTTCAGGTCGGAAAGTAGCGCTACCAGGCATTCCTGCAAGACAGTTGAATCATCCGCGATGAAGACTCGCATGAGATCTCCCTCATCCGAGCATAGAATTAGGATGGGCAAGCACATTGATCTGCACGAGGCCCTGGCCCCGTTGCAGATCATTCCAGGTCTTTCAGATCTTGGGTGGCACGCATATCACCCCCGCTTCCTCCTTGGATTCAATCCCTCCGTTCCCACTGAGGCTCCTGCTCGGGGGATTATCCCGTTCCTCCAATATTTTCAGCCTACTTTCTATTTCACGAAGTAGCGCCCGAATCGCCTTGCGCAACAAGATCAATTCCGCTCTGCTCAGATCATTCGATAGCATGACCTCCTCCTTGCGGTCCAAGGTTTGGAGATCTGGTTGGAGCCATTATCCCATTGGATCTGGATATCCCCACTATCTGGAGTAATAGGTAGCCCCGGGGCCGTGTCGATTAAGAGCAGGAGGGGACTGGTACTATCCGCCCCAGTATCTTTCTTCGAAGGTACCGACATAGTTACATTGCTCCATAGAGCCCGGGACTGCAGACCCGGATGGCTCATGCAAAGTAGGCTGAGGACAGCCGGATCTCCGCCATCGGTCTTTTTAGCCCATCCAGACCAAGGTAGTCTATCAGCGGTAGTCTGGTTTCCTTGTAGGGTATTGTCTTACGCTGCATGGGGGGGAGACGCGGCGGGGAGGAAGGAGAAGGAAAGAAGTAGCGGGAGGTTCTATTCCAACAGGCGATTCTGAATGGCGTAGTGGGTCAATTGCGCGTTGCTCTTCATGTTCATCTTTTGCAAGATCCGCGCCCGATAGGTGCTGATGGTTTTGGGGCTGAGTTGTAGTATCTGGGCGATCTCGAATACTTTTTTTCCGGACGAGATCATGAGCATCACCTCATACTCGCGATCGGACAGTCTTTCGTGAGGTGCACGCTCGGCATCCACTCCCAACTCGTAAACCAGCCTCTCGGCGAGCGATTCACTGATATATTTTCCACCCGAGAGGACCTTCCTCACTGCATCCCTCAGTTCCTCCGGGACGCAATCTTTTGTCATATAGCCGGCGGCCCCGGATCTCAGGGCGCGTACTGCATAGAGCTCCTCGGGATGGATGCTCAGAATGAGCACAGGCAGTTTGGGATTGAGCGATTTCAATTCCTTCAACACCTCGAGCCCGCTTCGGCTGGGCAGCGAGATATCCAGCATTATCATGTCCCAATGCCGATCCCGGACCTGCTGCAGCACCTGCACCGCGTTCTGGGCTTCCCCAAAGTCTGCCTGGGGGAACTCCTCTCGCAGGATCCTTTTCACCCCTTCACGAACCACCGCGTGGTCATCTGCGATTAGGAATTTGAGCATTCTATTACCAACTACCTATTCGTTTCCAGTTTCGGGTTGCGGGTTTGATTTGTACTTTGCCCCTCTGATCTTGGTCCTTCGAAGGTAGCTCATGAGTCTGCCGATCATACGACCGATTTCAGCGGCCTGGGCAGATATGCGCTCAAATGTCTCCTGGTCAATATACCCCTGGTCATGAGCGACACAGAGATGACTCCTAATCTCACCCGCGGAGCCTTTTGCTATGGAGAGGAATTGTAGGAATTCGTTCGTTCCGCCTCGATCAAAGCCCTCGGCGATATTGGACATGATGGAGACAGAGGCCTTCCTTATCTGGTCACGGAGTCCAAAGTCTTTGGAAAACATGCCCTGAGCTGAAATCGTATAGATTTCTCGCGTAAGTTCTCTGGCTCTCTGCCAGGCCTCTATCTCTTCAAAGCTTTGGAAGGTACCCACTCAACCCCCAACTCTAAACCCGAAACCCGCAACTCGGGACGCCCAACGCGAAACCCCAAAACCCGAAATGAGTCTATTGGGTTCTTTTGAGGGGTATTTCCACCGTGATCGTGGTCCCTTTTCCCGGATAACTATGGATATGGAGCTTTCCGCCCAAAACGAGGCAGCGCTCCCTCATTCCCAAGAGACCAAACGATTTCGGGTGATCCCTCGCCTCCTCGGTAATGCCCCTGCCATTGTCCCTGATTCGTAGTATGATCATGCCATTGCGCTCTCTTAGGCGGATGGTAACTTTGGTTGCGCCGGCGTGCCGAGCCACATTGGTCAAGCTCTCCTGAGCGATACGGAATAAGGCAGTTGACTGGTCTTTAGTCAGGGGGAGATCTTCGATATCGGAGACAAACCGGCAGATAGTGTCGGATCGAGCCTGAAATTCCTTCGCTTCCCATTCTATTGCTGCCACCAGACCCAGGTCGTCCAAGAGGGCGGGTCTCAATTTTCTGGATAGCTTGCGCGCCCACTTGATCGTAGTATCTGTGAGTTCTGTCATCGAACCGATTTTCCCAAGGAGTGGCTGGACCCTATCCTCGGCAGAGGATAAGCCCTTTAGCCTCTTCTGGAGCCATGATAGGTCAAATTTCAAGGCGGTGAGGCTTTGAGCGAGCTCATCATGTATCTCCTGCGCTATCAGTGTCCGTTCTTCTTCCCGCGCGGACTGAAGATGCGCGGCAAGCCTCCGAACCTCTTCAAAAGAGCTTGTGAGTAGCTCCTCCGTTCGTCTCCGCTCGCTGATATCACGGACCAGGGAACAACACATTCTCTTCCCTCCATAGGAGATGACCTTGCTGCTGAGCCACACATCCACTAAGGAGCCGTCCTTTCTCCGATACTTCCGCTCATGGGTAAAGGGCCCTTTCGATCTCAAGATCCTCCTGAATCTTCGATTGATGTCCTCCCGATCGGCGGCCACGATATCATAGATGGATAGGCCTGCGAGCTCCTCCGAGGAGTAGCCGAGCAAGTCTCGAAAACTTCTATTGGCCTCCAGGATACGCCTGGTCTCTGCATCTTCTAAGAAGATGCCATCCGGAGACTGCTCCACCACCGCCCGGTAGCGTTCTTCGCTCTGCCGAAGTGCCTCCTCGACTTGTTTGTGGGCAGTAAGGTCGCGGGCAGTGCCGCACACCACCTCTCTTCCGCCGTAGAAGGCGACGAATCCGCTGACCCAGACGTGCAAGAGGGAGCCATCCTTTCTGCGGAATAGGCGCTCGAAAAAGGGGATTTGTCTTTCCATTCGAATTCTTTGAAACCTTTGATCGATTTCCTCTGGATCAGTTGCAATGAAATCGTAGAGGCTTATACCCACGAGCTCCTCGGGGGAATACCCGAGCATCTTCTGGAAGGCAGCATTAGCCTCCAGGAGGTGTTTGGTCTCCACATCCACCAAATAGATAGCATCCGCCGACTGCTCCACCACCGCGCGATAGCGCTCCTCGCTTTGCTGCAACTCCTCCTCCATCCTCTCGCGCTCGGTAATATCTCGGATGATGCCCTGGTATTGCAAAGGCCTTCCGTCTTTGTCCCTCCGCAAAATAGCGGTGACCAGGCAGTCCATCTCCGTTCCGTCCTTCTTGCGTAACCTTATGTCGTAGTCTCTCACAAATCCCCCTCGTTCTATCTCCTGCTGAAACCTGCGCCGGTCATCAGGATTAGCGTATAGCTCGCGGACGTTCAGAGCCATCATCTCTTCTTTAGAATAGCCAAAGAGTTCCAAACCGGCCGAATTGATGTCAATAAACTTACCCTGGGGGGTGTTAATATAGATAGTATCCCTGGATTCCTCGAAAAGGGTACGATATTTCTCCTCGCTTCCCCGCAGGGCCGCCTCTGCCCGCTTTCGCTCGGTGACGTCGCGGGCGATGGCGCACACCACGTTCCTCCCCCCATGGGAGATGAGACTTACAGTGACCCAGACATCCAGGATGGAGCCATCCTTGCGGCGCCATTGCCGTTCGTAGGTTAGGGGAGCTTTTCCTCTTAGATTTTCCTCATGCCTTCGGTCGATGTCCTCCCGGTCAGCCGCGATGAAATCGTAAATGGACAACCCCACGATCTCCTCTGAGGCGTAGCCGAGCATCTCGGCAAAGGATCGGTTCGCCTCCAAGATGCATTTTGTCTCCGCATCCACTAAGTGGATGGCGTCTCCCGACTGCTCCATTACGGCCCGATACCACTCTTCGCTCTCCCGCAGCGTCTCCTGTGCCTGAATGCGGTCGGTGACATCGGTCACCGTGAGGACTAATCCTCTTGTTGCAGCGTCTCCGGGATCTCTGATCGGCATTAAGCTCCAATCCCAGTAACTCACGCCGCGTTCCGGATGATACGCATATTCGAATGGCTTGGCATATGCGAAGTAGGGCTTACCTGTTTCGACAACGCGTCGGAAGATCTCCTCATTCTCTGCGTTGGGATAGAGATCAAAGTGGTTTTTCCCAAGGAAGAACGAGCACTCCCGTTCATCTGCCTCCGCGTAGGCACGGTTGACTCGGATGAAGTTAAATTGGGGGTCCATGTATGCGACTCCCATGGGGGTGCAATCCAAGATCGTTTCAAGAAGACAAGTGGTATCTCGAAGATGCTCCTCCACCTGCTTTCTCTCGGTAATATCGCGGACGAAGGTACACATCACCTCCCTTCCCTGATAGGACAGCGTAGTCCCCCTGACCCATACCTCCACCAGGGACCCATCCTTTCTGCGGTAAGTGCGCTCATGCTCGAAAGGAACCTCCCCTCTCAGACTTAAGGCCTTCTGGAACCTATCATCGATATCTTTCGGGTCGGCGGCGACGATATCGTAGATGTGCATCCCCACCAGTTCCTCCGAGGAATAGCCGAGTAGTCGCTGAAAGGCTTCGTTGGTCTCCAGGACGCGTTTGGTCTCAATATCCCCCAGATAGATACCGTCCGGGGATCTTTCTATAATCGCTCTAAAGCCAGCTTCGGTCTTCCGCAGCATCTCTTAGGCCTGCCTCGAATAGGTTTCCGAGGCTTCTAACTCGGCAACCTGCTGGCGCGGATCCGTCAATTCCTCCATCAGTTGCTTCTTGGTCTCAGCTTCATCCTTCATCTGCTGCACCTCCACTTAGGGGGCCACGGCTCAGGCGCCTATGGGCTCCGGCTTAATGGCGTCCTCGGTCTTGCTGCGGGAGGGGATGATGCAGATGAACTCCATCGTCTCGCTCCCGGTATTGCGAAAGCAGTGTTCTTCCCCGGGTGGGACAAAGATCACGGAGCCCGGCTTGATGGAGGCCTGAAACCCCTTCTGGAAGACGACTCCACTGCCTTTGAGGACGAAGACCTGGTGCTCCCAGGGATGGCGATGATGATGGGATTGGCCTCCAGGCTCCACCTCCACCACGCGCAGGTCGAAGTTGGGAGCCCCATCCTGTTCGCTGATCACCCAGCGAATACCGGCCTTGGCCCCCTTTGGTTTCTCCAGTTCCACCTCGCGATAATTCCCTCTTACCAGCATGCCAGTCCTCCTCTCCTCGCTACGTCCTGCCTTCGATCTATATAAAGCCCTCAGCGGTCAGGACTTATGCAACTTGGAGCGAAACAGTCAATCCTTGCTGAATCTACTAAATGGAGAGGTGGGAGTCAATGAGAATCGAGGAGTTAGGGGCCGATGGGATCGCCCTTTGAACTGGCCCCAGGGGGATGGGGGAAGGGTTTTTCTTTGGGATTGAACGGGAAAGGGAATGTGGTATAATAAAAAGTCCGAATCCTTGCCCAAGGAGGGCAGCCGCCATCGATTCCATCCGCGGCTATATCACCCTCTATGAAGAAGGGATCCTGGCTCGGCGAATCGAGGAGGCCTTCAGTCTCCTGGAATCTTGCCGCATTTGCCCTCGAGCCTGCGGAAGGAACCGGCTCCTCGGGGAGGTAGGCTTTTGTGGGGCCGGGCGCCGGGCCAAGGTGGCCAGCTTCAACCTCCATTGGGGGGAGGAGCCGCCCCTGGTGGGGGAAGGGGGATCAGGCACCATCTTCTTCTCCCACTGCAGCCTGCGTTGTTGCTTTTGCCAGAACTATCCCATCAGCCATCTGGGGAATGGCAACCAGGTAGATGAGGCAGCTCTGGCAAGAATGATGCTCGATTTGCAGCAGAGGGGAGCGGCCAATATCAACCTGGTCACCGGGAGCCACTACCTTCCCCAGATCCTGGAGGCCCTTCCCATCGCCATCGAAGGTGGCCTTCGTTTACCCTTGGTCCACAACTGCGGTGGATATGAAGCATTAGAGTCCTTGCGTCTCCTCAATGGACTCGTTGATATCTATCTTCCCGATGCGAAATATGGCGAGCTGGAATTAGCCCAACTCTATTCGAAGGCACCCGACTATGTGGAGGTCAATCGGGCCGCCTTGAAGGAGATGGTTCGACAGGTGGGAGATCTGAGCCGAGATTCGGAGGGGAGAGCCAGGAAAGGCCTCATCGTTCGTCACCTGATCTTGCCCGGCCAGATCGGCAATACCCAAAGAGTCCTCTCTTTCTTGGCCCGTGAACTCCCCCCGCGCATTCACATCAGCCTGATGAGTCAGTACTTTCCAGCGAATGAGGCAAAGAAGTTTCCCGGGCTGCGCCGAGCCGTGAGGCCCAAGGAGGTCAAGCAGGTCCTTCGGATCATGGAAGATTTGGGGCTGGGGTATGGCTGGCATCAGGAGGGATAGGGGAATTCGGGATGGCTAAGGGCTGAGCCATGGGAAGCGATCGGATCATCATCAAGGGGGCGCGGGAGCATAATCTGAAGAATATCGATCTGGAGATCCCCCGCGATCAACTGATCGTGATCACCGGAGTGTCCGGCTCAGGCAAATCCTCCCTCGCCTTCGATACCATCTATGCGGAGGGCCAGAGGCGGTATGTGGAGTCCCTCTCCGCCTACGCGCGCCAATTCCTGGAACAGATGGATAAGCCGGACGTGGATCTGATTGAGGGGCTCTCTCCGGCCATCTCCATCGAGCAGAAGACGGCCTCCAAGAATCCCCGCTCCACGGTGGCTACGGTCACGGAGATCTATGACTATCTCCGCCTCCTCTTTGCACGGGTGGGAAATCCATATTGCTATCAGTGTGGGAAGCCGATTACCTCGCAGTCGGTTCAGCAGATCGTAGATCAAATCCTGCGCCTGCCCCAGGGAACTCGC
>Ga0315314_1004052_pt1 | contig 11158 bp, 15 predicted proteins | sample TDP9_MG_FD_203631 | JGI IMG/M metagenome (GOLD analysis project Ga0315314, IMG submission 203631) | Freshwater sediment microbial communities from Lake Towuti, South Sulawesi, Indonesia - TDP9 | ecosystem: Environmental > Aquatic > Freshwater > Lake > Sediment | place: Indonesia: South Sulawesi... | reverse complement strand
GCCATCATCCCGACAGCCTCCACAGGGAATCCCCCAGTGGCAGTTTCCTCAGAGAGCATGACCGCATCCGTCCCGTCATAGATGGCATTGACCACATCTGTCACCTCTGCCCTTGTGGGCTGTGCGTGGTCAACCATCGATTTCAGCATCTGGGTTGCAGTAATCGCAGGTTTTCCCAAACCATTGGCTTTCCGAATCAGCATCTTCTGAACATTGGGAATCTTTTCAAGGGGAGTCTCCAGTCCCAAGTCTCCCCGTGCCACCATGATTCCATCAGAGGCCGATAGGATCTCATCGATATTCTCCAAAGCCTCTTTTCTCTCAATCTTTGCAATCACAGGAATATTGGCTGACTCCTTTTTCAAAAACCCTTTGATAGCTTCAATGTCACCAGCCCCCTTGACGTAAGAGAGACCAATAAGATCGATGCCGTTCTGAATGCCAAAAAGAAGGTCTTCATGATCTTTCTCTGTGAAGGCCCTCGCCAGAATGGTTCCGGTTGGAAGGTTTATGCCCTTATGCGAAGTTAGCAGACCTCCCACGACAACATCACATTGGATATCTTGACCCTCACTTCTTAAGACCTGAAGCTCAATCGTTCCGTCCGAAAGAAGAATCCGATCCCCTGGTTTCACCTCGTCGGGAAGAGAGGCGTAGGTAATGGATGCCCTTTTCTCGTCACCCATGATCTCCCGATTAGTCAGCACAAATTTTTCACCCCGTTTTAACTCCGCCCCTCCCTTCTTCATCTTGCCGACCCTAATTTTAGGACCGCCCAAATCCTGTAAGATAGCGACGGGCTGTCCCAATCGGTCAGCGATTTTCCGAATGGTTTTGATCTTTCTTAAATGATCTCCATGGGTCCCATGAGAAAAATTGAGCCGCGCCACGTTCATCCCTGCTCGCATCAGGGCTTTCAGGATCGAAGGAGACTCACTCGATGGGCCGATGGTACAGACGATCTTCGTCTTTCTTCGTTTCCCACTAATCATTGATCCCCCCTGCCTTGCTTTTTAACAACTTAAAAAATATTATCCCATTGTCCTTTTTGTGTCCATGAAATTTAGTCAACCCTTCGACTCCCCAGCCTGAAGGCTGGGGCTTGCTCAGGGTAGACCCAGAGCGGCGCTTTCTTCCCCGCCCTAAAGGGCGGGGCTTGGCGCCGTCGAATGGGTCAAAAATAATTTACAAAATCTCCTCACCCCGTCTAACCCTTGGATGAGAAACGTTGCGATCAACTTGTTTTGACACCGCAAGATCTAATTGGTATATTATGTCATAGCCTGCAGAGGAGTGGACTATATTGAAGCTTGGCACGAAATTGACCATTTACATCTCTGTTATCATAATCATTGTCCTCTCAGGATATGGGTACTTTAACATTTTATCCCGTCGAGACATACTTATTCGGAAGATGAAGTTGGAGGCAAAAAGCATCGGCAGAACCCTTAAGGTCTCGCTCGAGAAGATTTCACTTCCACGGGAGATGGGGTATGTCCAGGACCTCATCGATTCGGTTGAGGAATATGAAGTAACCTTGGGTATTATCGTTTATTACCAAGACAAAGACCTCATCTTTTGGTCCAAATCAATACAGGGGGAGTTTGAACCCTATCTCAAATCAATCAAGAATTCCATAAAAGAGGACCTTCCAAAAGAAGAATTTGGAGTCTACAAAGAATGGTCTGTGTTTTTATATACCTTCCCTTTCAAAGACAGAAAAGGTAAAAATATTGGCGGAGTTGCAGTCTTTCAGCATAGCACTTTTTTGGAGGAGGATATTAAGAAGGCGGAGTGGAGTATCTTTGCCACAACCCTCCTACTCATCGGCGGGGCAGTGGCATTGGTCTTTTTCACTACAAGAAGGTGGGTTACTAACCCGCTCTTTCAATTAAGAGATGGGATCAAAAATATAGCTAAAGGCAATCTTAACGGGAGAATCGATTTAAGAAGAAGTAGCGAGGAAATTTCTGAGGTGACAAAGGCTTTCAATCAAATGGCTGTTGATTTGAAGGAAACCCGGGACCAAATTATTCAGGAAACCGAGACCAAATTAGAATTGGAAAAGAGTCTCCGGCATTCTGAGAAGTTGACTATTATTGGGAAATTAGCCTCGGAACTCGCTCACGAGATTCGAACGCCACTTACTTCCATAAATATCTTCATTCAATCTCTGGAGAAAGAGATTGATATAGACGAGGATCGGGAGCAGGACTTTAGAATCATTAAGAAAGAGATTGATCGAATTAATGAGAATATTACACGTCTTCTGAATTTTGCCAGACCTGAAGAGCCTCAATTCCAGCAAATCAACGCACACGAATTATTGAAAGATACCTTAAGTCTTCTGATGCCAAAGATAAAGAAAAACAACATCCAGCTTAATCTATCTCTTACCGATCCCCTTCCACCGATGGAAGGGGATTCCAAACAACTGGGGCAAGTCCTTCTCAATCTTCTCCTTAATGCCATTGAAGCGATGCCCCAAGGAGGAACCCTAACGATTCAATCAAACATTGAGACCAACCCGGAGGGCCAGGAGAAGCTTTTTCAACTGGTGATTCAGGATACTGGGCAGGGAATTCCTGAAAGCGATATACCGCATCTATTTGACCCTTTCTTCACCACCAAAGAAGAGGGGACGGGGTTAGGTCTCTCGATCGTCCATTCGTTGGTTCAGAAACATCATGGTCGGATTGAAGTGGAAAGTGAATGGGGAAGAGGTTCCTCCTTTATCCTAACCTTACCCATTCTAAAGGAGGCCTCGTGGGAAGAATAGTCGTTACTGACGACGACCTGAGCTTATGCCATTTCTTAAAGAGGACTCTCTCCCAGAAAGGATACCAGGTCACCACCTGTCACACCGGGAGAGAAGCTATAGGCCTTGTTAATGAGCAAGAGCCAGACCTTGTCCTCCTTGACAATAAATTGCCAGATCTGATGGGTCTTGAGATCCTCAAGGAGATGAGGCAGAAACATCCCAAGATGCCTATCATCATTATGACTGCTTTTGGAACGACTGATACCGCCATTGAGGCCATGCGTCTCGGGGCCTTTGATTACATCCTAAAACCCTTTGAGCTGGAGGAGATCTCCGAACTGGTGGGTAAAGGACTGGAAGCCAATAAGTTGATGAAGAGAGCAGTGGCCATCCCTGCTCTCTCAGAATATACGGAAGATTCGGATCAGATCATCGGCAAAAGCAAAGTCATGCAGGAGGTTTATAAATTAATCGGTCAGGTCGCGGAGAGTGATGTCACAGTTCTGATTCGGGGAGAGAGTGGAACCGGGAAAGAATTGGTGGCGCGGGCAATCTACCAACACAGCCGCCGAAAGGATAGTCCCTTTCTCGCGATCAATTGTGCAGCGATTCCGGAGACCCTGCTGGAGAGTGAGCTCTTCGGACATGAAAAGGGAGCCTTTACTGGTGCTAACAAAAGACGCATCGGAAAGTTCGAACAGTGCAATAAAGGAACAATCCTTCTGGACGAAGTAGGCGATATGCCCCCTTCCACCCAGGCAAAGATCCTCAGGGTTTTGCAAGAAGGGGAATTTGAACGCATTGGTGGTAATGAGACGATCAAGGTGGATGTACGAGTTTTAGCCTCCACTAACCGCAAACTGGAGGAATTGATTAAAGAGGGAAAATTCAGAGAAGACCTCTATTATCGGCTTAAGATCATGACCGTTGTATTGCCTCCCCTGAGGGAGCGTAAGGAAGATATTCAAGAATTGACAGAATACTTCTTCCACTTCTACACTCGCCAGCTGGGCACGCAAGTTTCGTGCATCGATACGGCGGTCTTCAATAAACTGTATTCTTACCATTGGCCCGGAAATGTGAGGGAACTGGCAAATACAATCAAGCGAGCTCTCATCCTCGCCAAAGGAGAGGTGTTAGCCGAAGAAGGTATTATCTTTGATGTAGAAAATGAGGCAATTTCTTTCGCTAACGAAGAGCAGTTAGAAAAAAGCCTGAATAAGGTTCTCGATCCTCTGTTTTTGGACATCACTCGTTTCTGGAGGACTGGACTTCACACAAATCTTTTGGAGAAAGTCGAAAAATTTCTTATACAGAAGGCCCTCTCCGAAACGAGAGGGAATCAGGTTCAAGCAGCGAAACTCTTAGGTATCAGCCGAAACACGTTGCGCCATCGGGTGGAAAAATATAAGCTATTGATTTAGGATCACCAAATTTTTGTTGAAAAACCATCAATCCTGTTCAACCTTTGACCACGCCATAACCAACTTAATTAATTAACATATCTTTTCTTCCAATTTTTTCCATAAAAAACATCATCAACCGAAAGAGAAAAGGACTTTCCCACAAAAAACTGTTCTAAAAAATATTAAATGAAATCAGTCACTTATTCTCCACGACCAACAAACTAAGTTGGCATGGTATTCGCACTTTTATAATTATTGTAAAGGATCGAAGTTTTAGAAATGATAAAGGGGACTTCAAACAGTCTGAGCGTCTCCTTTGCAAACCCCGTTAGAAAGGACGGGGCTTCGACCCCGCCCTCAATAAGGAGCTAATGTTTTTTATTTATACCATCCCCAGCATAAATGCTGGGGCTTTCTAACGGGGTAAAACGATATTCCAACATGCTCAGACAGATTGGCCAGGCTTTGGAAAGGGTGAAAGAAGGGACCTATGGCCGTTGTGAGGGAAGTTGAGAGGAAAATATGGAGAGGAAAGAAAAGGAAAAGAAGGCAATAGTGCGCTTAGGCCTGATTTACAGTGTTGAACACCAAAGGTTCGGCATTGTTTACAAGGATTTGGTTAGCAACCAAATACGCATAAGGTTTTCCGACGATCAAGAGGATGAAGAAGCACCTATCAGTATATCCGCAGCATGAGCGGGAAAGCAATGCCACTCTTCTATGTCGTTGAGGCCTTCTCTCCTTTGTCCCGGCACAGGATGGGTCGGACTAAATCGTGTTGGAGTGTCACATCCTATTTAACCAAGTAAGGATTGATCCCACGATTGAATTGGAACCAACCATAAAAAAGAATAAGGAGACGGTCTTAGAAATCACTCTTTCATAGTGGAAAACGGAGGAGATCTCTTAAAGGGTACAAAATAATAGACAAGAGGAGGTTACTAAGATGAAAAAAGAATATATAAAACCGTTTGCATGGGGTATTGTAGTTGGGGCGGTTGTGTTGCTTATTGTTATTTTCTCAGCAGGATGGGTGGTGACAAGCGGCTCTGCTAAAGCTAAAGCTGAGAAAATGGCCCAAGATGCTATCGTCGATCGCTTGGCACCGATTTGTGTCGAACAATTTCTGAAAGATTCAAAGAAGAAAGAGCGACTCAAAGAGTTGAAAGACATAGACTCCTGGAAGAGAGGTGAATATGTAGAAAAACAGGGTTGGGCGACAATGCTCGGTGAGAAGAAACCCGATAGTAAAGTTGCCGAAGAGTGTGCAAGACGAATTATGGAGCTCGAAAAGTAAGGACACCTTCAAATCCGCAAATTCCCTTTGACCTTCGGTCAGGGGGCCATTTTAAGAACAAAAACGGGGGAAAGTCGCCTTTGGAAGGAAAACCTCAAAAGCAGATGGAACCACTTTCCAAAGATAGGAAGAAGATATTAATCGTCGATGATGACCAAACGATTCTCTACCTGTTGAGAAAAATCTTCATGGGAAGGGGATTTCAGGTCTCGGTGGCCAAGGATGGTTTGGAAGCTATAGAAAGATTAAGAACAGAATTACCTGCCTTAGTCATTACAGATTTGAAAACGCCTTCTCTGTCCGGGGCCGACCTGATTTCATCTATCCGCCAGACCAAAAATGACCTTCCCATTATCGTGATGACAGCTTATCCCAATCTTTATCCTGAAAAGAAGGATGACAAAGAGATCAAGGCCTATTTCAGGAAGCCTTTTGACATCAATGAGATGCTTGCTTCCGTTGAAAAGATTTTAGGACATTGATCTGCAGAAGACATGTGGAAAAAGAAATTCCTTTAAAGGAGGATAAGGAGGGCTATAAATGATAGGGGTAATAGTTTGTCTCTCACGTATAGTGGTTGAGGGATGGGAGACATTTGGCCAGCACCCCGACTTAATCCTTTTCGAGGGGTATTTGACAAAAGCCAACGAGGCGCATCTGGAGCGTAAAAGGTTCTAAACTTTTTTAAGTAACCACTTGAATATAAACAATATCGTCAATTTTTCTAGGTGCTATGAATCTTGTGGAAAAGAAGAAGGAATGGAGGGAACAAAATGGTAAGTAAGAAGGAGGTACCGAAGGAGTCCCCACTTCCCATGCTGGTCTTGCTAATAATTATTGGGATAGGAGCGATCTTACTGGTGGCGTTCCTATTTTTTTCAGAATAAGGAAACTTATTAGGAGGGGCCCAATACGATTCGACAAGACAAAACCTGAAAAAATTTGTAGCATTCGCTCAGCTATTTTCCTTGTAAGTAACCAAACTTAGAAAGGAGGAATTATGGCTTGGAAAGATGATGATTTTTTCAGAGGAGGCGGAGAGTCAAGTTACAGGGGACCTGCGGTAGATGAAATTGCATTGAAGGTTCAAGAGAGCCTACGTCGTTGGGGAGGAAAGAGAGTTCTCTTAATCTTCATAGGTATTATTCTCGTGATCTGGTTAGCATCAGGGATTTATATTGTTGGGCCAGGGGAGATGGGGGTGATTCGCCAATTTGGAAAGGTAGTGGATCAGACTTCCCCAGGACTGAGATACCGTCTACCCTGGCCCATTCAGACCCATGATGTGGTTCATCTGGCCAGAGTCCGTAGGGCTGAGATCGGCTTTAGAACAGATCCATACAGCGGGAAAGTAAGATCTGAACAAAAAGAAGCTTTGATGCTAACAGGTGATGAGAACATCGTGGATGCCCAGCTCTTTGTGCAATACGTTGTGAAAGATCCCTCTCAATTTCTTTTTCGAGTGAGGAATGCGGAACTCGTCCTAAAAACCTCTGCAGAGGTCGCCCTCCGGAGTGTCGTGGGGAGAAATACTATTGACTTTACCATGACAGAGGGACGAGTGGTCGTTCAGGATGAGATCAAAAAGTATCTTCAAAATCTTTTGGATGAGTATCAAACCGGTTTGATGGTAACCGAGGCAAGGCTTTTGGTCGTTGACCCACCGGAGGAGGTGAAGGATGCGTTTCATGATGTGGTCAGGGCATGGGAGGATCGAGAGCGTCTGATGCGGGAAGCAGAGGGATATCGGGAGGACCTTATTCCCAAAGCCAGAGGAGAAGCTGCACAGATGGTTCGAAGCGCAGAGGCCTATAAAGAGCAAAGAGTCATTCGAGCCCAGGGAGATGCCATAAAATTTCTGGATGTTCTAAAAGCATATAAGAAGGCGAAAGATGTGACGAGGGAACGTCTCTATTTGGAGACATTGGATAAAGTCCTGCCTGGGAGAGAAAAATATATTTTACCCCCGGAAGGGAAAGACTCGGTCCTGAAGTGGCTACCATTGAAGGAGACCATTTCCATTAAAGAGAAAGAAGGGAAAAAGGAGTAAAAACCCATGGGAAGAACAAAGAGACTCATTAGAATCATTTTGGTTTTGGTTGGCCTAATTCTTTTATCGAGTGCGACGTTCACTATTGATGAGAAGGAGCAGGCCATCATCACGCAGTTCGGGAAGTATATCAGAACCATTAAAGAGCCAGGATTGCATTTTAAGATTCCAATCATTCAAACCTTACATCTCTTTGAGAAAAGGGTTTTGACAACGGATGCCGTTGCTGTGGAGTATATCACCCTCGACAAAAAGAGGGTGGTAGTGGACCATGTCTCACGATGGAAAATTGAAGACCCCCTGGAATTCTATCGGAGCGTCAGAACGGAGGCAGGGGCCCTTGCACGGCTGGAGGATATCCTGGTTGCCCGGCTAAGGCAGGAGATTGCAAAGCACTCCTTTATCGGGTTTATCCGCGAGGAGAGGGAGAAGATCGTTGAGACTGTGGCCAAAGAGGCCCACGAATTGGCGAAACGGTTTGGCATCAAGATCATTGATGTTCGGATCAAACGGGCTGACCTTCCAAAAGAGGTTCAGGCCAGTGTCTATGCCCGTATGCAGGCAGAACGTCACCGGATTGCGAAACGATATCGGGCCGAAGGAGAACAACGTTCCCGGGAGATTAGAGCTGAAACGGATAAAGAAAAAGAGATCATCCTTGCCAAAGCCTATCAACAGCAGATGAAACTATTTGGCGAAGGGGATGGCCGTGCCACAGAGATTTACGCCTCTGCCTATGAGCAGGACACGGAGTTTTACTCTTTTCTCAGGAGACTCCAAACTTATGAACAACTTTTTGAAGGAAAGACGACGCTCCTTCTCGAATCGGATTCCGAACTCCTCAAATATTTCAGGAGTCCCCGGATATCGAGTAAATGAGGGGACCTCTGATTCAAAGGTCTGATATGAAGGTTGAAGGAAGGGCGGTAAAGTGGAAAAGGATGATGGTCTTATTTGGATCTTGGTTATTGGGTTAGTGATTTTTGCCATCGCAACCCTCTTTATTTATGCCGGGCCTTAAGGATGCAAAATAAATGGCCCTTCTATTGTGATGGTTTAGACCGGTTCAATTCGTGGAGATACCAGATTCATGATGGCTGAGAAGGAACGAATATTGATTATTCAAGATGATGAAGAGATGGGGTTCTCCCTGAAAGATTTCTTCATTACGGAAGGATTTGAGGTAGAACATGTGGAAAAGGGCGCATACCCTTTCAGGAAACTGATGACAGAGTCCTTTGCCCTCATCATTACGGATATTCGGATGCCCGGCTTTAACGGTTTTGACATCCTAACAGGGCTGAAAAAACTTCAGCCCGAGACTCCCATTATTGTGATAACTGCCTTTGGAGGCGAAGAAGTGCAACGCAGGGCATATGAGATGGGTGCTACTGTCTATTTAGAGAAACCAATCGATTTTGATGATTTGAGGGAATTGATCCATAAAATGATTCCTCAAAGAAAGAAAAATCAAAGGGGGGTAACAAATGGTCGGAATTCTAATTGTCTCCCACGGGAGGCTATCTGAGGCTTTAATTTCCTCGGTTCAGTTTCTCATCGGAAATTTGCAGAAAATAAAAGGAATTTCGATCTGGCCAAAGGACAGGAAAGAAGAGGTTAGGGATCGCATTCGAAAAGGGATGAGCGAGGTGGATGAGGGCGAAGGAGTTGTGATCTTAACGGATATCCTGGGAGGGACACCGACGAACATCACGGCCTCTTTTTTGGAGAATGATAAGATCGAAGTGGTCACCGGGGTGAATATGCCTATGTTGTTGACCCTTTCAAGTTATCGGAAAGGGACGTCATTAAAAGAGATGGCCAAGCTGGCAAAGAAGTCAGGACGCCGGAGTATCACTTTGGTGAAAGAGGTACTGAGGAAAAAAGAGAGGAAAAGATGGTTGACGTAAAATGCCCAGTGTGCGGGAAGATGATCATGGGAGCCAAAGAAGCGGAGAAGCTTCTCCATAAGACGTCCAGTAAAGTCCTGATAAGCCGTTGCTTATGCGGAGAGGTTTTTGAAATCCGGTCTCCAACGAGAAATGTCTTTGAGATCTCAACCTCATCTGGAAAAAGGTTAAGACAATTCATAGAAGACGTGGAGCGACTATTATGAAAACAATTCTCTTCGTTGATGGATCTGAAAGTAACTGGCTTCTCCTTCACGAAGAATTGTCAGAGGAAGGATATAAAGTGGTCACAGCAAACGACAATGAAGAAGTCTTATCCAGATTCACGGAATTCAATCCGGACCTGATCACTTTGGAAGTGAGACAGAAGAATGCGCGAGAACACTGGTGTTTACAACAAGGAAGTCTTATGGAATCAAAGGTCTTGCTCAAAACGGAATTCGAGTCCCTTACCCTGAAACCCCCAGCACCTGAACTATCAGAAGAGGTCATTCAAAAGAAACGCCAGAAATATCTGGACGCTTACGAGAGGTTGGTAGAGAGGGATCTATCAATAGATAGATTCGACACAAAACACTGGCAGAGAAAGAAAAGATGGAAGTTAAGGAGGTTAGACAGCGGATTTGATTGTAATGGGAAGTAGCGCTCGCAGTTTACTCCTCAAACGAGTGCTCGGAAATACAGCCATGCATATTATCAAAAACACCGATCGGCCTTTGTTTTTGTGTCAATGATCCTAAGTGGGTAGTAAGGAAATTGCTTCCGCAGCAGATACCATTATTGTAAGAGGGAGAGATGCCACGCATATTGGTTGGTACGATTAACAAAATGGTTTTTGTTGCAATTAGTGAATCAGGCTATTTTGTCATGGACATCGAAGACACAGAACGGTTCATAGAAGCCCTGCGACAATCTATCAACACACTAAAGGAAGTCAAAGAAACAGGAGGAATGTCCAATGCAGTTGGGCATAGTTAGGAGATAAAAGGTTTTTATAAACTGACGAGCCTCCTCTATCCCAGCTTTACGGATGGCCTTGAAGAATTTATGAAGCTAACGTTCGATATCAAAGAACAATAAGGCCTTCACCTCAGTGAGATTATGATAATTATCGTTATCGTTCCAATTGGCTACAATTTCGAGCCAAACCAAGAGGAGGTTGTTTTTTGACACAAAGGAAGCCGAGTGAAAAAGAGGAAGAGTATTTTGTAAGGGTGGAGTTCGAAAGAAGAAAGAAGGCTGAAGAAGAAAAACAGAGGAAGCTCGCCGAAGAAGAAAAGAAAAAACTTAAGGAACTTCATTATATGAAATGTCCAAAATGTGGCATGGAACTCATCGAGATTGACTATAAGGGCATTAAGGTGGACAAGTGTTCGTCATGTGAGGGCATATGGCTTGATGCTGGGGAACTTGAGGCGATTTCAAGGCTTGAAAGAACAGGGCTTGATAAATTGTTCAGTGTATTTAAAAAGTGAACCCTTGCTCCTCATGAATCAGCCGTACCCTTCTCCAACAAGAAGGCAACTTCCCCTCCCAGGAGGAGAATGGCCGAAGAATAATAAACCCATAAGAAGAAAATGGCCAACGTGCCTAAAGAACCATAGACCGCAGAGAATTTTCCCAGATGGAGGACATACCATCCGAACAACTGCTTTGCCGCTTCCCACAATAAGCTCGTGAATAGCGCTGCCCGAAAAGCACTATTAAAACGGATCTTTTTATCAGGGATGATCT
>Ga0315314_1004051_pt1 | contig 11160 bp, 12 predicted proteins | sample TDP9_MG_FD_203631 | JGI IMG/M metagenome (GOLD analysis project Ga0315314, IMG submission 203631) | Freshwater sediment microbial communities from Lake Towuti, South Sulawesi, Indonesia - TDP9 | ecosystem: Environmental > Aquatic > Freshwater > Lake > Sediment | place: Indonesia: South Sulawesi... | reverse complement strand
ATACCGAACTGGGAGGATTGAGCCGGGAAGAGTTGCTATCTCAGAGGTCGCAAATACAGCAAAGGATCAGCCATATTTGCCAGGTAGTTGAAGAGCACGCTGCCAGTGAGGAAACAATTCTGAAGATGATGCGAGAAGCTCTACAGGATTGAACACGACGTTAATTTGTCCACTCGATGCCATCCAGCCCTAAGTAGCTAAAAATGCCGCCCCCTTTTATTTCAAGATGATGTTTCCTGGCCGAGTGGTCACATACACAACTGACGTTCTGCCAGCAAAACTTATTTGCCATCTTGCGCCTCCATCTGTCTAGGGTTAGGTTGACCGACGTCGGTCAACCTACTCAGACTCCAGATATTGCCATGTTCATAATGAATATGTTAACATTTCATCAAGAACTCATTGTTTTGGGAGGTAATAATGGTAGAAATTCTCGGATATCCTTTTGTAGGGGCTCACGAGCTGCGGAAGAATCTGACCAAGCTTCTTTCCTCTGTCAAAGAGGATGGGACAGAGGTGGTAATTACTCAGCAGGGCAAACCGGTAGCGCTCTTAATAAAGATAGAAAAGTATCTTGAGATGGTGCAGGCTTTGAAGGAGTTCTCCGACCCTGATTACCTGGCAGCTTTGCTCGAAGCGAGGCGAGAAATACGGGAGGGGAAAGGGGTTCCTGCTAAGAAGGTCTTTGCTAAGAAGGGTCTCTGATGTATCAAGCGATCTTCTCCCGCCGGGCGGAGAAGGTCTTTCTAGACCTGCCACTAAAGAAGCCCAGAGGGTGAAACAGGCTGTAGAAAAATTAGAACAGAATTCTCGCACCTATGGCACTATAAAGCTAGAAAATGCCCCGGTTGCCTCTTATAGATACCGGGTGGGCAATTACCGCCTTTTGTTTGATATAGATGATGAAGCCAAGGTGATAGAGATATTAGATATCAGAAAAAGGGACGAGCGGACGTATAAGTAAGGTTATTTAGTCACCTCTTGTCAGTTAGAATTGAGCACGGGAATATAGGCATTTCCATTCTTGCTCTGGTTTATTGTCACATACTACGCACGCTCTCGTAAACTTTGCCAAGTTTGTCTTTAATCTCATCATCAAGCTGCTCGGGGATCATCTCCTTTATAACTTTCTCTGACAGAGAACGTTTCCACCAGTCCTTGCCGAGAAGCTCATCGAGCTTCTTCACTGTTTCCCCCTTCCTTATCTCGTTCGGAATTTTTTCTTCCTTCTTGTCCTTTTTCAATGCCATTTTCTTGGCGAATTGGGAGACAATCTCGCGGGGGTAATAATCTTCAAGGTCTCCCTTACTTAGAACAAGAACCTGTGGCTCAGGGATTACATCTTTAATTGCCTGTTTCACTTTATCTTCAGCGTTCTTATCACACAAAGAATATAATTTGAAGGTTGTTCTTCGTATTACCTCAGATTTCAAATATTTTTGGATATTACCAAATCCCTCGGCATCGATGATAAGGATCCCAACCTGTTCAAAGGGCTTTCCTATCTTTCTTGCCCAATCTGTGTAAACATCCTTATCTATAGGGCCTTCCACGACTAAAACTCCATTTGCAAAAAAGAAATCAGATGGCTTGACACCGATTCTCCAAAAGGCATTGCTTAGTTGTTCCTCAGTAGTGGTATTCACCACTTTGCTCTCCAGTCCTTCTTTCTCTTTCCATACAAACCAAACCCTCTTAAGATTTACCTGATCTATGATAAATGGGGAATGAGTTGCAATGATTATCTGTTTTTTGCCGTCAAATAGCCTTTCGAGTCCCTTAAGAAGCCTCTTCTGTAACTCAGGATGAAGGTGATTCTCAGGTTCCTCAATAGCAACAACATCCCCGCCTCTCTTGACTTTCTCTATTAGGTTCAAACCTGCCTGATAGCCTCCTCCTTCGAGTTCATAAGGAAGGGATACTCTTTCCTTGCGGAGGAGAAACCGTCCCCCTTTACACTCAATCTTTCCTGAAAGCCAATCCCCTGTCTCAGATATCCATCCATCCCACCTCATTATTCCCGGTGAAGAAGGATCCGCACCCATTTTTATTAACTCTTCCTTCAATAGAGGGTCTAGAATAGAATCATGAGCTGCCTTAGGTCTATCTTCTCTTCCAAGGGATATGTAGCTAAAGCCCCTTTCGAGTATCCGATTGGTTGTTTGAGCAAAGGAGTCTAAGTCAAATTCGCCTCCTCCTTTGGTTTTATACTTATCACCTTCCCTTTTCAAGGTAATATAGCCCCAGTTTATGGAGTCGTTCCGGAGATATAGATGGTCTCCCCTTTCACATGCCCGAGAGCGACTTATCTTTAATTCCACCTTTTGATCAACCTTTGTTACATTGGTTAATTCCTGGCTTTCCTTGTCATCAAGCTCTAGGGTGCAATGAAATTCTATAGGCTCTTGTGTTTTACTGTTAAACCACAGATACCAATCGTCGGGTTGTAAAGGTCTCTGAAATGATGAAGCAAGGTGGGAAAATGAGGTCAAAAACAGCTCTAAGGCTTCGAGGATATTGGTTTTGCCAGAATTGTTCTCCCCTATCAAGATAACCAGATTCTGGAGGTCCTCCATAGTGATTTTCTTTAGGCTTCGAAAATTTCTGATTCCGAGTTCCTTTATCTTCATATTTACCGTCTCCCTTTACATTAGGAGCTTTCACTCAGCATTTGCTTTACTAATTCGTCTATCTGGGCAAGCTCCTCTTTGAGTTCGGATTTCATGATTTTGCGGAGGTAGCCGATGCCTTGATACTTTGGGCTAGAAGCTCGGCATCGGTAAGGCTTTCCGCCCCCTTCTCCCGTAGTTTACCCCCGGGGTGTCGCCACCGGGGGGCTTGTAGTTCCATTCTCCCTTAAAGCCTCCCTTTTTAGAGACAGCGCTGTTCAAAACAATTCATCTACTCTATCGTAGGTATCTTCAGAGCGTCGGGCAACCTTGCCTATAATTATAAGCCTATTTTTGTCGAAGGCAGCATAAATAACACGCCAGTTACCCACTCGGATTCGATGTATTGACCCTCTAATCTTTCTAACTCCTTTTGGTCTAGGATTATCTCTTAAGCCTTTTATGACCTCTGCTACTCGCAGAAAGTCCTGCATCTGGAGCTGAGCTAGTTCTCGCTGTGCTCGACGGCTTAGCTCAACCGTGTACTGCAAGCTGCCTCCAGAGGTAATTATCCTTCCGACTCCATTGTTGAGTCGGACTGGGCTTGATATTGAGCTGCTTCCTTTTCTTTGTCATGGACTTTTGCGGTCTCCGCAGAGACTGGCTCCCGCCGCCTTCGAGCCATCTCTTGCCGCCAAAACTCCTCGAACTTCACGCCGTAGCCAGGTTCAAGGCGGTATTTGGCTAGTTCTTCTTCCATGTCACGGATATCTTCGATGTCCTCCCGGTAGACCACGTCAACAGCTCGCCGGATCAGCTCGGCGATGGAGGTCTTTGCTTCAAAGGCGAGCTTCCTTAGCCCTTCGTGAGTCTCCTCTGGTAGATATATCATGGTCTTTTTCATTTTGCCTCCCCGTGGTTGATATTGTATAGTGTATATGTCACTATGTCAATCTATAGGTCTGCGGTATCTCTTTCATACTAATCAATGCCCAAGGGCTGGCCTTTACTGGCTAAAGTCCCTTGCCGAGCAGTCTGATGCTGTCTAACTGCTCGTTTACTCTGGCGAAGAGCGCCTGCCGTCCTTCTCTGAACCTTCGGTTCTTTTGGCGGTTCTCTGCCCACTCATCGATGGAGGCTAAAATTATGCTCTCAGTGACCGGTTCTCTTTCCAGGGGGATCCCCAGCTTCTTCAAGCCCTTCTCAAAAGAGGAATCTCTGGCGGGGTCGTAAGCCTTCCAGCCCTCTAGGTAGACTTCACATTCCAGGTGGTCCTGCTCCAGGGGCAAATCACCAAGCTGAGTGGCTAGCTCCCTGTTCTGCCCGGCTACCCATTCCAGGAGTCGCTGTTCTGCTCTGATCTTGAAAACCTTGTATCTTGCCGGAATCAGCAACACTCGGGACATAGCTACTAAAAGGTTGGTCTTGCCGTAGCACATTCCCCAGCCTTTCCTCAGCGTTTCTGAGGCTTTGACATCCCAGTCCTCCAGCCCGTAAGGAAGCTCCTTCACGAAGTGGTAAACCCGCTCGAACCTCTCTTGCTCTTCGGTGCATCCCTGGGTTAGCCTGAGGGCTTTGGCTTGTATTGCGGGGTCCCTGTCAAAGTCGCAGAGCCGGGTTGCCTGCAAGTAATAGTCCAGTTCATCCATAGGCTACCTCAATGTCAGTCAAAGACCCCTGTTTGATATAGCTCCAAAAATTCCTTGTCTGACATACCTAGTATTTGAGTGCAGACATATTCGGTGTGCTCCCCCAGGCAAGGGGCAGGCGTCTTTGGCATGGCTGGCGTTTTGGACAGCCTAGAGGCTTGACCCAGGTGAGGGAAGGAACCGAGAACGGGATGGTTTAGCTGCCAGAAGTATCCCCTCTCCTTTAGTTGAGGGTCGAGGCATAGCTCTTTAGCGCTCTGCACCACGCCGGCGGCGATGCCGCTGGCTTGCATCTGGCTCATTACCTCCTCAGCAGTAAAATTAATTGTCCACGCCTCTATGAGTTTGTTCAGTTCCTCTTCGTTATTTTTCCTGTCTAATAAGGTGCCAAACCTGGGGTCTTGACTCCAGTTTGGGTTACAAAGGTGACAAAGAGCTTGCCATTCCTGGTCATTAAACACAGCAATGGCACACCACCTGTCCTCACCCTGACAACGAAAGACACCATGGGGACAGGCATAGGGGCAGGAGTTCCCCAATCTGCCTCCTTGACGATTGTTGAAGGTGTAATCCAACATAACAGGGGCCAGGAAGTAAAGGCTGGCTTCCAATTGAGAGCAATCAATATATTGCCCCTTTCCAGTGCGTCGCCTATAGTCAAGGGCAGCAATTAAGGTAGCTGCGGCAAAACGAGGGCTGATAAGGTCGGAATAGGCTGAGGGCAGAGGTAAACAACTACCATCAGGCCATCCAGTGAAGTGAGAGAAGCCAGCCAAGCCTACCAGGGGGATACCAAAGGCACTGAAGCTGGCGTGAGGATCGTCCTGGCCTTGATTGGAGCTACGAAACATGATGATGTCAGGTTTAACCTTCTTTAGCTCTTCATAGCCCAACCCCCACCTTTCCATCGTGCCTGGGGAGTAACTTTCGGCCACTATGTCTGCCCATCTGACTAACTTGGCGATTACCTCCATAGCCTGAGGATGGTTCAAATTCAGGCTCAGGCTATATTTGTTGGGGTTAAAGAAAGCGAAATATCCAGCCCGATCAACCCCGGGAAGGTTATCCTGGTAAGGGGGTGATACCCTCGTCCCACACGGCCTAGCTGGTGATTCCACACGAATTACGGTGGCCCCGTAGTCCGCTAGATATTTAGTGGCTAAGGGTCCTGCCAGTCCCCAGGTGAAATCGAGGACCTTCACTCCAGCGAAGGGTTCCTTTGGCATGTCTCCTGCTTTCTAACTCAAATTGTCATGGCGAGATTTACTCATGATACCCCGCCCTTGAGCACTGTAGGGACAGGTCGACTAGACTCTTCGAGTTTTTAAAACTGTCCATGTATCTAGCGGACTCCGACCTGTCGGAGTCCCTACAGGTCTCTTGCAGGAGTGTGTCTCCTTGGGGTTTGTCTCCTCCTGATTTACTGGTGATACCCCGCCCTTGAGGGCGGGGAGCGTCAATGGCGCAGCATCCAAAGGTGGCATTTATGCCACCCCTAAAGCGGGCTGAAGCCCGCCTTTGGGTGTTGAGACATGTGAGACTCCCCAGCCTGAAGGCTGGGGTATCCGTTGTCAAACCGATTTGGCAATGACCTTGAAGGATCGCACTACAGATTTGCGGTGCATAATTTGACATTAAATCACCCCAGCTTGTTTTAGCATTACTAATTGTTTCTCAGAAAGCTCCAGTTCATCCTGATAAATCTCTTTATTATGCTCGCCTATAAGGGGGGCACGGTGATAGGGGCGAGGCGACGTCAAATACTTGACAAAGGGACCGGGGTAGCTAAAGCTCTGGCCTAGCTCATCATGCCTGACTTTTACCCAATAGTCTCTAGCCTTCAGTTGCGGGTTTTCAACTATCTCTTTGGGGGTTGACACCGGGCAGAGCACCAGCCCGCGCTTTATTGCCTGCTCATATAGCTCCGTGGTGGTATACCGTTTAAATAGTGAGCCTGCCAGCTTTTCCAGGTGGTCTTGTACTTCTTGAGTCACGGTAGCCATATCGAAGCTATCCCAATCTATCCCTTTAACGAAGTCATCAGCCAAGCCTTCGCTATCCAACCAATCCACCAGAGCAGCATTGCTCTTGGCACCAAAAGCTCCCCCGGCAATGTAGAAGATGACATAGCCGTCCTTACACTCCCATAGCTGTCGCTGCCTTGTCGCTGTCAGCCCAATGCGGTAACAGCCGGCTCGTCCCAGGATGACCTGATTTAGCTGCCAGAAGGGGATGGCATTGACCGTGCTGGTTATCAGGCTGGCTTGGGCTGAAACGTCTATATGCTGCCCCTCCCCACTTATTCCTTTATAGTAGAGGGCGAGCAGGGTGGCTACGGCAGCCTCGCTGGCGGCGTGTAGATATGCCTGATCAAAGCTGATACGCAGTGGAGCTCGCTCTGGCTCACCAATCATATACATGAACCCTCCCATAGCCATCAGGATAATGTCCGACGCTTTATGGTCGCGATAGGGTCCGCTATGTCCGAAGGGAGTAATGGAGGTGACCACCAGGTGCGGGTTAACTTCACTTAGCTTAGGGTAGCCTAAACCGAGCCTTTCCAGATACCCGGGTGAAAAGGACTCTAGGACGAAGTCAGCCTTCTTGACCAATCGCATAAATAACTCTTGCCCGTCCCTGGTCTCGATATCGAGGGTTATCCCCTTCTTGTTGACATTGTAGGCCAACCAGTAAAGGCTGTGCTCAGGGTGCGGGATATCTCGATAGAAGGGACCGAGCCTTCTGACTGGGTCGCCTTGAGGTGGCTCGATCTTTATCACCTCGGCACCGAGGTCAGCCAGAATACGACCGCAGAGAAGACCTTTCTCATCAGTCAGGTCTAGACCTCGGTATCCTTCCAGTAGTGATTCAGCAGTTTGTTGTTGCTTCATTGAACTTTTCCTTTGCTTAAAAGGTCCTTTCAGCATGTTATCATATCACGCCTGACCTGCCTAGCTTTTCAAAAAGATAGCTTAACTATTATAATTCTAGCGATGTATGCCTATCTTGGAGGTAAACATGATGCTAGCTTGTCTGGCAAGGCAGAGGTCTTCTAGGCAGCCCTAAGGCAATGCGACATTATGCCAGCCAGCGATACGGAGAAGACCCCAAATCAGCGATGACCGCCCTTATCATAGGCGGGTGCTCTGTCACCCGCCCCGCTTGGCAGGGGACAAAGCCCTTGCCTTATGCGTGGGACATTTCAATCGCTGGTTTGCACACCACACAACAGTGAATTGACTTTTTATTCTTAGCCTGCTACTATTGCGCTATTGAAAGGCTCAAATGCTGGCAGGTATGGAGAGTATCCTCGATGCCCGTGCCTGAAAACCATCTCAATGTGATGGAGGTAGCAGCTGCCCTAGGAATTCATTGGGAGGCAGTGAAACGTCTATGTCGAGACGGGCGTATTCCAGCGGAGAAGGTAGGCGATACTTGGCTCATTCATAAAGACATGCTATGGCAGTTTGCACTACAAGGGGGGGTAATAGGTTTAGAGGAGGCTAGAAGGATAGCAGAGAGATTTGTGCGCCGCCGAGTAAGTGGGATACGTAGGTTCAGGATAGATAAAGCTAGTCTATCTTCTATAGGCGAAGTAATGGTCTATAATATCGAAGGAGTGGCTACTACAGCAAGTGTCTTTAGTAGCTCGCGGCATCCTTTTAAGCTTCAGGTTCATGCCAAGGACGGGACCATTGTTAGCCAGGAGATTCGCCTGTGAGGGAAGCTGGCTAGGAGAAGACGGGAAGCCGAGACAAAGTTACATCGCCCTCCAGGTCACAGTTCCTTCTTATCTTCTTTAATATCACTCTTTGCTCCATGTCACCTTCCCTAACTCCTCAGGCGCTGAGTATCTAAGCCAGCTTAGCTAGCTCCATCTTGGGCACAAAAACAGTTCGGGTTTCAGGCACTAGGGGTATATTGACATAAACAACCTCTTGCTTCTCAGCTTGCTGAGGGGAATAGTTCGCTGGGGTGCCAAGGGGCGTAGCATCCCCTTGGCCAAGGGTGGGGTCAACACTCGCCCTATTCTCTTCTGTTGAGGGAGAGAGTAGGGTGGGTGAAACCCACCTATTGCCTCTCCACCTCTACCCATAGCCTCTGGCCGTCGGTGGTAAAGGTGATGGTTCCCCTTTCATCCGTCCGATACACTATCACTTCACTGAGCCTGGCTAGCACTTCATCACTAGGGTGCCCAAAGAGATTGTCCTCGCCCACAGAGATAACCGCTACCTGGGGGTCAACGGCTGCCAGAAACTGACCGGAAGTGGAATTAGCGCTCCCATGGTGAGCCACCTTAAGAACTGTGCTACTGAGCTTATATCCCTGATATAAAATCTCCCGCTCTGCCACCTCGTAAATATCGCCAGCTAAGAAGAAACTCACCTCTTCCCAGACCAGGCGCAACACTACCGAGTTATTATTGGTATCCGAGTCAGTGCCCTGTAAAAGGTTCTCCTGGGGGTGGAGCACTTCTATCCTTACCCCATCGCCTAGCTCAATCTGTTGACCTGCCTTGGCTATGGTTCGCTCGATGTCTTTTTCGGCGATTAGACTGAGCCATTCTTCGTAAGCCGGTATATCATGCTCCAAACCTGGCTCTAGTACTTGCCCTACCTTATAGCTGTGCAACACCTCCAGTAATCCTACCAGATGGTCATCCTCAGCATGGGTAAGCACTACCAAATCGAGGCTTTTGTCCCAGAAAGGAAGCTTCTCTCCCAACCAAAGGCTTATTGCCTCAGGGTCTGGTCCACCATCAATAAGGATTTGCTGGTGAGATGGCGTCTGAATCAGGATAGCATCCCCTTGTCCTACATCAATGAAGCTGACCTCAAGCTGCCTATCAGGGGTAGCTATTACTGCCAGCCATACCAGAGCAGCAGCAATGAGAAGGGGGATAAGGATTGCCCTCTTGGGGACTCGATAGATAAACTGTAGCAGTCTGTCTAGCCTTTCCTGCACCCAGGCTATCGGCTTAGATAGAGCCATGCCCCAGCGCTTTCTTGAGAGAATAGCCGCAAGTATTGCGTAGTAAGCCCATACTACGTTTCCGCTTATAGTTATCTCATATTGATATTTAGCAAAGGGTAGAGCACCAAAGCCTTCGACCACCTTTATTATACAGCTGAGGAAAAGCCAGTCTACCCACCCTATAACCGAGGATAGGGCAGGGGCAAAGAGACCAAGCAAAGCAATGAGGAGCGCCAGTATGATGGCACCTGGCAGGGCTAACAAGGCAAGAAAGTTAGCTGGGAGAGCAACCAGAGAGACATAGCCAAAGTAATAGGCAATCAGCGGAAGTGTAGCTATAGTGGCGGCTAAGGTGACAGCTAAGCTATCTATGATGGGGTTAGCCACTGAGGTAAGTGCTTCTTTTTCTCCTGCCATAACCTTTCTTCCCCAACGCTGGAAGGCTGGGAAAAGCAATATAAGCCCGGCTACGGCGACAAAACTCAACTGGAAGGATACATCCCAGAGAACCAAAGGGCTAATACCCACCATAATAGCTGCGGCGAGGGCAAGGGGGGTCAGAGCGCTTTGTGGTCTGCCCAGCCAGAGGGCAGCGAGTAAAAGGCTAAACATAATAGCTGACCGAATCACTGGCGGTTGCATTCCAGTGAGCAGGGCATAGAACCAAGTTATGCCAAAAGCGATGAGAATATAGGTGGGGCGTTGCCTGCCAAAGAGCCATGCCGTGCTATTGAGGACTATGCCACCCAGGATAGCCACATTCAGCCCTGAGATAGCCAGGATATGGGCTGTCCCTGTATCTCGGAAGGCTTTCATAAGAGAATCAGGGATATGGCTGCGAATGCCGAGGAGGAGGGCTTGGGCTAAAGAGCTCTGGGGCTCAGGCAAGGCAGAATTTAAGGACTCAGCCAGGCGATTCCTCAGGCCGAAAAGCCATCCCCTTATCTCTACTACTCCCTGGCCATTGAAAGATTGAAGGGTGGGCTCACTGACCCTCCATTGATAGCAGCCAATGCCGCTGAAGAGGACAATAAGGCATAGTCCTCCCCAAAGAAAGGCTGGCCTCTTGTGCCACAGTAAGGCCACTATTAAGGAAGGGATAAAGGCCAATGGGAAGGCATAAAGAGGCAGTGAGACCAGCGAACCAATATAGATACCAGCGACCCAGGCCAGGCTAAGAGAGATAAGCCTCATTCGATATGTTCCTTGGGCTGCTGTAAGAGCCTCTAAAGAAATTGAACCAGCCGAGTCTTCGACTCGGTGCAAAAATGGAAACAAATTCCTCAATGTAGGGACAGACCTGAAAGCCTGTCCCCTCGTCAGAGTCGAGTCTTCGACCGTTCGGACTCCGATAAATCGGAGTCCCTACATTGAGGGGTTAATCAACTACGGTAATTTCATCCCTGATTTTTTCCAGGGTCTTAGGACCGATGCCAGGGACATTTACTAGTTCCTCAACCGTATTAAAGAATCCCTTCTCGTTGCGATAATCTATGATAGCCTGGGCCTTTACTGGCCCAATGCCATATAGGGTCTGAAGTTCTTCAAAAGAGGCAGTATTGATATTGATTTTTGTTTCTTGGGGTTGTTCGAAAGGACTCTCGTCGGCATAGAGGACACGTATTTTAAGTCTAGCAGTTTCTACTTCCTCGGCCGTTCCCCCAGCTCTTTGGAGGACATCCTCAAGACTGCTATCCTGGCTAAGGGTATAGATGCCTTCCTCGGCTACGGCGCCGCTGAGGTACACCTCTATGGTCGATGCTGGGGCTTGGGGGAGGGTTATCTCGATGGGCTTGGCTCCACCCCACTGCCTGGAGATAAACACTGCTCCCCCAGCGATGATGGCTATAATCAAGGCCGCAGAGACAAATATCCACCATTTTTGCCTCATTTGATTGCCTCTTCCTCAAGCACTACCCTGGCATCGA
>Ga0315314_1004050_pt1 | contig 11161 bp, 12 predicted proteins | sample TDP9_MG_FD_203631 | JGI IMG/M metagenome (GOLD analysis project Ga0315314, IMG submission 203631) | Freshwater sediment microbial communities from Lake Towuti, South Sulawesi, Indonesia - TDP9 | ecosystem: Environmental > Aquatic > Freshwater > Lake > Sediment | place: Indonesia: South Sulawesi... | reverse complement strand
TGCAATGCCGATAGCCACGATGTTAGAGACGTTCGGCGAGAGTTTCACTATAACTGGCACATCAACTTTCGACTTGACTGTCGATGTCACCTCTGCTACAAGGTCCTCTTTCTGACCGATCTCCACGCCCACCTCCTTCACATGAGGGCATGAGACATTTAGCTCCACAGCATCGGCCCCAGCTTCTTCCGCGATCCTAGCAGCTTCTCCATAGTCATTTTTGGAAAACCCGTAGACACTTGCTATCACAGGGATCTTCGCGCCCTTTGCTTCTGCAATCTCTTCACGTATCGCTTCGACGCCCGGGTTCGGTAGACCGAAGGCGTTCAGCAGGCCGCATGGAACCTCAACCACGGTCGGGTTTAGGAAACCCTCTCTCGCTTCGATCCCACAAGACTTCGTAACTACCGCGCCGGCCCCTGAATCAGCAACGCGCCTCAGAGTCTTCCCAGAGATCCCTAGAACACCCGAGGCCAGTATGGTCGGGTTCCTCAACCTCAGTCCAGCAATATCAACGGAAAGATCAGGGTTCAATCGTAGCTACACCGCTCAAAGGAAACCTTTATTGTGCATTGGGAAATTAATGTTAGTGGTCGCTGAAGCCCCATTGAAAAGGGGTTGATGATTGGCTCGAGGCGAATAGAATGAAATCGTACATTGTAGATTCCCCGCTAGGCATCTTCGCTCTAAGCAAGACTGGGAAGGTTATAGAGAAAATTGTATTCGGCTCAGACCCAATTAGAGCAGCGGAGAAACTGAATAAACTCCAATCCGGAGAGATTATAGAAGAATTCTCAAACCTTCTGAAAATGTTGAAGAAGATCGACTACGACACCTTCGTCTTCGAGAATGAGACTATCGCTAGAGCAGTCAGAGACAAAACAGGTTTCGAAGTTGAGGTTGAGAGACCTTCAAAGGTAGTTGAGAAGTTTAGGCCGAGGCTTTCCACTCAAGCCGTCGAGCTGAAAGTCTTTAGAAACAAGGAAGAGTTCAGCAAATTTCTAAGAGATGTCACGGTGCAATTGACAAGGATGGCGATAACAGTAGCCGTAGCCAAACGGGACCTATATGCCGTACAAGCTGTAAGAGCAATAGACGATCTGGACAAGACTCTAAACCTCTTCGTCGGTCGGATACGTGAATGGTACGGCCTCCATCTACCGGAGCTGGACAGGTTGATCGAGAAGCACGAGACATACTGTAGACTAGTAGCAGATCTGGGGAACAGAAGAGAGTTCACGAAAGAAAACTTGGAGAAGGAGGGACTCCCGAAAGATAAGATAGGAGCAGTGGCTGAGGCTGCGAATAGGTCGAAAGGCGCTGAGATAAGCGATGAAGACATGGAGTGGATCCGGTCTTTCTCTAGAGATGTAATAGAACTCTATAAGTTTAGAGAGAGAGCTGAAGAGTATGTCGACTCGGTTATGAAGCAGGTAGCCCCCAATATGAGCGCTATCCTCGGATCTGTCCTTGCTGCCAGATTGATATCTATTGCCGGCGGGCTTGAAAACCTGGCTAAAATGCCTGCGAGTACGCTCCAAGTGCTGGGGGCTGAGAAAGCTCTATTCAGAGCTTTGAAGACTGGTGCTAGGCCACCGAAGCATGGAATAATCTTCCAGTACGCGGCGATCCATCAAGCTCCTCGCTGGCAGAGAGGAAAGGTTGCAAGAGCACTTTCTGGCAAGCTCGCGATCGCTGCTAGGATCGACGCTTTCGGAGGCGAGTTCATAGGAGATAACCTTAGAAAGGACTTGGAGAAGAGATTCGAGGAGATCAAAGAGAAGTACAAGGCTCCTCCAGCGAGGATAAGGTATGAGAGAACGAGAGGCTAGAGCTCATGAGAAGTTCGAAGGAGTCTACTGGATAATTCTTGAAGATGGCGTCAGAAGGCTATCGACTAAGAATCTGAGCCCCGGAGATACTGTTTACGGCGAAAGACTCGTAAAGACAGGAAAGACAGAATATAGACTTTGGGATGCCTATAGAAGTAAGCTAGCCGCAGCCATACTGAAGACTCTTGATTTTCTTCCGATATTCCTTGGAGGAAGGATTCTCTACCTAGGTGCAGCAAGCGGAACGACGGCGAGTCACGTCTCCGACATAGTTGGCGGGAAAGGCATCGTATATTGCGTCGAGTTCGCTCAGAGGGCCATTAGAGAACTTGTGGACAACGTGTGCGAGAATAGACACAATGTCTACCCCATACTGGCGGATGCTAGGTTTCCGGAGAAGTATCGGTCAATCGTGGGAGAGGTGGACTCTATCTACTGCGATATCGCGCAGCCGGAACAAGCCAGAGTCCTAGCTGATAATGCTGACATGTACTTGAAGTCTGGAGGAGGAGCGGTACTTGCTGTGAAGTCAAGGAGTATAGATGTTACAATGGCGCCGTCTAGGATCTTTAGGCAAGAGATTGAAACGTTAAGGAAACGGAGATTTGAGATTCGAGACACTGTTCGATTGGAGCCATATGATAAGGATCATGCAATGGTGTCAGCCACATTCAAGGAGAAATAGACCTTTCATGCCGCAAGACGTGTTGGAGAGAGCTTTCGACGCCGTTCTGAAGGAAGAGATAAGGAAACTTAACACTCACCTTCCACGCAACAGAAAGACACTTGAACAATTGCTAGCTGAGGATGACCCCCATGTAGAGGCGATAGATGGAAGTCAAATCCCTTTCAAGAAGAAAGAACTGGCGGAAGTCGCAAAGATCGTTCCCGAAAAGTTTCACAAGAAGATCCATCTGCCCTTCTTAATACTCAGGAGGATGGACCTAGGAAAATCTGTCTACGCTGTTTCGGGCAGCAAAATCGAGGAATTCGCTATCAAGAAAATGCTGGAGTTGACGACCTTACCGTTTGAAGAGTTTGAAAAGGATAAGGAGATTCTGTACCTATACAGGCCGTATGTAAGCCAATTGATAAGGGGATTTCATTCCTTAGTAGTGATCGGATTCGGCGTTCCAGAAGAACTCAGATCTCAAATCTAGAGAGTTGTTTGACTACTGTTCTTCTGCAGTTTCTTAAGAGTTTTCCAAGACCGCCTCACAATTGGCGGAAGGGAGCCGTGCTGTTTGATCCAGTTTTCTAGGAAAGCTATCGTCTTGGCGTCCGTAACATAGCCAGACCCAAAGTCTCCGTATTTCTCTCGAAGGCGTGCAATCTCTTCGTCTCTTCGAACTTTCGCTAGAATGGAAGCTGCTGAGACGACTGGATATTTGCGATCGGCATGGTGCTCCGATATTATTCTCACCTGAAAGGGGAGGTTTTCCAGTATGTGTTTCGCGAATCTTTCACATAAGACATCGGAGGCGTCAACATAAGCGATATCGGGCTTAAGCCGCGATATAACTTGCGCCATTGCCTTCGCTTCCAGAAAGTTCAATCTCTGAAGCTTCTTCGCTTTGTGAACAACTAGATCGATTTGGTCAGGTGTGAGTTCGACATACTCGTATCGTTCCACTATTTGCTTTATCTTCTCTTCGAGGCGTTTTCTGGCGCTGGGAGACAGGAGCTTGGAGTCTCTAACCCCCAGTGAGACCAGTTCTTGAATTCTAGAATCATCGATCAGTACGCCCGCGATTACCAGTGGCCCTATTATTGGTCCGCGCCCTGCGTCGTCCAAGCCCGCTACTCGCATGTCTTGCTCGCTCGCCTCAAATCATTCTTGAAATAATTGTTGCGATGGCTCTTTTCTAGTTTGTGAGGTGACGTGGTTTAGCGTTCAAGGCGTTGAACTTGATAATGTGGATGTTGCGGCGTCCAGATTCGACGGGCAGATCTGTGTGGCATACAGCTTTTGTATAATCCTCTGCCGATCGTTTGTAGTCTTCTGTTCAAGAATGTCTGCAATCATTTTCCTACCAGCGGAATAGCAGAAGATGTATGAACGAAAAAGCGGATTCTTTAGGAAGTTAAAGGTACGCTTCGCTAAGCCGTAATCTTCCAGAAGAACATCTGTCAAGTAGGCTATGACGTCTCTTTCGCTTCTGTTTTCGACATGTAGCATAATCGCTGCATTGACTCGTCCTTCTCTTAGCTCCTCAAGAGCCTTGACGATTGACGCATCTCTTGAAGCATCGAACCTCGAAGAGACACGGCCATATGTCCATCGAAGTGCATCTTCTTCACGTTCAAAGACGAACTCCAACGCGTTCTCAGCTATTCCTTCGCTAATCGTCGCCTCGGGTGCATTGATCAGGAACACTGAGGATTCGAGATACAACTTGCTTCTGTAAAGAGTCTCCTCCTTGAGCGCGTGCTCAGTATGGTGGCCAGGAAAGGCTTCATGAGCAACCAGCTCCGGGAGATGCGTAATCTCGATGGGCGTGTCAACATTGATCTCCACGCGTGAACGAAGTTTTCCAAGGTACCAGTTGTAGCCGCTCCAAGGCTTGTTCTTGACCAGTCTAAAGACGCATGTGCCCAACTTCTTTGTCCCGAGAAGCTTTCTCGACCTGCCAGCGAGCTCCATTGTAAGAGCGCTTAGAGCAGGTTTGATTAGCCTCCTTCGGACGTATCGCTCCTTCCGCCATTTCTTGAGCTTTCTTCTAGGATCAGAGGTTCCGAAAATATCCGAGAGGCTTTCGCGACTCTTTTGAAGGTCAGCCTCAGTTATCTTTGTGATCCTTATATCGAAGAGCCTCAAAACCTCCTCTAGGTACAAAATCTCTTCTCCGTTCAGTCTCCTCAATGTCGTTAGGATACTCTCCAGCTGTTTTCGCAGGAACGTCTCTCTAACCTTGTCTCCTGTGGGAACTTGTCGCTTAAGCTTCTCAGCGTCTTCTATAAGATCTGAGATCGGTTTTCTACGTTCCTTATCAACCTCGGCCTGCAACCTTTTCGGCCCGAAGTACGCGTCTACATAGCCTGGAAGATGCTTATCGATCCTCAGACTGAGCTTGCAGTAAAGTGTACCAAAATCAGCTGTCTCATCCACCATGTAATTCGGCTCCTAAGCTTGGATGTTCAATAAATTGAATGGTTCTAGGCTTGAAGAAGTTCGTTAAGTACTGTCCTCTTGACATAAGACCTGTTGTCATGGGTGATCTCTATTATCTTGACATCGGATCTCGATCTGATGCGGTCTATAAGCGTGGACCTCGCTTTATAATGAATCGTTCCGATAAGAGGTTTTTCCCCTTCAACTGCTTTTTCCACAGCCGTCTTGAAGTCTTCGCTGCATAGCTCCATTGGACCTATCTCGTCTATCGCTATAACTGAGATGGTTGAATCAGGGGCCGCGCGGTTTATCGCGTTTACTCCTATTTCTACAAGATCCTTCAGGTTGACTCGATACTTCCCTATTTGCGGTCCTTCCGGCTGCTCTACGTGAGCGAGCCAACCTTTCTGGCCGGATGCCAAATCTGAGATTTCGAAGCCTATTCTTACGCTTCCATCTCTAACCTCTCGACTGATCATGCCTCCAACCTTGAGACCTCTGCCCTCTAGTTCTCTAATCGTCTCGATGAGAATGGTGGTCTTTCCGACTCCGGGTCTTCCTGTAAGAAGTATCTTCCGCGCCATAGAGATCAGCCTAAGAAGCCCGTAGCTAGAAGGTAGATTTCAGAGCTCTTTGCCTTGCTAGCTTTAGGTTTCACAAACCTAACGTTTCTGAAACACGTCTTAGCGTCCTTCTCGAACTCTTTCAATTCGGGCCCGTGAAAGAGCTTGACGAAGAAACTTCCCTTGCGACTGAGGATCTTCTTCGCTATTTCAAGGGATTTCCTCGCTAAGTATATCTGGCGTGCGTGATCAGTACTCCAAGCGCCCGAGATATTTGGCGAAACATCTGATAAGACTGCGTTCACTCCGCCTTTGACATCTTCGAGGAGACTGACGATGTTTGAGTCCTCTGATATGTCTGAACGAATCGTGATGACATTCTTGTATGGTAGAGCGGTAATAGGCTCGATGTCTATTCCTATGACGCGCCCTGTTTCGCCTACGGTCTGCCTCGCCACTTGAAGCCAACCGCCGGGCGCAGCTCCGAGATCTACAATCAAGTCTCCATTCGATATGAACTTGAACCTCTTGATCGCTTCTAGGAGCTTGTAAGCAGCTCTGCTTCGGTACCCTTTCTCCTTAGCCATTCTATAGTATTGGTCTCGCTGCCGCTCCTTCTTCCATCTCTCAGACAAACGCTAAGCGGCACCAGCCTGTTCGGCGACTGTCTTCACTAGCCACTCAGTCAGTTTCTCGCATCTGCTCGGATTGATCAACGCGGTATGCCCACACCTCTGTTCAAGGTCGCAGAATGCACATGGAATAGGCGCAATAGAATCGACTGTCGAATACTTCCGTCTAGCGAAGACCCGGTACGTCCATCGGCCCTCTGAAAGCTCCTTCTTCCTCTCTATCAACTTCTTCCGCTCAAGCCGTAGTATGGCTCGGGAGCCTTCTCGACTGTCAGCTTTCATCTTCTTCCAGAGTTCAGATTGGAGTATGCCTTCTTCTCCGCTATTCATTATCAATTGAAGAACATCTTGTTCAGTCGGCCCCTTCCTCGGCAATCTATGCACCTGACCGCGCCATCCTTGTGAATATCTAGGCAACGGCTCTCTTAAGAGCTATATGGGTAATCTCTGGGTGTCAAGTTACTCTAGCGCCGTTCTCCATCTCCTTATCGGTGCAGAGTAACGCCAGTTTTTCACCCTTCTCAGCGGCCAGCAGCATGCCTTCAGACATTTCGCCTGAGAACTTTGCTGGTTTCAAATTGACTAAGTAGATTATCTTCTTCCCTTTCAACTCTTCAGGCGTGTAGTACCCTACTAGGCTGGATATGGTTTGTCGGACTCCGAGTTCACCGAGGTCGACTTGAATCTTGTAAAGTCTCTCTGTCCTCTTGACAGGTTCGACATTAACGACTGTTCCAACGCGCATATCTAACTTCTTGAATTCATCGAAAGTTACTTGAGCGGCCTCCACAAACATCGTCCTCTTTCTTCAGATTTTCAGCAACCACCTTTTTAATACCTACGCTAAGCTTGGAAAGGAAAAGAGACTCGAGTATAATAGTGCCCTGTTTAAGATTAAGGCGCTAAACAGATTCGGCAGTCAGAAAGGAGGCCTCGATGAATCCATTGAAAAGTGGCTTCACGAAACAGTAAGCTCAAGGCTTCTGAGAAGAGTGAAAAGAATATCCTATGATTCGTCTTTTAGGGTTTAAAAAAAGAAGGGGTTGGTCTCGGGTTTTTCCCGAGTTTTATGGCGTTGGTATGATTGCCTGTTTTCTCCAACGTAGCAGATAGAGTGACGCGGCTAGGGCTGAGATTAGCATTAGTACGCAAGAGCTGAGAAATCGAAATTCTTATCTTTCAAGTCGAGAATTAAGTATGCTCGGTGCTTCTGATGTCAGCGTACGAGCCCCTATACCGCTATCAACGGGCTGGAAGGCTAGTCGCTTACTATCCACCTGCCCAAGAATACTTCCAACAGCCTCCACCTCAAAGATGCGTCTACCAGCCTCCTCCAGTAGAATATTATGTGCCGCAGCCAGCTCAACGTTACCTGTATCAGCCGCCTCCTGAATACGTCTACTATCCGCCTCCTCAGGAATGTACGTTTCAACCTCCACCTCAACGTTACCTCTACCAGCCGCCGCCAGTTGAGTACTTGTACTATCCGCAACCAGTGAAGTATTTCCATTATCCGCCGCCTCAACGGCTGGTCAGCACGCGACAAGCAGTATGGACGAGGCAGGTTTAGGCTCCCAGCGACATAGCCGCTAGAGAATCTAGTTTGACGCAATTGTTCAAAAAGAATAAACGTTAATATCGGAGAGGCTGAGCATCGAACTCATTCTAGTCCTCTGACTAGAGGAGTTTACGTTGCCAGAAGTGAAGATGAGAGGCTTCAAGAGCACAGCCAGAATAGACGAAGCGATACAGAAATTCTTCAATGCTCTTCATTTTGAAAAAACTGCAGTCGAACCTGTGCCAACCCTAGAGGCTCTAGGTCGCATCCTCGGTGAAGATGTGACATCTCAGATTGATGTTCCGCCATTCCATAAAAGCGCTGTAGACGGATATGCAGTTCATGCAGAAGACACATTCGGTGCTTCGCGTACAAGCCCATCCATCCTGACCTTGATCGGTGAAATAGAGGCTGGAAACAAACCCGATCTTGAGGTCAAGAGAGGAGAAGCCGCAAAGATAGCCACAGGGGCAGCTATGCCGAAGGGTGCAGACGCAGTCGTAATGCTCGAATACACAAAGACGATCGATCCTCATCGCATTGAGATATGGACCCCCGTAACACCCAGCGAGAACGTCACGAGGAAAGGTGAAGACGTTCATAAAGGTGAAATCGTACTCAAGAAAGGGGTTAGAATAAGACCGCAAGACGTAGGAATCTTGGTCATGCTGGGAAACACGACTGTCAATGTCGTAAAGAAACCGAGGGTTTCAGTCTTCTCAACTGGAGACGAACTCGTTGAAACAGAGGAAGCCGTTAAAGCAGGAAAGACAGTCGATGTCAATCGGCCTATCCTTCTCTCGATGATAAGAGAAGCAGGCGCGATCGGTCTGGATAGAGGAATAGTAAAGGATCAGTTCGAAGACATAAGGAGAAAGATGGAAGACGGACTAGCTGAAGCTGATGCCGTAGTTGTTACTGGAGGCACCTCTGTAGGAGCTAGAGATCTAGTTCCCGAAGTTGTCAACTCGATCGGAAAACCTGGCATGCTAGTCCACGGCGTCTCGATGCGCCCTGGAATGCCGACAGGTCTTGGAGTTGTAAACCGCAAACCAGTCGTATCGCTGCCGGGAAACCCAGTCGCAGCTATGATCGCTTTTGAAGTATTCGTCAAGCCTTTGATCTCAAGATTGATGGAAGCTCAAGAAGAATCGACCCCGAAGATCAAAGGTAGACTGACTAGGAGAATCGCATCGGTCCAAGGGTTCCGAACCTTCAATCGAGTACTGGTCAGAAGATTGAGGGACCAGCTATCGGTCGAGCCGATTAGGCTTACGGGTTCGGGCATCCTCACAAGTATGACGAAGGCGAACGGTATCCTCATCATCCCTGAAGACTTGGAAGGCTATGAGGCTGGCGAGGAGGTTGAAGTTTCACTTCTGCGCCCGGTAGAGGAGGGTTGAAGAAGATGACTGAGAGAAAGGTCTTCAGAAAGCTGCTGAGCTTAGAGGAAGCATTAAAGAAACTCCAAGATTATTACGTCGCGAAGCCTCTTGGAAGCGAGGAGGTTCTCGTTGATAAATCGCTTGGAAGAGTGCTGAGTGAAGATATAGTCTCAACGGTCGATATCCCAAGTTTCGATAGAGCAACCATGGATGGGTTTGCAGTTGTAGCGGAAGACACATTCTCAGCTCAAGAAGATAAGCCCGTAAAGTTGAAGATTGTCGGAAAGGTTGAGGCCGGCGAGAAACCTGAGATTGAGGTCGGAAGAGGAGGGGCTGCTGAGATTGCGACGGGCGCGCCTGTTCCGAAAGGTGCAGATGCTGTCGTGATGGTTGAACAGACGGATCAGAAAGACGCTGTAGTCTCAATCTTCAAGGCTGTCGCGCCTGGAGAGAATGTTATGGGTGCTGGGACGGACATTATGGCTGGAGAGGTAGTTCTGCGCACTGGACAGGAGATTACTTCGAGAGACATCGGTTTGCTGGCGGCCCTAGGGAGGAGCAGAGTCAATGTGTATAGAAGGCCTAGGGTAGCGATCATCTCAACTGGTAATGAATTGATCCCAGCTGGGCAACAGCTGGACTACGGGAAGATCTATGACATCAACTCCAAGACACTTGCTGGAGCAATCCTTGAAAGCGGATGCGAACCCGTTCCATTGGGCATCTGTACAGATGACCCTGAAGAGATGAAAACCAAAATCCAGCAAGCCTTGCTGGTCGCTGACGTAATCGTGACATCAGGCAGCACTTCCGCAGGAGTAGGAGACGTTCTATACAGAATCATAGGAGACTTCGGCGGGCCCGGAATAGTCGTTCACGGCCTATCCGTCAAGCCTGGGAAACCGTTGATCGTCGCCGTAATAGAAGGAAAGCCTCTCTTCGGCCTCCCTGGTTATCCAACCTCCGCACTCATGATGTTTATCCTGATAGTCAAGCGTAATATCTCGAAAATGGCCGGTCAGGCAGTCGAAAGCGCGACTTGGCTTGAAGGGAAAGTGGCATCAAAGATCTTCTCAGCCAAAGGTAGACGCGAGTTCCTTCCTGTTCACATCGTTAAGGATGAAGTGGGAAAACACCTCGTTTACCCAGTACTTTCGGGTTCAGGAGCCATAACTTCACTGGCTCTCGCGGACGGCTTCATAGACATCCCTCAAAATCAAGAGTTCATCGAAGAAGGAGAAAACGTCCGCATAGAACTATTCAGTCTTAGGTTCCAAGCCGCTGACTTAGTCTTCATAGGAAGCCATTGCATAGGCCTTGACATTTTATTCGGCTGCCTAAGAAGACGAACTCCAAAACTCTCCTTCAAGATAATCAATGTTGGATCGATAGGAGGAATGCAAGCAGTCAAAAGAGGAGAAGCGGACGTAGCTGGGGTTCACTTACTAGATGAATCGACAGGTGAATACAACCTTCCATTTCTCGATCAGTACGGTATCGCTGAGACAGCTACTTTGATCAGAGGTTATAATAGAGAACAGGGGTTTATCGTCGCCAAAGGAAACCCAAAAAAGATCAAAAGCTTTGAAGATCTCCTACGAGATGACATGTCCTTTATCAATCGTAATCTTGGATCTGGAACGAGATTGTTGATCGACCTGAACCTTCGCAAGGTCGCTGAAGCGAAAGGACTCAATCTTTCAAAGCTGACAAATCGAATTAGAGGCTATCGAATCGAAGCAAAATCGCATTCAGCTGTAGCCCTAGCCGTTCTAAACAGCAAGGCCGATGTCGGTTTCGGGATTAGAACCGCCGCAGAACCCTACGGTCTAGACTTCATTAAAGTGGCGGATGAAAAGTACGATTTCCTCATTCCGAAAAGACGCCTAGAGAGAAATGCTGTCAGACAGTTTGTTTCCGAACTGAGATCCATTGAATTCAGAAGCGAACTCGAGCGGAGCGCACCTGGTTTGGTCGCGACAGAGGAAACAGGCCGCGTAATCAACTGAGCTACTGGAATTTCAATATACGGATGTGGTGACTGCACACTCGACTAGGCAATGATGCCGGTCATAGTCA
>Ga0315314_1004049_pt1 | contig 11164 bp, 16 predicted proteins | sample TDP9_MG_FD_203631 | JGI IMG/M metagenome (GOLD analysis project Ga0315314, IMG submission 203631) | Freshwater sediment microbial communities from Lake Towuti, South Sulawesi, Indonesia - TDP9 | ecosystem: Environmental > Aquatic > Freshwater > Lake > Sediment | place: Indonesia: South Sulawesi... | reverse complement strand
CCCGACTACTGACCTGTAGCGTTCGTGTCGCTCGAACTGGCTCTTATAATCTGAATTGGGCTAGTCGGCTCCACGGTTCAAATTCGAGTGCCCGCACGAAGCGACCACACACACACACACACGCAAAATACTACTCCCATGCGGGTTCAAATTACGACGCCCGCACCACTAGACCCACACACACACAACTACTCTTCTCGTGCTCCAATCGTTAGGGGAAGAAACCCGTGACAGCTCCTCTTCTTCAGAGCAGCACAGCGGAATCATTCTATGTCTCAGGTTGTTCCCGCATCCAGAGCCATGGACTAGCAACAAGGTAGGCGCAAGCGAGGAATAAGACGATCCCGATGGCCAGTCTCAATTCGGGATCGACCTCCGTAAGGATGAGATACAAACCATCTTCCCTGATGAGACCGATTCGGAAAGGCTTCGTCACCACGAAGGCGAAGGCCAAGAGGGAACCGAGGCTCAAGAGGACTCCAGACCACCGCCGAGCCCCGATCTCCACGATAAGCCAAAATTCGGAGGCAAAGAACCAAGCAAGCAACGCCATCGGGACAGGGCTAAGTATGTTGGATACCCGCCAGTCAGTCGGGACGAACAGCGCGGCTTCCATTGAGAACGTGTACGATCCTAGAACCAACAACGCGAAGAACCATCCGACCCATCTCAGGGGTAGACCTGCCACGAGATTGCGCCTCGCTGAAAAATGGTAGCGCTCCTGTCTTAAGGGGAACGGTAGTTTCGGGCGGCTCTAAGCGTCCAAACGATATCACGTCTAAGAAAAAAGATCGAGAACAGAAGACAAGCTAGTCCCGAGATCATGAGACATTCTGGAACTCCCTCTCTATATTCGATTTCGATCAAGCAGATATACCTCCGATCAAGCAGGATATGCCGTTCTCGGTTGGAGGTTCGGGCTCAATGAGCTATGACGTGACTCTTGCCGCGCTTGCAATATCGGCGGTGCTATCCTCCTTGGTGGCTCTCCTCGCAGATCTCCTGCTTTGGTTTAGAAGGCGGAGGATCCAGATGACGACACCATCTCCCAAGGCGCTGATGGAGGGTTCCATTCAAAAGCTGAGTGAGGCATCGAAGGAAATGAACAAAGTGGTCCAGGAGATCATCGAAGAAGCCAAGACACGTGAAACCGCGCTGGAAACACTGAGAGCCAGATACGAATCGATAGCGCGGGAAGAAGAGAGACTCGCGAAGCGGGTTGAGACGCTCAAGGATGTTCCAATAGAAGCTGCGAGGTATTTCGAGGAGATTAGTAGGCACCAGCTTGAACAGGCAGAGAAAAGAATGACAAGAAGGGACATCGTGTTTTTCCTCTTGGGAACTGCGTTGACTACGGCAATAGCGATCGTGCTGAGAATCTCTGGAATCGGATAGCCCTACGTGCGTGGACAAGACACAACGTCAAGTTCACGCAGAGGGGAACTGTTTGTCGTCGCTCACTGAGTGAGCGACGACGATTCAAATCTGGACGACCGCACTAAGAGATCCACGTACATGAAAATGACGGAGCGAGACCATCGCAAAGCACGCACTTGGTCTCTTTAGGAGTCGGTTCGTTCCTGCCAAGGCAAGGAATATTACGACGGCCCAAAACAGTAAGATAGGTACAACTGTTGAGCGCTCAGGAAATGGCAGTTGCGATCTTCAGAGAAGACATCAGACAGATAAAACTTCAATACGGGGATTCCTGCGGCAAACTGGGGGCGCTGAGACGTTTCATTTCCAGCGACCATTTCCTTTCACCAAGAGAGGAGGACTATCTTGCTTTCGTGGATCTCGTTTCGAGTTTTCACACTTCACTGATGGCACCTCCTGAATTCGTGACCATAGAATGGTGCTCAAAGAAGCTAGGAGACATGACTGGGAAGTACATGGGCGCTTTCATGCTAATGCCATTTCGACCAGACCTTGTAGTGCGCTACAGGAGCAGATTCCGCCTGGAGTTCCCGATAGGGTTGGAACAGATCATGACTGTCAATAGAACTGAAGCGCGTCGCCGTCAAGCGCATCTACTGGAATCCATATACCAAGTCGCGGGGTTCTGCCCTGTGGATCGTCGAGAACTAGTTTAACCAAGACACGGCTATGTTATGTTATGAGTCAGATCGAGAATGATGATCTAGGATGCCGATGGCGACGACCGACGGTTTAACAGTTTGCGGCGTTGCGCTTCTCGTGGTCTTCGCTGCCTTGTGCTTTCAGGTACTCTTCCTTGATCTTCCGTAGCTCTTTGATCTGTCGCATGTGTTGGCGGGTTTCTCTTGTTCGTTTCTGCGGCTGTGGATTATGGATCAGAGTCCTCATTATCGTGGAGGCTGCGAAGGCACCGACCGCAGCTAGTACGATGAGGGGCAACAGTTCTTCCGTTTCAGTTGCCAGTCAACGTCTCTCCGAAAGGGCTTTCTGAATTCTGTCGTCGATGTCTGGCGGCGCTTCGGCGCTGACGTGTTCAACAGTGCTTTCAGGAACCTCGATGCCGCCCGACTTCTCTCGTCCCGTCTTGGATGACTCTTCAGCTGGTGCCGCAGACCGTCTCTCCTTCATCTTGATGGAGGCAGCTCTGAGAAGCAACCCGTAGTCCTGCAGGGCTCTCCCGACAATAGGCAGGGCGTCCATGTAGGGCGGCAGGACGATGTTGTGACGCTGACAGAACCTGGCGATCCTGACGCCTTGCGTCCGACACGTCTCGTCGGAGAGTCGCAGTTGGGGCGCTGCCAGGGCAACGCTAAGGGTCTCAGCTGGCATCCCGTAGATGTCGCTCCAGGCTTCATCAGATAGCATCGCGGGTTCGCCCGCAGGTGCCGCAGGCTCTCCTGGCGCTCCTGGCGCCGCAAGCTCTCCTGGTGCTCCTGGCGCCGCAAGCTCTCCTGGTGTCGCAGGCTCTCCTGGCGCTCCTGGTTCAGGTTCAAGTATGAGGGGCACGTGTTCCACGGCGACAGTCGTTGGCTTCGCCTGTCCTAGTGCCACAGGAGGAGGCTTCGTCCCTGGTGCCGCAGGAGGCTTCGAGGCTTCCGCAAGCCTCTGCATTGTTATTCTCTTGCATGTGGGACAGAAGGCTTGAAGGACCTTCAGCTGCTTATGCTCGGTCACAATGCCGCATTTCTTACAGCGGTACTTGAACCTCGGCTTAGCCATGTTGCCGCTCACTTCGTTCGCATGACGTCGCGTCTCAACCGTCGCGCACGCTGAACCTGCACCTGATAGTTGCTGAGCTTGAATTGCTGCTTGCGTTGATTGATGAGGATCGGTTCTGGAATCTTCTGGTTGTACGCCTTCCTGCTAGGCTCCTTCATCTGTGGCATCCTGGATCATCTCTCAGCTCTCATCCTCATCAGAGCGGGGATACTGGATCATGTTGTTCACTACTATTGCGAGATACCATAACGGAATGAAGACGGCTACGAGGTCGAAGAACCTGCGCGCGCCTCCTCGCACCGTGCTTCCGTAGAGGTAGAATGCTCCAACTATCAGAGGAAAGATCATGAGCTTCAGCATCATCGTCTGCGACGTCTCGAACTCCCTGGCCTTCCAGACGCCTGCTTCGACGCCGCCTCGACGTAGAGCCTGAGCAGTTAACAGGTAGTCGATCACGTTCGCGCATACGAAGGTGAGGAAGAGGAGGAGCAAGCCCAGGTTGCGATTGCTCTGTGGCATCCTCGATCATCTCTCTCATCAACTTGCTCTTTCTATGATGGCGGCTTGTACGCCTGGGCTTGTTTCGCAGCGTAGGCAGCTGCCGCTTGCTGGGCAGCTGACGGCGGCCTGTACGCTTGAGCCTGCTTCGCAGCGCCCACGGCAGCGGGTGGTCCTGGTGGTCTTAGTTGAGGAGCTACGGCTGGTGTTACCTCTGGCGTTGGAGCTGGCGGAGACGGAGCTGCACGTGTTGGTCCTCCTGGTGCTGCTAGTCCAGAGACATAGCCTGCCGCCGGACCTCTGACGGCCTGCGTGACAACAGCTGCGTACTGTGCTGCAACTCCTGCAAGTTGAGCTGACTGCATCGGACCGTAGCCTGGCCTCGATAGGGGTCCCTGAGGCATCTTGAACTCTGGTAGAAGTGGCTCTGGACGTTTCTTGCGTCTTATCATAAGCGCGCGTTGAAACTGTCCTGCCTTGATGAGCGCGGTAGTTGGGACGCCGAACACGCGAACGGCCTCAGGCATAGCAGCTGCAACGAGCTTCTGGCGCTTTCTCTTCTGCTCGCGCTCGTACTCGGTTGTGCCTCCCGCGTCCAAGATGTCGGCTGCTTTCATGTCGCTCGCTATCGACCTCCCATTTGCGATATCCAGGAGAGAATTCTCTCCGAGAGAGTGGCGTCCGCACGCAACGCCTCCACTGCAGCGAGGTATTGTTCATCACTCAATTTTCCTTTCGAGTGCATCTGGCTGATTTGGTCTGCCGCCCACGTTCGTTCGTTCGTCATGCTGCTATCTGCCTCGCTCACTCATCCTCTACTTTCTCAGCCATGAGACCGCTACTACTGCGACGGCAACGATCAGAACAACTATGATGATCGGTGTCAGATTCTCAAGCGTTGGCCAGGTCCATGGTGCAGGCTGTTGCTTGGCGGTTTCCGCGATGATCCCCTGGGCTTCCCTTACGCATTCCAAGTATTGTGCATGGTTGATGTCTCCCTTCTGGTAGGCTGCGGTGCAAGTGTCCACGACCTCCCTTGCCGTTGTCTGCCCCCGCCCCTGAACCTGCGTCTGTCCCTTCACGGTTTCAGTCCAGAACCAAGCGACCAGGACGGCGCCAATTATGAGCGCAGCGGCCACGAGTGCCTTGATGATTAAGGGAAGCAGCGGAATCAAGAAGGCAGCGAACGGCGATCCCGTCTTTTGTACTCGACAGTAGAACTCGCTGGAACCGCTGAGTCCGCCCTCTACCGCTCGGTAGCCAGGAGGAAGAAAGCTGTTCACTGTGGAGACAAGCTTCGTCTGCGCGAAGCTTCTCAGCTGAAGCTCGTTAGCCCACGACATTCGTAGAAATGGGATATGTGCCAGATACTCCTCTGGCGCTGTCGGTGTCGGCGTTGGCGTTGGTGGATAGATGTGCGCGAGTAGTCTGCAGTCTGCTCTAACGGTTCCAACGGTAGCGGGAACTACGACAATCACGCTGTTGCTGTTGTAGTTTAGATGTGTGAAATAGAGGGTGTACGGTTTGACGCCTGCACCTGGCGGATAGCTGGGCGCCACGTTGTCGAGGCGATAGTTGCCCTGCGAGTCCGTGGTAGTGCGGTAGGCTGGTACGCCTAGAACTGCGACCTGGACTCCACTGATAGGCTTGCCAGTAATTGAGTCGGTAACTTGGCCGACTATCGAGGGCATCTGGCGATTGACACTCTCCATTCAGTCCGCTTCGGAATGAAGCTCTCTAAATCACTCTTCCTCGTATGGTTCAAGGTCTGCGAGGGCAGGATCTTCCACAAGGTTCCTGGCGACGGAGCCTGGTATCTTCAGCTGTGTCTTGAATGCCTTGATCCACGCGCGCGCCTCGCTCTCCCTGAACTTTCGGGTCTCATCCCACATTCCTGTAGGATAGACATCGTCCTTGAGGGCGTCCCGCATGGCCTTCTGTACTCTGCTATCGCTCCAGATCGCTGTTTTCTTGATGAGCTTGTTCTCTTTGGCACCTTCGATGAAATTTTCAAAGGGACCTTGGATAAGATCGAATACCGCTACTTCAGGCTCCGCGAGTTCCTCGATGAGACCTAGTGTCGTCTTAACGGAGGTTTCATACTCCTTGTCATGCTTAGTTGGCGGCTCCTCATCGTCATCGGGTCGTCGTGCGGTTCGCAGACCGCCTTCCTTGATGAATCGGACGCGCCTCTCGATCGCGTCTCGGGCGAGGTCGGATTTGGTGTCGTACTTGCCGTCGGAGGCTTCGACTGCTTCCTCCATTTCTTGGAGGAGTTTGCGGTTCACCTTCACGTTGAAGAGGACCGTCTCTTTTGCCGCCTTCTCCTCCTGCGGCTCTACGGATTCCTCTTCTTCCTCCCACTCTTCGCTCTCGGCTTCATTCAAGCGTCTATTCTCCGTCTTACGCTTGAGGGACTAGGGTCTTACCATTTGTATAAAGTGACACTGTAGCATACTCCATGACTGGAGTATGTAGTTCAAAAAGGGGGGAGATGGTAAGTGAGACGCGCACGCATGCGCATCTTATCTGATGGACAGCATCCTGGCGGCACCTCATCGTTGCAGGCCTCGACGGCACTGCGGGACACCGTTGAACGGAAGCTGCCTCGCATCTGGCGCATGCGACTTACCCCGCGATCCTGAGGGTTTCAACTTCCTTGCGTTCGCGCGGGTTGTTGGCCATGACTTTCTTCAATGTGATCGTCTTACCCTCGATGTCTGCGCTGTCGAAGCTCTCCGCCTTCTCGTCTCCGAAGAGGCTGCACAGCATTCTGTGGTTGGTGACATTCAGCGGGAAGCCGTAGGACTCGCCCTGATACTCGATGTCGAGAACCGTGGCGACGCCTGCGGGAAGGTCAACGTTCGGCCTGACCTTGATGACCTTCACCTTCGCCGACGCGGCCTTGACCATAGCTGCCTTGAGGAAGTTGCCTCCTTTCCTCGGCGGTCGATGAACCACTGGCATGGATCTCACTATCACCTCCTGTCCTTTGGTTGCGTCCAAGTCCAGGGAGAAGAGTTCAAGAGGATGCACGAGCAAGGGTTCACTGCGGATGAGATGACGCGCCCAGGGACAGTAGACCATGAGCCACAGGCCGTCCTCTGGTGTCTTGCAGATCTCCGTAAGCTCCTTGAGGAGATATCCGCGAAAGATCCTGCCGACGGTGTTGCAGTCGTGGCAGGTGACTCTGAGGACTTCGCTGCTCCACGCTGCGCTGCTGGCTGAACGTGGAGCTTTCGGCTGAAGGATTGCATCGGTCTGTCGATAGCGATATTCGTCGTAGGTGACTCTTCCTCCCATTTCCTGAACCGCGTCACCGTCTATGCTCTAGCTTTGAGATAAGATAATGCTGGAGTGTACTCCATGACTGGAGTCAACACCCTCCAGAGCTATGACAAGGCTGGTTAAAATGATGCATCATAATTTTCCATAATTGGACACCCACACCCAGCTAGTACATAGTCCAGTGCACAGGCTTGTTTTGGGTGTCCAATTCTCGAAAATTATGATGCAACGAAATCCACAGGCACAGGTTCTAGACGGTTCTAGACAGGGTTATACCTCCAGTTGAAATAGTTGGAGAGCTTCAGGAATTCATCAAGGTCCTTCTTGTTCACGACGGTCCTTCGATCCATCAGCGCCAGAGACTTCAGGAACGTCTTCGAGTTGAGGAAGAACCTGAATCCGTAGAGCCTCATGGATTCCCCTATCGTCATGCTGATCGGCTGAAGCTGCTCAGCGATATGGCGCGGAAGCATCACATTCTTGGGCCTGCGTGGGAAACGGAGAGCGACGGTCTCATCTCCCGCTGTCTCGTCGGTTGTCAGAGATTTGAAGATCTTGTAGACTGTGGAGATCGGATAGCTGTAGCTGAAGAGGATCATCCGTGAGAGGAAGCCCATCTTGGCCCACTCGTGGCGTCCGTCCTTCAACGCTTCATCGGTGACGGCTGTCACTAAGCCGCAGCTCACTTCCTTGTCCCATGATGTCACGTAGCTTGTGATCTTCGCAATTCCCTCCTCTATGAGACTGTTCAGAAACGCCACAAGGGACATCCTTGTCTTGACGCTCTTGGAGAGAGGAACGATCAGGTCAGGTATCAGTATGTGCTTGGTGTCTCCAGCCTTGATCTGTCCAAGAACATCATGTGCAAGTCCGTAGGCTGTGCAGTCGGTTATGTAGATGAGTCCTCTGTTCTTGCGGTACTTCTTGAGAACAGCTGTCTTTGCGCTCTCAGGCTTCGCTACGATGAGAAGAGACAGAGGCTTCGCGTTCTTGACGTAGCCGCTGTACAGGACAGCTGTGAGGACCTTCTCAAGCGCATCCAGCTCTACCAGTTTCGTCATTTCGTCATCACCTCCGTCCTGGCGCTTCGAACAGCTTCGACCATTCGTCGAAGCCTGCCTGTATGCGGGCGCGGTTGAAATCCACGCAGTCGTCGCCCAGGAGCCACTGAAGCTTGTTCGCCGTCGCAGCTGGAATCGACCTGTCGAGGTAGATCCTGACGTGTGAGCCTTTGCTTCGGCTTGGCGTGACCGCTATAGCCGTCGGCTTCAGGCCATGAGACCTGAGCACCAGCCTTATCGTCTCCCGATATTCTTTCAGCCAGAAAGCGTCCACTATGCAGTCCTTGTCGATCTTCAGGAGCCTCGTGTCTGGCACGCGGACCTTAGCGTCTGACACGTCTCTTCCTCCTCCTTCTTCTCCTGACGTAACTCATCGTGCGTAAGAGAAGCTCCTGGGCGACCCAGCGGCGCCGCTCTCGACGCATGATGAACGTCCTGACGGTGGCTGCAAACTGCTCGACGTATGCGCGGGCTTCACGTTCGAAGGCGATCTTCAGCTTCCGTCTTGGTACCGATATCTCTCGTGCGCGGCGAAGCCATCTCTGGAAGTATGCTGCACCGAGCTTGGCAAGTCTCCGCCGGACGCGTTTGATATCTCCCCTTCTGGCGATCTTGAAGTGCATCTCGTATTCGATCAGTTGATGCGTGGGCTTGTCGTAGTGGAAGGTCGCTATGGTCATGCGGTAGAGCCTGACAGCTGGCTTCCGCTTCCGTCGAATCGTCTTTCGCTTAGGCTTTCGAGACATCTCTCGACTGACCTTCCACTAGATGGCGGACGTCTGCAAGCGTCGTCGTCATTTTCTCTTTGACTCTTCGCCAGCGAGTTCAACTCGATGCTTTAGATCCTCAATGACTACTTGCAGCGACCGTAGGACCTGGGAAGGTTTCGTTCCCCGCGGATAGACGACAATGGCTCTAGCGTTTCCAAGCAGTTCAAGCTCTCTCGTGTTCAGCTCCGCGCGTATCTCAGAGGGCAGGTAGACCTGTCCATGCGGATTTATGGACGCCCTGAACTTCACCAACCTTCTCACCTGAATTCACTGAGAATAAGTAACGATTATATAGGCCAATTCTGAAGTACACTCCAGTGATGGAGTTGAAAGAGACGTCCGAACGAGGCAAACTGAGAATGAAGTATTGTATCCTCAGAGCGTTGAGGAATGTGCAAGACAACGAGGAGAAAGGCGGATGCCTCACATTTTTAGAACTCCAAGACGAAGCTAAGGACTGCATCAGCTCAGGCACAACGTTGTCGAAATACCTGGATGAGGTTGAGGAAGAGGGTTTCATTGAGACAACAGCTGCGAAGAGACCTGTTAGAGGGAAAGAGAACGCGACGAGGAAGGTACTCGCGTACCGGATAGCGAAACATCCTTCTAGAGAATTATATGAATGCATTAGGCCGAATTCCTACTATAAGCAGCTTGTCGACAAACTCGGTTACGGCGATCCGCCAAGTAAGTTTCTGTCAAAGATCTGCGATGGGATAGCAAAGAGCCTTGTCTCGATGTGGATTGGACATAGACGTGACGTGCATGGACCTATCGACGAGTTTGAGGTGATGCGGTTGATGGATGATTTCGACTTCCTCATCAGGAATTACGTGTGGTATAGAGTTCACCCTGAAACTGGAAGCCTCGGCCTGGAAGGTCTCTCAGCAGCCCGTCACCGAAGAGACCTAGGCAAAATAAGCCGTCCTGGAGACTTCCGGGTTCTGGCAGGCATCTGGAAGGTACGCGTTGACGATAAGGAATACGGCGAGGAATATCGGAAGGCCTTTGACGAGCTGTTGGATGCTGCACGCAGTGGTTGAGGTTTGGCGCTTTGGTTGCTCTTTGGCTCTCTCCTCAAAAGCCGCTTAGCCGCCGAACGAAGATCCTCATCCTCTTTGCTGTTCTTCTTTTCATATTCACAGTCATCTTCCTGGTTCCAGACCTCAGTTTCTACTCTCTTCTCTTCTCTCCGATCATCCTAGCCGTCATCTTCATTGATCTGAACCGACGATGTCATGCAGAGAGGCCTTGACGCTGGCTCGTGGATCTGACAGTTGAATCCGCTGTTTCTCTGCGGTTTCGGCACAAGGCTTTCTGTGAAAGGTCGAAGGCTCGTCGTGCGGGAGGGACGATTCACACCTCTCAGCTTTGCGCGCTACTCGAACGGAAACTTTCGTGAGCCTATGCGCGCCCAGTTCAGGCCGAGACAACTGCCATACGACTCGATACTCGTAGAAGGTGCATCAGGAATGATCACGTTCGAGGCTATGCGTTGGCTGATGCATCATGGCGTGCCAGTCTTCATGCTCGACTATGATGGTTCCTTGATCTCTGCGGTGATGCCTCCTGGACCTGTCTGTGGAGATCTGCGTAGAGCGCAGACTGAAGCTCATCTTGATCCGAGGATGCGTCTCAAGATCGCGCATGCATTCGTTGAGGCGAAGCTTCTCGCATCCCTTGAGGTGTTGAATTGGCTTAGAGAAAGCCATGACGTGGAAGGAGAAGTGAGACAATTCAGAGGGGAGGCTCATCGTCTACGTGATGCGAAGACTGTCGATCAGATTAGAGGCGCAGAGGCTCACGGTGCCGAGGTCTATTGGCAGGCTTTTCAGAAAGCTGTGCCGTCGAAGTTGGAGTTCAGGAGTCGAAGCTCAAGGGCTCGCAGCATGCGCGCGCGGAATGCAAGCGACCCCGTGAATGCCTTGTTGAACTATGGTTACGCGTTTCTGCAGAGCTACGTCAGGCGAGCCATCAACATGACTGGCCTCGACGCGTCGCTTGGCTATCTGCATGACTCGCTGAAGTCAGCGACGACGCCTCTGGTGTATGATTTCCAGGAGCCGTATCGCTGGCTTGTCGATTACACTGTCCTCAGGATGGTTCTGCCGAGGACGTTCTCGTGGGATGACTTCTATTTCGCGGCGGAAGATTTTCGGTTGAGGATGAAGCCGCCGTTGCTTGACAGATATGTGAAGTTGCTTCGAGGCCAGTTCAATTCAAGCATCGTCTACGGTGGCAAGCGCCTCATGTGGGACACAGTGATCTTGCGGAAATGTCAGGAGCTGGCACGATATCTCCTGGTGCCGCAGGGTGGATCATTCGACTTGACATCTCCTAGACCAGTTCTGCAACGGTCAGATACTCGTGACCTGAGGGAGAAGATTCTAG
>Ga0315314_1004048_pt1 | contig 11164 bp, 10 predicted proteins | sample TDP9_MG_FD_203631 | JGI IMG/M metagenome (GOLD analysis project Ga0315314, IMG submission 203631) | Freshwater sediment microbial communities from Lake Towuti, South Sulawesi, Indonesia - TDP9 | ecosystem: Environmental > Aquatic > Freshwater > Lake > Sediment | place: Indonesia: South Sulawesi... | reverse complement strand
ACTTCAGGTTTGGAAGAAGAGCGTGGTAGACAAGTTGACCTCGGGTATAGCCTACCTCTGCAAAGGCAATCACGTCAATGTCGTTTATGGCGAGGCGAGATTCCGGAACCCTCACGAAATCCAAATCAAGACCAAGGATGGGACGCAGACCGTCACTGTCCAGAACGTCATTATCGCGACTGGCTCACGGCCAGTCGAAATTCCTGGGTTCAAGTTCGACGGGAAATTCATCATCACCGCAACGGAAGCGCTCTCATTCACAGAGACGCCCAAGAACTTTGTCATCATCGGAGGCGGAGTGAGCGGACTAGAGCTTGGAATGGCGTACGCACAATTCGGAAGCCACGTCACAGTCATAGAGATGCTTGACCAGCTGCTGCCTGGGGTTGACCCTGAACTTGTGAAAGTCGTGGAACGCACGGTGAAGAGGCTGGGAGTGGAAACGCATCTGAAAGCCCGTGCAAAATGGGCCAAAGATGGAAAGGTTAGCGCTCAGCTGGCCGATGGTAGAGAGATGGAGTTCCCAGCAGACAAGGTGATGGTTGTTGTTGGAAGACGCCCGAACTCCGACAGTATCGGACTCGAGACTGCAGGCGTGAAAACCGATGAGTCAGGATTCATTCAAGTCAACTCGCAGATGCAAACCAATGTCCCAGGCGTATATGCGATCGGGGACGTTGTGGGGCTGCCCATGTTGGCTCACAAGGCATCAAAGCAAGGGATAGTGGCGGCGGAGGTAATAGCCGGTCAAGCCAGCGCTGCAGATTTCAAAGCGATGCCAAGCGGCATATGGACCGACCCTGAGATCGCTACGGTTGGCTTGACGGAGGCGGAAGCAAAGAAGCAGGGATACGACCCGATTGTTGGAAAGTTTCCGTTCACCGCTCTGGGCAGAGCGATGGCTGTTGGTGAGACAGGAGGGTTCGTCAAGGTTGTTGCAGACAGAGAAAGCGAGCAGATACTTGGTGTGCACATGGTCGGAGCCGACGTGACAGAACTCATCAGTGAGGCGGCGCTGGCGATCGAGATGGGCGCGACACTGGACGACCTGGCGCTCACTGTTCATCCTCACCCAACGCTGCCTGAGAGCCTCATGGAAGCCACCGAAGCAGCCAAAGGAAAGGCAATACACGTCTTGAAACCGCCATGAGCAAGACACTACTTGTTGATCTGCAGACCCGGGACTACAAGGAGACTTGGGAGCTACAGCACAGACTCGTAGAGCTGCGAGCGCAAGCGCGACTACCTGACATCCTGTTGCTCGTAGAGCACCCTCACGTCATAACTATGGGCACATCCGCGAAGTCGGAGAACATCCTATCCCGAACGCTCCCAATCTATGAAGTCGAGCGTGGAGGAGATGTTACGTATCATGGATATGGCCAACTGATTGGATATCCGATTCTAGACCTCTCTTCACGAAGCAAAGACATCAAATCGTATCTCAGGAACCTCGAGAGGACACTCATCGATACCCTAGTTCATTTTGGGATCGCAGCACAGAGGATAGAGGGACGCACCGGAGTCTGGATCGGACAGAAGAAGATCGCATCGATCGGGGTTGCGGTTCGTAGCTGGGTCACATTCCACGGTTTCGCGCTCAATGTCTCAACGGATCTCTCCTACTTTTCCACGATCAACCCTTGCGGGTACGAGAGTGCGATCATGACGTCAATGAAGGAACAACTCGGAAGGGAAGTGTCACTGTCCGAAGTCAAAGGGCCGCTTGAACGTGCTTTTCAGAACACATTCGAAACTACACTAGAGTTGACGAGTGAGAAAGAGATTACGGGCCTCTGAAGCCGGAGGACCGGAGGCGCTTGACCAGACTAGGTTCCGCAGGCTCCGAAGCTGACGCGTGAAGGAACTGGCACCGGCATGCTCGTTTCGTGATTCTTGAAGAAGGGTTCGCGAAGCATAACTGCCTGCTTGAATATTTCTACGATCTCGTCGTCTGAGGCGCCCGCCCTCATCCTGCTCAAGAAGTCTACGTGATTGTCATCTCGAAGCAGGCATGGTTTGAACTTCCCGTCATGCGTGATCCGGATTCTGTTGTTGCCCATGCAGAACTGTCCGTTCTGCATCGGCCGCACCACTTCGACGGTGACTCCGTCCGGCAGGATGTATCTTGGGCGGTTGTGCATTCCTCTTCTGTATATCGCTATGGCACGAGCCTTCAAACGCTCTTCGACAGGCCCGAGTTCATAGTGATATTTCGAGTAGAATTCAGGATCCGTGACTACCAGCTCAATCAGTTGAAGGATCACCTTTCCGTCACCTCCGAGCCTGCGAACTAGGCGCATCATCTCCTCAATCTCATCATCATTGACGCCTTTCATCAGAGTGATGTTCAACTTGAGCGGGAGAAGCTCAGCGTCTATTGCCGCGGCGATAGCGTTGAATGTCTCATCGTATCCGTCAACCCTCGTAATGAATGTAAACCTCTCTCTGTGAAGGCTGTGGAGACTGATGTTCACCCTCGACAGGCCGGCATGACGCAGTGGTTCCGCAAGCTTCGAAAATCCCATGCCGTTACTCGTCATCGAGATCTCACGAAGCCCAACGGACTTTAGTTTCGTCACGATCTCAAGAATGTCCGGGCGGAGCATCGGTTCGCCGCCCGTTAGCTTGACAGCATTGATTCCGAAACGAGACATTATCCCAACGACGCGCTGTATCTCGTCGGCTGTCATCAACGTCGATGGAACAGACTTGATGCCTTCCATGTGGCAGTGAATGCATCTGAAGTTGCATCTTGAGCTTGAATTCAGCGAGATCCTAGCGTTAGTGACAGGCCTTCCAAACCTGTCTGAAAGGGCAGTGCATGCGTTGACTCCCCCTTCATTGCTGAGGTCGGGGAGATTCAGGAGAGGGATCTCGCAACTCAAAGCTGTGACCTAACACCACTACATGCGCAATTTAAAGAGTTTCGAAGCTCAAGGGTGAGAAAGACGCTATTAGTAAAACTGGGGCGCGTCGTCGAGCCAAATTGAGCACCAGTAAACCACGGACAACCTGCCGAAAGTATCGGTATTCTTATAGGGTCATGAGAGGAGGTACACGCGGCGACGCCTTCAGCAAGCAAGGGACAGCCTAGATTCAGCAACTCTATCTTCAACGTGAACGCAGTCATGGAACAAGCAAACCTAGTCCGCATCGGCAAGAAACCGATCATGAATTACGTCGTTGCATGCGTGACTCTCTTCAACTCGGGGGCCGAACAAGTTATGGTTCGTGCTAGGGGACAAGCGATAACAAAGGCTGTCGACACGGTCTTGATGCTCAGAGACTCGTTTCTGAAACACCTTGAGATCGAGGATATCGCAATAGGATCCGAGGAAGTAACACGTCAAGACGGGTCCAGGGGAACCATTTCCACGATAGAGATCTTGCTCGGTAAGTAGAGATCGAATCGGCAAGATTTGAGATCTTCCTAAACCCTTTTTGGCCTGACACGTGCAGCATCAGGCCCGTTGGTTGAACCGTGATGAGCGGAAGGATCCCTTACCCGAAGATAGTAGTTACTCCGCCGGGCCCCAAAGCGCGCGAACTGATTCGCGGTGACGAATCGTATGTCTCAAAGTCTATGGTGAGATGGTATCCCCTCGCCGCAGAATCAGGGTCCGGATGCATCGTTAGAGATGTCGACGGGAACGAGTACATAGACTTCAACTCCGGGTTAGCCGTTCTCAACGTGGGCCATTGTCACCCCAGAGTTGTCAGCGCAATCACTGAACAAGCGAAGAGGTTGATTCACTACTCGTACACGGATTTCTATTATCGGCCGATAGTTGACCTAGGCGCCGAACTCGTGAAGATCACCCCCGGCACATACGCGAAGAGAGTCTTCTTCTGCAATAGCGGCGCCGAAGCCGTCGAGGCAGCCATGAAGATGTCTAAGTGGCACACACGTAACAGCCTCTTCCTCGCGTATACCGGAGCATTTCACGGACGCACCTTGGGCGCAGTCAGTTTAACCGCAAGCAAGCCTGTCCAGCGCCGGCATTTCTTCCCGCTCGTCCCAGGCGTCACGCATGTGCCGTACCCGTACTGCTACCGTTGTCCGTTCCATCTAACCTACCCTGAATGCAGTCTATGGTGCGCGGACTTCATCGACGAGGAGGTCCTCAGCAAATACGTCCCGCCCGAAGACGTCGCTGCCGTGTTTGTTGAGGCGATTCAGGGTGAGGGAGGATACGTGGTGCCGCCTGATGACTATTTCGCGCGGTTGCGAAGGATCCTCGACAAGTACAACATAATCATGATTGACGATGAAGTTCAGTCGGCGGTCGGAAGAACAGGCAAATGGTTTGCAATTGAGCATTTCAACGTCGTTCCGGACGCGGTCTGTGTAGCAAAAGCCATCGGCTCTGGCCTACCGATTGGGGCGCTAATCAGCAGAGATGAACTAATGGACTGGGAAGGAGGATCGCACGCTACGACGTTCGGCGGAAACCCCGTCGCCTGCGCAGCAGGCCTAGCTGTGATAGAAACGATCAGAGAGGAAAGACTCCTCGAGAACGCAACCAAGCAGGGAGCGCACATTGCGAATCGCCTCAAAGAGATGCAGCGCAGATACCCGATACTGGGAGATGTTCGAGGGAAGGGACTCATGATAGGCGCCGAGCTTGTCAAAGACCCGGACACCAAGCAGCCTGCCCCTGAACTGGCCCAAGAGATCATGACAAAGTGCTTCAAGAGAGGACTTGCCATCATAACCTCCGGCAAGTCTACGATGCGTTTCGCGCCACCACTAGTGATCACACGAGAACTGTTGGATGCCGGGCTTGACGTCTTCGAAGGCGTGATCAAAGAAGTAGCCGCGTCCGTGAGATAGAAGGATTCATTCACGTACAGGACGGTTTCTCACCCAAGTAACTTGGGACATCTCCACACCGCGTCTAGCGATCGAACCCACGAAACAGGAAAGCCTGAACGAGTAAGTCATTACCTCGAACGCAACGGTGGTCACGGACAATGAAACGCGCGTCACTTGTTTCCCAACAGCATATGCTTAGAAAGATCCTGCGCCGGTTCCCGGTCCGAAGCTGGGCCGGATCCGCAAGATCGTTTGAGACCCTTGTCGGAACCATCCTCTCGCAGAACACCAACGACCTGAACAGAGACAAGGCGATGAATAGATTAGAGAGCCGATTTGAGATCACTCCCGAGGTTCTTTCGCAGGCTCCGATCGATGACCTGATTGAATGCATAAGACCCGCGGGACTCTACAGGGTCAAAGCACCTAGGATCAAAGAAGTCTCTAGAATCATCGTGGAACGGTTTGGCGGGGACCTGGATTGTATCCTCAGAAAGACACCCCCTGAAGCGAGAACGATACTGACAGAGTTCCCCGGGGTCGGCTACAAGACGGCTGACATACTACTCGCTTTCGTGGCTGGTCACCCGACTATCCCGGTTGACACTCACGTGATGAGAGTCAGTAAGCGACTTAGAATTGTTCGAAAGGGCGCGGGATATGATGAGACAAGGCTAGCCCTCGAAACACTCGTTCCTGCACAACAGAGGATTAGGATGCATCTCTCTCTCATTCGCTTCGGACGTGAGATCTGCAAGGCTCCGATACCGCTCTGCATAAAGTGTTTGGTGAATCGAACCTGTCCAAGTAGCACCACTCGCAGAAGGCGCCAGAGACGCTCGCAGGAGCGCAAGCAGACAATACCCTAGTCTTGGCTCCACTGGGGCTTGCGACGAGCGTCTCTCTATTAGAGTAGTCCAGAGACATGCGACCTTCTGAAGTATGCATTTCAGATCACTTTCGTCAGTCATCTCCCGCGAAGTATTTACACCACATGACGGAGCAGCTTGGACGCCCAAAGGCGAAGCATTTGTTACCGTTTGCGTAGCAAGCTCTAGTGAAGTAGAATGAGCGACGCAGTTGAAGCGATGCTGAAAAGGGCTAGCGTTCGACGATTCAGAAAGGATCCTGTCGATGAAGATGTTGTCCGCACTGTCATCCTAGCGGGTCAGAGAACGCCCAGCCCCGGAGGGTTTCAAGCCTACAGTCTGATCATCGTGGATGATGCTGAGAAGCGTGCTGAGATCGGTGAAATAACCCGTCAAAAGTTCATCGCAAGAGCTCCTGTCTTCATTCTCGTCTGTGTTGACATCCGCAGATTCAGGATGATGCTCGATCGTCTTGGGCATGACTACCATTTGAGACATGGCCAGGGCTTGTACGCGAAACTCTTTTCGATCGTTGAAGCCAGCATGGTTGCACAGAACATGGCGACGGCCGCTCTCCTGATGGGGCTGGGGAGCTGTTTCGTTGGAGCAGTCTTCTACGCGATGGAGGATATCTCCGGATTGCTGGGTCTTCCTCAAGGAGTCGTACCGCTTCTAGGACTCTGCCTAGGTTATGCTGATGAATCACCTCCGCTTAGGCCGAGATGGCCGCCAGCAGTCATACTTCACAAGAACAGGTACGGAGATGCAACGACCGAAGATATCGACAACTACCTTGCAGCCGCGGACGAAGCGATGAAACGGGAGGGATACTATCAGAAATACTTCGGGCGGGAAACGACATACACAGAACACTTGAAGTGGAAGACGCAAGCGAGCGAATGGATTGAGGAGCGCGACAAATCCGCCAGAGATTTCCTCATACGAAACGGCCTTGCGCTGACGTAGGTGCGAAAGAGTCCGCGTAGCAGCTCAGTAACCGAACTGTCGCCTGAGCACTCTTTGGGATCTGGTGTTCCCAGCCGCCAAGCAAACCCGCCTCAAGTCCAAAGGGGTATCTACGTCAATCTGCAAAGATCGCGGCTTCAAGATCCGAATCTTCAAGCGTCTCTTTCGAGCCATCCTGCAATGTCGTTCGAAACTATTTCTGCCGTAAGAGACAGGCATTACACTGGGGGGGCAGAGGAGCAGTGTGTTAGTTCCTCCGCCGTCGTGCGAGGGAACGATCAGAGTTTCGCTGCTGCATCCTGCTCTCAGTATTGCTCTCAAGTCCTTGGCTTTCGCTAGAGGAACATCTGCGGGGACTACAAGCACCCGATCAGCCCCTTCGCGCTCGGCGAATCCAATGCCCCTCGTTACCGCCGCATTCAACCCATGGGAGCCGCCTTCCCATACGATGCGGGCTCCCTTCTCTACTCCCAGCCGTGCTGCATTGATGTCGCGGGTCACGATTACGATGTGACGAATACCTTTCGTTTCACGCAACGCGTCCAAGACGTCCGACAGCATGGTTAGACTGAGGCTGGCACGATCCTTCTTCTTGAGCGCCCCGGCTAGGCGCGTCTTTCCTGAAGATAACTCATGAACCGGGACTATTGCAAACGTCAACATGCCCCGCCAGCCTCATCGAGTCCTCTCCCAAAGCGAGTACATCATCGTCGATTCAGTGTCGCAAGTGCGGCTTCTGCGAGTCGAATCTTGTCTTCCGATGTTCTCATGACCGTATTCGTGGCGACTACTTCAATTCCCATCGAGGCGATGTCATTAGCCAGTTCCCGGTCTGCGTAGTCTAGGATTAGGCAGTCGAGAAAATCTCTGTACAACTGAGCTACTCCTTTCGGTGAGACTTCCACGCCTCGATGCAACATCAGTTTGTCCGCAGGTCCTTTCAGCGGAGCGCCGGCCACGATCGGGCTAACGCCGATAACAGGCTTGATCCTTCGTTGCAGGGTCTCTCTGATCCCGTTCACCGCAAGGATCGTTCCAATGCTCACAATGGGATTGCTGGGAGCAACGATAACCAAGTCTGCATTGGCCAGCGCCTCTAAACTTCCAGGAGCTGGCTTCGCTTCTTCTGCGCCGCGGAACTCTACGTCTCTTACCTCATCTCTGCATCCTCTTCGTACGTAGTACTCTTCAAAGTGCATCCAGCCCTCATCCGTTCGTATCCAAGTCTCGAACTTGTCATTCGTCATCGGAAAAACCCGGGATCCGACTCCGAGGCGTTGGCAGAGAATGGCCGTGACTTCCGAGAGCGAAAGCCCGCTTCTCAGTAGTTCTGATCTGTAGAGGTGTGTTGCGAGATCCTTGTCTCCTAGTCTAAACCATTCGTCGGACCCAAGGCTTCGGAGTGCTTCGAAGCAGTTGAAAGTGTCCTGATGAACGCCCCATCCCTTCTGCTTGTCGACGATGTTGGCGAGGGTGTAGGTGATTATGTCCAAGTCGGGTGATATGTGCAGCCCATGGAGAACGATATCATCGCCTGTGTTCACTACGCATGACAGGTCTTCGGGAGAAACTAGGTTGATGAGCCCCTGAAGAAACTTGGCTGCTCCCACGCCTCCCGCAAGCATGACTATGTGCAATCCGAGATTCCCGTACGTCTTGAATACCTGTTACCCCCTATAATCTAGCTGGAAAGCCTTTCCATAACGCGTCTAGCGCAGACATATGATGTCGAACTCGCCATTTATTGATAACATCGAGAAGAACTATTATACCGTCAGCGGCCTTCACAGCACGGAAGGTTCCCTGATTGCGAGGCCTCTCCGCGAAGGATCTATCGTTCGCCCTGTCGATGGGAGCCGTCGGCAACGTCTTGGCTGCCGTCACGATCGCGCCAACGATGATTCAGCAAGTCGCGCTAGATTTCTCGTCTCTGCCCGTGTTTATCGCCGCTGTCTTTGGAGGGCCTGCCATCGGAGCCTTGACGGGCTTCTTGGCTGGAATCTTACCCTCTGCCTTTTTCGGCTTCATCGGGGGTCAGCTGGGGATGCTGGGATTCGGTACCAGCGTAGGAAAAGCGCTCAGCGGATTCACTGTGGGCGTACTCACGAGAACTGTGAAGTCTTCCCAGAATCGGACCGCTCTCCTCATTCCGATAGTATTGCTCGGTTTCGTGCCTGAGGCCTTGTGGATCTACGGCCTCTTCACATTATTGATTCCAGTTTTCATGCCGAACGCAACCTTCCTGTCAGCCTTTGTTGTCCCCATTCTCACGAAAGCTTGCTTCGAAGTCACGGTGATGAGCGTGTTCACAAGCGCCGTAGCGGGTCACAATGGTTTCAGAGCTTTCATGAACCATTATGTTCAGACAACTAGTTTCCGAAGACTAGAGACTGGTTAGCCTGCGACTTCTTTGGTCCTTTGGATCAAGTCACTGATCAATTCTGGTTTTCTCGGCGTGAGAACGCGTGACCTTCCAACTTCGAAGACTTCCAGTAGTCTAGCAGTTCTCAAAACATGCACGTGCCGGTAGATGGCCGCGTAGTCCATGTTCAGATTTCGCGCTACAGCCTTTATGTGAAGCGGCTTCTTCGTGTCGATCAGCATTCTCAGTATTTTCAGCCTCACAACGCTGCCGAGTGCGTTGAAGACCGTGGATGCGGCTCTGAGATCTTCCTCTGGAGACATGGCTCTCGCTCTTCAGTATGGAGTGGTGTCATTTATGATACCTTTGCCATAACGGTCTTCCGGGCTTGATTGAGGACAGATGCTCTGTCGAGCCCGGATTTTAGGATGCCGTCAGAGACGTTTGTGCAGGTCTTGGATTGAGCGTCGTTCGTATTGTGGCTGGCTATCTCTGAGACGCGCCCGCAAGACTAGAGACTTTTCATCTCTTCATACACGTATTCAGCGGTCATGAGCTCAAGCGTTGTTGGCCGAATCTTGTAAGCACCCAAAGGTACGGGCGTTGCTTGGAGCGTTCGACAAGCCGTTCCTTCCTCATTGACCGGAGATGATATATGACGCAGCTATACCCGAGTCCGCTCCGTTTCGAGATATCGCCGGCTGCCCGCTTCGCTTCCTCCAAGGCAAATAGAATCTTCGAGCGGGCTCTCAGGCCTGCTTTGACGTTTCGTTTGGTAGCCAGGTACGCTTTCGAGTGTATCTCGCTCTGTGCCATTTTCCACCACGATGCTCAAACGAAATCCGCAAGGGCTGGCTGTTTCTTCTCCTCAGTCTCTTCTCGGAAGAGCGACTTAAGCTCCTCCTGAATCAAGAGCAGCCTCTGGGCATTGTAGGCTCCCAAGTCATACCGGCGGACCAGGTCACGTGCAAGGTCAAGATACTTCTCAATGGTCCCTCGGTACACTGTCATGGAGATCTTTCCTCCGCATTTGGGACAGACTCCCTTCAGCGGTGGACGGCGGAACTTCGCATTGCATTTCATGCAGCGCATCCGCTGGGTTGAGAAAGCTCTGAGGTTTCCAATGAGGTCCCTCATTAGATGTGTTGAGAGCACTCGCCTTGCAACATCTGCGGCGACGACTGCACGAATCTTCTCTGCGAGAGCAAGTTGCGCCGCCATCTTGTCTATCATAGTCGGGAGCTGTGTGTAGGCACTTTCGTGCGTTCCTGTGTTGATGTCTCCGATCTCGTGTGAGAACCCGATCGGCTGGAGGATCTGTTTGGTTCCCAGTCTGTGCACAACCACGTCGACCAAGTCGCTAAGACCCTTCGGGTCAGCGTTTCTGGACGCCTCTTCGAAGAACCTGAGTGGAAGACGGCTTACGACCTCGAGGTTGAACGCCTGACGAGCTATCTCTGAGGGGTTCATCACGACGGTCAGCAGAAGAGGAGCGTCCATGATTCCTCCAACCCGTGAGGGCAGAAATGACCTCGAGAAGTTCAGCAAGACATCCAAGGCTAGGGTGACAGAGTCCTCGTCGCCGTCGCAGTCTCTCCGCTTCGATGCGTGCCAGAATGGATGAGCGAAGCACACTCTCGCTTTCGTGAAGCCAATGATCCTGCCGATGATCCCCACGGATGTGTGGGGTGAGAGCCCGAGGACGAGGTGCCCGATTAGATCTTCACGGGATTTGACGTTGTAGAACGGCGGAAGCCCGTAGAATCTGGTCAGTAGATCATCGATGAACTTGGCGACCCTCACCAAGTAGTCTCCGCATGACTCGTTGACGATGATGTCCTGAGCTTCTATCGGGACGAGCTGGTCGGCATGCTCGAGCGGCTCTCCGGCTATGTCCCGGTCATAGCCCAGCTTGTGCAGTCCTTCGACTGTGACACCGATCTCGGCAGGTCTAAAGTGGGTGAGCGGCGCGTTCGTTGCGTCAAACCTTACGGTTCCGTCCTTGAACATGGAAAGGTCATGTCTAGCTCGGAGGATGCCCTTCTCTAGCTGTTCAGGGCACCTAGACCCGCTCGTAAGCCCTCTGACACCCTTGACAACCTCAGGCTGCTCGGTCAGCTGAAGCTTCTTGCATGCAGCCGTCCAAAC
>Ga0315314_1004044_pt1 | contig 11174 bp, 12 predicted proteins | sample TDP9_MG_FD_203631 | JGI IMG/M metagenome (GOLD analysis project Ga0315314, IMG submission 203631) | Freshwater sediment microbial communities from Lake Towuti, South Sulawesi, Indonesia - TDP9 | ecosystem: Environmental > Aquatic > Freshwater > Lake > Sediment | place: Indonesia: South Sulawesi... | reverse complement strand
TGACTCTGTCTATTTTTCCTTGGGCGAAGCCTGAGTTTAAGAGCGCTTGTAAAGCTAACGCATAAAGGATGTTACCAACGAAAACTGCTGTTCCTTCCCCGAATCTGTTGGCGTAGTTTTCTGCGAACACTGCGTGAAGGGTTTTCTTCCCCCTCCGTAGGAGGTCTCTATCAACTAAGTCGTCGTGAACAAGAATGCAATGTCGGTATAACTCGGTGCCAACGCATACGTTCAAAATTTTATTATCCGTAACGCCGGTATAGCCCTTATATGTGATGAACGTGCTGTATGAGGCGAGTCTTTTCCCCTTTCTAGACACAAACTCTCCTATGTTAGAATAGGCTTCCCCTATGAAGAGATGATAAGCCTTCGCTTCATCTATTGCCTTTTCAAAAAACTCGCTTAGTTTCTTCTCAATGAGGCTGCTGTACTGGTCTAAAGTCTCCTCCCAACTCATTTGTCATCACTCACTAGGAATCGGCAACCAGTGGATACTGCCAAGTATTCTTAATAGATTACAAACTTTGATGACTTATTTTTATTGCTATTCAACACGCATCATACGTTCCGTTTTGTAGTCGGTTATAACCTTGAGGTGGTGTCCTCGAAGCGTATCGTCGAGACTTAGATCGCCAGTGTCAACCCTTAGACTCTTCAAACTTCCCAATTTGCCTTCTGTAGCAACCACAACTATGTTATCCCAACCTACCTGTCGAATTACCTCAGGGCTTATCTGTTGGTTTCCCCTTCCAAATATGAAGCCTTGGCCTCCTATCGGAGTGACAATGATCTGTGCAGTTTTCCCCTTAACTTTCTCTAGTATTTGTTTCTCGTTTACGTCCTTGGCTATGAGTTTCTTGTTACAGAAGAGGTCTACTCCCAAAAGAGTCTTCTTTGTGTCCAAGAGGTCTCCGATAGTGCGGGTGGTTGTTCCTGGACCAGTAATGTAAACCACATCGGTTTTCATGTTTTCAATGACATAGATTGCTATGGCCGCTTGATTGCGCATTTCGCTCTCTGTTATCGGACTTGCCATCTTCACCCCTTGAATCAAACATGGCTCGTAAGGGGTTAACATGTACCCGTAGAACTCTGCAGACACTCGGCCCTCTCTAAAGGCCTCCTCATCAACATCCATTACCTCTGCTTCTCTTAGGGGTAGTTCTCCCCATAGGAACTCCACGGCTATCCTTGCTGCGGCCCTGGGTTCCACTGCAAAAACAGCGCTATGCATCTTAACCCCTGTTGGAACACCTAGTACCGGAAGATTGACGTTAACTGCCTTCAGTATGTCTCGGGCTGTCCCATCTCCTCCACAGAAGACGAGAAGATCGGCGCCTGTGTCTATGATTCTCCTTGCAATCTCCCTCGTATCTTCAGCGGTGGTTTCTTTCTTTCTCTTCCCAAGAACCATGCAGGGGAAACCACAGTTCCGAGCTTCGTCTTCCCCCATCCTTCCAGCTCCGACAACAAGTCGTATACTTCTTTTGACAGGCTTTAATTCGGAGAGAAAGGATTCCGCCCTTGCCGGGGCTATGGGTTTTGCTCCAAGAATTATAGCCCTTTTCAGAATTGCTCTTCCGTCGGTGCCTTTAAGCCCAACTGCTCCTCCCATTCCAGCGATGGGATTGACGATGAATCCAACGGTCTTTACAGAGGCGTCATTTTCAAAGTTAAGCAATAATTTCTTCCCCTTTTCTAAACTATGCGTTAGGGGTTAAAGATAAGAGGAGTAAGCAAAGATACGAGATCGCGGTTACAGAGATCCTTTGGCAATATAAAAACGGAGAGATTACACCTTGCGGTCATAATTTCTTTAACTCTTTCTGAGCATGTTTCTGGCACATAAGGAGGATGTTCTCATTCAAATAAACTTCTTGTTGACCTCGTCTAGCCAAGGATATAGCTTCCTAAGTTTTTGCATGGCTTCTTCAACTTTTTCTTTCGGATATTCATAGGGGAGTAGCTTGCCACTCAAGTATTCATCGTAGGCTTGCATATCGAAATAGCCGTGGCCGCACAGCAGGAAAAGAATAACTTTTTCTTCCCCTGTCTCTTTGCATCTTAAGGCTTCATCGATGGCCCCTTTGATAGCATGGGCGGGTTCAGGAGCCGGTATTATACCCTCAGTTTGGATAAAGAGCTTGGCAGCATCAAAGACTTCTACCTGGTTGTAGGCTTGCGTTTCCACTTTCTTCTCTGAGACTAGTCGGCTTATGGTCGGAGCTATTCCATGGTAGCGTAGACCTCCTGCATGAATTGGTGCCGGTATGAAATCATGGCCAAGAGTATGCATAGGAACCAATGGGGTTAATCTTGCCGTGTCGCCGTGATCATAAATGTATTCACCCCTAGTAACAGAGGGGCAAGCTGTGGGTTCAATTGCTACGAACCGTGTGTCTTTCGGTGCCTTTCCAGAAACTTTATCGTAATAGAAGGGCCAAAAGAGTCCGGAGAAACTGCTGCCTCCGCCTATGCATCCATATATTACGTCTGGATAGTCTTCTGTAACTTCTAGCTGCTTCTTAGTCTCCAATCCCACCACGGTTTGATGCAATAGGACATGATTAAAAACGCTGCCTATGCCATAGTTGGCTTCTTCATGAGTGAGAGCGTCCTCAACGGCTTCACTTATGGCGATTCCTAGGCTACCAGGATTGTCAGGGTCTTCTTTTAAGATTTTTCTGCCGCTCTCTGTTTGTTCGCTAGGGCTTGGATAAACGTCTGCTCCAAAAGATTCCATCATAATTCTTCTGTAGGGTTTTTGGTTATAGCTCACTTTGACCATGTAGACTGTGCATTTTAATCCAAAGATCATGCAGCCGAAGGCTAGGGCGGATCCCCATTGACCGGCCCCTGTCTCCGTTGCCATACGTTCTGCGCCTTCCTTCATGTTGTAGTAGGCTTGAGCAACGGCTGTGTTGGGTTTGTGGCTTCCTGGAGGACTAACCCCCTCATACTTGTAATAGATCTTGGCAGGGGTCTTCAAAACCTTCTCAAGTCCGATAGCTCTGAAGAGTGGAGTAGGTCTCCAAAGCTTGTAGACTTCCCTTACCTCCTCAGGGATGTTTATCCATCTTTCCGTACTCATCTCTTGAGCAATGATCTCCTTGGGATATATCAGGGGGACGATCCCAGGTCCAGGCGCCCTCTTCTCCGGCTCTATGAATGGGGGGAGTGGTTTAGGTAGGTCGGGCAGTATACAGTACCACTGTTTGGGTATCTCTTCCTCGTCTAACATCACTTTCCTAGACGGCATAGCTTCGCTTCACCAGCCTCGTTGTATATAGGCTCTATTTTGATGATATAAGTAATATTTAAATCTTTTGTGTACAATATTGTTCATAAAAAATTGGAGCCTTCACATGTACATCAGCTACTGAAACAGTTCCTTCTCACCAAAGCCTGTAGACTATAAGCCGTGAAAACTACTTATCTACCAGCGCAGCTTTTTTCACGAGCAGGTATCCGCTGTGGTTTTCCCAAACCTTTTCCACCTCAACCAGCCGAATCCTTCTCTTAAAGAGGGGCGCATCGAGAACTAGGGTTTCGTATTCGCCTCCTTCACCTACCAGGGATACTTGATATTTCTTGTTTAAATCGATAAGATCACTCATGGTTGTTGAGTCGATTTTTCTTCCGAGCCAGCTTGGGTCGAAGCCGTAGGCGTAGACGCCCACGATGACGACTTCGAAGTCGAGGTTCAGGATTTCTTCCAGCAGCGTCATGGGGTCTTCTTGCCAGAGCGGAGTGACGGATTTTAGGTTTAATTCTCGGCAGATTTTCTCAATCCGCATCTTTTGATACTGGGATGATATGGCTCCGGAAACCACTCCCTCTATGTCGAGGGTTGCGAGTAGGTTCTTGAGGTCTTCGAGTTCCATCTCCTTGATTCCAGCGGTTACAGCTTTAACTAGGGGAAATCCAACTGTCTCAGCGAAGAGGTCAGTTAAGTGGATGTTGGGGAAGTGGAACATCCAGCTGTCTTCTCGTTGTGGAAGCATGGTAACTAGATACCGCACCTCATAGCCCCATTTTAGAGCACGATATAACGCCAAGGCAGAGTCTTTCCCACCAGTAACTAACGCTGCAACACGCATATTTCCTACACAACCAACTGACCTAACGCAACCCTCGTTAATAAGTTATGGTAATGATGCACGAAAAGCAAAGGGGCACTAAGTTAAATGTAACAGGGGTAAGCTAGATTTGTTCCATAAAATCCATAAACCATGTCTTAGGAAAGACTCATGTACGTTTTTGTTTACGTCTTTCTGCGAAGTGCAGTATCGTTAAACCTATTATTTTTCCGTTCTTATACCGTATGACTACGTCATTGTCAGTTAGCTCTGAGTCGTCAGCTGGGACGTTTAAATTAAAAGATATGTCGAGCACATCAGCTTCTTCATCGTACTCTACATTCATCTCCTCAGTGCTCAGCGAGACTTTTTCGCTTTTTGCCATATCACTCGCCTTTCTCAACAGTCTCTAGGATCATATCCTCACAATTTTTTAACTCAATGTGTTTACGGAGTATTCTTTTGAGCACATGCAGATGAAGCCCAACTACAGTGCTGTGCACAGTTATCGTTGTTTAAAAAAACAACAGCCAACCCTCTTCATTTATTAAGAGGTAACATCAGATGGTTAGCCAGCTGGTTTAAACCTTGATTCCGCTTCCTTTATTAGACCTTGCGCCTCCCTTTTCCATTCGCCGAAGTTTTTTGGGGAAACTGGGTAATTCCAGTACAAAGTCTTCACTCTTTTCATTAGGTTGGCTGCATCGCGTAGCTTTTTTAGAAGGGAGCGTCTTCCCAGTCCCCTAAAAACGCGGAGAGTAGCTTCGGTGATGTTGAGTCGAACGTCCTCACCCATGGTCGCTTTAAGAACATCTTCTTCAGTGATTAGTCGATACTTCATTCCATAATTCAAATCGTCGTCACCCAATCCCTGAAGAAAGATGCGGAAGACATCCAGCCCCGCTTGCTTAGCTCCATACGACTGCATGTACCTGACATTGTATGGCCATAGCCCCTCTTGGCTGGAATCTCCCTTTTCCATAGCCTCGACGATGGTTTTTCCCGCGAGGGTTCCGCCCATCATAGATGGTCCCATCCCCCCGCCATGAGCTGGATTGGTTTGGCAAGCTGCGTCTCCAATGATCACGATGCCATTTCCAGCCATACAGTCAAGGGATCTTCGAGTTGGGAGGTACCATGTGCCCTCGCTCACAATCGACGACCCTTCAAATAGAGGCTTGGACAAAACGTTGCGATAGAGTTGAGTCTTTGGGTTCGGAAACTTGTGAGTCATGGCTATTCCTAAGCCGACGTTCACCTTTGACTGGCGCTCTGGAAAAATCCAGTAGTATCCTCCGGGAGCCACTTTTTGGCTAAGGTACATCTCGATAAATTCTGGCTCAGCCACTGGCTCCTTCAATTCGCGAATTTCTCGATAACAAATTTCAACGTCTTCCTTGTTAACATTCACATCGATTCCTAGGTCTGGTGGGAGCTTTTTTCGTAAAACAGCGGAATATCCGCTTGCATCCACCACAACTTGACTAGACAGCTTGGCTTTGCTCTCTGTTTTTAAATCCCTTATCAAAACTCCAGCGGCGAAGCCATCCTTTATGACGGGCTCTAGTGCTTGAGTTGATTTTAGGAGAACTGCCCCAGCCTCGATGGCATTTCTTAACAGTCTCTGCCCAAATAGGTGACGATTTACAATAAACCCGTGGAGTCCCTTACCCGTCACTCGGAAAACGGTTTCCATATCGGGCGAATACACCTTAGCGCCTACAGTCCTTTGCTCCAATTCTTTACCGGTGGGGTAGTCTAAACTTAGGTTGTCAAAGTGATGTTTCCCTATGGCGTCTCCGCAAATCTTCTTTCCGATGTCTTCCTCGCTTTTCCGGTCGATTAAGCAGACATCGAAGCCAGCTTCAGCAACGGTCTTCGCTGCCATGCATCCAGCGGTTCCAGCCCCCACTACGATTACGTCGAACTTTTTCAAGAGGTCGTCTCCTCAATTCGTATCCTTATTGCAAAAAATCTCTCATAACATTTACGATATTCCACGAAGGAACAGAAAAACTCTTAGGAGGTTTAGGTATACCAGGTTTAAGGAGTTCGAACGAGGATCGTCAGGTTAAGGCGGTTCCTTTCGATATTCAGCTTATTCCTCTATCTTAGACTTAATCGGTGTCACCATGCATCCGCTATTGCCTTCAACCTTTCGATGATTCTTTGTTCTGTTGCCCCTGTCTTTGCCATGGCTTTTCGTATGGCTAAGTCTATGAAGTCTTCGAGGATGGCGTCTATCGTAGCGTCTTTTCTTGGTTCCTCAATTATCTCCCTCTCACTCATAGCCATCAACAACTTAAGATAGACTTTACCGCTCATGTTCAGTCCTCCAACATTATTTCGATACATGTGTCCTGGTATTGATTATGGGAGCCTTTTGCATAAACAAAAATGGGGCGCTTAAACCGTTACGTGAGTTCTTCATCATCTCTTTGCTGAGTTCTCTTCCGAAGCTTTTTCGGTTAGTTGTCTAAGTATGTCTAGTGGAACTCCTCTTTCTCGGTAGACATCTAAGTTTTCGATGTGGACTGGCTGGCAATTCAAGTTGACTGGCAAGCATTCCATTCCTTCCTCCTGCGTAGAGTAGGGAATCCTTGCAAGTTGCTTGAGGTTACCTAGGCATTTCGTATCTAAAGTTAGGTAGGGCACTCCCTTCAACAGTTCCTCTTGGAGCCTACAGTACATCCACTCGTAAGTGCTTTCTTGGCCAAAGCTAAACTCTGCGACATCCTTTAGAAACACGTAAACGTGGAAGCCGCGCCATGTCCTCACGATCAAAGGCTCCGTATCGAAGCGCTCCTTCAGTTGCTTAGCTAAGCCGCGTACTTCCGCAAAAGTCTCTTTCCAGTTGGGCATCTCCGTTTTAGAATCAAAGTTAAAGAAAACCCTCTCTAAGCCGAAAACAACGTTTTCGGCTCTGAAGGGCTGAACCGACATGAAGCAAGGTCTTCGGGTTGAGATGCGACCTTCAACGGCACTTATGAAAACGCTGGGGTTGTCCGTGAACCAACGTTTTGAACCGCCTATCTCTCTGCCCTTCAGCCCAAACCAGTCTAGCCAGAAACTTCGATATTTCCTCAGGTCCATTTTTTAGCGACTCCTTTTTCTTGCTACCCCCAACCATCAACTTTCATTCAGGCAGAGGTTTTAGCTGCCTACCATGGCTTTTAGCACGGGTTTCAGGTTGAGGCTGTTGCTTATTACTATCTTTGACCATTCTGGTTCTAAGTCGATTGTTACGGTGATTGAGCCTCCGCTCTTCATTTCCAGATGAGGTTTCAACAGCACCTTGATGTGTTCGCTGGGAACCCTTAGTTCATAGTATCCATTAACGTAGGTTGCGTTCGCCTTTAACACATGCATCTTTATCATGGTGTAGTTTCCGGCTAGGATTTCTGTGTCAGAGAGCGTCATGGTCACATCTTGAAGCGCTAACAAATCAAAATATTTGGTTGGTTCCCCACCCAGCAGTTGCAAGTCGGTCCATTTTCCTTCTCCATCTTGAATGGAGAGGCTGTCGATTGTTACATTGAGAGTAAGTAAGTCAACAGGTTTGTCCATTATTTGTATGATTAGTCTGCCCTTGTCTGCGACTACACTCGGAAGTTTCAAAGCTGGAATCTTGAAGCCTGCAGCTGCAATACCGCCGATTATCAAAGCAGCTACTAGAAAACCGACAGTTCCGTAGAGACCTACCTTTTTAGCATTCACTGCCATTTCTCGTTTCACCCTCAACCAAATAGAAGGATATCGTAATATTTAATACAACACTTTTGAACACTCTGTTCAACTATTTGAACAACCTCGAAGTATTATTAAAGAGGGAAAAGACAATGGGTAGTTTTCCAATCCCTGGATCTGTTTTAAGCATCAGAATTTTTCATACCAGTAGCACTCGCTTAGGAAATTGCTCTCGCCTTAGGGAAATCCTCTTATTCTCCTAGTGCAAGGGATTGACTGCAATTAGCATCGTGCCAGCAGTAGTGCTTACAATCTTAGGCTCTGGAGTTTGTTCTTTATTTCGATATTGCGGAAAAATGTCCAAAAACCAACCTTAAAATGCTATTTCAAGGAGGATGCTTGGAGTTTAAATCATTTTAAGGTTACATTTATCTATCAAATGGACGCGTTTTCAAATTTTGCAGCCTATTGCTTAATTTCGGCAATTAGTTTAAGGACATTTGCTTCTATTTCGTCTCTTATTTTTCGAACTTCTTCTATGAGTTTTCCTTTCGGGTCTTCTAATCCCCAGTCTATGACGTTCTTTAGAAGCGGGGCTGGGCAGAACTTCTCGACACTACAGCCCATTGTTATAATCAGGTCAGCCTCTTCTGCCATTTTTGTGGTGAGTAATTTGGGCTTGTTCATGGATATATCTATCCCCTTCTCTTTCATGGCTTCAACAACTACTGGATTAACTCTATCTGCCAACATTACACCAGCGCTTGAAGCCACTACTTTTCCTCTTCCGTAATGATTCGCAAACGCCTCTGCCATCTGGCTTCTACCAGCATTCTCGACGCAAACAAAAAGAATTTTCTTCAAGGCAGCTTTCTTCTCCTATCTTTTTCATGAACTTATGCCGCTTCACGTTTTTAACTTTATTTCTTGGAAAGAAGTGTCTATGACGGTTTCATGCGCCATATAACCATATAACGCAGATAATCGCAAAAATCTATCTACAAGATCACTCAAAGTTGTTAAAGGTACCAATACGGTAACGATGACAAATAACGCGATGATGGCTACGATAAGAACGTATTCGTTTTTGATTAGTACAGTTGAGGAGAAAAATTCGCGCACATCATATTGTCTGGTTAAAACTAACGCGCTTCTAAGCGATATCTAGGAAACTCCCATTTTAGCTAAAACATAAAGGTTGTCTGTTATAGACTCTGCCATCGACCTATGATTTCCATGCGCGATCATTAAGCCCAATCGTTGCTACAGCTCAATTAATACTGAAGAGTCTTGAATCCTAACTTTGAACATCTTTAAAGGTTTATGCGTAACCGAGCTTAGCGATTTTCCAGTGCTAACATCGAATTTTGCGTAATGAAATCCGCATGTTAACACTTTTTCTTCCAGACTCCCAAAAAACAGTGGATAGCCCATGTGGGGACATTGATTCTCAAATGCGTAGAACTCGTCTTCAACGTTTACTATAAGTATCTCATGGTCTTCTACTTTGAAGACCTTCATTTTGCTTTCCGGAATTTCTCGTGTCTCAGCTATTCTGACGTATTTTCCCATCATTGTATACCTTGCTTAAGTGAAGAGACAATCTAGTAACATCATGATAACGAATCCAGTTATCAGCCCGAAGGTCGCCTCCCTGGCGAATTCTTTCCGGTGGCTTTCAGGGATCATTTCATCGCTAACCACGAATAGCATGGCACCTGCAGCAAAAGCGAGTCCCCAGGGGAGAATCGGCTTGGAAATAGAGACTAAGGCAGCACCTAGCAACCCTCCAACAGGTTCAACGAAGCCGGTTAGTGTCGCGTACCATAGAGACTTGCCTTGACTGTATCCTTCTCTTAACAAGGGCAACGCAACTGCGAGGCCTTCGGGCATGTTTTGTAGTCCGATGGCTGTGGATATTACGAGACCGGTGGTCACGTCTCCACTGCCGAAGCTGACTCCAACTGCTAATCCTTCAGGGAAGTTATGGATGGTTATGGCTAGGGCGAATAACCATACTCGCGGTAACTTTGATGGTGGGCCCTCAGCGCCTAAAAATGTATGAAAATGGGGAGTAAAACGATCGATCAGATGTAATACTAGAGCGCCTAGGGCGAGTCCGATGACAGCAACCCATGGACCACCTAAATCGATAGCTGGGACTATTAGACTAAAAGAAGTAGCGGCCAGCATTACACCCGCTGAAAATCCGAGCATTATATCCAGTAACCTGTCTGAAACTCGTCTCGTAAGCAATACTGGTATGGCCCCCGCACCAGTTGCCAAGCCTGCGATCAAGCTGGCGATGGAACCAAGCCAAACTATTTCTGCATTCATAGGCTACACGTCAATCAATCCATAGTATAACTTGCGCTTAATATTTCATATGTCGTAAAAAAGGTCGAAGTGACTTCGTTTCGTCATCTTCTCTACTCGACATGTCGGAATTTCTGAGTGTAAGGACCCTCTCCAGGCTTTCTTCTTCTGAAGTGCCCTGAAGGCCTTCCTTCAAGGAGTTCTTGGAACCAAGCTTCATGCTCCACTTCTTCATGCAGAATGGCCAGCGACAAGTCGTAGGTTCTATGGTCCTTCCCTAAAGTCATGTTGCATATTTCCGTATAGACTCGGACAGCACATCTTTCCGCTTCAAGCAAAACCTTTAGTACCGCTTTTAAGTCACTAGGATCCTCGGGCAAATAGGCGGCTGAACAAGCAGCGTTGTCATGAAGCTCCTTGAGGTCTTTATAGAGCTCACCTCCAAGCTCATAGATTCGAGGAACGATGGTCTCAAAATGTAGCCGATCTTCGAGTCTCGCATCTTCAGCTATCTCTTTAACAGTCTCTCCCTCAAGCCCTGTACAGTGCATTCGTAGAAGCGTGTAATAATAGTAGGTCGTAAACTCTGCAGCCGCAGCCTTCTTCAACTTGTCTATAAGAAGATCAACATCAACTCCAGCTTTCTCCACCATTTCTCTACCAACGTTCTTTGAATACTCTTTTTTCACGACTCTCACCTCCTATAGATTTTTTTCTTCATGTCTCATCATCTATTTCGCCTCTATCACTTTTAAAGCTGACTAAATTGAGCGTTAGAATTTCCCAACATCAGAATTTTTGTTAGGAGTTGTAATTTTGGCGTCTTTTCCATATATTTCTTCCGCATTTTCGATTCACGTTTGCATTTTAAACCGAGAATTTGAAAGTTTACCTGACTGATATTTCACAGTAGCCCGGGATACGTGACTTATCTCGTTTAAATTTCTCACTTCGGAGCGTACGCTAGCCAGCCTAGGCCTCCGCTTTTCCATTTTTTCTGACATGGAGAACCGAAGGTGCTTGTTTTGCGCGAGAAGTGTGGTAAGTTGCTTTAAGCTGGAAGGCTAAGCTGAAACTTCTCCCAAGCGCGCG
>Ga0315314_1004043_pt1 | contig 11176 bp, 16 predicted proteins | sample TDP9_MG_FD_203631 | JGI IMG/M metagenome (GOLD analysis project Ga0315314, IMG submission 203631) | Freshwater sediment microbial communities from Lake Towuti, South Sulawesi, Indonesia - TDP9 | ecosystem: Environmental > Aquatic > Freshwater > Lake > Sediment | place: Indonesia: South Sulawesi... | reverse complement strand
TCTGCAGAGGTCCCCTAGATGCCTCATCGACCTAGCCCTGCGAAACGGCGACGCGATCGCCTACGCTGGGAGCAACACAAACAGAGACAGCGATACTACATCAAGAAAGACGGAGAGCTCATCCATCTCGGCGGCAAACCTAAGTTCTTCGAGCCGGGAGAAGTCGTTGAATCCCCTAGACACCTATCGCCGGCACACACACGCTGGGTCCTAGCCTCACTTACCTACGAATATTTCCGGAAGAAAGAGCAAGACCAGAAATCAATGGCTGATCGACTTAGAGAACAAGAACCCTAAAACACTTTCACCCAACACCTATACTTACCAATAAAGTACAGCATGCTCTAATATACTTTCCAGAGTCGGGAAAAACTTGGTCCAAATTTAAATATACAGATAGCTTCCAATTCTAAATTCAGGGGGTTTAAGCGATTACAATATACGATTTGAACCTTATTTTGCAGCTCATAATCTTCGCATTCTTTCTGATCGGAATGTACTACATCAAAGGACCGAAGAGAATCCTTAAGAAGCATCGGCTGTTCATGGGAATAGCTGTCGTCTTAAACGCCGCTTCAATCTTCCTAATAATGGGAAGATCATTCCTTGCGAACCTCGGTCTAATAGTAGAGAAATTCTACGAGTTCGGCCCCTTAGTAACTTGGATTCATGCTATCACAGGAGGTCCAGCGGAGATATTAGGTGCGACATTCTTTTTCAAGCACCCGAAGAAGACGCGCCTATGGATGAGGGTAACCTCAACCCTCTGGACGATCTCTCTGCTTCTCGGTCTAGTCTTCTACCTATACTACTACATCCTTTGAGGCAGCCAAAATCAAATCTTTGCCGAAATGAAGGAAAGATAGTAATGTTTAATCTTGGCTTAAGGGCACCACTTCATAGGAATGACGCACTGAACTGGTTCAAAGAATAGGAAAATACATGTAGTATGAAGAGGTGTGAAGTATGAGTCGATCAAGTGGAAAACTGGTAAGTAGAAGAGTTTTCTTGAAGTCCGCATCTCTAGCAGCAGCATCAACCTTAGCCTTATCCAATCTAATTCAACGGGCTGAAGCGAATATACCTACTGTCCTTCAGGTTGAGAATATCTCTCAAGGCTCGGCAGGTAGAATAAGGCTTCAGATTACCCATTCGAACCCGAGTAGTAGCCACTACGTCGACATCATAGAAGTCGACGTTGACGGGCAAGTTACGCAATCTATCCAGCAGCCGCAGACCAGTGATCCATTTACGGTGGAATTAGATTTAGGAGTAATACAAGGAACCCCGAATGTTAAAGCTAGAGCCCATTGCACCGTACATGGATGGAGTCCTTGGTCCAATCAAGTACCTGTACCAGAGTTCCCAACAACCGCATTAGCAGTATTCATAGCGCTAGCAGCATCCTTATTCGTAATGAGGAACGCCAAGAAGAACTAGCGCCTTCTCATCACCACAACTTCGACTACAGTAAAAAGTAAACAAACTTACTACGGAAGTATCTGTGCGCGCTCATTTCATAATGTAGGACGTGATTGAATGATTGTTGTTCGGAAACCTGAGAGTATCTACCAGATTGAAGGTGAAATCCAGAACGGCAAATTTCACGGCCGCTGGCACTTTTCATTTGGCGATTACTACGACCCGGAGTACACTCACTTCGGCACGTTACGCGTCTTTAACGACGATACACTTTCTCCGGGCGCGGTTTGGCCGCTCCACCCACACCGAGACAATGAAGTTGTGACCTATTGCGCTGAAGGAGAGTTCCGCCACGCCGACGAACATGGAAAAGGAGGGGTCTTGAAGAAGGGTTGGGTGCAACATACGACTATAGGTCGGGGTATGTGGCACTCGGAAATCAACAATCACAAAGATATACCGATGCGTTTCATACAGATGTGGTTTACACCTTCGAAGCTCGGCTTAGAACCCTCAGCAGAGCAGAAAAAAGTCGACGAGTCAGATCGGATCAATCGTTTTCTACCCTTGGTCTCCAATAATCATCCTGACGCTCTCAAAATATTCTCCGATGCGCAGGTCTTCTCCTGTTCTCTCCAGGCTGGAAGAGAAGTCGACCACACGCTCCAAGCCGATCGCGGAGCGTATCTCTACGTTCTCGAAGGCGGGCCTGCTCTAGTGAATGGCAATCTGGTCCCCGCGCTTGGGGCAGCGAAAGCAATCGGGAAACTTGAACTCAAAGTGAAATCCGAGAAGCATACAGAACTTCTTCTGGTGAGCGTTCTTCTAACTTAGTCTGAATCTTATGGTCACTTGAACACAGTCTAATTATCACTCCGAAAGTAATGGAGGGGTTGAAAGCGTATGAAGGCTCTGAGCTTCGAAAAGCAGGGTTTGGAAAATCTGGAATTAAGGGATGTTGACGAACCGAAGCTGAGGTCGAGCAATGTCTTAGTCAGGGTTAAGATGGCTGGCGTGAACCCGGTTGACTATTTTGCTGCGACAACACTGAGAGTGACACCTATGCCCCATATACCTGGCGCAGAGGTCAGTGGCATAATCGAGAAGGTCGGGGAAAACGTAACGAGCGTGGAAGCCGGCGATAGAGTTGTAGTCTACAACAGGGTATTCGGCGGAAACTGCGATCTTTGCCTATCAGGAAGGGAGATGATTTGTAGGAATGGCGGTTTTGCGGAGTACATCTCGGTCCCTGAGAAGAACGTCTTTAAGATATCCAACGAGATCAGTTGGGAATCTTCTGCAAGTATCCCTGTTGCAGCACTTACCCCATACCACGCTCTAGAGTCGCTGTACTCAAAGGGCAGGGAAGGAAGAGTAATGATAAGGGTAAGTTAAGTGGCAACTTGGAATCATCTTCCCATGTGATGAGGTTGAAGCGCACATCGGAGGTGATCATATGAAGCTAAAAGGAAAAGTCGCGATAGTGACCGGTGCTGGATCGGGGATAGGCCGAGCCACGGCGATTCTTTTCGCGAAAGAAGGAGCGAAGGTTGTAGTCGCTGATGTCGATGATAGCGGAGGTAAAGGTGCGGTTCAAGAGATCAAGGGTAATGGAGGCGACGCCATGTTCATTCGAACGGATGTTTCGAAGGTTGACGATGTGAAGAAGATGATAGATAACACGATCGCCCACCATGGGAGAATTGATATTCTATTCAATAACGCAGGGATAAACATCGTAGGAACGATCCTAGAGACGACACTTGAAGAATACGACAAGATGATGAACGTGAATCTGAAAGGAGTGTTCCTCTGTTCGAAGTATGCGGTGCCTGAGATGATAAAAGGCGGAGGAGGAGTGATAATCAACACCTCATCAGTCGGCGGAATCGTAGGCTTCAAGAGAAATGCTGTTTACAACGCCACTAAAGGCGGAATCTTGCTAATGACCAAAGCCATGGCTCTCGACCATGCTAAAGATAAGATTAGAGTCAACGCCATATGCCCTGGCTTAATTAACACACCGTTAGCTGAACGCTGGCTTGAGAAACAGGAGAATCCCGAAGAGGCTAAGAAAGTGCTCATCGGCAGGATAGGCGAACCTGAAGACGTTGCTTCCGCAGCGCTTTACCTAGCATCCGAGGAATCATCCTTCGTCACAGGAACCGCTTTAGTCGTCGATGGAGGAGCTCTAGCGGCGTAAATAACTGGAGAGAAGCTGTAGCCATCATGCGGTTCCCTCAACTAGCTGAATAAAGCCGGAACCTACTAAGCAAGTGCCTCAGATTTAGCGACAGAGGCTTGCCATATGCAAGGCTGCGATCAAGCAATTGAAACGGTTTAGCGCAAGGCGAAAGAACATGATAAATTGGAAATCAATATTGAAGGCAAATCCAACTAGTTGGCTTCTAGAGCCAGACAATCCTTCAGTCCAATATTTTACAATGACTAACGTCCTAGAAAAACCTGAGGACGATGAGGAAGTGAGGAAAGCAAAGGCAGCAGTTATGGAAACTGGAGTTTTGCCCAAGATCTTAGCCAAGCAAAGGACAGGAGGTTACTGGGAAAAACCTGAGGATTTCTACATTAGATCCAAGTACAAAGGGACTGTTTGGCAACTCATAATCTTGGCTGAGCTCGGTGCAGATGGAAATGATGAGCGCATCAGGAAGGCTTGCGAGTTTATCCTTGAGAACTCTCAAGATCGTGAAAGTGGCGGTTTCTCCTACCTCAGCGCAAAGACCGGCGGAGGCGATCATAACAAAGCATTACCCTGCTTAACCGGTAACATGGTCTGGAGCTTGATCAGATTAGGCTACCTGGAAGACCCAAGAGTTCAACGAGGAATCAACTGGATCATTACATATCAGAGATTCGATGATGGAATAGAAGAGCCACCTAAGGGTTGGCCTTACGATAGATACGAGAAACGCTACGGAAAACACACTTGCCATATGGGCGTGGTCAAAGCATTGAAGGCGCTTGCGGAAATCCCAACAAACAAGAGATCTCAGGACGTGAAGAGCACAATCGAAAAAGGAGCTGAACACATGATTAAACATCACGTTCACAAAAGAAGCCACGATCTAAGCCAAGTGTCTAAACCTAGCTGGTTACGATTCGGCTTCCCCTTAATGTGGAATACTGATACCTTAGAAATCTTAGGAATACTAACAAAGCTAGGTTACAGAGACAAGCGAATGCAAGAAGCCGAGGATTTGGTGATTTCGAAGCAAGACGATCGAGGCAAATGGAAACTGGAGAGCACTTTCAACGGACGCTTTCAGGCAAACATAGAACGAAAATGTAAACCGAGCAAGTGGATAACCCTGAATGCTCTCAGAGTATTAAAGAGGATATATGGCTAGACAATAATAACAAGAACTCAAGATTTCCGGATATTGTTTAGGGGGTTGATGCGCTTGGAGTCAGAAGGACATAACCGCGCATTGAAGGAGAAAGTAGCTCTGATAATGAATAGCGCCTCATACGATAGAGTTGCATATGGGCTCGCAATAGCAGTAGCGTCGGCGACGCTAGACAACGAAGTTCATGTTCTATTCACTTATGGGGCAGTGACGAGGCTGGTGAAAGGCAGGACAGACCGGGTGGAAGAGGAGACTGACGCATGGATAAGAGAAGCTGTTAAAGTAGGCTTGGTTGCAGGGAGCATCCAGAAGATTTCTGATCTGTTAAAAGATCTTAGGAAGCTCGGCGGGAAAATCTATGCATGCGTATCGGCCATGGCATTTCATGATATCAGGAAAGATGAGCTCATAGAAGAAGTTGATAATATAACTGGGATCGCAGCATTTCTGGGAATGACGAAAGGCGCTACGACAGTGCTTTACGTTTAGCATCGAACCTGACACTTGCTCCCTAGGAGCTATGAAGATGCTTGCCTTCTCAATGCCAAATAGCAAGATCCTTATCAAAGATAGCAGAGAGGGTATTCTCATTACTCCGATCGAGGATTTGGCTGGGGTTGACGCCGGCAGGATCAGCTTGGAACAGATGTTTCTTCCCCTGATTTTCCCATCACAAGTGTGCGCGTACCTGTTTTCTGGTATTATTGAGGAGAAAATTACCGCTATTGCGGTGAGCGTCGCAAGAGGAATAATTACCCGTTTTATCGTAGAAGCATATACGACGAGAAGAAAGGAGAGAAGGCGCGTGAGCAGCCGCGTTAACCTTGGCGGACACGATCCTCTGCCTATGGTAGATCGAACTTTTGCATTCAAGTGCCGTAAATGCGGGGCTAAGGTCGAGTTCAAGGGCACATACGAAAACTTCGATCAGTTCATGAAAGCAAGAACATTCACATGTCCCGGAGGGCATCAGGAGAGTTTGGCACCCAGCGTCTACTTGGAGTGGGTAGAGACGAGTAAGAAGGGTCAGACGCGAAACTGGAAGCGGAAGGAAGGTCGAAAGTACGTGGACATTCTGAACTATAATACGGCTCATATGCAAGGGATGGATATCGCTCATATTGGGTCGGGTGTTTACATCGATCGCCGAACGGGTAAGAAGTACGATTACGAGGAAGATGAGAAAGGAATCAGACATTACTACGAGCTAACGTAAATAGCTTAGCCTAAGAATATGACCATGAATCAACTCTGATGTTTTGATGTATAGCTCTCCACCAGTCACGTCGCTCTGATAGCCAACGGCAATTACCATTAAGGTCCATTCTCACTCATGCGAAATCTTGCATCTCGTTTTGCCGCTTTTCTCTCGAGATCGCGCTTCTGGTTATGAGTAAGTGCCTTTATCTGCTGCTCTCTCCTCATCGCGGCACGGCGCGTCTTGAACTCTTCCACATGAATAACCCTCTTCGGTCTACGAATTCTGGTATACCTTGCTCCATACCCTTTCTTGTGCCGCTTAAGCCGAGAAGCCACATTGTTCGTATATCCAGTATAGTAACTTCCATCATCACAGAGAAGCAAATAGACATAGTAAGACGTTAATTCCCTCTTCATATCGCACATCTCGTCTGTTTCTGAAGATTGAACTGTCGGGACCTAGTTTCAGATTTTCTATCTGGAAAGAGCGCACTCTGTAACTCTCGGATGAATCACGTAAGCTTTCATCTGTGACGGCGATTTCTCCTATCTCGAGCGTCACTCCTCTGCCAATCCCTCTTCCTCTGGGTCTCAATTCTTGTCCTACCTGACTTGAAGAAACTCAAATCCTTGCGGTATTCCTGAATTTGGGCGTAGAAGTCTGAATAATCGTTCTCACCGTTGGAGAGGGAAGAGATCAACTCGTTCAACTTCAATCTGACTGCCTCAGATTCGTTCTCGTCCCAAGCTCGAGAATAAACATCATACGCGATGTGAAATTTGAAATCCTGAGGCCTGTCGATCTCCAATTTGGACGCAGTCTTCTTCTCTGTATTTTCCGCCATGAGTGCTAAACTCTCTTGAAAGGTGACAAGATGGAATCCATGTATTTAAGTCGTCCTGATCCGGCTCATCCAAATGCGATTGGGATTTGATCTGACGGTTCTCAACAGAGGCCTAAATATGATACGCGCACACAGAACAAGGTGGGCAGCTGAGCGATTTCCATACATATGTTTATATGCGATGCATCTAACTGGTACCGCTAGTATACGTTGATTCTACTGTGTGGTATTATCATCTGTATAACTAACTGCAAAGGGGTGAACCGTATGGGTTTTGAGAGACGTGAATTCGGTCCAAGGACAATGCATAAGATAAAATGTTCCGACTGTGGACGAGAAGCAGAAGTGCCGTTCGTACCAACACAAGGAAGACCGGTCTACTGTAAAGAATGCTACCAAAAGCATAGGACTTATTAATCATAGACTCTGCATCTAGATTAATAACTATTTTATTCCCATTTTTTGTTTCTCAGTTAAATATTCCAATTTTAGATAATCTTAAAACGAGCTTATTTTGGCTAATAACAAGCAAAAATGGAAGATCTTATGGCTTGGTCAAGGTCATCCATTTCAGTGCAAGCGTTGATGCTCCAAAAGGAAGAAGACTTCTGTCCATAAAGCTATAAATATTGGAAAGTATGAATTTCATATTTGTGCCGAAGATGGAGCAAGAGGTCACAGTCATAGGGGAGAGAGGACAGGTAGTTATACCTAAAGAGGTGAGAACGAGGCTAGGCCTCAAGCCCAAAACAAAGTTGCTCATAGTTAGAAGAGGCGACGCTGTGGTTATGAGAAAGCTGGACCTTGAGCAGGAGAGAAGAGAACTAGAGGCGCTACTCAAAAGGGTTGACAAAAGGATCGAGAAGCATGGTGAGATGACGGAAGAAGAGATAGACAAGATAATACATGAATACAGAGCAAAAACAGTATACAAAGGTAAGTAGATGCTAAAGATAGTTGCAGACACAAATGTTCTCATCTCCTCTCTCATAAGAAGAGGCAAGCCGCATGAATTCATTATGAGGATAGACGGCATAGATGTCAGACTGATAAGCTCCGATGTTCTAATGGACGAGTTGACTTCAGTTCTTGCTGAAGAAAGAATTGCGCAATACGTTATCAAAAGAGACGTGGAAAGATTCCTCAGATACATTATCAGGAGAACTGCCCTAGTGAAGATTAGAAGCAGGTTTAAGGTTGTTAAGGAAGACCCGAAGGACGATGTTGTTTTAAACACCGCGTATAGTGGAGGGGCGGAGTACATAGTCTCTGGCGATAAGCACTTGATACCTTTAAGAGAATTCAAAGGAATAAAGATCGTAACTGTGAGTGAGATGCTTGACATCCTAGAAAAGATGTGAGCAAAGATATGAAACTTTTTTTATCATTAGGAGATTTGGCGGACCGAGCGGGATTCACAGCATTTTTGTCATCAATGATTGGTCTGAAATTCAGAGGTTGAGTACTCTATCGGTTCGAACTTGTCTAGAAAGCGATGCTGGAAGGGGTTTGGAGGTCCCGTCAGGTTTATTAGAATGTGCCAACTATACTTAACGCAAAATCTATTCTAGGTTAAGTACACATGGCAAAAATCCGCGACGCGCTGGTGGAACTCAACCCTTGGTGGAAGGGGGAGTTCAGCCTCGAATACAGGGAAAGAGAGGTCTATCGCGAGATCCAGAAATTCATTACCCTGCCCCAGATAGTAGCGCTCACAGGTTTAAGAAGGGCGGGGAAGACAACCTTGATGCTTAAGATAGCGGAGGACGCGATAGGGAAAGGCTTCGACCCCAAAGATATCGTGTACTTCTCCTTCGACGAATTCAGGGATACTCCTATACGAGATGTTCTGAGTGAGTACGAGGTGCTTTTGGGCAGACATTTAGGCAAGGTAAAACAGTTGATTCTGCTCGATGAGATACAGAAGCTGGACGGCTGGGGAGACCAACTCAAGGCGGTTTACGACCGATACAAAAATAATGTCAAGATCGTCATTTCGGGTTCCGAGTCGTTGCTTATCAGGAAGGGGTCAAGGGAGACTCTTGCAGGTAGGCTTTTTGAATTTAAGATTGAGCCTCTCTCATTTCGCGAATATCTCACCTTCAAGGAAGTCCCGTACAAACCGGTAAGACTGTATGAGAAGGAGTTGACTAAGCATTTCGATGAGTTCATCTTGACACAAGGTTTCCCGGAGCTCGTTGGTATCAAAGACAAGACAGTGGTAAGGAAGTATCTCAGGGAGAGCATTATTGAGAAAGTAGTTTTCAGAGATCTTGTGGGCCTACTAAAGATTAGGGATATTTCGCTACTTGAATCTCTGCTGAATATCCTGATGGAAGAACCGGGTCAACTCGTAGAGATCTCGGGACTTGCGGCAGAGCTAAAGGTTTCGAGACAAACCCTTTCAAACTATCTCGATTATCTAGAGGAGTCCTTCCTCATCAGGAAGTTGTACAATTACTCGTTAGGCAGGAGCAAGATCGAAAGGAAGCTAAAGAAATATTATCCAGCGATAGTTTCCGCGGATATATTGTTCAAGGACGATGACCTTTCTAGGTCACGAGTTTTCGAGTGGGCAGTTGTCAATCAACTGAAGGCCGAGTTCTTCTGGAGGGACCCGTATAAGAACGAGGTCGACGTGGTTTTGATCAATGGAAAGCCTGTCCCAGTTGAAATCAAGTACGGAAAGACGGACTTTGGTGGACTCTTGGCTTTCATGAAGAGGTTCGGAGTCGATAAGGGATACGTGATCTCTCTCGATAGGGAGGAGATGCGAAAAGTGGATGGAAAAACAGTCTTTGTCGTTCCAGCTCATAGATTCTTGCTTAACAGGGAAAACTTCTGAGAGCTAGGCGCCCTTACACTGATATAGCTTTTGCCGTGATACCATCGGAGCTTTGACGCCAATAGTCAATAGTCAAGAAGAGTCGCAGCCGAAAACAGGCTCAAGTTCAATTCAGGCTAGCTAACGAATGGTGGACCGGGCGGGATTTGAACCCGCGACCTTCCGCATGCCAAGCGCGACTTTCAATGAATTGTTGAAAGAGTATGCCAGATTCCTTGAAATCGATCTCTTAAGGGCTGATAAAACGATTAGAAACCATCGAAGCTGTCTAAGGAACTTTCAAAGATTCTTTAGAAAAAATATCGCTTCAGCGAGTAAAGATGATCTTAGGAGTTTTCTACAAGCGATAAAGCCGAAGTTTAGCTCTTCAACCTATGCGAACCATGTTAAGGCATTCAGGGTGTTCTATAGAGATTTCTTAAGGGTTGGCTGGTCTGTTGATTTCAGAATGCCTCAGCCGGAGTTCAAGCCGAAATGGATTCCAAGCAAAGATGAGCTTAAGCGATTCTATGCGGTTTTACCGAGCCTAAAGGCTAAATGCATGTTCCTGTTCTATGCGGCGACTGGGCTTAGGAATTGTGAGGTTGCAAAGTTGAGGCTTTCAGACATAGACTTCAGCAGTAGAATGGTTATACCTAAAGTTCATAGTGGACTAACAAAGAAAAGCTGGATAACCTTCTACAATGATGAGGCTGAGAAGGTCCTAGCAGAGTATCTTGAAGCATACAAGCCTACCGAGAGGCTTTTCCTAAATACGAATACTCGTTTTGAACATCCGTTTAGAACTGCTAGAAGAACAAGTGGATTGAGCATCACTCCTCAAGTCTTGCGTGAATGGTTTGCTTGCGAAATGACTAGGTTGGGCGTCCCAGACAGATACATAGACGGTTTCTGCGGACGGGTTCCAAGAAGTGTTTTGGCTAGGCATTACACAGACTATTCGCCTGAGAAGTTGAAGGAGATCTATGATAAGGCTGGATTGAAGGTGCTGTCCTGAATTGAGTGAGCGATTTCTGAAGTGGGCTGTTAAGCGGCACTACAAGTCTTTGGGCTACAAGGTCTCTATGAGAAGAATAAGACTTGGCAATACTGAGATCGATGGAGAAGCGATAGGACCGCAAGGCGAGAGAGTAGCGATTGAAATCAAAACACCAAGAGATGATCTGGCAAGAGGAATAGGACAAATAGCTGAAGCTTTAGCATTCGGCTACCATAAGGCAGTCTTAGTCACTACCCTCAAAAACATCAGAACAATCAATGATTCGGTGTTCAAGAGGTTTGGGTTCGGGTTGACCGGCGTCGATTCTCGCGGGAATATCCATGTAGTCGGATAAAGGCACGTTTGAACTAGCTCGAAGAAAGAAGAGGAACCGAGCATAACGGCGGTAAGCTTTTCGAGAGCCGAATCGTAGGCGAGGATGAGCTTACCGCTTTTCTGGATGAAGGCTGGGACCTAAAGAGCTGAGCAACGGCAAAATCGTGATTAGAAGGCCTCC
>Ga0315314_1004042_pt1 | contig 11176 bp, 7 predicted proteins | sample TDP9_MG_FD_203631 | JGI IMG/M metagenome (GOLD analysis project Ga0315314, IMG submission 203631) | Freshwater sediment microbial communities from Lake Towuti, South Sulawesi, Indonesia - TDP9 | ecosystem: Environmental > Aquatic > Freshwater > Lake > Sediment | place: Indonesia: South Sulawesi... | reverse complement strand
AACTTCTCCTCCCACAGATCGTAGCTGAAGATGAACCGCTTGATGTCGCGGAACAGGCTTGTCGCATGGCGATCGGTGGAAAGCGTCAGTTGAAAGGCGAATGCCGCCGGCGCGCCGTTGCGGAGCTGCTCCAGCGGCTTGCCCGTCAGGATGCCGAGCTGCGGCGCGGAGACGTGAAGTTGATCGCCGTCCAGGTGTACGTCCAGTGACTGGGCCCACAACGGGAGGCCGACGGCGGCCGCCAGTAGCCGGATCCGCGCGAGATGCCAGGGGCCGTCCATCAGAAGTTCAAGCCTGTCATAAAAATCGGCTCCGCCCGGCCGGCCTTGACCGGGAAGGCAAGCGCCAGGAAAAACTCGCCCGTACGGAAGCCGAGCCCGACGGAATGCTTTCCTTCAGGGTCCTGCCCGCGCGTCCAGACCGCGCCCGTGTCATAGAAGATCCGGAAGTGATGGTAGCCGTACTCCACCGTGTTATGCACGACGCGGTCGCCGCCCACCGGCGCCACGTCGAACTTGTTCCAGCCCCGCAATGTGGTGCTGTTGCCCAGCACGAATCGCTCGAACAGCGGAGCGCGCCCGTTCATCACGCCGGAAACAAAGTGCACGGTCAGGAGGTTCCTGTGGCGCGAGAGCGTGTAGCGGAAGTCCCACAGATGGCGCGCGTATACGAAATCGCTGTCCAGGGCCTTGGTGGCCGCGCGCAGGCTGTAACCTGCCTCGAACCGGTGCACATTCGAGGCCGAATCCTCCAACGACCGATCATAGCGCAGAGTACCGATCGCGGCGTTGGCCGATTCGGTGCGCGCGGCCGGAAACTGGGTCTGGAAGCGCTGGAAGCTGGCGCCGAAGCTGAGCCGCAGCCCTCGTGCGGGCAGCAGGTTGAGCTGCGGCTGGAAGTTCTGGCGCGTGCGGTAGATCCCGGGCGCCCCCGGGGCGCGGTCCAGGGCCAGCAGCGTGGTGCGGTTCCAGATCTGGTGATAGCTCTCGAACTGGAAAGCCAGCCGGACGTGCTCGGTCCCCAGCTTGCGGTTTTCATAACCGGCCCTGACGCCCGCATAGCGTTCCAGAAGCCGGTCACCGTCGCTGACGATGCCGAACTTCAGCGCGCTGGTTTCGATCTTGATGGTGGCGTCCAGTTCGCCGCTCCAGCCTTGCTTGGCGTGATAGAGCCCGCGCGGCGCGGAAACGTCGAAATGTTCCCGTCCCGGGTGCCGCCGGGCAACCTCGAAGATCACCTTCACATGCTCCAGCTTCATGCCCCGCACCACCTTCTCGGAGACGCGGCGGCCGGGAAACTCCTGTCGGATTCGCCGGGCCACTTCCCTCACCTTTTCCTGGCTGAACTTCTGCCCGACCATCTGGTGGAGCCTGGCGCGCAGTCCTTTGCTCAGCCTGGATTCGGGAACGCCCGAGACTTCGACGCTCTCCACCGTGTAACGGGAATTGACGTTGCTGTTCGGCTCCTGACCCGCGGCCCAGAGCCCCGTGCCGAGGAAAGCCAACAACCAGAGGTGCTTCATACCCCGGCTGCTTTAGCATGCGGGTTGCCACTTGTAATCCGTTGTAGCGGTGAGACTTCCTGATCTTCCGGCCTGTGCCGCGGATTCACAGGTGTACCGCAGCGCCACTCCGTTCCGGCCTCGTGTTCCGCAGCGCACACCCGACGCGTGCGATGCACTAACTGCCGGTTTCTCAGTTAGTTCAAGGCCCAAGAGGTCAGAAAGATATTGACATCCAAATAAGGCGGGAGCAGAATTGGTCTAGGGGCTAGCTCCAAACAACACGCAGTAACTCAAGAGGAGGCATGTGTATGGCGAGTGCATCCCGATTACGGGTACGCTCATGCTCTGGATTGGCGTGCCTTGTCGTGCTCGCTGCGGTTTTCACGTTCGACCTTTCCGGTCAAGAAGTTAGCGCCGGGATCACCGGCAGGGTTACGGACTCGACCGGCGCCGCGATCGTGGACGCAGCCGTCACGGCTCGAGACGTTCAACGCGCGACCGCTTGGCCCACTCTGACCAACGAGGAAGGGATTTACGCGTTCCCTCGCATCCCTGTAGGAACCTACGAGATCAAGGTTGAGGCCAAGGGGTTCAAGACCGCGGTGCGCTCCGGAATCCAGCTCGAGATCAACCAGCGGGCCCGGCTCGATATCCAGATGGAGGTCGGCACGCTGGCTGAAACTGTCGAGGTGACCGGAGTTGCTCCGCTGCTAACCACCGATACGACCATCGTCGGCCCGGTGCTCCCGTCCACGACGATCGTCAACACGCCGCTGATTACCCGCAACTTCATCGCCCTCACGCTGCTGGCGCCCGGGGTGACCACCACCAACCCTGACGCGTTCAAGAACGGAGCGCGGACGGCGGGCGGTGGCCGGCCTTACGTCAATGGCAACCGGAAGGAAGCCAACAACTTCCTGCTGGACGGGGTCGATAACAACCACACCTCGGACAACCTCACTTCCTATCAGCCGAACCTGGACGCCATCCAGGAGGTCCGGATGATCACCAACAACGCCTCGGCGGAGTTCGGCAACTTCCAGGGTGGCGTCATTAACGTCACCATCAAGTCGGGCACGAACGAGTATCACGGGAGTGCCTTCGAGTTCTTCCGCAACGACAAGCTGAATGCCAACAACTGGGGCCGCAACTGGTCGCTCGCGGCGGATCCGAAGACCGGCAAAGCGCCCCGCTCGCCGATCCGCTGGAACGAATTCGGCGGCACGCTGGGCGGCCCGATCAAGCGCGACAAGCTGTTCTTCTTCGGGGACTATCAGGGCATCCGCCGGGCCATACCGCCGGCCGTCAGCGCTTTCACGGTGATTCCGGCCGAGTTCCGGCAGGGCGACTTCTCCCGGCTGCTCACCGAGCGCAGCATCCAGCTTTACGATCCCCTCACGACCGATCCGAACGGGATCCGGCAGCCGTTCCCCAACAACCAGATCCCGGTCACCCGCCGCAACACCGTGGCCACCAACCTGTTTAATTCGCCGGACCTCTACCCGTTGCCGATCAATCCTGACCTTCGCTTCAACCAGTTGAACGCCTCGAGCAGCCAGGTCGTGACCGACCAGTTCGACATCCGGGCGGATGCGAAGCTGAGCGACAAGGACGACTTTTCCTCCCGGTATTCGTGGGGACGCCAGGAGATGCCCGGCAAGAACACATTCCCGCTCCTGTTCAACAGCTTCAACCACGCCCCGTTCCAGAACGCCGTGATCAACTGGACGCGCTCGATCAGTCCCACCAAGGTGAACGAGCTGCGCATCGGGTTCAACCGGATCATGCTCTGGAACGGCGGTGAGGATAAAGGCCTGGGCAACGTGGCCGAGACTCTCGGCATCCTCCGCGGCAACGAACGCGGGCCGGGGCTGATGTCGGTCGAGTTCTCCGGCGGGCTGGCCGGCAATCTCGGCAGCGCCAACATCGGCACCCAGCAGAAGTTCCCCAACAACACCTTCCACTACGCCGACAACCTCACCCTCATCCGGGGCCGGCACATGATGAAGACCGGCGGCCAGTTGCTGCGGCAGCAGATGAATCCCTTCTACGCGGGGAACTGGGGCCGGACCGGGTTCATCCGGTTCCTCGGCCAGTACACCGCCGGGCCAAACGCCAACTCGCCTGTGTCCAGGGGATTCCCCGAAGCCGACTTCTTCCTCGGCTTCCCCGCCCGCGCCGGGCGCGGTGTGGACACGGGAAGCTGGGGCCACCGCAAGATCATCCTTGGCTTCTACTTCCAGGACGATTGGCGGGCCACCAACGAGCTGACGCTGAACCTCGGCCTGCGCTGGGAGTACCACAGCCCGCTGGTCGAGGTGAAAGACCGGCAGTCCAACTTCGAGCCGTTCAGCGGCAAGCTGCTGCTGGCCGGCCAGGACGGCAACAGCCGGGCTCTCTACGAGCCCTTCAAGAAGGACTTCCAGCCGCGAGTCGGCTTTGCCTACACTCCGGCGTGGCTCGGCAGCAAGACCGTCTTCCGCGGCGCCTACACCATCTCGTCGTTCATGGAAGGCACCGGCACCAACCTGCGGCTCCCGCTGAACCCGCCGTTCAATTTCGAGTTCGAGGCCATTTTCGAGGGCCAGACGCAGATCGGCTTCACCACCCAGCAAGGCATTACCGCCCTGCGGGCGGCGGACCCGTGGGAAAACGCCACCATCCGGCTGTGGGATCCCTTCGTCCGCCCGGCCAGCGCGCAACAGTGGAGCGCGATCATCGAGCACCAGTTGCCGGCGCAGACCGTCGTCACGGTCGGCTACATCGGCCAGCACGGCACCCACCTGGTGGTGCCCATGCCGTACTTCCAGAGACGGCTGGTTGCACCCGGCCAGGCCGAGTCCAGCCCCTATCTTTCGGGTAACCCCTTGCTGGCCCGCATCGCTCAGATTTCCGGCACCGAGTCCAATGGCAACCAGCGCTACGACGGCCTCCAGGTCACCGCGCGCAAGCGGCTCAGCAAGGGCCTCGAGTATCAGGTGGCCTACACCTTTTCCAAGGGGATGAGCGATGCCATCGGCTACTACGGCGAAGGCGGCCAGGCCGCTTCCCAGTCCGCTTACTGGCAGTACCTCTACGACCGGAGGGCGGAGTGGGGCCCGACTTACTTCGACGCGAAGAACATGCTGAGCGTTGTCTACACCTACGAGTTGCCGTTCGGCCGTAGGAAGACCCTTGGCTCAGGCTGGAACCCGGTGCTCGACGGGATCCTGGGTGGCTGGCAGACGGGCGGCATCCTGACGCTGCGCAGCGGCTTCCCGCTCACCATCACGGCAACGGACCGCTCTGGCACCCGCTCGCGCGGCGCTCGCGCGGACCGCGTTGGCGACGGCGAGGGACCAAAACAAGTGGGCGCCTACCCCAACACGTGGCTCGACCGCTCGGCCTTCAAGGAGCCCGCGGCCGGCACGCTGGGCAACTCGGGCGTGGGCGTTGTCAGGGGACCTGGCTGGAAGACCTTTGACCTCTCGGTCCAGAAGCAGTTCCCGTTGAAGAGCGAAACCAGAAGGCTGGAGTTCCGCACCGAGTTCTTCAACCTGACCAACACGCCGCAGTTCAACACGCCGAACCGCAGCGCCTCCAGCGCCACGTTCGGCGAGGTGACCGTCGCGCAAGGCGAGCGCAATATCCAGTTCGCCTTGAAGTTCCATTTCTAAAACGTGGGCCGGCTGCTGGCGCTTTTCAGCAGCCGGCACACCCTGGCCACCGGCAGGCCCACCACGTTGAAGTAGCAGCCTTCGATGCGGTCGATGAACCTGGAAGCCAGGCCCTGGGCAGCGTAAGCGCCCGCCTTGTCCATCGGTTCGCCGCTGGCGATGTAGTCCTGGATTTCCCGCTCGGAGAGCGGGACGAAACGGACGCGGGAGATTTCCGTCTCCACCGCGGCGCCGGCCGCGCTCTTCAGGCAGATGCTCGTCAGCACCAGGTGCTCGCGGCCGGAAAGGCGCCGCAGCATTTGGGCGGCCTCCTCGGCATCGCCGGGTTTGCCCAGCATTTCGCCATCGACGACCACGACCGTGTCCGCGCCCAGCACCATCTCGCCCGGCCCGGCGGCGACGGCTTCGGCCTTCGCGCGCGCCAGGCGCTCGACGTGCCTCTGCGGATCCTCGCCCGGCAAAGGTGTTTCCTCGACGTCCGCCGGGCGCGCCTCGAACGGGATGCCGGCGCGGCGCAGCAGCTCCTGGCGGCGCGGAGAGCGCGAAGCAAGAACGAGCATACTGCTCGATCGTAGAACATCCGTGAGCCAGCCGCCGCCGCGTGCTAGAATGAACGCTTCCACCCGCCATGGATCGCGCCGGGAAACTGATCGCACGGATGAGGATTCCCGGCGGCGATCTGTCCCCGGAGGATCTCGCCCGGGCAGCCTGGCCTCAGGCGGTCGGTAAGAAGATTGCTTCGCACGCGCTGGCCGTCTCGCTGGCGCGCTCCTGCCTGGTGGTGGAAGTGGAAGACCCCGTCTGGCGGGGACAACTGGCCAGGCTCGAGGGGCAGATCCTGGCGAGGTTGCGGGACATCCTCGGACCCGAGCTCGTCACCCGGCTCGATTTCCGGTTGCGGATTCCGCGGCGCCTGCCGCAGCCGGCCGAGCGGCGTCAGGGCTGCGAGGACGAAGCCGACGGCATCCGAGACCCCGTCCTCCGGCATCTCTACAAGTCGTCACGGAGAAGGTCATCGGCGTGAAGATTACTGAAGCGGAAGTCCGCTACGTGGCCGACCTGGCCAACCTGCGATTGACAGAGGATGAGATCGGCCGGTTCTGCGCCGAGCTCGGCAGCATTCTCACGTACATGGACAAGCTGAACGAGCTTGACACCGGCCAGGTTGAGCCGATGGCACAGGTGCTCTACGACGCCGAAGAGACCGCCACTCTGCGCGCGGACCGCGAGGGGTCGAGCCTGGCAAGTGAGGCGGCGCTGGCCAACGCGCCCCAGGCGGGCGCCGGCTACTTCAAGGTGCCCAGGGTGATCGAACGGTAGCGCCGCATGGAGATTGCTTCGCTGACGATCGATCGGGTGCGCGAGGGATTGCTGGCGAAGCGGTTCAGCGCGGTCGAGCTCGCCAGGGAAGCGCTCCGTTTCGCTGAAGCGGAGAATCCGAAGACCAATGCCTATCTGCATTTCTGCCCGGAGCGGGCGCTGGCCGCCGCTCAACGGGTGGACGAGCGGCTGGCGGCGGGCGACGATTTGGGCCCGCTGGCCGGCGTGCCGGTGGCGGTGAAGGACGTCATCCTCACCAGGGGCGTGCGGACCACCTGCGGATCGAGACTGCTTTCCGACTACATTCCGCCCTACGACGCCACCGCGGTGATCCGCCTGGAGGAGGCGGGCGGCGTGATCCTCGGCAAGACCAACTGCGACGAGTTCGCCATGGGTTCCTCCACCGAGAACTCCGCCTTCGGCCCCGTGCGCAACCCGGTGGCGCTCGATTGCGTGCCCGGTGGCTCGAGCGGCGGTTCAGCGGCGGTGATTGCGCAGGGCACGGCGGCGATCTCGCTGGGCTCGGACACTGGCGGCTCGATCCGCCAGCCGGCCAGTTTCTGCGGCGTGGTCGGGGTAACGCCGACCTACGGCCGCGTGTCGCGCTACGGCCTGGTGGCCTTCGCCAGCTCGCTGGATCACATCGGGCCTTTCGGGCGCACGGTGCGCGACGCGGCGCTGCTGCTGAGGGTGATCGCCGGGCGCGATCCGATGGACTCCACCTCCGCCTTTGCGCCGGTGCCCGACTACCTGGCTGTGCTGGACGGCAACGTCCGGGGCATGAAGCTGGGCCTGCCGCGCGAGTATTTCAAGGGCCTGGCCAGCGAGACCGGCGACCGCATCGCCCGCGGCGTGAAGGTGCTGAACCGGCTCGGCTGCGAAATTCGAGACATCAGCCTTCCGCATACCGACTACGCCATCGCCTGCTACTACATCATCTGCACGGCCGAGGCCAGCTCGAATCTGGCCCGCTACGACGGCGTGCGCTACACCACCCGCTCCTGCGGGTCCGAGACGCTCAGCGACATGTACCGCAACACCCGCGGCGAGGGCTTCGGCGCCGAGTGCAAACGGCGCATCATGCTCGGCACCTATGTTCTGAGTGCGGGCTATTACGATGCCTATTACCTGAAGGCGCAGAAGGTCCGGACGCTCGTAGCAAAGGATTTCTCCGAGGCCTTTCGCCAGGTGGACGCGATCGTGACCCCGGTTTCACCGTTCCCGGCTTTCAAGCTCGGCGAAAAGGTTGACGATCCGCTGGCGATGTATCTTTCCGACATCTATACGATTACCGGGGACCTGGCCGGAATCCCCTGCATGAGCGTGCCTTGCGGGACTACCGCTGAGGGGCTGCCGGTGGGGATGCAGATTCTGACGAGGCATTTCGACGAGGCCCGCATGTTTCGGCTCGCCGATGCCTTCGAAAGGGCCGGCGGCGCCGAGGGCTAGCACCGCCAAGAAACCCGCAACGTAACCTTTCTGCCAGCATCTATTTAGTGGTATCCAACTATCCAAGAGGAGAAGACGGGGATGGCACACAAAATAGAAGCCAGGAAGTTCGATGCGATCATGCGGGACCTGGATGGGATTTCCGCCAGGACCATGACCGAGCACTACAAGCTCTACCAGGGTTACGTCAACAAATACAACGAGATCATGGGCAAGCTGGAAGCGGCTGACCGTGGCGCCGCCAATCAGACCTTCAGCGACATTCGCTCGCTGAAAGTGGACCTCACCTTCGCCGTCGGCGGAGTGAAGAACCACGAGCTGTACTTTGGGCACCTCGGCGGTAAAGGGGGAGACCCGACCCCTGACATCCGGCGTCAGCTCGAAGAAGTCTTCGGTTCGGTGGACGCCTGGCGGGCCGACCTGAAAGCGACCGGGATGGCCTCCCGGGGCTGGGCCTGGACCGCTTGGGACCGCGACTGGGGCTATCTGTTCAACTACGCCGGCGACGCGCAGAATACCTTCCCGGTCTGGAACACCGTGCCCATCGTGGGCCTCGACGTCTACGAGCACGCCTACTACCTCGACTTCGGCACCGCCCGGGCGTCCTACATCGACGTGTTCTTCAAGAACATCGACTGGGAGGCCATCGGCGCCAACCTGGAACGGGCGCGGGGCGGCAGGGTAACAGCCGCGTAACGGCCGGGTATGCCCGGCCCCTGACACTGATCGTAGTTCGTCACCCTTTTCTGCACTATCCTGGAAATTGGCCCAGCCGGCGGCAGATCAGAACAACCCTTCCGCACCCGAGGCGCTTTCCCTCACCGGCGCTCCGGCCGCAGCGGCGCTGGGCCGCTGGCCGGAGATGTTTCGCGCGCTGCGCCACCGGAATTTCCGGCTGTTCGTCGTCGGGCAGATCGTCTCGCTGATCGGCACCTGGATGCAGAGCGTGGCGCAGGCCTGGCTGGTCTACCGGCTGACCCGTTCGGAATGGCTGTTGGGGGCCACCTGGTTCTGCACGCAGATTCCGGTGTTCGTGCTTGGCCCGCTGGGCGGGCTGGCGGCCGACCGCTACTCGCGCCACCGGATCGTCGTGACCACCCAGACGCTCTCGATGCTCCAGGCGTTCGCGCTGGCGGCCTTGACGCTGAGCGGCCGGGTGCAGGTCTGGCATGTGCTGCTGCTGGCCGTGCTGCTCGGCTCGGTGAACGCGTTCGACATGCCTGGCCGCCAGTCGCTGCTGGTTCACCTTGCCGGGAAAGACGACCTGCTGAACGCGATCTCGCTGAACTCGGCGATCTTCAACGCGGCGCGGGTGGTCGGCCCCGCGCTGGCCGGCGTGCTGGTGGCGCAGCTCGGTGAAGGGGTCTGCTTCGCGCTGAACGCGCTGAGTTTCATCGCCGTGATCGGCTGCCTGCTGGCGATGCGCCTGGCGGCGCGCGAGCAGAGGCCGCCCGATTCGCCCTGGGCGCACCTGGTGGACGGTTTCCGCTACGTGCACGGCACGCGCCCGGTGCGGACGCTGCTGGGGCTGATGGGCGCGGCGAGCATCGCCAGCATGCCGGCGCTGGTGCTGATGCCGTTCTTTGCGGATGCCATTTTCCACCGCGGCTCGCAGGGGCTGGGATTCCTGATGGGCGCGATGGGCATCGGCGCCGTCGTGGGCACGCTCGGGCTGGCCAGCCGGCGGGAAACCTCGGGGCTGACCGGGGTGATCTTCCTCGGGTCGCTCACGCTGGGACTGGCCTTTGTGGTCTTTTCGGTCTCCCCGTCCTATTACCTCTGCCTGCTGATGATGCCGCTGGTGGGCTTCAGCGTGATGCGGCAGAACGCCTCGGCCAACACGCTGATCCAGGTGCTGATCCCGGACGAGTACCGCGGCCGCATCATGGCGCTCTACGCGATGATGGTGGTCGGGCTGGGGCCGTTCGGCAGCCTGGCCGCCGGCGCGCTGGCGCAAAGCGTCGGCGCGCGCGCCACCGTGCTGTGTGGCGGCCTGCTCTGCCTGGGCGCGGCGGCCTGGTTCCGGCTGCGCTCGCGGGGCTTCCGGACGCTGGCGATTTCCGTTCTGGCGCTGGCGATCACCGCCGGAGCGGCCTCGGCGCAACCGCAGCCGGACACACTCACCGCCATCGCGGAGATCGTCCGCGATCTCAGTCGCATCTCCGGCTTCAGCCAGCGCCAGAGAATCCGGCACGACCTGATCGCCAAGGACCAGGTGAAACCCTTCCTCGAGCAGCGGGCGAAGGAGGTGCTGAAACCCGAAGAGATCCGGGCCGAGGAGCTGGCGCTCAAAAAGTTTGGGTTCGTGCCGGCGAGTTTCGACCTGAAGAAGACCATGATCGACCTGCTCACCGAGCAGGCGGCCGCCTTCTACGATTTCCGCAAGAAGAAGCTGTTCCTCATCGAGGGCGCTTCCGGGGAAGTGCAGCACTCGGCGCTGGTCCACGAGCTGGCGCACGCGCTGGCCGACCAGAACTTCAACCTCCGCAGGTTCATCGAGAGCGCCAGCCAGAGCGACGACGGGGCGCTGGCGCGGATGGCGGTCATGGAAGGGCAGGCCACCTGGCTGATGTCGGAGTACCTGACCCGGCAGACCGGCCAGTCCCTGGCCGACTCGCCGGTGCTGGTGAAGATGATGAGCCGTGTGGCCGAGCTTTCCGCCGGGCAGTACCCGGTGTTCGAGGGCGCGCCGCTCTACCTGCGGGAGACGCTGCTGTTTCCCTACACCCAGGGCATGCTGTTTCAGCACGCGGTGTTCGAGAAGCTGGGACAGGAGGGATTCGGTGCGGTGTTCCGCCGGCCGCCGGCGAGCACGCAGGAAATCCTGCACCCGGAGAAGTACCTGGCCGGCGCGAAGCCCGGTTCGCCGGAGCCTCCGCCGCTGCCGGACCCGCGCGACTACCGGACGCTGACTGAAGGGTCGATCGGCGAGCTGGACCACGCCATCCTGTTGCGCCAGTTCGTCGGCAAGACCGAAGCCGACGCCGTCGCGCCTCACTGGAGGGGAGGCAATTACAGGCTTTGGGAGCAGAAGAAGGGGGGTCGGACGGTGCTGGCCTACGTTTCCCAATGGGACGGGCCTTCCACCGCGCAGCAGTATTTCCGCCTTTACCAGCAGGTCTTGAAAAAAAAGTGGAAGACGATGGAGGCGGCCTGCCAGGCGGAGGACGAGATCGCGGGGCGGGGTGACGACGGCTGGTTCGTGCTGCGCCTCGAGGGAGCGCGGGTGAGCAGCCTGGAGGGGCTG
>Ga0315314_1004041_pt1 | contig 11178 bp, 14 predicted proteins | sample TDP9_MG_FD_203631 | JGI IMG/M metagenome (GOLD analysis project Ga0315314, IMG submission 203631) | Freshwater sediment microbial communities from Lake Towuti, South Sulawesi, Indonesia - TDP9 | ecosystem: Environmental > Aquatic > Freshwater > Lake > Sediment | place: Indonesia: South Sulawesi... | reverse complement strand
AATTTTTATAGCATGATATTGTAGCGTTACATGATACGTTGGTGTCTTCTAGCCAATCGGTAGCTGCGGCATCCCATGATGTGGTCGCTGCGTTGTAGATTTTATAGTATATGTGATTGTTTGTTGGTGTTCCCATCCAAAAACCATAAACATTACTTGTTAATGCATCTACGGTTAATGCCGGAGATGAGTCGCTTGTAAGATTAGCGACATTATTTTCTGTTCCCCATGCGGTAGCGTTGCGGATGCGATGTCGAAAACGATAGCTAACATCTAAATATCCAAAATGTACATTGTCGTTTGAAACTGCGACGGCAGACATTCTGACACCAGAATAAAGATTGTTTGAGGAAACTGTTTCCGCACTTCCCATAGTTGTACCGTTATATAGTCTGCCGTTTGCGGCAGCCGAATTACGCGTATATATTATATACATTTTATTGTTGCTTAATGGTGTAATTTGTCCATTTTTCCAAGTAGTAGATGTGGTTGTGCTAAGTTGAAAAGGAAAACCCGTAGCGGTAGACCATGTTCCATCTGAAGAGCTTGACGTAATTACAAACGGATAATAACGGTCCGCCATCGGAGTATAGTCAAAAGTGCGATTTTGATATGTTATCCAAGGTCTCCCAGAAGAATCAACCGCAATGAATGGATACGAAAAGCCATTTTCTAGTCCACCTGTTAAAACTGTCTGCTCTGCTGCAACCCAGCTTATGCTACCGTCGGAACCTAAAGTAGCTTTCCGATAATACAAAAAGCCACCATATCCTCCTGTGCCCGTACCATTCGAATAAGCGTAATGTAAGCTATTGGTTCCTTCCAGCCAAACGCTCCATGTTTGACCGCTAGGATATATTATGCTTCGTATAGTTGTGTTGATAGCGTTAGACCATACCTCGCCATCATCATCAGAGGAACAGATTAAATGTGAACCATTAGAGTAAAATTGCCAAAATCTGTTAAGCGTGGCAAAACTAGACCTTATGACGCTAGGACCAATAGTTTCGTCATCATTTGCACAATTAGTTGTCGCTACGAGAAATCCAGAAGGAGCGCCAAAAGTTATAGCTATGGCTACTACTAGAAGAGCAAAGATAAGTATTAAAATGAGAATGGAGAAGCCAAGCTTTTTCAATGGATACACCTGTTTGATAGAAAAATAGAAATTTAAACAAGCTTTTTCTTAGCAGAAACAATCATGAGTGTTGCTAAAGCTAGAAATATCGTTAGAAAAATTATTGATGGAAATTCTGGAATCACCTTCACCATTGTTGCTTCTGACTGTGCTACTTGACCAATCTTGTCCACAACCTCGCAATATATCGTATAAGATTTGCCTTCTGTCAATTCGGTTGGAGTTAAAGCGTAAACATTCTCAATCAAACCATACACTAAAGAACCGTTCTTATACCAATAATAAAGGTATGGATACACTCCACCAGACGCAACGGCAGTAAACGTTATGGTGCTACCTACCGCAATATCTATTGTATTTGCCGGTTCAGAAGAAACTAAAAGGGTTAGTGGTGTGCCTCCTTGAAACATCACTGCATCTGTGTAGTAGTTAGCGTCAACTGGCTGTGTTATGCCTGCTACTCTAGTTTTCAAGATTATCCCATCAACCATCACATTGTTAAACAGAACTATGTAATAGCGGAAGATTGCATCATAATTGCTTTCTCCAGGAGAACTAACTACTTCAAATTCTAAGATAGCTAAGTTTGATTTGCCAGTGCTAGAAACTCCGTTCTGCACTGAAGCATAAAGATTATTTCCAACGGACACGCATTTATATTGGTATTCGGTTACGGTGGAGATAATTCCAGAGCTGTAATCAGCGTAGTTTTCAAAAACATGATGTTCTGGTGTGTAAGCTCTTACATATTGAACTAGTGAACTGTTGAAGTAAACAAGTGTTTGCCAATAGGCTAAATCTTTGTAGTTCTCGATTGTTAATGTAATGTTGAATCTTACACCTTTTATGCTGTGAGGTGCAAAATATGAGCGCGGATAAATGTCCACGACATATTTGTCGCCAGTTAGGTAGAAAGGAAGCGGTAGAAGTTGAAATCGCCAAATGATTAATAGTGAAATCGCAACTATCACGATTACCGCTAGGATTTTCTGGTTCTTACTGACCATTCTCTCAAATCCATGCTAACCGCACTATATTAAACACACCACTAACCACAAGAAAAATCAGAACAAAAACGAATATTAAACCAATAATTTTGTGGTATTTCCATAAAATATAGAGGAAAAGCCCTGCAAGAATTACCGTTATAATGGCTTCTGGAACTACAACACGCTCTCCAGAAGCAAAATAGATTACTTGAGCGATAGCACGAACAATAGCTCCCATAACAGAGCTAACCACCAAAATAGCATTTTTGACAAGTTGCATCCAATCTGGTTGCTGAATACTACCATTCACAACTTCTACAACAAAAACGCCAACTGGAATTTCACCAGTTTGAACATCATTTATTCTTCCCGAAAAATTAAAGGAATTTCCCTGCTCAGGCTTTGACGCTAAAAGTTCTGTTGGCACAATTGTTGGAATGTTCTTTCCAATCTGTAATGTGCCATTTGAATCCCAAACTGTAAAGTTGAAGCTATAAAAGAGCGTTAAATCATAGCGTTCTTCGTTTACTACGGATGCGATGTTTCCAGTAACCCACATCGGTTCTGAAGCGGCAAAAGTCATTTTGAAGTTATAGGCTAACAGAATTAATGATAATGTTGTGAATAGAATTTTTTGTTTCCTGAACATGGTAGCTCAAAAGAAAAATGTGGCTTATTTTTCGGCAATGAAATAGTAGACTCCAATACTTAGCAAACTTGCAATAACATTGATTAAAATTATAGACCAGACGATTCCCGTTTCTTCTGGTTTAACCCATCCTTGACCTACAAAAAACCATGCGACTAAGAATAGGAATATTGGATAAAGCAAGATTCGAACCGTTTCAATTTTGTAATATTCTTTCTTTCTCATTGGAACATCAGAAGAAAAATGGAGAGCAAACCTTATAAACAATAAGATATACATCTTACTCCGATTGAAGATGAAAGTAACAAAGTTTATTGGAATTTTATTAACAATAGGTTGCGCATTGTTGTTTTTAATTTGTGGAACCTTTGGGATTGATATTGTCACCATTGCGATTGTTTATTTGGGATTTTTCATGATTATTGGATTAACTTTGATGGTAGTTGTTGATGACTATGACTTAACGAAAAAACTACTTACTCAATCAGAACGAATACAGAAATGTGAAGATGCAATTATAAAGATAGTATCAGAACTTGCGAAAAGGGAAGAAGAAAATGAGCGAAGAAATTAAGAGTAAGATTTCGGTTCGTTTTCAAACTGCTATTCCTAAAGAGATACGTTTCTTCTTGAAGCTTAAGGAGGGAGATTATTTAATATGGAAGAGAGAAAACGGAAAAATAATAGTGGAAAGAGGAGTATAAGTCTTAAAAGAATTCTAATTTTTTCCATAGGTATTGTGATGTTTATAGGTTCCCAAATTATCAACAATTAGCTGATGAAGGAATTTTTATTCCACTTATGTTTCCAATAGTTGCAATATGGGGTGCTGGTGCATGGTTATGTCTCTACGCTTTAGGATGTGTGAAAGGATAATCAATCCTTAACTATGGAACCACCGTCATGTTTTGCATCATCCATAAAACTAAGCAATTGTAACCAGCATGTGTAAGAATTGCTGCCATAACGCTTCGTGTTTTATACATAACCCCGAAAATGATTAAGCCACCTACAAAAGCAGCCATTAAAAGCGTAATCATGTTTGGACCAGTATAAGCACGGTAAATGTGAAGCATAGCCCAAAAGAATATTGGCGTGCCTATGCTTACTGCTCGCGCTACTTGTTCACTGAAACTTCCTTTAAGTTTCATGTAGAAGGCTAGGTGTAAACTTAATTTGCATGTTTCTTCGCTTGGCGCGACTAAGACTATTTGGAATAATATGTCATTCCAGAATCCACTCAACTGTAAAGTGTTTAAGTAAGTCATTTCTAAAGCGTGGCGCGGAACCCATATGCTGCTTAAAGTGAATTGTCTTACCATTAGACTTGAAACTACGAATGTTCCGAAAATGCCTACTGCTATCCATAGGAAACTTTCAAAATGCAAATTCTCATCATAATCTACAAGTTTGCTGTATTCCTTTTCGGTATGATATTGACGCATCCACATTAAAACTATTAGGAAGATAACAAGCATACTTGCATAGAAAGGAGTGTCAGGATAATTTTGAAGCCAAAAGCTTACGATTGGCACGCCTGCAAAAACGAAGAATAATATTAAGTCGCGGATTCCTTTGTCAGCCATGACAGTTCAAAAGAAAAATCGTTTAAGATTTAATTGCTTTAACTATCATACTACGTCCACTAATGGGAGATGGCAAAAGTTTAAAACCTACCGCATCCATTAAAGCATGTTTCCAATCATATCGCGTCGTTGCACTCAATATTGTATAGCTTATCGTAATGTTTTTGAAACCAATATTCTCTAACAATATTTCCATTTCCGCTTGCGTCCATGTCGCTATGTGCTCTTTTCCGCTTAATGTTATCTTCTTTTGTCTTGTAGCCCGTAGAAACGTTCTCCAATGAAGCGGATTAGGAGTTGAAATTTCTACTTCGCCTTTATATTTTAGAACACGTTTAATCTCCCTTAAACATTGTGATGGATTCTCGACATGCTCTATAATATCATAGAAATAGATTTTCTCAAAAATTTCGTTTTTGAAAGGTAAATGATGCGCGTCTGCTTGAATAAAATTTGTTGGATATCTTTTTGGCTTTGCAATGTCAAGGTTAATATCGCCACGCGCTATATGGCTAGCTCCACTTCCAGAACCCACATCTAAGTTCAACAAAAGTTTTACTCCTTGAATGCTATGATGGATAAGTCATATATCAAGTTTCAGAAAATTTACTCCCTAAAAATTTGCGGTGGAATCTTCTTACTCTCAGCCACACTTCTTATGATAGCTTTTAATTCGCTATCTCCGACACGCGTTCTCCCTTCCTTACGCATATCCTCAAGAATACCTAACACTTCTTCTATGACCTTCAATTTAGCCTCAGAACTATATTGACTTCTCTCCGCTTCATGCAACTCACGACTAAGCTTGTTGGCTTCTGCTTTCAAATTATCCATTGTAGAATTAATGTCATGAGTTTTGGCTTCCGTCAATAAAGCGCGTAGATAACGGTCACGTAATATAACTTGTCTATGAATAGGTGGTGTAGTGACTGGAAACTTTGAGCCTATTTGCCTACCTTTACCACGCTTTCGAGTTTTCCATTTCTTCCGACATGGCATCGTCAATCAAAAGAAAAATCTAACTCGCAAGCATGGCACACGCTTCAATAAATTCGCAGTTAGTCCATCCAACGAAAATCCAGTTTCCCCAAATCATACGTTCATCATCCACAAACGTTGAACGTGTGTCGGTGGATAAATCCCATTCTCCACAAATTCCACCTTCAATTAATGCGGAGCCATGCATCATCATTTTATCCTTCATAAAATTTAGGATTTCTCTCGCAATCTCCAATGCAGTTGCAGAATTTCCACAATATTTATAGTAATCAATCAAACCTGCTGGCGTAAACATATATAATGTATTGAAATAACGCAAATCCACTGACCTATGATATTCCGATGGCAAACGTCCTTTATGCCAATTACTATCAGTTGCCTCACATTGACTTTTCAACCAGTTGAAGGCTTTATCTGCCGCAACCTTAAAAGAGGTATTTAATATTATTTTATATAATAATGCTAGTCCACGAAGCGACAAACTTGCAGCCTCTATCTCATTGCCTAACCCACCATTATGATTTGTTCCACGTGGCACAATCCATCGCCCATCAGATTGCTGATTATTCACAAGCCAATTCCCCATTTTAGAAGCTGCGTCTTTATATGTGGATTTACCTATTGCCTCATAGGTTCTCACCATCCCAACCAATAATTCTCCGATATGCCTTGCACATGGATATTGAGGAGGATCTAAATAATTCCCGTATGTAGGTGCATTTATTCCAACACCTACTCCTCCATCTGTAGGAGTTTTGCTAGCCCAAAAGTCTGCAAGGTCAGTTAAGATTTGTGTTAAGGTAGCGTCATGTGTGATTTCCACTCCCAATGCATAGCCACGCATCATTCGTGCATTGTCTTGAGTATAGCAAGCGTCATTGGCATACCAACTACACATAGGAATACGAGAGCTTATGCTGGTGCTGTCAATTCTTGCTTGTTTTAGAAGGGCTATTGCCTTATCTTTGTATCGTGTATCTCCAGATAGTTGATAGTGGTATAAAAAAGCCATAGCTACTTCGCATTGTGCATCAATCCTCTGTCCAGAATCAAGCACCCATGAACCACCACTATATTTAATAGCGCAATATATTCTGTTGTTTGTTGCTAAAACTCCACTATTTTCTATCCAACTAAGCGTACTTAAATAATCAATTGGAGTCTGCGGTGGTGGTGACGGAGGAATTGGAGGAAGAGAAACTCCTCCTTGAAGCAGAAAGTAATAGCCAACGCCAGAAATGATGGCTATTAAGATTGCGACTAGAAAAGATTTGGGAATTTGCTTTCTTCGCTTCATTTTGGTTCGATGGAAAAATAGGCTAGTAGTAGTGTGGGTATGGTGCTGGAGTGAAACGTTTACGTTCAGGCATAACCAACATTATTCCAGAGATGCCAACCATGCCAATGCCTATCATTAAAAGTAGGCTTTTCACCGTTGGATTAGCCAATAACTGCGTGAGCCAACTTATAATGTCTGGTGGAGGTGTTGGTGGAGGTTCAGTGGAACCGAAGCCTAATCCAACTGTCTTTGAATCTCCAGCGACCACAGTTATTGTTTCAGAATCGCTTAGTGTTTGATAGGTTGCAGAAAATGTGTATGTGCCAGGGTCTACTTCTTGCGGTCCATAATAACCGTTGACTGTGGTCCATGTGCCATAATATACTCCGCTTTTTTCCACTCTTACATCAACATTAACATCTTGCCATGCTGAACCAGTCCAATAAGCAGTGCGAACCGTTATTTTTGCCTTGTCTGGTGATGGCGGTTGAGTGCCTCCTGGTGTCTTTGCACCTGTGTCGGCATACCAATAATCAACATGCGCTTGAACTATAGAGCCAGAAGGAGAAGCCATTAGAATATATGTGTCAACTTTCGAAACTAAATTGTAAAAGTTTGACCATGTGACTAGTAATAGTCCGTCTCGATAAACTTTCTGTGTTCCGCCTATTTTGTCGCAAATCCATAACCATGTGTGCCAATTGGTGTCAGTCTGTATGGACAGAACATTTGTGCCTTGTGGATGGTTAAGCATGATTCTATCGGGGTAAATGGCAAAATTATATATCACGGAGCCAGTTTGATGGACAAACGCAATATTAGTAGTTGTGGCTCCTCCCCAATTATCAATTTTAACTTTTGCTTCGCATGTGAATTGGTCTCCAAAACTAGTTGGACCTGATTTATATATGTCAACCCTTGCTGAAGTGGCGATTTCAAGTTGCCCAGGAGGGTTTATGGCTGCACCACTGCCAAGTCCTATGTACCAACCTTGCATATCATTCCAATCTGCTTTCATTAAATCGCCTGTGAGTTGATACTGGAAAGGCAGAGCGAATCCGCTTAAACCGAAAATGGAAAGGTAAATGCAGAATGCTCCTATGAAGATTCCGATGAGGTATTTAGGGCGCATTGTGTTGTTCCTCTATGTGAAAAATATTGCTTTTAAAAAAGGGAGATTGACCCAAGTATCGGATGTTTGCTACCGTACTTGGGGCCAAGTACGGTTTTAGCCACCGCACTTGGCAAGGCTATTACTCTTGTGCATAGAAGGTGTCGCTTGTGGTTTTGCCTGCTTCTGTTTGGGCTTCTAGGTAGTAGACTGTTAATGTTATTAGGATGTCGTCACTTGCGGTGAGTGTGTATTCAAGGTTTAATGTCATGTCAAAGCGGTTCTGTGTGTTTGCGCCATATTTTAGCAGTAATGCTCCGTCAAAGTTTTTGCTTATTGTGTAGACATAGCGGTAGTCTGTGCTTGTGTAGAGTTTCTCGAACATTGCCACATCTAAGTATCCTATTCCGGGAACATTGAGTTTCTTGAGTTTAACTTTAGTCTCATCTGTCGAAGTGATTTTGACTTCGACTTTCCAGATTGCAACGCCTGTCTTTGATGCGCTGAAGCTTAGGTAGTAATCGTAGAATGAACTGTTGGTTGCTGTGCCTATGCCCGTTGAGTTGCTCAGATTGTTTAATCCTGTGAAGCTGGAGTCGTAAGCTACGCAGAAGCCTAGGAATGTTATGCTTGGGTATCCACTGTTGGGTATTGCGTGGTTGCGCATGTCATAGCGGAAGGCAAATTCTTTCACGCCATCCCCATCTGTATCAACATATTGGTATTGATCTATGTACTGGTTTGTTGAGACTATTTTTTGGTAGTCAACATAGTAGGCTTGTCCGCTTGGAATCACAATGACAACCCATAGGTAGCCACTGGCTGCTGGTGTAAGTGACACATATTTGTTGTTGCCTGTTTCATGGTAAATCCATTCAATACCTTGTCGACTGTACCAGTAGAGTTTGTAGTTTGTGGCGCTTGTTAGGACTGATGCTGGGTCTAGCGAGTCTGATACTGTTTCGAAGACGTTCCATCTGCCTATGCCTTTTGCGTAATTTTCATAGTCTTCTTGTGTTGGAATGTAGGTTGGTGTTGGTGCTGCTCCGAATTGTGGCGGTGGCAATCCCCATTGCGTTAAGAAGCCACCGAACCATGCCACTAAGAATACGATGACTGCGGCGCATCCAAGGAAGTATTTCTCGTTTTTCTTCATATGTTTTTCACCATATTGTTTTCAATAGAAAAATGCTAAGTCCATTGCCACAGTGACCCTTGATAGATTCCCATGAAGGCAGTAGCTATTGCTGCTATGGCGAAGAGCAGTATCAGTTTGTTTGTGTTGGCTCCTGCAATGTGCCATCCGACGAGTTCAATCATACTTAGAAAAGCGAACATTAAGATGGATAGGTAGTTGAGGCTCACCCATAGGTTGGTCCAGTCTATGGTTAGCATTGGGTTTTGTCCTATGAATGCTAAGACTAGGCTGAAGGTTAAGAGGGCTAATGGAACGATGGCGAATGTTTTGGCAGATGTCGTTCGTGGTCCAATTTTGACGAAGCCAAGCTCCATGATTAGGAATAAGACAAAGAACACTATTGCCATTAGCCACAGTTGCGCTATATCCATAAGAGCGATGGTTCCGAAGAAGTAGCTGATGCCTAAGAAGGCTGCGAATAATCCACCTAAGACTGAGACGCTTCCTTTGGCGCGTATGATGCCTATGCATAGAAACATCATTCCGAACATGGCTGTTACGTTGTTGAAGGTTCCTAGTGCGAGCCATGGAAATAGTAGGTAGAAGAGTCCGAGTATTGTGAAGCCTAAGTTTGCGTTTTTCCATGCGAATAGTTGGTTTATTGAGATTCCTCGAATGGTCTTTCCCATTTTCTTTTCCTCATTTATTCGTCAAATGAAAAATAGTTGGGATTATCCCCATGTCCAGCCTAGGTTTACTCCGAAGAATTTTTGAGCATCTCGTTTTAGCCATAATAACATCAAAATCAAAGAGATAATGAAGCCAATCACACCAGATGCCAATCCAGCCGCAAACCCAAGACCATAACCAAACAAGGTTAGCCACCAAGCCCAACTCTTTCGACTCAACAATCCCCAAGCAACTACAAAACCAAATAGCCCAAAACCAACTAAAATTCCACCACCTAAATATCCAAGCCATGTAAATATGAATCGAAGTTGCTCTGGAATGTACTCGATTAATGTGGTAAGCGCTAATGCACCGATACCGATAGCAAGCAATATTATTGCACCAAGTATATCCATTATAGCCACAAAAGTTACAACAGGTGGTCTTTTAGATTTCATTCTCATTTCCTCTAAATCCATGGTGGTGGAGAAGGAGCATGAGGAGGATGCCGAGGCTTATGTTTCAAGAATAAGAATCCTAAGACTATAATGCAGATTAAGACGATGATTAAAACTTCGCAGATAAGCACGGGGTCATAGGATGTGCCTAGTAAACGGTTCACAAAATTTCCTATATTGGCGAAAATGTTGAGTAACCATGATATCCAATCTATTTGATTTTCTTCCCAACTGACGTTTGTCTGATATAATGTCATCGTCATAGTTCCATACCCACCTGTATCAAATACATATTCAACCATGAATCCTATTGTTCTGTCATAAGTTATAGTCAAGCTATAGGAGCCAATAACTGCATATGCAATACACACTTCTCTAGTGTGACCAAGTATGCTTTTACTTGTTACTTCAGTGATAGAATAGGATGTCGCAGATACTTCATCAGTCTTAAAGACTGGGTCGCCCACTCCTAAGCCTTCTGCTATTAGGAATTGGTTATATTGTCCTACTTGAGTAACATCCACATAGAAGGGACTCGGTAATCCTACCATTCCAAAAGACGTTAATTTTGCAGTTGTTTCAGGGAGTATCTCTATAATGGTGAGATTCATTTCCACTTCGGGTGCACTGGGTAGAATTAATTTGTATTTAAAATATGTACCGACTTGGAGTTTTGATGAGAGTCTACGATTGGGAAAGGGTTGTGCGTTGGCACTACTTATGACAGAAATAATGAGGAAAGCGATAAGTATCTTGGCTTTTGGCAAGTTATCACACAAAAGAAAAATAGTTTGGTTATAACTCGATGTAGTTGCTTATGAGAACTAGCTTTTTGATAGCACAGTCCAAGCAACGTCTTCTAACTTTCTTGCTATGTGAACTTATTATTAAGTCGCCAATTTGGAAAGTGTATCCGCAATTGCGACATTTTAGACTATATCCTTTGTGTAAGAATTGGAGAAAGAGTGCGATAGATAGAATGTAGGGTTTAATTATCATTGAAGTGTTATCCCTGTTTTTTCAATGTGAAAATCTCTAGTGATTATGACAGTTCCGTCTTTTATGACTTCTAAATGTATGTCTATAACGACTTTTAATGGTTGGTTAGCGACAAAATCTGAATCGTAAACTCTTATAGTGCGTGTGAATCCCCCGTCAAAGG
>Ga0315314_1004040_pt1 | contig 11179 bp, 9 predicted proteins | sample TDP9_MG_FD_203631 | JGI IMG/M metagenome (GOLD analysis project Ga0315314, IMG submission 203631) | Freshwater sediment microbial communities from Lake Towuti, South Sulawesi, Indonesia - TDP9 | ecosystem: Environmental > Aquatic > Freshwater > Lake > Sediment | place: Indonesia: South Sulawesi... | reverse complement strand
CGGAGAAGTACGCCAACCACATTAAGGGTCTTGAGATGACGGGCTATGACATCAGAGGCCTGAAAACTGCGGCTATAGGCTATGCTGTATCGTTCCGTGGAGCTGACCACAACCGGCATGGAGCCTACGGGCTCGACCTTGGTGGAAAAGTGAACCGCTTCAAGGTGGAAAAGGGGAGAGGCAAACTCGTCATGGATATCGAAGACCTCTACACGATAATTGATTCCCTCATCCTGTGCAAGTTCTCCAGGGGCACGTACTATGAAACCTATCCGGACATCGCTCGTTACTACACGCTGGTTACCGGGATCGCAACAACTCCAGAAGAGCTCAGGATAACCGGTGAAAGAATAAACAACTTGGGGAGACTCTTCAACATTCGAGAGGGCTTCACCAGAAAGGACGATCACCTTCCAGCTAAGGTGATGAGCACCCCCATACCTGACGACACCGTGTCCAAAGGAAGCTACATCACTCAGAAGGAGCTGGATTTCATACTCGACGACTACTACGCCTGCCGCGGATGGACAAAAGAAGGCGTCCCAACCATGGAAAAGCTCAAGGAATTAGGACTCGACGATCTCGCGTACATTGTGAAGCCAAAGATCGAGAAGCCGCCCGAGAAATCAGAAACGAAGAAGAGTTAAATATGACGTATGTAATATGATATGGAGGAATGATTATGGCCGCGGTTCCCGCAAGGAAGTTTGTCTCGGCGGATCCCGAGAAATGTGTCGGATGCGCTGTTTGCGAATACGTGTGCTCCTTAGAGAAGGAGAAGGCTTTCAACCCACTGAAGTCTCGAATACGGGTCGTACGTTTACACCCCCTTATTAACCTCTCAGTGACTTGTAGACTTTGTGAAGACGCCCCGTGTGTGGCTGCTTGTCCAAGAGACGCCCTGGAACAATCTGAGGAAACCGGCATCATTCTGGTTGATGAGGAAAAGTGTAATGGCTGCGGCTGGTGCATTGAGGCGTGCGATTACGGCGCCATCACACTGCATCCAGAGAAGAGGGTAGTGTTCGTTTGTGACCTTTGCAAGGAAAAGGGCAAGCCACAGTGCGTGGAATGGTGCCCCGAAGAAGCCCTAGACTTCACGACCCGCGAACTTCTCGCTCAAAAGGCTCGAATGGCAGTCGTCAAGAAGCTGTTCCAAGAAGCCATGAAGACAGTGCCGGTTTAAACTCCATTTCCCCCTTTTATTTTAATGACGAAGCTTCTTTCCTTAAGGAAGAAGTTTTGATAGAACGTTAGTTAGGTGTTTAGCGGTTTTCCTCAGTTCTGGGGTTAGGCCCTCCCCGAAACTGGTGTCTTTAGGCTGTATGGCGAGGAGAGTGATCTTAGCTTTGGTTGTCTTCGCAAGGTAGTCGCAAAAGATTTGTAGGGGCAAAAAATGAGTCGACACAATCGGTCCCACCACTTGTTCTGGCTCCACTAAATTGAAAGCCCCCGCCCGTAAGCCTAACAGGGCGGCGTCAATGATGAGAACATGTGTAGGTTTAAACTCGATGATAGGCTCTATAAAACTCTCTGGAACAGTCTCGCATTCAATTAAGTAGACAGAAGACGAAACTTTATTCCGCAACCCCCTTACGATCTTGACCCCGACAAAGTCGTCTTTCCGAAGAGAACTTCCAACACCAGCCACTACCACCTTCCGAGCGTCTAAAAGCCAGTCCTGAAGCCTACTCTCCGTTTCCTTCTCGTTAGTCGTGCAATTTCTCCTCATTCTCAGGCCTCAAAGGAAATGGTTGAAGTTGTTACCTAATGAAAATCATCACAACTTTAATAGCTTTACAAAAGTTAGGGTTGAGGACGACAGCGAGTTATCGTTTCAAAGTTTTTAATAACTTTTTCTCATGATCATAAATTTTTACTTCGAGAGGCATCTGACCAACTGCAAAGTGAGTGGCGCACGCGAAGCATGGGTCATAGGCTCTGAAGGCCATCTCCACCATGTTTAACAAGCCCTCACTAACCGCTCCGCCACGTATAAGGCCTTTAGCGGCATCCCTGATAGAGATGCAAATCGCTGGAGCGTTGTTCGTTGTAGCCACTATTAGGTTGACTTTTTTGGCTAGGCCTTCCTCGTCTAGTTGATAGTGGTGGATCAACGTTCCCCTCGCCGCCTCAACTATTCCAACGCCTTCTCCAGGGCTGCCCGGCTTATTTCGAATCTCTTTGCTAGTGATCTCTTCATCCCGGCTCAATTCCAGAGCCCTTTCCGCCGCGTATAGCAGTTCTATCAGCCTGGCCCAGTGAAAAGCTAAAGTGGAGTGCACTGGCTTTCCACCTAGGGTCTCGTACATCCTCTTATATTCTTGTTGGGCTAGAGGCGTTGCCATACCTTCTGAAGCGTTCAATCGTCCGAGGGGTCCAACTCGGTAGATGCCACTAGAGGGTCCGCCGACAAAGCCCTTCCACCCGACTTTCTTGAGATAGGGCAATTTCACGTAGGTCCAATCTTCTACATGTTCCTCGATCACATCCAAGTAGTCGGATGGGGCAAACTTCACAAACTCCCTACCCTCTGGGTTGACCACCCGTACGTTTCCGTCGTAAAAGTTGACCTTGTTGTTTTGGTCAACCAAGCCCATGTAATATGTTGGTAGCGTGTACGAATCGCTTAGGATCACGTCGACATACTTCTTGTTCTTCAACACCACATCCTCAAAGATCTTCAAGGTGAACTTCGCAAACTCAACACTGGACTCCGCCATCTTCTCGATTTCCTGCCGCTCCTCCTCCGTCAATGGCTTGGAAATTCCACCCGGCAGTCCGCACACTGGGTGGGTCGCCTTCCCACCGATGATGGCCGTGATCTTTTGTCCATAGGCCCTATGCTTAATCACCTCTTTAGCGATGTCTAGGCCCACTTTCTTTATCACGCCGAGAATGTTCCTTTCCGCGGGTGGAGCATCGGGACCTACAACGAAGTCTGGGGCTCCTAAGAAGTAGAAGTGAAGAGTATGGTCATACACGTAATAGCCGCTGTACATGAGCTCCCGGAGCTTTTTGGCAGCGGGGGGAGGGTCTACATGAAACGCGGCGTCTAAGGCTTTCGTGGAGGCAAAGTGGTGGGCAACGGGGCAGACGCCGCAGATTCTGGGCATGATTTGGGGTAGGTCCTCAGCCTTCCTTCCTTCGCAGAACCTCTCGAAACCTCTAAGCTCTGGAACCTGCAAGTAGGCGTTTTCTACGTTTCCTTCTTCATTCAGGAAGATCGATATTTTTCCATGACCCTCTAATCTCGTGATGGGTTCTATGGTTATTGTTTTAAGCCCACTCATTCTTTCATAACCCTCCTCCGAAGAACGGATGCGGGTAAGGAGTATCGGTAAAAGGTTCCAAGAGGATCTTTGATCTGGGCAATCAATGTGTCAGGGTTGTACGTTTTTTCCTTTTCCTCCTCCATTCCAAGTAGTGACGAGAGGGCGCTTATCATCGCCGCCCCTTGCTCGATCTCGTTTGGACACGGGCCTCCACATCCCGTACAAGGCATGTTTGCGCTGATGCATTGTGCCTCGCATCCTCCACGGGTTGCGGGTCCCATACAGATGATTCCCTGCTCCAGTAGGCATTTCTCTGGCTCCGGTGTGATCTCATACACCCGGTATATCTTAGAGATCTTTTTTTGCTCCTTTTTCCTAGGACACTCGTCGCAGACAGATTTCAAAGGGCCGATCACCGACCCTTTTGGAGGTAACTCGTTTTTGGCGATGGCTTCCACAGCCTTCGCTACCTGCTTGGCTGGCGGAGGGCAACCGGGCAAGTAGTAGTCCACATCCACGGTCTGATCTAACGTCTTCACGGTGTCATAAAACTCTGGTAAGGTTAACAGACCTTCCTTGACTTGAACAGAGGTCTTTGGGGTGGCAGAATCTGGGTTTGGAGTTGAGGGGCTTTGTAGGTATGCCCTCTGAAAAACCTCCTTTTTGTTGGCAACGTTCGCAAGTCCGGGAATGCCGCCTTGGTGGGCGCAGGAGCCGAAGGCCACTAGAACCTTCGATTTCTTCCTCAGTAGCTTGGCTATGTGTTCCTGTTCTTCAGTTCGAATGGAGCCGTTGAAGAAACAAACGTCTATGCTCTTGTCTGGCATGGCCTCCACATCTTTATACTTGATGTCCATGGCCACTGGCCAGAAAACGATGTCAGCGAGGGCCACCACATCCAGAATCTTCTCGTTTACATCGAGGACTGCAATTTCGCAGCCTCCACAGCTGGCAGCCCAGTAGAAGGCAAATTTCAGCTTTTCCACGCGATCACCCACTTGGCTCTATTTCCTGTAACCTTCACTTACACAATGTTGCCACCTTAATATGATCATAGGGTGCTTACGAGTTTCGATGCATCTACTCGAAGTTCCTTGAGGGCGAGTTCTTCAGGGCTGAAGCCCATCGCTAACCCCAATAATTGTGGATAGTGGAGCACGGGTAAGCCAAAGGTTTCGTTGAACATCCGCTCTATTCGGGACTGGTTAGTGTCGAACATCATGTGGCAGAAGGGACAGACGGTGACCATTGCCTGCGCTCCCACGTCCTTAATATGACTGAGCTTGTCCCGAGCCAACTGTAGAGGGATTTTCTCATTTACCCCGATGATCGGGGCGCCACAGCACTCGGTTTCGTCCATATAGTCTAGGCATTTCGCGCCTGTGGCTTCAATCAGCTTCTTCAACATGACCGGGTTTTCGGGGTCGTCAAAGCCGACGTATTTTACGGGACGCAAAACGTGGCATCCATTATGCTCTGCCACTTTTAAGGGATTGAGCGGCTTCTGAACAGCCCCCTTAATTTTTTCGAAGCCTACGTCTTCTGCCAGCACTTGAATAAGGTGTTTCACTTCTATGGTGCCCTTAAATTCTAGGCCCGTTTCCTTCAAGTACCCGTTGACCAACTCTTTGAGCTTCTTGTCTTCCTTCAGCATCTTGTTGACTTTGCGAAGGGTTCCAGCGCATCCTGGGCATAGGGTCATGATGTTTAAGCCTTGCTTCTCCGCCACGCATAGGTTTCGTGCTGCTAAGGCGAGCATAATGTCGTGGCTTACGGGGTCCATGGGCAAGCCGCAGCAGTTGTACTCCGGCATATCGACGAGCTGAATTCCGAGTTTTTCAGCGACTTTTCTGGTGGAAATTTCGTAAGCGGAGACCCTATACGGAATAGCGCAACCTAGGAAGAGCAGATATTTGAGTTCTGCCATTTTAAGTCCTCCTCGTTTCAATCACTTTTGAAAAGCCGGTAGCCTGAGCCAACTTGTTTACGCTTTCCAAGTTGGCTTTGGGCAGAGGAGGCAGTCCGATCTCCCCCCTCTTTTTGAGTCGTAAGTCGGGGATCTTGTAAGCCAGTCCAGTTTGTAGAATGTTGGAAGCCAGCTCCTTGTAAACGGCGGGCAGGAACCCCTCTTTAACGGCTAGATTTCGAAGCGCTCTTAGAACGCTAGCAATCTCTACATCTTGTGGACAGTGGTCGACGCAAGTGAAGCAAGCGGCGCAAAGCCAGATAACATCACTGGCGAGAACTCTCGATTTTAATCCAAGCTGAGTCATTCGCAGAATTTGTCTCGGTCTATAGGTGTCGCTGAATCGAGCGATGGGACAGTCGGCGGTGCAAGTGCCGCATTGAAAGCACAGCATGATTTTCTCTGCGCCTGGAATCTTGCTGATTTCATACTTGAACTTGGGGTCCATTTCGGAGATTTTGAGCACTATTCGTTGTTCCGTCTCTTTTTCTTGGCTTTCTTTCTTTTCCGACATCGTTTTTAACCTCCAGCCCTTAAGGGGCTCGGACCGAGTTTCTTTATTTCCTCGGTCATGTCCTTAATAACCGTTGCGAATCGGTCTCCCTCAGAAGCGGAGACCCACTCCAGTTTGAGACGCTCTGGCTCGATGCCGAACTGTTCTAAAAGCCTTTTCAGCATGACCACTCTTCGTTGTGCTTTGTAGTTGCCGGCGAGGTAGTGGCAGTCACCCGGATGGCATCCGGCGACGAGAACCCCGTCCGCTCCACTTCTGAAGGCTTCGATGATGAAAATCGGGTCGACTCTGCCGGAGCACATCACCCTCACGATTCGAAGGGTTGGGGGATACTGAATTCGGCTCACTCCGGCTAGGTCAGCGCCGGCGTAAGAGCACCAGTTGCATAGGAAACCCACGATTCTAGGCTCAAATTCAGTCATATTTTGCTTCCTCCTTTAATGCTGCCCTAACTTGAGCGAGAATTTGATCGTCTGTGAAGTGAAGCATGGATATTGATCCCGTGGGACAGGTGGAACCGCAAACACCACAACCTTTACACAAGGCTTCCAGAACATGCGCCCTCAATTTTCCTTCCTTCTCCTTCATTTCGATAGCCGCATACTCGCAGACGGACTCGCAGATTCGGCATCCACTGCAGAGGTCCTCGTCCACGTTTGCTATGGCTCCCTCCACCTCCAATGCCTTCTTAGACAGGATGGTGACGGCTCGGGCTGCGGCCGCACATGCCTGCGAGATGCTTTCTTCAATGAACTTCGGCGAGTGCGCCAATCCACATAGGAATACGCCTTCGGTGGCGAAGTCGACGGGGCGAAGCTTCATGTGTGCTTCTAAGAAGAACCCATCTTTGGTGATGGGGACCTTCAACATTTTTGCTATGCGTTCGTTGTCGGGGTTCGGGATGGTTGCTGCGCTTAACACTAAAAGATCTGGCTCGACGGGAATCCAAGTTTTTACCACGGGCTCCCAGACTGAAACATGGAGTTTTCCATTTTCTTGAGTGACCCTAGGCTTGTTTTCGTCGTCGTAACGTATGAATAAGACCCCTTTGGACGCGGCCTCACGATAGTGGTCCTCCTTAAACGCGTAGGTTCGAATGTCCTTGTATAAAATGTAAACATCTGTTTCTGGGCTTAGCTCCTTGATTTTTAGCGCGTTCTTGACCGCTTGAGCGCAGCATATTCGAGAACAGTTGGGGCGCTCCTCGTTTCTTGAGCCCACACACTGGATCATGGCAACCGTCTTTGCACCAAGCTTGCCGTTAGCCAGTCGCTCCTCCAGCTCATGCTGAGTAACTACTCTCTCATCCACACCGTACAAATACTCGGTCGGCTTATACTCTATGGCGCCAGTTGCCACAATCACAACACCGTGTTCAATCTCCCTTTTCTCGCCATTATGATTCAATGTTGTCTTAAAGTTTCCAACATAACCCTCAACATTAACGATTTCCGCATTTAGGTGAACGTGTATCTTCTTATTCTCCATAACCTCTTTGATTATTGACCTCAATTTTTCCTGCGGATCCTCAGATTCAAGCAAATAATAGATTGTGCGTAGGTGTCCTCCCAGTTCCTCCTCCCTCTCCACTAAGTGTACATCGAATCCTTGTTTTGCCAGCTCCAACGCGGCGGTCATTCCGGATAAGCCACCGCCAATGACCAGACCAGCTGGTGTAACGTTGATCGTAGGCTTGGGTAGCGGCTTCAGTAGGCGGGCTTTGGCCACGATTGACCTCACTAGGTCCTTTGCCTTTTCCGTAGCCTCCTCATGCTCGTGCATGTGCACCCATGAGCACTGGTCCCGGATGTTGGCCATCTCAAATAGGTAAATATTCAGTCCGGCTTCTCGAATGGTTTCTCGGAAGAGGGGCTCGTGGGTTCTAGGCGTGCACGAAGCCACGATCACACGATTAAGGTTGAGCTCCTTTATCTTCTCCCGTATTCTCTTTTGCGTGTCTTGTGAACACGTGTAGAGGTTATGCTCTGCGTAGGCCACGTTGGGTAGAGTTTTGACGTACTCCACCACCTCGGGCACGTTGACTACGCCGCCGATGTTGATGCCGCAGTGACAAACAAAAACGCCGATGCGAGGCTCTTCACGAGAGATTTCCACCTCGGGTGGATACTCCTTCACCGTCGTGAGCTTCCCTCTTTCGGAGGCAATGACACTAGCCGCCTTCGCCGCAGCGCCACTCGCTTGTGCCACGCTCTCCGGAATATCCTTGGGAGCAGCAAAGGCGCCGCAAACATAGATTCCCGGCCTAGAGGTTTCCATCGGCGAGAAGGTTGTCGTGTAGCAGAAGTTGTACTCGTTCAGTTGGATGCCGAGGGATTTGGCTAATTCTTTGGTGCGCTTGGGAGGTTGCATCCCCACTGACAAAACTACGAGGTCAAACTCCTCATCCCTCGGCTCCTCTTCTACCACATGCCTCACTATAAGATTTCCCGACCCAGGAACTTCTTCCACGCGGGATACTCTGGATCGGACAAACCTAACCCCGTATTCCTCTTGGGCTCGACTGTAGTAGGCGTCAAACTCCTTGCCGTAGGCTCGCATGTCCATGAAGAAAATGGTGCACTGAACACCCGGAGTATGCTCCTTGGCTATGACTGCCTCCTTGATGCCGTACATGCAGCAGGCAGAGGAGCAATAATTGTTCCCCAATTGAGCGTCTCGTGAACCCACACATTGGATGAATGCGATTTTTCTTGGAACCTCGCCGTCAGATGAGCGTAGGACCATTCCTCCATATGGGCCGGAAGCGCTTAAGATGCGTTCAAACTCGATGCTGGACACCACGTTTGGGTATCGGCCATAACCATACTCGCTTTTTAGGCTGGGGTCAAATTCCTCGAAGCCGGGCGCCAATATGATGGAACCCACGCTTAGCACGGCTTCCTCTTCCTTGTCATCGTACATAACCGCGCCCGCTTTGCACACCTCTTGACATGTGCCACATCCGATGCACTTCTCCCGGTCAATCATGTAGGTGAGGGGCACTGCTTGCGGATATTTAACGAAGATGCTGCTTCTGTCACCTAAGCCCTGATTGAACTCGTCTATGGCTTCAACCGGGCATTTTTGAGCGCAAACACCGCAGCCCGTGCACTTCTCCCCCTTCACGTATCGGGCTCTTCTCGTCATGGTAACCTTAAAATTGCCAGCCTCGCCATCCGCCCTCTTTATTTCCGCATTAGTGATGAGGTGGATGTTAGGGTGTCTGCCAGCTCCCACTAACTTCGGTGCGAGGATGCACATGGCGCAGTCGTTGGTGGGGAAGGTCTTGTCCAGCTGGGCCATGACGCCGCCTATGCTGGGTGACTCATCGAATAGGTAGACTTTAAATCCTGAGTCGGCTAGGTCGAGGGAGGCTTGTATTCCCGCGATTCCGCCTCCGATAACTAAGACAGCGCCTATCTTTTCTTTCATCTTCCCACCTCCAACGCAGCATATGTGGGAGTGGTTCCCTCAACCCGATCCACGGTGACCATGCCCCTTCGCCTCAAAACTACGATATGGCGCAACACCACTTGAGGATCTAACTCTAAGCGCTTAGACAGATCCTTAACCGATTTAGGCTGTTTTCTCACCGAAAAATAGATTTTGTTGCGTACATATTCGGCTTGTACGGCTTCATCCATCGTCTTATCGAACTCCTCTTGAGCCGTCTTCTCGCCATAGACGTTTCCCTTCTCGATCAATTCTTTCTCTCTTCCTACCAACACTCGTAGTCTAAAGTCTTCCACCGCTGATTTAGCCGCTAGTATGTTTTCCAGTATGAGAGGGTCGGGCTTTTGCCCTGCTAAGGGAGACGGCCCCAAAGCCTTTATCTGGTTCGTAAATTCTTTGACCAGTTCGGCGAATCGCCCGCCTTCTGAGGCGGAGACCCATTCGAGGCGTAGGCGCTCGGGTTCTAAACCAGTCCGAGCGATTAGTTTCTTCAACATCTTAATCTTGCACTCAGTCTGGAGATTTCCCTCCACGTAGTGACAGTCGCCCGGATGACAGCCCATCACCATGACGCCGTCTGCACCGTTAGCAAGTATTTCCAAAACGAAAACTGGGTCAACCCTTCCACTACACATTAACCGTATTATCCGTATGTTGGTTGGATAGCTGATCCTGCTGACACCGGCTAAATCTGCACCCGCGTAAGAACACCAATTGCACAAGAATCCAACGATCCTTGGCTCGAAGGTCATGCCATCGCCCTCCCAAGTGCGGCAAGTGCTTGAGCGACAACTTGTTCATCCGTGAAGTGGCACATAGAAATCGCCTTTTCTGGGCAACTCGCCCCGCAGGTTCCGCATCCCTTACACACAACCGCTGTCACTCTAGCAACGCCTTTCTCGTCCTTCTCTATGGCGCCGTACGGACAGATCTTCACACAGGTTCCACATCCGCTACAAAGACTCTCGTCCACGATGGCTGTTATCGCCTCAGTTCGTAGGTGCTTGACAGCCATGGGAATGGCGGCTCTCGACGCAACCCCTAAAGCTTGAGATACGCTTTCAGCCGTGTCTTTAGGGCTGTGGGCCGTGCCGCACACGTAGATTCCGTCGGTGGCGAAGTCGATCGGCCTCAACTTCACGTGAGCCTCGAAGAAGAAACCGTCTGGGCCTAGTGGCACTTTAAGTATTTGCGACAGCTCTTTGACATCTTCATGCTGAACTAGAGGAGTCGACAGTACAACGAGGTCGCTTTCGATTTGGACTTGTTCATCGAGAAGAGCATGATACACATCCACGGTTAGTTTTCCATCGTGTTCAGCGACCACTTCTGGGGGTTTTTCCAGAGCGTATTTGATGAACTTGACGCCTCTATCTTGAGCCATTCGGTGCCACTCTTCATACTCCTTTCCAAAGGTTTGGAGGTCTCGGAAAAGGATGTAAACGTCCGTCTCGGGGTATAACTCCTTGACGAGCAAGGCGTTTTTGAGAGCCTCCATGCAACAGATTCGGGAACAGTAAGTTCTCCCCTTTTTTTCCCTAGCTCCAACGCACTGAACCATAACCACCCTTTCTAGCTTCTCCAGTTGGCCACCCTTAAGGAGTTGTTCCAGCTTAAACTGTGTTATCACATTATCGTATTTCTTGTATCCATACATTCCAATAGGCTCAAAAACGTCCGCTCCAGTCGCCACGATGATGGTGCCTACTCTAAAATTCGCTGTCTCCTCGTTTCCCCTTTGAACACTAACGTCAAAGTTTCCGATGAAACCCTTAACCTGCTTAACAACCGTTGATGTCCATACCTCTACGTTTTTGTTTGGCTTCACAGCCTCGACGATCATATTCATTCCTTCGGAGGCATCTACCATGGTTGGGTACAGCTTATGTAGATGTCGAAGCATCCCACCCAGTTCTGGCTCCTTCTCAACCAAGTAAACCTTGAACCCTTGATTAGCGAGGCAGAGGGCAG
>Ga0315314_1004039_pt1 | contig 11183 bp, 9 predicted proteins | sample TDP9_MG_FD_203631 | JGI IMG/M metagenome (GOLD analysis project Ga0315314, IMG submission 203631) | Freshwater sediment microbial communities from Lake Towuti, South Sulawesi, Indonesia - TDP9 | ecosystem: Environmental > Aquatic > Freshwater > Lake > Sediment | place: Indonesia: South Sulawesi... | reverse complement strand
GGTTTACCCTCCATAAATGAGCTTTTCCAATAGTAACAAAATTTACGAAGTTCAATTCAGCAAGGTCTCGCATAGTTCTATTTACACTCATATGAGAGACTTTTAAAATAGAGGCTATTTCCCTTTCGCTCATAGAAGCTTCGTGAGTTAATAGAAACTTTATAATTTTTACCTTTGTTTTTGAGTTTAATACATCCAACACCGAAATATGAAATTTCATATTAGTCTCCTTGTAACATATCTGTTACAAGTGTAACATATCTAAAAAATTTGTCAAGGTTTTTTCGCAGGTCTTTCACATATTTGTAGAAAATATTCTGAAAATGGGGCCAGCTACCTATTTTCTTAAAAAATGGGCGGTGTCCCTGTTTTCTGTTTTATTTTATTTTATATGATTTTTACTATTTAGTCAATCGTTCTAACGGAAGTTTGATACTTCAATTAAACTCAGCTCAGTTCTCTTCTGGACTTCTTGGTTGAAATTTGCTAATTTATTTATATACTAAATAATAAGAGGAACCTATGAGACTGTTAATTGTTTCAAACAGGTTACCATTTTCATTAAAAGAAGAAAATGAAAGGATGAAATTTGAAGAAACCACTGGTGGCCTGGTTACAGGGATTAGTGCTTACCTTGACTCATTAAAGGGCTCATCTTTTACTAAATTAGAACATCTATGGATTGGCTGGCCGGGAATTGCAATCAGTAAGAAAATTCTGAATGAAGTTATGGAGAAATGTCTTTCTGAATTCAGAGCATACCCTGTTCCTGTCTCTAAAAATGAAATGGACAACTTTTACCTCGGTTTTTGTAATAAAACAATATGGCCTCTGTTTCACTGCTTCCCTGCGTATGCCGTTTTTGATGAAGATTTCTGGAATTATTATAGGGGAGTAAATGAAATTTTCTCAGACACAATTATTAAAATTTTAAAACCCGATGATATCTTATGGATTCATGATTATCATTTAATGCTCCTCCCTAAACTTATTAGAGATAAATTTCCAGAGATACCGATAGGATTTTTTCTCCATATTCCTTTTCCACCTTATGAAGTATTCCGCCTTTTACCAAAAGTTTGGAGAAAAGAGATATTAGATGGACTCTTAGGAGCGAATTTAATTGGATTTCATATAAATGAGTATACACAGAATTTTCTAAGGTGCATTCTACGAATTTCAGGATATGAGAACAATATTGGAGAGATAAATATTGGTGACAGAGTTGTAAAAGCAGATACCTTTCCAATGGGTATACAATTTAAGAAATTTTTTGATGCTATGGACAACCCGAAAATTCAAAAAAAAAGAGAAGCATTAAAACAAACATTTGGAAATATGAAAGCCATTCTTTCAGTAGACCGTCTTGATTATACAAAGGGCATTTTGAACCGTCTTTCGGGGTATGACTTATTTCTTCAGAAAAATCCTGACTGGCATAAAAAAGTAATCTTTATTCTTATTACTGTTCCTTCACGGATAGGCATTGAGAGTTATCAACGAATGAAGAACAAGATAGATGAACTTGTTGGGAAAATCAACAGTAGATTTGGAAGCATTGACTGGATACCAATAAATTACCAATATAGATACCTTCCTTTTGAACAATTAGTCTCTTTATATATCGTCTCTGATGTCTGTTTAATTACACCATTAATGGATGGTATGAACCTCATAGCAAAAGAATATATTGCCTCAAGGAAAGCTGAAACAGGTGTTTTGATATTAAGTGAAATGGCGGGCGCTTCAAAAGAACTTGGAGAAGCAATAATTATAAATCCAAACCATAAGGAGGATATGGCAGAGGCAATAAAAAAGGCGTTAGAAATGCCTGTCGAAGAACAAAAGAAGCGGAATGAAATCATGCAAAAAAGATTATCTGGTTATGATGTTGTAAAATGGGCAAATGAATTTATTCAGGGACTATTGGAAACAAATGAACAGGCAAAAAAACTCAATGCAAAACTTTTATCTCCTTCTGAAAGAAAAAAAATAATTGAAGATTTTAAAAATACTAATTCAAGAATTATTTTTCTCGATTATGATGGAACACTGGTGCCATTTGCAGAAGAACCTCAGAAAGCAAAACCTGATGAAGAGGTTATAAAACTACTTAAACTCATTTCTAAGTATCCTCAAACGGAATTAGTTCTTACAAGCGGACGAGATAAGGCTACAGTTACAGATTGGTTTGGTATGCTAAACATTGCACTGGTCGCTGAGCATGGTGTGTGGATAAAAGAAAAAAATAGGGAATGGCAACTCATAAAACCATCGACAAATGATTGGAAACCGAAACTCCTGCCTCTACTTAAAATGTATGTGGATAGACTACCATTTTCATTTATTGAAGAAAAAGAATTTTCCCTTGTTTGGCATTACAGGAAAGCGGACCCCGAGATGGCTTCCATTCGAGCAAAAGAGCTAATGGACGACTTGATTTCCTTAACAGCAAATATTGACATTCAAATATCGCAGGGAAGTAAGGTTATTGAGATAAGGAATTCCGGGATTAACAAAGGTGTCGCCGCTACATATTTTATTTCAAAAGGTAACTATGATTTTGTTCTGGCAATTGGTGATGATTGGACAGATGAAGACCTTTTTAAAATTCTTCCGATAAAGAGTTACTCTATAAAAGCAGGAATTAGTTCATCTTACGCAAAGTTTAATCTCAAGGACTATAGAGAAGTTAGACAGTTAATTAATGAGTTCCTTAAATAAGGGGCGTTTTATGTTTGTCAAACTTTATGCAAGTAACTTGCGAAATCCTGAGGGATTGAAATACCATTCCCCGATAAGAACTCTATGTATGAAAGAAGAAAAGATAAAATGAACACAAGTCAGCCATTTTATTTCTATACACAGGCGCATCTTGTGAAATTGTTAGGAATTAAAGCAAGAAATCCTATAGAGTTGTTAAAGGGAATAAGAACAGTTCCCGGGGCATCTATGTATTATCATACGCACAGGTTTTTGCAGCAACATCATTATCTTTCGCCAGAACCACCGAACGATTTTGCGTACTGGTTAACAGATATTCTTAATCTTCAAGAATTAGGTGAAGCAATTGCAAGCGTAGATATTATCAGATTTAAAAAAATGGAAGAATTGAGAGCAGAATTTGTCAGAATCTTAACTGAGCACATATCAACAGGGGAACATATTTCTACCGCTCCTGAAGGAGAGGAGTTTCATTTCAAAAGCTGCATAACATTTATAACGCCGACAAAATTTACTGCAAATAGCTTAAAAGAGTTTGTTGAAGTATTAGAAAAAATCAGTATAAACTCCATATATTTTCATATTTTTGAAGCGCCTAAACGCCTTGATAGAGACGAAAATGATTTCTCAGCGTGGTTTAGAGAGATTGGAGAAGTTGAACTTGCTGAAAAAATTTCGAGGTTTGACCCCTATACAATTACCCTTGAAGGGTTAAGAAAGAAAATCAAAGAGATGGTACTTAAATATGCCAGATACTGATATCAAACAATACATATCTTTTGTGGGTCAAGGTGTAATTGACGAGTTGTATCTATTGGGAGAAAGACTTAAAGGCAAGGTAATTCAAAACATCAATTCAACTCCTGTAGGCGGGGGAGTGGCTGAAATTCTTACAAGAATGATTCCTTTATTAAGACAACTTGAAGTTGATGCACGCTGGGATGTGATAAAAGGAAATGAAAAATTTTTCAGTATTACAAAAAAAATTCATAATGCACTACATGGCGAGAATATCGGGATAACTAACGAGGATTTAGAATATTTCTTACTCATAAACCGGCAGAATACGGATGAGATAAATTTCTATGGAGATATAATATTTATCCACGACCCGCAACCAATCGCTTTAGTTGAAAAAAAGAATCAAATTGGCAGGAAGTGGATATGGAGATGCCATATCGACTTTACAGAGCCAAGACCAGAGATTGAGGATTTTTTGAAAAAATACATTGAGCAATATGACTGTGCAATATTTTCTGCACCAGCATTTTCAAGAGATGTCAATATCCCGCAAATACTTATTTCACCATCCATCGACCCTTTAAGTGATAAAAACAGAGACTTACCAGAAGAAATCATTGAGTCTATACTTGACCGATTTAACATTGATAAAGAACGCCCAATTGTCACGCAGATTTCCAGGTTTGATTATCTAAAAGACCCGCTTGGTGTTATAAAGGTGTATAAAATGGTAAAGAGATATATTGATTGTCAGCTTGTTCTTGCCGGCGGCGGTGCAGTGGATGACCCTGAAGGGATGAAAGTCCTTGAAGAAGTGAAATCTGTTAGTGAGCAAGATCCCGATATATATGTCATTTATCTTCCACCCTCAAGTGATATAGAAATAAATGCGTTACAGCGAGCTTCTTCAGTTATACTTCAAAAATCTCTAAAGGAGGGCTTTGGATTAACGGTAGCAGAAGCACTCTGGAAAGCAAAGCCAGTTATTGCATCTGCAGTCGGTGGTATTCCATTACAAATAGCGCATAAATATTCGGGAATCCTTACTCATTCAATTGAAGGAACAGCATATTATCTAAAACAGCTACTCAATGAACCTGAATTTGCTCGGAAACTCGGTTTAAATGGTAGAGAACATATAAAAAACAATTTTCTTATAACAAGGCATCTGCGCGATTATCTGCTTTTGTTTCTTTCGTTATACAGTACAGGCGACATAGTCCATCTGTAGAACTTTGTGAGCGTTATAAGCTTCTCCCGAGACCCAAAAAGTTATTAAAAAAATAAAAAAAAGGTGAAGTCTTGGAAGGTAAAGCAATGTCACCTTTGTTAAAAAGAATAACAGCTGTATCAGAATTATTCTTGGTATCAAAAAATATTATTCTTTCTTGCGCATGTAATAATATTATTTTCTTTGAGCCATAATGTTCTAATTTTATTAGTTCTTCCCATTTATATGATTCATAAACAACATGCGTTGCTGTAGCTATCGCACAGATTGTTTTATCATTGTTATAGGCACATAAAAAGCCAGTTCCGGAACCATGGGTGTCATTATTTTAAAGACGTAAGGTTTAACAATATCCACTGCTTCATGCCACGTGAACAAACGTTTTGTTTTTCTTCCCATAGATTATTCCTTAGTTAAGAAACGTTCTTTTGTAAAGGATTGTCCTGTAATTCATCGATTACATAAGTTACAACTTCTTCCCAACATTCAAGACCGAATTCAACCCCTTTTTTAACCTAGTTCATTTCATCAAAATTCAATTTTCTACCAATTTTTCTCATTGCCACATACTGAACATCTTCAGTCGAAATAGTGAAAACATTTTTTATTATAAAAATCTAATCCCTATAAGTTTTCATTTCTAGCTTATGAATAAACCTACCAATTCAAATCCAAAATATAAAGGGTAGTACTATTGCTCAAATGTTCCAAAAATTCTTTTATTGTTTTAGGATAAACAAAAAGTTTATCCTTATCTTTCACATACTCAATTTGTCTTATAGAATCGGTAAATATACTTGGAGCGACAAAGTAGCACATCGAATTTCTCATTTTCTTTCTAAATTCTTGCAGGTGCCTAGCAATAGGCCATACCTCCATTACAGTCTGAGTTCTACCCTCCAACATTGTTACTTCAATCAAAATACCATTTACATTTTCATAACATTCAATATCTCCGGTCTCCCCTATACCACTTGCGGTCGACGTTGGAATACCCTCATCATCAACTGGATAATTTGGAACGACTTTTACATCTGGGAATTTAGTCTTAACGGCTAACGCAGTTAAGAACTCTAATCTTACCGGATTGGGCAAATATTTCAGAATATCATCTTTTGTCAAACGTTTATCTGCTAAATTTAACATTTCTTCTCTGATTTTTCTCCATGTATAAACTACAATCCATTTCTTCAAATATTGGTCTTGTTCTTCTGCTGTTATTGGTTTAGTCACAACAGAAACAAGATTTCTATCTATCGTTGAGATATAGTCAAAATATTCTTCTTCTGTATTATACTTTTTATATTTTGAGTAAGTACGCAATACATAATCAACCTTTGCTTGTTCATTTCTGTTTATATCAATAAATCGACCACCACCTCTTAAAGAAATCAATCCCGTCAACCTCATTTTTCTGATGAATTCGTCTGGGTAATCAACCATTATGGATTTATCGTCCCTGACAATATCCTTACCTTGCATTATTTCATTTCTACAGATTTCGGAAACAACTTCCCAACTAGGAGAATAGCCAAAATCCTTACGTAACTGTCTAACCCTCAAAAACAACTTCTCGGCATTATTGTCTTTCCAAAAAATAATTAATGGGAGTTCCAATTTGGAAATACCAACGCCATTAAAATCTTTGTCGTCATTCAGTCTCTTTATCACTTGGAGCAAAAGAATCAATGGTACATTCTCATTAAGAACACGTCGGAATGGATTATTGCTTTGATATTTTGCGAAGGCGTTTAAAAATGCTTGCTGTTCAAATTCAGGATGTTCACTATCAACTAATTTCAAACCAATCTTGGAAAATTTTATCTTCTCATTCATCCTGTAGAAAACAAAACCAAGTTCTTTTGCGATTTTAAACCATGTATCAAATCTTGATGGCCATCCTTTATTAAATCCTGCTTCCTTATGGTTTTGCGGGTTATTTTTGAGAACAGTCTGTACTTCCTTATCTGTTAGGGTCTCTTTTTCCTTGAATTTCTTTCTTATAACATCAGTTAATTTTGTTGGTCTATACATTCCAACTCTTATAAGTTCACCTGCTATTCTTTCTGCTAATTCATTAGTTAAAACTTTACCGTTATAATTTTTAAGAACACCCAAAAACCACTTTAATCGTTCTGGATTCCTGAGTGTTGTTGTAAATAATAATGGTTTGTATTCAGGTGCTCGCTTTCTCATATTCTTAATAGTTAGTAATCAGTACCTCGTTAATTCTCTTTTGCTTATTGTTGTGATAATTTATGTAATTACTTTTTATTTTATGAACTCTGTACTTTTTCATCCATTTAATTAATAGACTATTTTTGTTTCCGTTGTAATGAGTTACATTTGATAAAGCAAATCTAATGTCCTTCGTATTTAACTCATCAGTTAAATTCAATAAATCAGATTCCGACGCTTGGTCCCAAAATTTATTATATTCACTTGCAGATATTATATAGGGTGGATCGAAGTATACAAAATCCTCTTTTGAAAAATTCCTTTTAAATAAAAATTCTCTAAAATCTCTTGAACTTACTATGATATTTTTGTTACGTACAAAGTCAAAATAATTATTCAAAGCATTTACAACGTTTTTGTTGAAGTCAACATTACCTACGGGCAGGTTAAAACGTCCGGCACAATTAAATCTAAGCATCCTGTTAAATCCATATATAAGTAGAATGTATAAAATTAAGGGACTATTCTTCTTGTTTACATCCTCTCTTAATTTTTCATACCCAACTTTATTAAATTTTGCAAAATATGTCTTTTTCCACTTTTTTTTCAGCGAGTCTGGAATTATATCTTCCTTAAAAGATCGAGACAAATTATATCTATATATAACTTTTTCGACATCACTAAAAAATTTATTAGGATGCCTCGAACTTCCAATTAAATATCGGTGTATATCAATAAGATTACTATCAATATCGTTTAGATAATATTTTGTTGCTACAATATTTAAAAATACGGTTCCACCACCCACAAATGGTTCATAAAACGTATTTATTTCTCTTGGGAATAAATTTAGCAGTTGCGGCATTACTCTGTACTTGTCCCCAACGTAAAATAGTGGAGATTTTATAATTTTGTTATTCATATCCAACTTTTGTTACAAATAAATATTCTTTGTGGTTTTCAAAATCGGTATTACCGGCGTTAAAGTGCCTATAATCCTTTTCGAAAACTTTAGTCTTCCCTTTTGATATTAGAATATTTTTAATTTCTTGCAAGGTAATTTTATTTTTTGATGAGTTACTCTTTGAGTTATATGTATTATTGTACGAAACCACTAAATACTTGGCGTTAAGGTCTTTTATCAATTCAGCAAGTCTTTCTTTGGCTTGAACTCTACAATAATCACTCATATTTTCAGGCTCAGGTTTTAATGCGGTGCCATGTAGTTCCGGTTTATTCCACTTTGTTAGTGTTTCTAAGACATGATAAAACCGACTATATTGTCGAGAATTATACGGCGGATCAATATAAACTAAATCAACTTTAATTCTTTTTGCTAATTGATTTGCATCTTCTCTGTAAATACTGACATTTTTTATCTCAAAGGGGTCTATCGATCTCATAAAAAATCCATCTTCTATATGATGCTTTTTGAAATACGCATCATAGTGACCAACGGTATTAGCAATTTTATCAATTGAGTAAAGTAACGATGAAACAAGTATGTAATATTCTTTATCAGTAAGATTACTTCTATTTTCTTCTATATTTTCCCTAATAAAACCAATAATTTTAGCTGAATTTTGACTAAAATATTTTCCTCCAAAATGTTTAGAAAAATAATTATCTTCTAAGTCTTCGCTATCAATGGTATTATAATTCTTGATTATATTATCAATCTTATCCCTATTCCATTCCCCACTACCGAAAAATGCTTGGTAAATTACATAATTGGAATATAAAAAATCGTTCAATATTATTTCATCGAAATGTTGCGCTGCCACCATAGATACAACTCCAGTCCCTGCAAAAATATCTGCAAAAGATTTTCCTTTACCGCATTCACTACTTATTATAGAAAAAATCCAATCAACTAACTTATATTTGTTACCAATATATCTCCGATTTTGTAATTGAATATAGTTTCTTTTTACTTGTGGAATATAGAAATAACTTTCTTGTATTTTTTCTCCCTTTATTTCACACTTTGGTTTTTCAGTTTGTAGAAGCTCAAAAAGTGAAAGCTGAATACCATCGGAAACATAATCTGTTATTTTTTCATCAGAACTTTGTACATTAGCAAAAAAGCTATGTATACTATTTTCGCTAACAATAATAAAATCAATAACATTGACACCCATTATCTTCTCCGCTTCTAGAATTTTGTTCACAACTTCTATATCTTGCTTAGTGGGTGTAACATCTCCAGATGGATGATTATGTAATAAAACGATACCAGCTGCTCTTAACTCAACAGCAGGCCCAAAAATTTCTCGTGGGTGAATTATGCTTTTATCTAACGTGCCAATAGAGATAATTTCTTTTTTCAATAACGCGTTTCGCGCATTAAGATAAAGAGACACCAAATACTCTTTCTTTTTATCTCTGATTTCAGAGGTTAAAGAAACGGCATCTTTAACAGATAAAACAACATTATTTTTTGGTTCCAGTTCTTGGGATAATCTTTTGACCAATGCTATGGCGGAAACAATTTGTAGGGCTTTGGCTTTCCCAATTCCAGGAATCTCTAAAAGATCATAAACCGTAATATTTAAGAAATTATTGCCAAATTTTCTAACTATCTGTTCTGAAAGTTGTTTTACATCTTTACCCTTAATTCCACTCCCAATCAAAATCGCTAAGAGTTCACTCTTAGAAAGAGCATCTGGACCTTTTTCTAAAAACTTTTCACGTGGGCGCTCAATTTTTGGAATGTCTTTAAGTTTTTCCGTATTCATTTCTTATAAACCTTTTCTATAGTTTTGCTATTCTGCTTGATAAGCCAAAAGATTGTACTGTGATTTATGTCAGTTTTTCCAACATTGGATTCAATAAAATCTAATAATTTTTCTTTACAACCGTAATATCTCATAATAAATATCTTCTAAATTCTTCTTATTACGCCTTCTATCTTACCAATTATTCTGACATCGTCTACCCTTGGGTCAACAATTATTGGTTCCATTGTATCATTTTCGGGTTGCAACCTTATTTTATCTCTGTCTTTATAAAACCTTTTAACTGTAGCTTCATCTTCTACTAGTGCAACCACCATTTCTCCTTGTTGTGCTATCGACTGCTGATGAACTAAGACAAAATCCCCGTCAAAAATACCAGCATTAATCATACTTTCACCTTTAACTCTCAAGGCAAAAATTCCTTCAGTATATTTCGCAAAAAATTTATCAACAATTATTGTGCCTTCTATATTCTCCTGAGCAAGTATTGGACTGCCTGCTGAGACCCTCCCTACTATAGGCACTTCTATAGTCTTATCATTTACACTACCATTCTTCTTTCTTAGGTGAATATGGTCTAAAATCTCAATACCTCTCGACTTATGAGGACGGCGCGCAATATAACCTTTTCGCTCAAGAGCTTCAAGATGGTCCCGGACAGCATTTGGAGATTTAAAGGAGAATTTCTTTTGGACTTCGGGAATAGACGGTGGGTATCCAAATTTTTCTATATTTGACAAAATGAATTTAAATATCTCCTGTTGACGGTTCGTAAGCTCTGAATTCCTGCCATTTCTTGCATTTGTTTTCATTTGAAATTATTCTACTGTAAATATTTACAGTTGTCAAGTCTTTTTTTCAAAAAAATTCTAAAAAACAAAAATAGTCCTTTGGCCACACTTTTATCTCCCGACCCTATCGGGAGAGGCCCCTTAACGAATGATTCACGGCGATTTGAATAGAAAGCGAGTCTGGCATCACAAGGCCTAACCGCATTGTGGCGGGTACTTGCGAGGCGACAAAGGATGGGTTAAATCAAAATGATTTTCTAATAATCTTAAACAGTTCAAACGGTTAAAATTGGCCCCCCCGGGAGGGGGAAGAATCCGAACTTTTTCGGTAATCTTCATTTTTGGCCTTTCAAATATAAGGAAAAACAAATGATTTCCGCTATTTTACTGCCTTGAAAACGAAACCTTCCCCATCGGTCCCCGGGCGGGACCGGCATTCTTAGCTTAGCCTTGACTTCCCTATCCATCAGGCTGGGCACCCACTTCGGCTGTCCTTCGGACTCGGGACCCTCACCACCTCCCACCGTTGTCCCTAACAAGGAGCTCCTTGGGGATTAAAGAGGAAAAACACAGGAGACTAATCTCTTTTGTTACTAAAGTGGCAAAACCAGCTAAAACTTCCTTATTTTGAATACACAAATGCAATATTTTTTGCACCCACGATGTCAAAATTTACCAGAAACGATACTGCTAATCCCGAAAGCTACCAGTAGAACATGATGCCAACTTCTGGTGCTCGGTCAGTTGCTTTGGAGGTAATTCCAAATGCGTTGTTAAGTT
>Ga0315314_1004038_pt1 | contig 11186 bp, 11 predicted proteins | sample TDP9_MG_FD_203631 | JGI IMG/M metagenome (GOLD analysis project Ga0315314, IMG submission 203631) | Freshwater sediment microbial communities from Lake Towuti, South Sulawesi, Indonesia - TDP9 | ecosystem: Environmental > Aquatic > Freshwater > Lake > Sediment | place: Indonesia: South Sulawesi... | reverse complement strand
CTCTTCCTTGCTGTACTTGGGAAACTTCATAACCCTTACTAAAGCATTGTTGATCATCTTTTCCTCGTACTCCATCCAAACCACAAATAACTTATTTCAAGCTGGCATATTTAAATCTGTCACATAATTCGCATTTTGGAGTTATCGGAAAAATATGTAAGCGTAACATTTTTTGCTAAATAAGGTTAATCGCCCTTAATGGTAAGCTATACAATATGCATTACATGCGGAAGATTAACCCAGAGCCAGACAAATTTTTGCAGCTATTGGCGTTCTCCATTACCTAGATTTTTTCGCTCACCGAAGCTAGACGGAACAGGATTGATTCCTTGGCTAAAATACATCAACTCAAAAGAGCTTGGGATTTTGATATTCTACGATGAGCGCCTGCCTTACTCAATTGTTAAGAAAAGGATTTCAAAAGTAGCTTACTGGTTGACTGAGGAAGAAAGAAAGCGGGTTCAAATAGGCCAAATATTCGAAGATTACAGCGAAAAATTTTTGACTTGCTGGACAGCAGGAACGAATGGTAACTAACAGTTATCGCGCACAGAAAAAGATGGAGAGGCAAAAGTGGAAGAGAATTTGACCACGTTTATCTTTGCAGACTGGGACCACCAGAACTCGCGATCACCATTTACTTAGTATTCGAATGCAAAGCTGGGTTTATGCAAACAAAGACATGGACAAGGGTCTGTAGGCCACGAGCCACAGGTTTTCTATGCCAAATCGTCATGTAAGCATAGTGAAGAGGGCTTCTTGAAAGAGAGCCTACATGTCAGAAAAAGAGGGGGAGCCCAAGGGTTAGGCTCATAAGACCCGGGATGTCTTCCTAGACCTCACGTTTGATGGCTACTACTCGAGGAGCTTAAGGGCCTCTTCTCTGGTCACCGCGACAAGGGTTTCCGTTGAGACCAAGTCACCCCATCGAAGCAGGGCCTTCATGGCGGCCTTCTCATCCTTCGCCTCTGTTATGAGAACACCATCGTACCTGCCCAGCGTCCAGTACATGCCTAAGACCTTGCCGCCCTCCTTAACCATCTGCTCGACGAGTTTCGTCGACTGAGCGACCAGCTCTTTTGTTGGCTTCTTCCTCCACCTCGCCAAAGTGATGAAGATCATTCCATCACCCATCCATACTCGCGTTGAATCGCATTTAAGACTTTCAACCGTAGCCCACATCCACCCGGAGATGGTGTGGGCTCCCCGGTTATTCCCGCATGTTCCGCTGCTAGCGGTGATAATCTGGCGGTTTGGAACACAGCCACCTCTCCTTGGACCCGAATGCAAAAAATACCTCGTAATCTTCATGGACTGCGTGGATTGGCTTTTCCCCTGAAAGCGCCGTACAGGAACGCAAGGCAAGATTCGCGGTCATCTCAGACCAAACCGTGCTCGACTCTTTTAATGTGGATGCGTTGCTGCTCTTCGCTGAGCATTACAAAGTAGGCCGTCCACCCACCCATCCGAACCCGCAGATGCCTGTACCTCTCTGGCTCCTTCATCGCCCTCTTCAGCTCCTCGACATCGGTCACGGTCAACGTAATCATGTTTCCTCCCATGTCGATGAACGCCTCGATGAAGCCGGCCAGCCGCTGTATACCCGCCTCTCCCTTCAGGCTACTGCCGGAGAAGCGCAGGTCTATAGGCGCGCCCGCCGCCAGGTCCGCGACGCGCATCTTAAGATAGGAGCGTACCGCCGCTGTGGGACCGAAAACGTCCGCTCCTAACGCGGGGGATAGATTGGCTGCCACAGCCTCGCCGCAGTGACGCCCGTCCGGCGTGGCTCCCACCTCCCTTCCAGACATGATGATCCAGGAGAATGTGCCTACACCGCATGGGAAGATGACCGTCGGATGTCGCGCCGCGTGGAACCGACTTCTTTCCGCGAAGTAGTCCATCATCTCCCGTCCTATATCGTCGGCGTAGTCGTCGTCTTGAGAGAACTTGGGCGCCTTAGAGACTAAACGCCGGCGGAGGTTTTCGTGACCTTCCCAGTCAGCCTTGAGAGAAGTCAGCAGCTCGTCCATGGTCACCGTCTTTTCCTCGAACACCATCTTCTTGATGGCGGCCATGGAGTCGATGGCATTGGCGAGGGCCTCCCCCATCAGGTGCCAAATAGTGTAGCGGGCTCCCCCTCTGGTCACGTCCCTCTCCTTTTTTATGCAATCCAGAGTGAGGGCTGAAAGAAGTGGGTTGTAACAGTATTTGCCGTGGCCACTGTGCTCGAGCGTTCCATCCTCGACGCCGCGGCCGATGTAGTCGATGGCTTGCTTGAGCTGGTGATCAGTCTGCGCTTTCCAAGCGTCCATCAGCTCTTGGAAGGTCGTGAATTCACGGGGGTCGCCGGTGTCTAGCCCCAACTGCTCGCCGTTGACGCGGGAGACCCCCCGGTTCAGGGCGAGCTCGAGGTAGAGGAGGAAGTTTATACCCCGGATCAGCTCCTGATCAGACTTGCCCTGTATCATCGTCTCCCAGCAGTTGGAGTTTGCGTAGTCGCGGGCGTCTTCAAGCGGCACTCCCAGGTCGACGTAACCCTGAATGAGAGCGTCATCGTTGTCTATGAAGGGCTGACCGCCGCCTTTCCTGAGGACTTCCGCCGCCCTGACGATCAGTTCGCGGGGTGAACCCCTGTGGAGGCGCACGGTAACGACCGGGCTAACTAGGGCGAACTTCTCCATAGCGTTTAGACACATGTAAGAGAGTTCGTTCGTTCCGTCAGACCCGTCGGGCCGAATGCCGCTGAGGAGGATGTTCTGCCCCCAGTGATTTATCGCGTCGGCGCGCTCGTCGGCGAAGAAGAGACGCTCGCGGTGGCCAGCCTTCATCATTACCGGAGCGGTATCTGTGACCACACCAGAGGTAAACGAGTCGGGCGAGTCTAGAGAAGCGCTCCCCTCTCCGGTCTCGCACGAGCAACTCGGGAAGAAGTTCTCACGGATTATCTGGGCGCGGTCGTTGAAGCGCAGCCAGAGGCAATCGATGATCTCCTGCGCCTCCTCCAGGGTGATCCGTCCCTCAACCAGGTCCCCCTTGAAATAAGGATGGAGGAATTGGTCGAGGCGGCCGCAGGAGATGAGGGTTCCCGTCGAGAAGAGAGCGTAATGGACGAACCAGAAGGACTGCACCGCCTCGTGGAACGTCGAGGCGGGGAACTCGGGAACGCGACGGCAGACATCCGCTATCCTGAGAAGCTCGTCGCGCCTCTGGGAGCTGCTGGCCTCTGCTGAAAGCTTTTGGGCCAGGTCGGCATACCGGTTGGCCATGGCGATGACCGCCTTGCATTCCAGACGCATCGCCCGGAATAACGCCAGCTTTTCTTCTCGCTCCTCGGACTGCTGGCGGCTGGCTATCTCGGCGATCTTGCCGTCTATTTTGGCGATGATGCCCGATAGCCCCTTCTCCAGGACATCAGGGTAGTAGGGCGTCTTGTGAGCCAGACCCGCCTCTATTAGGTTGCCTTCTTCTCTGGCGCGGGCTCGCTCTTCTTCAGTCGTGTACTTGGGCAAGTCGGTGCGGACGATAACGCCATCCTCAACGGTGTTTCCGACGATGAGATCGTCTTCTTCTATGGCTATAGGCATCTCCGAGAGGACCTTCTCAACCGCCTTGGCGCGACGAAGCACAAAGGGCAGCTGAACCGTGGCTGGGTCGTCAAGCACGGTGAGACCTCTACCCCAGACCTTCTGTCTCCGAGTCATGCGTTCCTGGAGTAGGGCATAAAGCCGTTCAACCCGTCTGCTATGTGAGCGCGGTCGAGACCCTGTGGCCACATCCCTTAGGATTTTTTCTGGCAACTGCTCGGTTATCCCGGTTTCCATTCCAAACCTCCTTTCTATACTATATTTTCCCTTATATTACTGACGGTGTGCAGAGCATTGGTGTGGGAGTCCCGTGAACTCGTTGGGAAAGAGCGATAATTTTGGTATAACACTACCCGCCGACCTGGACTCGAAGGCCCTCCCCACGGCAGATGCCTGCAAGCAAAGCCATGTACTCCTCGGTTTGCGTTTCTTTGTCTGATAGGGCGAAGGGGCGTCCGATCAATTGGTACTTGGCCCCAGCAGCGGCGTTGTATGGCAGGAGGGCAACACTCTTTATGCCTAGCCTGCCGACAAGCTTCGCTATGGACCGTATCTGCTCTTCGCCATCGTTGATGCCGGGGATGCACGGGACTCGAACTTGAATCTCGTGGCCCAGAGCGGCGAGGCCCTCCAAGTTTTTAAGGATCAGGTCGTTGGGGGTTCCCGTGTAGCGCTTGTGGCTGTCGGAGTCGATGAGCTTGACGTCGTACAGAAGCAGGCTGGTAACACTCGCCAGTCTGGACATCACATCCCATGGGGCGTAGCCCGAGGTTTCCAGCGCGGTGTGGATACCGTGTTTATTGCAAGCCAGCATGAAATTGTAGGAGAACTCGGGCTGCATCGCGGGCTCGCCGCCGCTCAGGGTTACCCCTCCACCCGAGCTTCGGAAGAACGGCAGGTCCTTCTTCACCCCCGCTACCAGCTCGCCGATGGTGACGCTGGCTCCAGCTATCCTGAGGGCGCCCGGGTAGCAAACATCCACGCATCTGCCGCAGGCGGTGCAGCAAGTCCGGTCTAGGACGGCGACCTCTCGCCCTCGTTTCTCACCCTTCGTCAGCGCGTTCTCGGGACAGAACTCCACGCAGAGCCAGCAGGCGGTGCAACGCTCTTCTTGGTAGAGGATCTCGGGGCGGTTGAGTTGCGACTCCGGACTGTGACACCACAGGCACCTGAGCGGACACCCCTTCAGGAACACAACCGTGCGGATTCCAGGCCCGTCGTGGGAGGCAAACCTGTCTACATCGAACACCAGTCCTCGAATCGACAGGTCGGGCTCCATGTTAGCAAGACCTCGAATGCCCTACGATCTCCTAAGAAACTCTTAGTCAAGACAAAAGAATGAGCTATTTAAAAATTATGCATTTATGAAAACGATGGACAAGCCTAAGTGGATTAACCGCCCAGCGAACTTAAGATATGCTTAATGTCTTCTTCTGGGTTGCTTATGAGCCGTAGACCATAATTTTCGTTTAGCACCTTCAGAATGTCGTCATTCACCCAGGCGGGGAGGATGGGACCCAGATGTATGCCCTCAATCCCGAGCGCAAGCAGGCTCCAAAGGATGCCGCAGCTTTTTGCTCCATCCAACTCAAGACCAAGGTCAGCGGAAGTTCATTTATTCCCACGCCAAAGTCCTCCGCAAGAGTGGTGGCTATATCGATGGCGACCAAGGCGCGAGACTCCGCCTTCTTGAGAGGCGAGCGATTTGGTGATGAGGTCGGCTGACACCTGGACAGAGATAGCAAATGTTCTCTTCGCGGCAAGCGAAGCACGGCAGGACAGGTTAAAGACATTTTGGCCGAGGCCCAACCGAAAATAACGGAATGTGCCAAAATAGAGGAGAAAGCCTTCAAACTCCTCGCATCGTTGGCATAGATGATGCAGTTTTGGCTTATTTGGGGGCATTAGTCTTCAGAATCTTGCGTATATGCAAATCAGCATTTATAACATCCGATGTGGATAGAATAATTAGGCGGGGAGTCTTATGGAGGTCACCGTAGAAAACATTGACAAGCTCGACGTGGCGTACGATAAACAGAGAGACGTGCTCTACATAAGCTTCGGTGAGCCGAGAGAAGCTGATGAATCGAAGCTAACTGAAAACGACATAGTAGTCAGGTACAGACACGGAAAGGTCATAGGTCTCACAATAATAAGCTTCTCCAAAAGGCTAACCCCAGAGCACCAAACAACTCAATAAAGACTAAGAATAGCGCGCGCACAAGGCGACGCTTCACTCTGGAAGACCCTTTTTTATTTCTTGATTAATCACTTTCAGGAACTTCGGAAGATAGGTTTTCCTCATAACGTCGATTAGAAATTCTTCTCGGGAGGCTGGACTTGAAGCAATGAAGTGCAGGTAATCAGTAGGCTTTATTAATAATTCTCCTTCGTCCAGAAAGAAATTATAAATATATCAGCTGGTCCTTATTTCTTTTGCGCGTGCCAAAAAATAGCCACTTGCACCATTTTTGAACACTTTTCCTACTCACACATATGCTCTTTAAAAAATACCCTATGTTACAATGTGTCTGATGTGCGGATGTTGGTTGATTTAAACTCGTTTTGTCACAATTTAGTTTTGCACTTTCCGTTGGGCGCGCGAATCTGTTATAGTTAAGTCAGGATGGTGACCCATTCGATGAAGAAAAGAGGTTACGTGGAAAAAAGGATTCGTCACGTAAAATGCATTGCGGGAAAATCGTTTCGAGTGTTTGAACGAGGATGTAAAGGCTAACACAAGGCTTTTTCGGCTTTTGAAGCGAACGCCGTCGCCTCATTATTGCTATGTGATTGCCTTAAGACTTTTTAGGTTTTTAAGCGCCAAGGGAACCTATAATTCAGAGGTGAATCGGTTGTGAGCGAGATGGTTAGCCGAGCCGTAGACCGTTGCCTGAGGGTCATGGACTTCGTCGTCTCAGTTTCACCGAATGAATTGCCGGAGAATGTGGCTAGTGAAATTCAGGTGAGGCTTCAGAAGGTCGTGCACCTGCTTCGAGGGTTCGAGAAGACGGCGTCGTTGAAGACCCGGAGGGGGAGGGAGGCGGCGCAGGAAATCGAGGAGGCGGCCATGAACATGGAAAAGGCCCTTGGCAGCCTCAGATCGGGCGACCCATCACCGTTCACGGAGAGCCTATCGGTGCTTGAACAACGCGCGGAGTCTCTCCACAAGACCATCGAGAGGCTGAAACGGATCGTTACGTGATGCCTCACAGCAGCGCTCCTGGGAATGTTATATAAGAACCTTCTTAGAAATACGGTGAACGAGGTTGTGAACTTGGCGAAGGTTTACTTCGTAAATGACCGCGCAACGTTGGCCATGAACACGAGCATTATTGCTAAGGGCCAGTGGCTCTTCGAGAAGGCTGGCCTAAACGAGTGTTTCGAGAAGGACGACTCGGTCGCCATCAAAACACACATGGGCGAGTACTACAACACGGGCTACCTGCGCCCATCCATAGTTCGAGGCATAGTGGAGAAGGTCAAGGAGTACGGCGGGAGGCCCTTCGTCACCGACACCACCACCATGTTCCTCGGCGCCTTCTGGGGGCGAACGACAGCGAGGGACTACCTGGAAACGGCGGCCCGAAACGGCTTCACCCAGGCTTCCATGGGTTGTCCGATAATAATCGCCGATGGAGAAATGGGGCTCGACGATGTCAGGGTTGATGTTCCGAACGGGATAATCCTAAAGGAGGCATTCGTGGCGCAAGGCATAGCCAACGCAGACGCCTTAATCGCTCTTACCCACTTCAAGGGACATGACCTCAGCGTGTACGGGGGCGCCATCAAGAACATCGGCGTGGGTTGCTCCTCGAAGCGAGGAAAGATGAACGTACACCTGACAAACCACCCGAAATACGGGATACGCAGCTGGGCCTACAGCCCCGAGGCGTGCAAGGGCGAAAAGTGTCCAAAAGTGGAGACGTGCAGGGTGCTCTGCCCGATGGAAGCCTATAAAATAACGGAGGACGGAATCGTATGGGACAAGGATAGATGCATCGGCTGCTTTGGATGCGTGGTCTGGAAGCTCATAGATGCGGGCTGTGGCGTGTGGGCTCTCTCCGATGAGGCGCGAATAGGCCCAGCCATAGCCATGGCAGATTCGGCAGCCGGCTGCCAGAGCGTGTTGGGCAAGGAGCACATGGGCTTCATAAACTACACCATCGACATCTCGCCGCTGTGCGACTGCGACCCGGCGACGGACAGGCCTATCATCCCTAACCTAGGCGTGTTTGCGTCCAGAGACATGGTGGCCGTCGACCTGGCCTGTTTGGACATGAGCACGAAGGTGGCCGGAAACCCCGGCTCAGCCGCTGAGGAAGAGGGTGCGCTGGAGGCCGGCAAAGAGAAGTTCACGGGGATACACCCAATCAAAGCGAGCCAATGGATTCAGATCAACGCAGGGGCCCATTCGGGCATGGGCACCAAGGACTACGAGCTGGTTGAGTGCGAGCTGGGTCCCGTGGAGGGGTTCTTCCACCCGCATCTCAGGTACCCAGACAAGCCGGCGAGCAGCCGCTTCAAAAAGTACTTCAAGCTGAGAAGTCCCATCCCGCCCGGGGGGTTCAAGTACCACCCAGACTTCCGCGTCTCCATCGAAGAACTCAGCAAGCGATAGAAACGCAAGCCCCTTCAGAGCTTCCACGGAATCGATGCTGTCCACTGAGGGCTGGGTATGGTCGTCCTGGTCACAGGGGGAGCGGGCCTCCTCGGCGCAGAACTGATCAAGAGGTTGGTTGGCAAGGGTTACAGCGCCCGAGCCTTCGACCTCCCGACCGTCGACTTCTGGAGGGTCGATGGGCTGGAGGGAGTTGAGATCTTCAAGGGAGACGTGACAGCCCTCGCCGACGTCAGAGAAGCGGTCAAGGGGGCGGAGGCGGTCTTCCACCTTGCGGCTGTCTTGCCACCCATCAGCGAGAAGAACAGGAAATTGACGATGCGTGTGAACGTCGGGGGAACGGAGAACGTTCTCGAGGCGGTGAGGAAGGAAGCTTCCCAGGCACCCCTCATCTTTTCCTCGTCTGTGGCCGTCTACGGGAACACGATGAGCGAGGAACCCCCGATATCGGAGAACCACGTCCTGTCAGTCGTCGACAACTATTCCGAGAGCAAGATAACGTGTGAAAAACTGATTCGAGATGCTGGCGTGACCTACACGATCCTCAGGGTGTCGGGCATCGTCGGCGCCGAGTTCTTCGAGCTGCCCGACGTGCTCCAGTACAGGGCTGACCAGCGAGTGGAGTTCGTCGACAGGAGGGACGTGGCCGCTGCCCTCCTCTCCTCCCTCGAGAGGAACGGGGCGGAGAACAGGGTGTTCAACGTCGCCGGGGGTAAGACATGGCAGATGCTTGGGAAGGACTACACCGAGAGGATCTGCGAGGTCTTCGACATACCAGCCGACAGGGAATACTCGAAGGAGTTCACATGGCTGGACTGGTACGACACATCCCGCTCCCAAGCCGCCCTAGAATATCAACGCACCCCATTCGACGATTTCCTGAGAGACCTCAAGGGGGTTGTCTCGCAGTTATATCAATAGCTTTGAAAAGTTTACCACAGATGTATCAACAGGCGGCATTGTGCTCTTTAGGCAAGAAAAATGTTATCATTTATTGTCGAGAGGGATTTGATGCCGGGAAAAGTGCTGGCATGGAGCGATTGGTTGAACGATGCTGGGCTATGGGGACAGTCCTAGTTCATCAAACGCCCGGCGATACACCGTTGGGCCTATTCTGAATCCAGCCTTCACCAACTCATCCATTATCTGAAGAGCCTTCCTGCTCGTGATCGAACCCTGTCTGCACGCTTGAATTATGATACCGCAGGTGCCGATGGGCTTGATGCTCAGTACCCTAGAAACCCTTCTCGCCTCCTTGTCGTCGACGATGAAACACTCAGCGTTCAGCTGTTTACACAGCTTAAGAGCCTCCTTCTCTCCGAAGCCCAGCCTCGTGTTGGTGTTGAGGAAGCGGTACTCCGCATCCACCTCAGGTTTTACCTGCTCTTTGACGATCCATATTCCGACAACCCTCTCGATGATGGAGGCGTCACTAATGTTGAGTGCCTTACCTTGGACCACAGCTTCGTTGAAGACTGCTTCGGGGATGAAAACTTTTTCGAAAACGTCTTTGACCAAGCTCAAATTACCGACTTTGGCCAAGTAAATGAGTGGAGTGGAGTCTGAGACAACCACCTTTCGGGGTTTATCCATGCCCCAATGCCTTCAAGTCTTCTTCGAGGTCCTCAATGTCGTATTGAGGCGGAATCTTCCTCTTTGCTAGTATGTCGATCATCTCCCAGACTGAGACCTCCGCGATCTCCGCCGCTCTCGACAGTGTGACTATCCCTTCTCTGTACGATTCTATGGCCTTCTGGAGCCTCCACTCCTTGATGTAGTGCTCCAAAGCCCTGTCCAACACCGTCGATTTGTCTACCTTTTCCTCTCTGGCTATCTCCTCTATGAGTTTAACGCGCTTCTTCGAGAGCCGGGCAGACACGACCTCCGAAGGTTTCTTCAACGAATCACCTGTCTACAATTTAAGACCATGTTTACACATTTAAACCCTTCCGAAAGAGCAAGGAGGAAGAATCTGGATTCGCAACCCGTGTAGGGCAAAGAAAAGAAGGAGCGCTGGAAAACTTAAATAGTTTAAGATGATCATTTACGGGTCTATGGTTGCGGACTATCACGTTCACACAAGCGCATCTCAAGATGCGATGGGAGAGATGGAAGACTTCATTAAAATTGCAGATCAGAGGAAGATGGATGAAATAGGCTTTTCAGAGCACATCATTCTTCACCACATCAATAACTATCCACGCATGCCAGTGGCTCTGTTGCCTAACTATGTGGAGAGAATAAGCGAAGCCAGAAGACGTTCAAAAGTCTCGGTCAAACTGGGAGCAGAGGTCGAATTCTTCCCTTACGAAATCGACGCGGTGAAGGAATTCACCAAGGGGTTTCCTTTCGACTATGTGATGGGGTCCGCACACTTCGTTGGGAATTGGAGCGTGTATTCCCTGAGAAATGAGTATCCGAAAAGAGACATTTACCAAGCTTACAAAGAATACTTTGAGGTTATTCGGGAGCTAGCTGGGTCCAGAGCCTTTGACGTGATCGCTCACCCCGACATCATCAAGATCTTCGGGTTCAAGCCGAACAACGACATCTCAGACATTTTAAGTGAAACTGCCGGTGAGATGGGAAAACACGGAATCTGCCTGGAAATAAACACCGGTGGGTTGAGGAAACCTTGCAAAGAGATTTACCCCAGCAAACAGTTTCTGCAGGCATCCTACGATAACGGAGTCCCGATAACCTTCGGTTCAGACGCCCACAAGCCGGAGGAGCTGGGGATGGACCTGGATAAGGCTGTTAGGTTGGCGAAGGAAGTCGGATACAAACAGTTCTGCAAGTTCAACAAAAGAGAAAGAGTGCTGGTGGAATTTTAATCGAACTTTCAACGGGTTGTGAAAACTGCCTCGATCTGGTCGCTGCCATTCGCCGCTGTCACAAATTATAGCAGTAAACGGTTCACCCACTGCGGAAGTAGGTGGTTGCGACCTTCAGCGGTGAGAGTGTCAAGCTTCTACCTGGAT
>Ga0315314_1004036_pt1 | contig 11187 bp, 13 predicted proteins | sample TDP9_MG_FD_203631 | JGI IMG/M metagenome (GOLD analysis project Ga0315314, IMG submission 203631) | Freshwater sediment microbial communities from Lake Towuti, South Sulawesi, Indonesia - TDP9 | ecosystem: Environmental > Aquatic > Freshwater > Lake > Sediment | place: Indonesia: South Sulawesi... | reverse complement strand
CTTTTCTTGTAATAATCGATTAATGGTTGCGTTTGTCTCTCGTAGACTCTGAGCCTTTCTCGGATAACCTCAGGTCTGTCGTCTTCACGCTGGTAAACCTCCTCACCACATCTATCGCACTTTAAGTCGACCTTGGGTTTAGGAGAATATTTTATATTGTATATGGCGCCGCAGTTCCTGCAAATCCGCCGATTCGACAAACGCTCGATTATCACCCACTCAGGCACAACTAGTTGAACAATGGCGTTGATTTGCGCTATTTTATCTAAGGCTTTGGCTTGGTCAATAGTCCGCGGGTATCCGTCCAGAATGAAACCACGACGACTCTCTGGTTGATTGATTCTTTTCTTCAAAACCTCTATCACGATTTCATCTGGAACAAGCAACCCTTTTTCTACAAACTCGACAACTCTTTTACCGAGAGATGTTTTCTCCTTTATCTCCTGACGGAATATGTCGCCCGTCGCCACGTTGGCAATCTTGAGCTCTGCTGCCAATCTGGAAGCATAGGTGCCCTTCCCAGCGCCTGGCGGACCAAAAATTATGAGGTTCACTATTATTCCTTTCCGCCTAGAAAGCATCACGTTTGTGGTTTAACCATACGATTATTAGGCTCGTCCTTTCTCTTCTTTTCCGTAGTATTTTGTCCATCTGAGTTTGCGGGCGTCTCGTCCCAAGCCTAAGCTATTCTTACGGCATTTGCTGGAGCAGAACCAGAACAGGGCGCCGTCGTTGCGCACGTACATCATGCCTGTTCCTGATGGAAAGTCTCTTCCGCAGAAGGAGCATCGGCGGGTTTTGGGCGTAGATGGTCCTCCTCTCTTAGCGCTGTTTTATCTTATCTTCTTGGCTTCGCGTTCTGTCTCTCTTAGCATGAGTAGGTCGTTTTCTCGGACGGGTCCCTTTACGTTTCTTGTGATGATGCGTCCCTTGTCTCTTCCCTCTAAGACCCGCACCCTTACTTGGCTGATCTCGCCTGTTACTCCTGTTCTGCCTATTACTTGAATGACCTCAGCTGGCGTTAAGGCTTCTTCAGCCTCTTCTTTTTCGGTGGTTCGTTTTTCAGCGGCGCCTTCCTTGCTCATGTGCTACTGCCAGCCTTCTTAACCTGCTCGAGTCTTTTGCTGATTTCTTTCACGAGCGATGCGGCGTCACCCAATTCCACTATGCATGCTGCGGCTGCAGGAACATCTATTCCCACGGCTGAACCTATTTTTTGCTTGTTGGGCACGAAAACGTACGGAATCTTGCGCTCATCACAGATAAGCGGCAAGTGAGCAACAACCTCAGGCGGGTCAACGTCTTCGGCAATCACCACAAGCTTAGCTTGCGCTCGTTCAATAGCCTTGGTTGTTTCGTTGGTTCCTTTGCGAACAGCGCCGGTTTGAGTGGCTAGTTGTAGGGCTTCATAGGCGGCGTCCGCGACTTCCTTCGGAATGTTAAACTTCACGTAGAATGGTTTGGACAATTTGCCTCACCCTTCATTTCCAAGTGCAGAGTCTTATCAACAACACCCATTTATAAGGATTTTCAGAATGATGTTTTTGAAACTGAGTCGTGCATTGACTCGCTTCATGCCCGATATACATCTGTTATTCAGCACTGAAGCAAAGAAGCGGCTGAATTCTCAAAAACGGCTAATCAATCTGCATGCATTCTTCGTACCCTTGAACTGGTCATCTGTCAAGTGTATTCAGAATGGATAGAGTTGCGTAAACTGCCTCTTCGGTTCGCACGGTTTCGGTTGCTTGATGGGGAATCGTGTTGACCACAAAATCGACTACATCGTCGAGTCTGATATGCTCGGAGGCAGCGATTTCATAAAGGCCTTGTGTTGGTGCGCCAAAAGCCACCAGAATCCTCTCAGAGTTTTTCCATTTTTCTTTCAACTCGCCCGAAACGGTGGTGATTGACTTTCCTCTTCTAGATGTGGCTATAACAAGGTCGAACTGTCCTCTCTTAAGGAGTTGCCCTAAAGGAACATTTGAAACCGAAACTTGGTAGCCCCAGTAGGTTTTGATTTCTTTTCGGTCAACTAAGATGGCTGTTGGATGCTTGCCCAATTCTGTAATTTTCACGGTGACCCGTGTGTTTGCCCTAAGCGTTGCTCCTTGAACCAGCACTGGCTGCTCAACGCCTATGTCTATGAGTGAGCCTTGCTTTGAACATGAAACGACAACGCCCTCTCTGTATTCGTTTAGCGTTAGCTTCTCTGTTTTGTTGGCTGTTGGATGATGCGGCGTGCGTAAGGGTGGAAGCGTGCCCGCGTACTGCAGTTCTGGCACTATTTTGAACAGTCTTCTGCGCAGGTATTGAGGCGTTTCCATGTATGAAAGTATTGTTTGGATTAGTTGAACGTCGGCTTTTTGATTGGCGTCTGGCATGTCAGGATAGACAATGATCTCATCGACCCGAAAAATGGCGGCTGCGCGTCCAATCAACCCGATTCGAAAAGTCTTCTCTCGCAGATGGGGAGCATCCGAGGTAAGAGAGGCAGGGATTGCAATTGCAAAATTGAATGGATGCTTTAGTGGAACCACCATTTAACGATCTCTCTTTCCAGCGATGAAATCATCGAACTGCTGCTCTGCGGCTTCCAATGTAACCATTTTTGGTGGATGCTTAAAGGCATAGGCGGATACACTTGTAAGAGCGCCTGCACTTTTTCGGTTTAATGCAAGTTTACAGGCTCTGATAACGTCGAGAAGAACCGAGCCTGCGTTTGGCGCGTCAACAGTGCTTAATCGGAGATCAAGCAGCATTGGTGTTCTGCCAAAATAGAAACCTTTGATCCAGAAAAAACTGTCACGTCTGTTTTTGAGGAAGTCAACGTAGTCCGTTGAGCCAGCCACCACCGACACCTTATAGGGCAAAACCGACTCGACCGACTTTGTTTTCACCGTGCGCTTCAACTCTCTGGTACGGTCCAGCGTCTCCAGTGATTCGGTTCCGCCGCCCACATCCAACTGATAGGTCTCGTGGATGCGCACACCTTGGTCAGATAGCAGTTTAAGGAGGGTTTTGTGGACGGCAGTTGAGCCAACCTGATCCGCCAGGTCGTCGCCCACTAAGGGTAAGCCAGCTTTCTCAAATCGTTCATTCCATTCAGTGTTACTGGCGATGAAGACGGGTGAGGCATTAACGAATGCACAGTCAGCCTCTAACGCCTGTTCGGCATACCATTCAGTGGCTTTGATAGCGCCGCTGGGCAAGAGGCTAATCAAAATCTCTGCCTTGCTCCGCTCTAGTTCTTTTGCGACATCGACCTCAGAATGCATGCTTTCTCTGATGACTCTCTTTGTAAGAGAGCCCACGCCGTCTAGAGTTGGACCCCTTAAAACCTGCACTCCAAGCGTTGGCATGTTAGCAAGCTTTAAGGTGTTGTTGGGCTGAGCGAAAATAGCTTTCGATAAGTCTTTGCCCACTTTTCTAGCGTCGATGTCGAAGGCGCATACAAACCCGATGTCTCTGGGATGATAACCCGCCAAGAACAGATGTCTCAAACCCAAGGCTTGTTCTTCACTTTCACTTTTTGCGTAATAGTTCACGCCTTGAACCAAGGCTGAGGCGCAGTTTCCAACGCCTGCTACGGCAACGCGGATTTTGGACATGATACCGCCCCATACACAATCAATACCCTCGTATTGTATGCGTTTTTCCTCAAAAACTTGTCGTTTCATGCAGAAGATTATTGTCGCAGTTAGCAGAGTCTTATCCTAGTGAACTTTGTTAAACGTACACCCTCGGACTGGTTTTAGTTTTGTTACTTAAAGTGAGGAATAACCGATCTAGCAAAGAGTCCTAAGCCTTTCAAGGAGGGGAAATCATAAAATCCAGCTATTATTTCTTGAGCCCCAGCTTTTTCATATTGCGCTATCTTTTGTATAAGCTGCTCTCGTGTTCCAATTAGACATGTTGATGCCTCCTCGGGCTTTTCCATTGAAGAGATCAGTGGTTCCGCTAGTTTCCTAACCATCTCTTCATTTTCGGCTATTAAGGCGCAACCACTTCCACCATAAGCGACTTGCAATCTTTCAGGTTTTCTTTCGATATGTTTCATCCTTTCATTGATTTGCAACACCCCATCTGCTAGCTGTTTTGGCGTTGGCAAAACCGGAATCCAGCCATCGCCTACTTCAGCAACGACTTTTCTGATATCGCTTGAGTTTCCACCAATCCAAATTGTGGGATGTGGTTTCTGAAACGGTTTTGGCTCTAAAGTTGCGTCTTTCAGTCGAAAGTGTTTTCCATCGTAATAAACGTGATTTTCCGTCCAGAGTTTCTTTATTATTTCAACAGCTTCCCTCAGGCGCTCTACTCTCACTGAATGTTTGTCCCAGCCAAAACCAAATGTTATATGCTCATCCTTGAGCCAACCCGCTCCAATACCCAACTCAAGTCTTCCACCAGAAACATTGTCCAACGTGGAAGCCATCTTGGCTACCAATGATGGATGACGGAACTGATTACAAAGCACATAAGTTCCTAATTGGATTTTTTGTGTTGAAACTGCTAAAGCAGATAATACAGTCCACGCTTCCAGTCCATAGTGGCGACCGCCTAGTGAAACGAAGTGGTCAGAAACCCATACAGAATCGTATCCCAATCGTTCAGCTTCTCTTGCGATAGTTGAGAAAGTTTCCCAGTTAGCATAGCTGGCAGTAACGTGAAGAACCGTCCCAAATTGCACTCAAATTCCACTCCAACAAGAATCTATTCCTCTAATAGGTTTTAAAGCCTCCACACCATAGCTTAGGCTAGGGTTAGAGTTTTATGAGTGAAGGAAAGGCTTGGCTCGACATAGCCTTGGTTCAATGCCCACGCTGCGGGCACTATTACGCAGATGTCTCTTGGTATGTGGTTGAGATCGGCGCCGACATCGAATGCGGCACATGCCATGAAAGCTTCAACACCAAGAAACATCAAGTAGATCGTATAATGCTCGAATTAAGCATCGAAAAAGGAAAGGTTACACAGACAAAAATTGCAGGTCACATCTAATTTGGGTTTCGCATAGCTAATTGTTTGATTAGTACATACTTCTCGTTTATTCCCGACCTCTGCAAGACCTCGCGCCACAGTTCCAACCCCTTGGGGCTTATCCACTTCGTGGGCGCTGGTATTCCCAGCACTACTAATTTATTACCTTCTGTGATTTTTTCAGCTGGGACGCATTTGCATGTTTCTGAGTTGACTGGTGTAATAATGTCAGGCGCTATGGCAGCGAGTTTTCCATTCTTATAGGCGACTAAGAACTCGTTTTTAGCTTTTAGCAACAGTTTCGATCCAGGGTTGTCGTGGGCGCCGTTCATTTTAACTGTGGTCCAGGTGAATCCCTCTTTGGTTTCGCGTTCAACACTGCTAACAACTCCTTCGAAGAGTGAAAAACCGTTTGTTTCCCTCAAAATCGCCTTCAAGGGGTCGACTGCCTTTAGAAGCAGCATACCTACCCTAATCGAAGATGAAAGCGTGTTTAAGACCGGCGAGGTTTTCACCTGCTTTCCAGTCAGGACTCGGCGAGCTGTGTAAGCCATCTGACTCCACTCAGTAGCCAGTGTCCGCGCAATTCGCTCTGCCGACTTGGAATCGTTTGTTTGCTTAACCAAGACTATGTTTTGGGCATCGAGGTCGGCTACTGCCATGGGCGCCAACCCGATGTTGTCTAAGGTGTAGACCTTTAGGTGTACCTCTGGAACTGCTCTACCGGCTCCGTCTGCGTCTACTATAGGGATGCCTCGTCTGGCTGCCACGTCTACAGCCGCCAAGGTGTTGAACCCGCCCAATTCCACAGGAATTACGGCGTAGGCTTCTCTCTCCAGAAACTCTTCCAGCGTCTTCAAAGTCTCGACAGCAGCGTCGCTGTGGTAGGCAACGTTTGCTGTTGCGCCAACGCATGCAAAATTTATCACAACCTCATCATCTGGAACCTCAGACGGTTCAATGAGACGTACTGGGCATCGGTTTTCAACTAACCGCTCCACAATGTTGTGACCAACCATGGGATCGCCGCCTCCGCCCGCCGAGAAAATCGCGGCTCCTTCAACCAGATCGGTTAAATCTTGATGAGTCAAAGTCTTCAACAAGCTACACCCCCATTCATGTAATGTTTAATGGTAAAATACACCTAGATTTTTTGGACAGCACTTTGGATCGTGGCTAAGAGTTCGTTCACGTTGTTGTCTCGTATCTTATAACGAATCGCTAGTTGACCGCTTCGAGTCAATGATGGAACTTTCTTCACGATGTTTGACATCAAAAGCACTCTCAAGTGTTTTTCAATGGTTGATCTGTGGCGCTTCAACTTTTTTGCCATTTCGCCGGGATTATCAATCCCCATTTGTATGCATTCAATAATTTGTAGTCGCGGTTTACAACCCAACGCCTTCAAAATCTTTTCGGTTTTCTCGTAGTCACTCATCCTTAAGGTATTCTCCAACTGACCATAGTTTTTGCTTCTTAGCAGATAAATTTGCTGGATGTAGAAGATTTTTGCTGTATGCATTGGAAAGGATTATTATTGTCCAGGGGTGCTCTAAGAAAGATGAAGACGTGATGCATATATTTCCGGTATACTTGGAAGGCGCATACTATGAAGTGGCTTGATATGGAATGAGGCGGCAGGCATGGTGTCAAAGGTTGCAATAGTCGAACTAGGTGAAGATGTTGAAGGAGCCTTCCGAAGGGCTCTCAAACTTATCGGAAACATAAACGACTTAAACACAAAGGATAGACCCGCCGTTATCAAACTTGGGGTATTCGACCACAAGACGGAACATCATACGACAGTTAACGTCGTTAGTGCGATCATCAGCAGCTTTAATAAGACGCCACAGATTTTCCTAGCTGAGTCAGACAACTACAAAGGAACAGGTTCAGAACGGCTCCAAATCTGGAAGAGCCTATTCAATGAACGAGTTGTGCCCTTCAACCTCTCGGAAGATACAGACACTGTAGAGGTCAAAATTGCCGATGAAAAAATTCGCTTCTCTCACATACTCTTCAAGCCCAATGTCTTCGTAAGCACTCATGCTTTACGCAGATATGAGAAAGGAACCATTCTGAAGAATCTCTTAGGCTTGATTCCTGACAGGAAAAAAGTGCGGTTCCACAAAAAGTTGGAGACTACCCTGATTGATGCCTATGAGGCAATTGGTGGAATAGATCTCGCGGTCTTAGATGCAACCTACACTTATCCGGGACCAACTTCTGCTGATGGAATAAAGACAAATATCCTTTTAGTTGGAAGAGATGCAATTGCCGTCGAGGCAGTTGGAGCCACTCTTGTCGGCCTGAATCCCGAGAAAATGCCCGTTATAAAAGAAACCGTGAAAAGAGGTCTCGGTGAAGGAGATGTTGAGAAAATTAAGGTTTTAGGAAATTCGATTGAAAGCCTTAAAGAAAAATTTCGCCAGGAACAGAAATAGAAAACCGAAGTTTATTTCTTGAAATCTCTCATGAAAAGAACCAAACCTATTAAGACTAAGAGAGCAAACACGGTTGTCAGCGACATCTCTAACAATCCGAGGAGAAAGAGGAGCTCTCCGATTTCGGTTACGCTAAGTCCTCTTTCGTGCAGTATGACTGGCATGTAGGGTCCGCCCAACATCAGTGTGACCACATTGGGAATCGTGCTTAGCAAAAACCCAATTCCAATCAAAACGAATCCCGCCTTCCTCGTCTCGAAATACAGGAACAAAGAAGCGATTCCAACCAGAGCAAAAGATGACGTTGGCATCAAGAGTGGAAGAAACTCTATCAATCTCGCGTTCTCCAGTTAAGCAGTGTTCTCTGAGTTATGAGAAAACATCAATTAATTATTTTCCATTGTTTCCCGAAGCGTATTCCAGAAAGCAACGGTTGATTTATTATATAGTAATGCGGTAAGGGTCTGTAAAATTCGGTCGACCGGAAGTGTGATACATGCAAAGCGGCGAAAAAGTCGAAAAAATCATGGAATTAGCCAAGCGCAGAGGCTTCTTCTGGCCTTCCTACGAAATCTACGGCGGCATCAGCGGCTTCGTCACGTTTGGGCCGCTGGGCGCGGTTTTGAAGCGACGAATCGAGGGCAAGTTCCGCGAATTTTATGTTCGCCCCTTGGGCATTTTAGAAATTGAGTCATCAGTAATTCTGCCCTCAAGGGTGTTTGAAGCCTCTGGGCATGTTGAACACTTCAAGGAACCCATGGTAGAGTGCACCAAGTGTAAGCGCAAGTTTCGAGCCGACCACCTGTTACAAGAGCAGGCAGGGATGAGCGACACCGAGACCGAGAAACTTAGCCTAACTGAATTAAAGAAGGAAATCGAAAAACGCGGCGTGCACTGTGCCGAATGCGGCGGGGTTTTAGGCGAGCCAAGATACTTCATGACCATGTTTACTACCACGATAGGTCCATACTCTGAAGCCGTCGGGTACGGACGTCCAGAAGCTGCACAAAGTATATTCGTGGAGTTTAGGCGGCTGTGGGAGCAGGCTCGAGAGCGTTTGCCCTTCGGCGTGGTCCAGATAGGACATGCACTGAGAAATGAGATTTCGCCTAGACAGGGTCCAATAAGGCTCCGGGAGTTCACTATTATGGATGTTGAATTCTTCTTCGACCCAGAGAAGCCCGACTGCGCCCCATTGAAAGATGTTGAAAACGAGTCCTTGCGGCTGGTGCGCGCCGAAGCCAAGCTGAGAGGTGAAAACGAACCAATTACAGTTACAGTTAAGGATGCATTGCAGAAGGGCTACATTAAAGCGGAGTGGCAAGCGTATTTTATGGCATTGGCCAAGCGTTTCCTCAGGGAATTCGGCGTGCCAGATGAAAAACAGCGTTTCATGGAAAAACTCGACTGGGAGAAAGCCCACTATTCTGCGCAGAGTTTCGACCAAGAAATCTACCTAGAACGCTGGGGCTGGACCGAGGTTTCAGGGCACGCCTATCGCACTGACTATGACTTGAAAAAGCATATGGAGTTCAGCGGCGTCGACATGAGAGCGTTTAAAGAAGGCAGACGGTTCATTCCTCATGTTGTTGAGCCAAGCTTTGGGTCAGACCGCTTGGTGTATATTGCCGTTGAATACGCGTACCAAGCGAAAAAAGACCGTGCGTTACTCAGTTTCCCACGGGAACTCGCACCCATCCAAGTTGGCGTCTATCCGTTAGTCAGCAAAGACGGCTTACCAGAAAAGGCTTGGCAGGTCTATCAGATGCTGATTATGGAAGGCTTTACGGCTGAGTACGACGAGTCTGGTTCTATCGGAAGACGGTACGCCAGAGCCGACGAGGCTGGCACACCATTAGGAGTAACCATCGACTACGACACGCTGAAAGACAACACCGTTACCATACGAGACCGTGACTCATGGAAACAAGTCAGAACCCAAACTAGTCTACTAGCCGACCTACTTCGAGACTACTTCCACCACAAAAAAGAATTTGAAGACCTAGGTCGCCTCCTCAAAAACTAAGTTAAGCCGATTCTCCATATAAAATTAATAAGGCTTCACTACAATCATAGGTTTCAAGGATTAACTACGCTGTTGATGAGGTGCGAAACCGTTTATGGTCTTTCCTGCAGAAACAGAAGAGCGTGTGAAACGCCGAGCCCTAACCATCTGTCAAGATCATCTGCGCAAAGTCATGGAAATCACCCGTAAGGTGCCTCAACTAGTCGACGATTTTGTGAAAGGCAACAAGGCTTCGGTTAAGCAGCTGCACGCAGAAATAAGAAAGGCTGAGGAAGAGGTTGACATCGCTCGGCGGGGGGTGGCGCAGGAGTTAGCCGAGATAGGCGCTATTCTAATCAGTCGAGAAGACTTTTTGCGTTTCACCAGTCTTTCTAGCGAAATCGCCGACTTTTGCGAAGGTATAGCCTTTCGGCTCTTAGAAATCATGGAGCGAGGCTATAAAGTGCCTTTAGACCTCAAGAAGGGGCTCGCAAAATTGTCAGAAGCCATGTTTGAGACCGTGTCTAAACTGAGAGAAACCGCCATGACACTCAATTATGGTTCAGCAAAGGCGTCAGAAAAAGCCCGCGAAGTTGAGGTTGCCGAAAGAGTTGTTGACGACATATACCGCGAGTTGGAGGTCAAAATCCTTCGCAGTCAAATCGAGATTCCCGCTTTGTTGCTTCTCCGAGACGTTTTGCAGCTCATGGAAGACGTAGCCGACAAGGCTGAAGACGCTTCAGATGCTGCCCGAATCTTGGCTTTTGCCATATAACCCCTAGGACGACCCAAAAACATGGGAGAAAAAATCCAAGCCGAATTTATTGAAAACTTTTTGGTTATTTGGGACCCAGCTAAAGGCTCTGAACTTTATAGGCGGGGCTATTACGGAAAGCCAATGGGTATTCCCAAACCCAAAATCATGGAATTCAACGTGCCCCTCATCTTGGACCTTATGGAAGGCTTGTATTTAGCTGAAAAAGGAATATTAACAGTGCGTGAAGGCAACAAAAAGAAGAGAAAGGTAAGCCTGAAAAAACTGCGGCAGCGAGCACGCAAACTCTACGAAGAATTCGACTTAAAATACGCGGTTTACCGAGACCTGCGCGATCATGGTTTGATTGTGACGCCGGGAATAAAATACGGCTGCGACTTCGCCGTCTACAAGCGTGGACCTGGCATTGAACACGCACCCTACATGGTTTCAGTGAAGAAAACAAAGGATGAGGTAACAGCCACAGAGCTCGTTAAGGCTGGAAGACTGGCCACAACAGTGCGCAAACGCTTCATCATCGCCGTGCCTGATCCAGAAAGAGAAAAGACACGGTATCTAATATTCAAGTGGTTCAAGGCTTAGAGACACCCCCTCTTTTGTTGCCAATTCGGAACATCGCGAATCCAGCAGTTGTGAATGCGGCGGCAACGTACATCGTGGCTTTAAACCCGAAGACCTGTGCGATCACACCGCCCAAGAGGGATCCGAAAACCTGTGAAAGGTTGATGACTGAGCTCAGGATTCCGGTTGTCGTTGCCTTTTCTACATTGTTTTTCATGAGGTATATTAAGGAACCAACATACATGCTTGACCAAGAACAGGCTAACAGTATTTGCATTGGTAGAAGGTGCAGGAAGTTTTGAGCAACCGTGAAGGAGAGGAATGTAGTGATGGCGAGCAGCAATCCCGTGTTTATTAGAGCTTTCTCTTCGAATCTGTCCAAAAAACGCATGACCACGAATTGCGCGGCTGTGTTCACCGTG
>Ga0315314_1004034_pt1 | contig 11191 bp, 11 predicted proteins | sample TDP9_MG_FD_203631 | JGI IMG/M metagenome (GOLD analysis project Ga0315314, IMG submission 203631) | Freshwater sediment microbial communities from Lake Towuti, South Sulawesi, Indonesia - TDP9 | ecosystem: Environmental > Aquatic > Freshwater > Lake > Sediment | place: Indonesia: South Sulawesi... | reverse complement strand
CTGAATTTGGTGATTTACCGGACAAGTTTTTAGCTGGTCCTGGCGTGACGTTTAATGCTACTGTTTTTGACATGTGCGCTATGTTATGTAAAAAACTACCTAGAGGGGGAGGTGCGCTGTCACACACAGAGAAGCCATGCGCTTCGCCTATTTGGAGTCTAATAGAACAGTCTAGTCTCTGCGCCGAGAACACACACCGCGGAAAAGGCGAAAAGGATAGGAAACCTACGCGGCTTACAAGGCTTATCGTCAGTTTGAAGGGTACTCCGCAGAGCGTTGTCTCAAGTTAACAAACCTCTTTTTAAGACTTAAAACCTCGAAGACTTAATCACTAAACGAAACATTTATAACTTGTCACTGAAGAAAAAATTTCCTGCATAAATGCTGGAGATTTGAGGTTTTTATTGGTTCTCGGCCGGAGCACCATTTTAGGGTTTTTTGTTTTGTCGAGTTTTCTGGGCAGCGAATGGTCCGTTCTCGAGGGGTTGTGCTTCTGTTTTGAAGGAGCACACACACGTCTCCTAGTCTAGGTATGTTTTTGCATGGCACTATGCACGACGCGGTCAGTCTTTGAGGGAGCACACACGATGGAAGACTAGACCTTTCTATTTGGCTTCAAATATGGGGGAATCGATGGTGGGTGGTCAGGTTTTTTGTTGGGGTTGGTTGAGTTTTCTGTTTAGTGTTCTGAGGTATGTTGGGATGCTTTCAATGTCTTTCACATCGTGTCCCATAAGGGCTTTGAGCTCCCTCCAATAGGCTGTGTTCGCTTTTATTCGTGCTTTTTCAAGGTGCTGCACAAGACGTTTGGTGAGTTCTGTTCCTCTCCTGTCAAAGTCTAAAAGGAGAAGGACGATTTCTTTGCATGCCTGCTTCTCTATCTCCATCGTGACGTCGAGGAATGATTTCCGGGAAGTTTTCGCCATGACTATCGTGCCTTTTATGCCCAACTCTCGAAGCGCCTGCCAGTCCTTTTGTCCCTCAACAACGATTAAACAACCTTTCGTCGAGTCTGTCACGAGGTTTTCGAGAATTTCCTGAATCTTTTCCACGCGTTCCTGAAGCCTAGTGGACAATTGCGTTTTTACCTTGTGACTTCTATCTGCAGCATTTTCTCGAGGAGGTCGGGTTTCTTCTGGAAATGCTTTCTCACGGGCTCTAAAATCGTGACTAAGGCTTCGGCGACGCCGTTTTTCAAGTCTAATGGATGAATCTTTCCTTCTTTGAAAGACCTTTCCACCTCTCCATACTCGTGAAAGGTTTGGCTTCCGCCGTACTTAGGTGGGCGTTCTATGGTTAGGGATTTTTGGTTGGTGAAAACTGCGTGCTTGACGAGTTCTAACACGGGATTTCCTTCGACTTGCCTTGGTGGGCAGTAGGCGTTCTTGACTTTCTCTCTAATTTGTTCAGGAGAGTCGTGAACAAAGATGCAGCTTTCTGGTAAGCTTTTCGACATTTTTGCACTAATTTGCAGATTAATTGCCTTGTCCTCGTCAAACTGCTTCTCTATCTTTGTTAGTCCCTGCAACCCCATCAAGAGTGGAACATGCAAGCAAACTGGCTTCTGCCATTGCAACCTTTCAGCAGCGTCTCTGGCCAACATGTGAGCTTTTCTTTGGTCCATCCCCGCACAGGCGACGTCGAGTTTCAGGTGGAAGATGTCGGCGGCTTGCATGCACGGGTAATAGACCCAAGCAGTTTCCATGTCTGACATGCTCATCTCTCTTCCCATTATGGGCAGTGCACGCCAGATTCTTTGAAGCGAAGCTGTTTTGGCTATGCGTATAACTTTTTCCCAGTAATCGATTTCTTTAGCCAAGTCAGAAGCCCACAGATACTCGACTTTCTGAGGTGGAAGCTCCAAAGCCGTGAAGCATTCCTTGAAATACTCTCCACATGTTCGGATGTTCTCCATTTTTCCGCCGAGTTTGTTGTTTATCCAGCTGTGCCAGTCCGCCAGAAAAATGGTGAAATCGAAGCCTGCATTTATCATGTCCTTTATCTTTCCGCCGCAGACGAGTCCCATGCCTATGTGCATTAAGCCGCTGGATTCGAAGCCCCAGTAGGCTCGGGGTCGTGCTTTGGTTTCCAAAAGTGTTCGCAACTCGTCTTTTGTGACGATTTCCTCCGTGTTGCGTGTGATGAGCTCTAATTTCTCTTCCACATCCAACGTACGTCGCCTTTCCCAATATGATAGCGTTGGATGACTTAAAAGTTACCTACGTTTCTTCGGGCGCAAATCTGCTCCGCATTCGGGACAAAACTTGCAATCCACCGGGATGAAGGCGTTGCATTTTGGGCAAATCAGCACCGTTTCTCTCGGCTTTGGTACAGGCACAGGCACAACTGCGACAACGATTCCAGACAGCATCCCAAATCCTTCACCTAAAAACTACGCGTATGCTACCCGAAAAATGTTGCTGTGCCAGAAACTGTTGTCGTGGGCGTTGGTTTGTGTCCCACATAACTAACACTCAACCTCACCGAATAAGCGTACGCCTTTCTCAGTCGAGCTCTCTCTTAGTGGGAGCAGTCACGCCCACGCCCGCCGTGTCTCATGCGTGGGTAAACCCCAACATCATCGAGGATGCAAGCATCCCTTCTCACTGGAGTGTCCGTAACATGATTTGTCGGCGGGATTGCTCACTCGCTTATAGGTCATCGCCAAGAAAGAATGAGAGCCCGCGAAGGAGATTAACTTTTCCCAACGAAGCCTTCCAAATCGATTTCGAAAGCGGCTACCGGATTCTCGAGGGTAAAGTTGTTAAGCACTTTTGGATGAATCTCGCCTAAGATGCCGATTCGCTTTTTCCCGAGACTGACGGAAGCGACTCTTCCCGCCAAATAACTTGAATCCTCAACCGCCTTAACCTGCCATTTCCTCAAGCCCAAGTTCGCAAGCAATGCTTCTACGATGGATTTTACTTCTGTGAAGTTGGCGTTCGCGTACGAGACGACGCCGGCGACGTGAAGCCGTCTCTCGCATTGGCTTTCTGTCTTCGGGTTCACCGCGATAACGTCTGAAGCCTCAAACAACTTCTGCGGGAAACTTTCATGACGATTGTCCATAAGATTCTGCATCAGCCCGGGCAACAGCTCTTCGCGAAGTAAGGTGTATTCGGCGGAAACGGGGTTCGCAAGCCTTGTGGGTTTGCTGGGTTTTTTCTGCATCTTGGCATAGTGCGTGTCTTCGTTGGTGAGCGTGAAGTTCATGACTTCGGTGAAGCCGAGTCCAATCAGAATCTGTCGTGCATAGTTTGCTAGTTTTCCGGCTTTGTGTTCCTCGCCGACAGTAATCGTCACTGGCAGTGTTGGCTTCATTCGATAATACCCAAAGCCAATCGCGAGTTCTTCTACCAAATCAACCTCATGCAACACGTCAATCCGGTAAGCAGGAACCGCGACGTCCAACACGCCCTTTCCAGCCTTTTTCGCATCCAACCTGCACTTTTTCAGACACCGTATCGCCTCGGCTTCGGAGAGCCTCAAGCCTAACATTTCATTGGCATAGGTAACTCGCAACTGCATACGCTGAGACGACAGGTCTGGCGATTGTTCCGTGTGGTCTGGGTATTCTACTGAGACGTTTTCTATTTTGGCGCCCATGTCGGCTAAGGCGGTGACGAGTATGTTTAGGCTTCGCTTTACGGCATGGTAATCCGTGCCAGTAACGTCGAGGAAAAGGTTACGCGTGTCTTTGTCTACGCGGGTTAGTTCGCCGTTGATTATAGGTGGCATCGAAAGCACCTTTTCGTCCCTGTCCACGAGTAGAGGATATTTCGGCGCCCAGTCCACGAGATGCCTGTACGCCACGCCTTTCTCATGCTTTTTCAGAACCTCCCGCGGCGTCATCGATTCACTTTTGTCGAGCGGAACAAACCGCACCGCGTTGGGCGCAACCGCTTTGAACGTGAACGGTGCCTCGACCGCGTCTAGGTTGTGGACGCCGATTGAAGCTTTCTTCCTGTCCCGTCCGATGCCCCAGTGCAGGTCTTCTTGGATTTCCATGAGTTCGGCGACCGTGTCTTCGTCGAGTCTTACGTTATGCACGATTGCTGCGAGCATGTATTGGCGGATGCTGGAAACCGACTCGTCAATCTGCAAAACCGTCCTGCTATGCTTTATCTTGTATTCTGGCAGTCCAGTTTCCCATCCCATCAGTCCCTTGAACGCCCTTGCCACGCCCGCGTAACTGCACAAGTCAACACGGTTCGGGTTAAACTCGATTTTCACATAATCCGCGCCTTTCTCGTCTATGTGCACGCCTATCCACGGCAGCCATTTTTCCATCTCGTCCACAGACAACGATTTGCCGGCGAACTTGCTGAAGCGTTCCCTCTTAAGCGCGATTACAGGCACACGGGCTTCCTCCTAATCCAACTCAAACTATTCCGATACGGCAACCGAATATCATCCACGTCAAGCTCTAGCATCGCCAACCGTTCGAGTCCGCCGCCCCAAGCAAGCACGGGATGCTTGATGCCCATGGGCGCCAAGACTTCGGGTCTAAACATCCCCATTCCACAAAGCTCCATCCAAGCTTTCAGTTTTGGCGCATAAACCGTTGCCTGCACCGACGGCTCGGTGTAGGGGAAATAACTCGGCCAGAATTGTATCTTTGTTAAGCCGAATTTCTTGTAGAACGTTTTCAAGGTGCCCATTAAATCGCGCAGGGTCACGTGTTTGTCCATGACGATGCCTTCGATGTGATGGAACTCGGCCAAGTGTTTATAGTCCACTTTTTCGTTGCGGTAAACCCTGTCCACCGAGAACACCTTCAAGGGCGGCGTTTTGTGCAGAGAAAGATAGTGGATGGTTTCGGAGGTTGTGTGGGTTCTGAGGACGAGTCGTCGGGCTTCGTCGGCGCTCCACTTGTAACCCCAGCCTCTCGAGCCCGTTGTCCAGCCGTTCTCGTGGGTTTTTGCAACTTTGTCCACTATGCTTCTGGCGGGCAGCTTGCCCACTTTCGGATAGGAGAGGTAAAATGTGTCCGCCATTTCCCGAGCCGGGTGGTCTTGGGGTTGAAAGAGTGCGTCGAAGTTCCAGAACGCGGTTTCGACCATCGGGCCACGGATTTCGGTGAACCCCATTTCCAAGAAGATTTCTCGGGCGCGTTGGATGATTTCTTGCATTGGGTGGATTTTGCCCGGGTACGCGGGTGGTCCGGGGGCGGTTACGTCGAATTTGCGGAGTTTTGTGGTTTTCCATTTGCCCGTGATGATGAGTTCTGGGGTGAGTTGGCTGATTTCCTCGACGATTCGTACTCCTTTTTTGACTGTTTGCCAACCCGCCTCGGTGAGTGCGAGTTCTCGGGTGGTTTTTTCGCGGGTTTCTATCAGTTTTCGTTTTTTCAGCATTTCAACAGCGTCTTGCATCTGCTTGTCGAGGCTTTCGACAGAGATTTCGCCTTTTTCCTTTAGTAATTGTAGAAGTTTTTCGTCAACGCCTACAGTTGGCTTCTCTTTAAGCGTCAGAAGTTTTTCTTTTCCAGAAATTTTCGCCCAGCCTTTCTTGTGTAGCCAACCTAAAGCTATTGGAACGAAATTTCTCTCCAGTCTGGCTTCTCTAACGGCTGCTTCAACGGGTATTGCTTCGCTGAGTTTTAGAGAAAGAATTTTGATTAAGCGTCTTTCTGGGAGCCCTTTTTGGGCGTGGAGTTTGCCTTCCTCGTTTAGGACTATGGCGGTTTGTGGTTTCTCGTTGACTTCGACGAGTTTCTTTTCGCTTAGTGTAAGGGCGGCGCGCATGACCGCGGCGTGGGCTAAGCCGCTTTGTTGGGCGATTTGGTCGGCGTCTGCTTTTCCGTCCAGTGTCTTAAGTGCTAGTAGTGTTTTTTGTTCGTTTTCTCTCAGTTCAGTCAACTGTGTTCCTCTCGGCTTAATAACTGTCTATGTTTAGCGTGTTCTGAATAAAAATCCTTCAGAACGTTTAACGCTTTTTGATGCCCCAAACTAATCAAAACAGAGAATCTAAGGCTTAATACGGAAATTGGCGGGACATCACATCTGCACCGCACTAAACCATGTTTAACTGGTTATTTATGTCTTATTTCACAAACTTTAATACGTTTTCCATTATTCTTTAACTGTTTCAAAACAGGTCAGTGCAGCGCATGGTTAACGAGGAAGAAATGATAGTAACGCCGTGGGAAGTCCGGGGCAAAATCGACTATGAAAAATTGATTCGGGAATTTGGCACTCAACCCCTGACAGACGAGCTAATGGCGCGAATGGAGAAGGATTTTGGCGAGTTGCATCTGCAGCTACGTCGAAGGCTCTTCTTTTCTCACCGCGATTTAGACCTCATACTGGACAGGTTCGAAAAAGGACAAAAGTTCGTGCTCTACACGGGCAGAGGACCATCCGGACCCGTGCATATTGGGCATTTGGTGCCTTGGATTTTCACGAGATACCTGCAGGACAAGACGCATGCGAAGCTTTATTTCCAAATGACTGACGACGAAAAATTCGTTATAGAAGATGACATGTCGCTGGACGAGACTACGAAATGGGGATACGAGAACGCCTTGGACCTTATTGCCTTGGGTTTTAAACCGGAAAGCACGGACATCATCTTCGACGTGAAAGACATAGGCGCCCAATACGACATTGCATTGAAGGTCGCAAAACGCGTCACCTACTCCACCGCCAAAGCGGTCTTCGGCTTCCAAGACAGCACGAACATCGGGTGGATTTTCTGGCCAGCCATCCAAGCCGTCCCATGCTTTATACATGAAAAACTCACGGGCGAAAACGTCCCAGCCCTCATTCCCGCAGCGATCGACCAAGACCCGTACTGGCGCATCACACGAGACATCGCCCAGAAACTCGGCTACCACAAACCCGCGCAGATTCACTGCCGATTCGTCCCAGGCTTAGGCAAAGGCGGAAAGATGTCCGCTTCCGAACCAGAAACATGCATATTCACAACGGACACGCCCGAACAAGTGAAGCGAAAGATTTGGAACGCCTTCACCGGCGGCAAACCAACCGTGAAGGAACAGAGAAAAACGGGCGGAGACCCGTACATCTGCTCGGTTTTCCAGTATTTCCTTTATCTGTTCGAAGAGGATGACGAGAAAATTGCCGAGTTGGACAAGGATTGTAGAACGGGGGGCGTTATATGTGGCGACTGCAAAGCCCTCTTGACTGAAAGAGTAAACAGGTTCTTGAAAGAACACCAAGTGAGACGAGAAAAAGCCAAAAAAAACCTCGAAAAATTCTACCTTAAAATATAACGGAGAAAGACAGACTTGGTGAAAAGAAAAATGACAAACGACGTAGACGTATCCTCAGCACTTCGACTTCTGCACCCGAAACTCACCGTTCTCTTGACCTGCGTGGATAAAACGGGCAAAACCAACATCATAACCATTGCTTGGACGATGCCCGTTTCTAGAAAACCACCGTTGCTTGCGGTGAGCATAGCGCCGGGACGTCTTTCGCGGAAGATGATAGACGAAACAAAGGAGTTCGTAGTCAACATTCCAACTATGAATCTGGTTAAGGAGACACTTTTCTGTGGAAGAAGAAGCGGACGAGACTACGACAAGTTTAAGGAAACAAAACTCACCCCCGTGCCAGCCAAAACCGTCAAACCGCCAATCATCAAAGAATGCATAGCCCATTTAGAATGCAAACTCTACAAAAAAATTCCTGCGGGCGACCACACCCTGTTCATCGGCAAAATTCAAGCCGCCTACGCAGACAAAAACGCCTTCACAGACAAGTACAACCTAGAAAAAAGCAAGCTCATCTTCCACGTGGGAGGCGACGAATTCACCACAGTAAATACCGAAATCGTCTCGCCGCTGCTTCCACCTCAAAAACCGAAAAAATCCCGTTCTAAAGTTTTTTTAACTCGCAAGCAATAGAAGAAACCACGTGCAAACCAAATGAGCTATTCGAAAGAAGAACAAGAAAAATTCGCGAAAGCCGGAAAAATCGCCAACGAAGTCCGAGAAACCATGCGAAAAACCGTTCAAGAAGGCATGCGAATTATTGATGTTTGCGAAAAAACCGAGGACTTGATCAGGAAACTCGGCGGCAAGCCCGCATTCCCATGCAACGTCTCGATTAATGAGGTCGCGGCGCATTACACTTCACCGCCGGGCGACGAGAAAACGGTTCCAAGGAATTCTCTTGTTAAAGTTGACATCGGCGTGCACGTTGACGGCTACGTCGCCGACACGGCGGTCACGGTTTGTTTCAACCGAGAATACGATGCCATGGTCGTGGCTGCAGAGGACGCGTTAAAAGTTGCCACAGAAACGATTCGCCCGGGAATTTTCACCTCCAAACTCGGGTCGGCAATCCAAAAAACAATCGAGTCGCACGGTTACAAGCCGATTTCAAACCTCACTGGACATCAGGTCGGACGGTTTCTGGTCCACGCGGGAAGGTCCTTGCCAAACGTGTTTCACTTGTCGGCGACGAGGCTTCACGCGGGCGAGGTTTACGCCATCGAACCCTTCGTAACCCTGAAAGAAGCCGTCGGCAAAGTCGGAAGCGGCAAGGAAATAACAATTTACAAACTCAAGAAGCATAAATCAATGCGAACCACCGGGGCGAAGAGCCTCTTCAACTTCATCGAAACAGACTATCGTTCGCTTCCTTTTGCAGAACGTTGGCTACAAAAAAGTCCCTTAAAAGCGGGCTATAAGGATGCCTTCCGCGAAATTCGCGCAGCAAACTGCTTAACTGAATACCCGATTTTCGTCGAATCAAGCGGGAAGCCTGTGGCTCAAGCAGAACACACCATATTCATCACAGAAAACGGCTGCAGAGTGCTGACTTAGAATCGTTCTTCTTTGGGTTTTTCCTTTATCTCGCGGTAAATCGCCGAGACCAAAAGCTTGTCGTTGCATTTTGGGCACGGTCCAAGTTCTTTGAAGACGAAGTCGCCGCGCTCGAACTCTCGGACGTTCTTGAACCCGCATTTTTGACATGAAATCGTCGTCACCACAGGCTGTATTTTCAACGCCAACCGCATCACACTCCTTCTGGTTTGAAGCAACATGTAAGTCGAAAGTCCAAGCCCAATGAAACCAATTACCAACAAGACGCCCGCGCTTGCATCGCCCGTGGAATAGGCTGTGAGGGCAAAATACAGTGCCGCAAGCGAGAGGACTAGCGTGATGAGTATGATGGCGAACACGAAAGACGAGATTCTCTGTGCTGGTGCTGAAGTTTCTTCTGCTTCTGTGTCTTCACTCATTCTTTTTTCGCCTACTGTCCAATCCCTATCGTGTTTCCGATGCCCGCGACGAGAACCGTGTCGCCTTCCTTGGTTTTTTCCAATATAACTCGTTTAACTCTTTCTATCGCTGGGTCTACAGCGTCGAAGACTTCTTTCCGCATGGGTGAAACAGCATCGCCAATGTCCTCTTTAATCACGACCGCGTTCACGGGAATCCTGTACTTGACCAACGCTTCTTCGACTTTAAACTGGTCCACGCCTGGTCCGCCGATGGCTACGCCGATTCCTTCGGCCACATCGCCGGGTTTTTCGCCCTCGAGCTTCTGGGCGGCATCGATGATTATCATCGTGGCGATTTTGCCTTCGTTTTCTTCGACGATTTGTTTTATTGCTTCGCCGGGTTTGCCGACGTTTCCGCCTGGTCCTTCGGCTTTTAGCACGTGGACGGTTCTTCCTTCGATTTGGATGGTTGAGACGAGGTAATCTTTTTCCACTTTCCTCTTCTCGTGTCCATACATCAATCTAGCCGCGACTAGTTGTCCTGCTCCGTCGCCGATTGGTTGACCACATGAGAAGGCTTTTAGTGCGCTGGCGAAGGCTTCGGCTTCACGCATGACGAGGGGGAGTATCATTTGTATTTGCATGATGATGTATAGGCTCAGAGTTTTTTTGCCGAGCATGTAGTAGTGGCGGATTATCTTGTAGATGAGGTTCAGTGCCCATGCGGCTTCGAGGGTGTTTTCAAGGTTGTTGACCTGTGTTAGGTCGGCTGATGGTGCCATGAGTTTTACTTCGTCCTTGAACCGTGTGTCTTGGACGTCAAGTATGTGCTCCAGTTTCCAGACGACGCCCGCTGGGTCCATAGCTTCGGGTCCTATTGTTATGTATTCGAGAAACTGGTCTACTCTGCCTGTGGGGTCGTTGGATGGTTTGCCGAGTTCTTTTATGGTTTGGATGGCGGCTTTTCTGCCTTCGTCTCGCATGTATTTGAGGCGTAGTAGCGAGCCTTCGACTTCGCGGAGCATGACGTACATTTGGATGCGTTGGCCGTAGAAGATGAATACTACGAAAATTAGCGTGAATACCATTTGGAAAACTAGGCTAAGTGGGTCGCCGCCCCATTGGTTGACTTGTGGAGTCATCATTAATTCTTTCACTCTTCTTGCAAGATGCACATGTAGAGGGTTATAAATTTTGAGTATTTTTCCTCCACTTTAGATGGAGAGTATCAAAGTGGAGCTGCCAGCTTTCTCGGCTTCACGTGGCCGAAGACCACACTAACACCGTGAACGGAGCGCGGTTTAACTTCCGAGTTCGGAATGGGTTCGGGTGGGTCCCGCGCCCTGTGACCGGCAACCCCAACAAAAACGCTTTAGTGCGGTTGATAAGCGTTTCGCTTCTTTGTTGTTTGTTGGTTAGGTTTTGTTGAGTTGTTCCAGTTTCGAAAGCGTGTCTATTGAGAGGGATATCCAGTGAAGGTACGAGTTGACTGCGGCTCGTAGGGCAGACGAGTCTTTCGCCTGAAACCTCAACGTCAAAACATTCCCGCCGGCTCTTATGCTAACCTTAGAACGCCCAGTAAGGGGCTTTGCTGCTTCTGGCGTTAAGGCTTTTAACAGGATCTCTGTGTGCTTTTTTGACGGAAACTTTAAGCGGATTGTGGCTTGGGCTTTCATTCTGCCCGCGCTACTTTTCGCCTTCTGGTTCCTTCGACGCTTCCGCTTCTAACGCAAGCCCCTTTGCAGCACGCCTGGCTACAGTGCCCAGCTTGGTTGACGGCGTGTAGGCGCCGCCGGTGAAGGTGAACCCGCATTTTCTGCAGTTCCAGATGCCCACGCTTTGGCGCTTGACAGTTTTTGAGCCACACTGCGGACATCTATGAGGCGTCTTCATCTTCGAGACGACTTCGATGTAACGTTTACGAACCGTAGCCCCGTACCGCGCACCAAAACCACGCGTGGAGCCGACCTTCTTTGTTTTAGGCATTTACTCC
>Ga0315314_1004032_pt1 | contig 11197 bp, 10 predicted proteins | sample TDP9_MG_FD_203631 | JGI IMG/M metagenome (GOLD analysis project Ga0315314, IMG submission 203631) | Freshwater sediment microbial communities from Lake Towuti, South Sulawesi, Indonesia - TDP9 | ecosystem: Environmental > Aquatic > Freshwater > Lake > Sediment | place: Indonesia: South Sulawesi... | reverse complement strand
TGAATAAGACGAACTGATATTCCTTTACTCTCATAAGAAGGCCGCCTCCCTTTTTTTTCGAACCCTTTCAAAATCCCTCATCCCTCCTCCTAGCCCCTCCTGCCATCCTTATGGCGGAATTCCAAAAGTTTTTCTTAAAAAACTTGACAAAAATTTACCAAAGTGTTATTGAATGCGCCATTGGATGAATAGCCGTTCTTTCGCCCGTTTGTCCTCTGAATGAAAGATAGCCTTAGACGTTTTCAGGTAGAAAAAATTAGCAATGAAGGCTGGGAAGAAGAAGAAACTTTCGTCATCGCCGAAAAGCCCATTACCCTCTTCCTCAATGATAAGGAAGTCGTGACGCTTTTGGCCACGCCAGAAAACCTGAAAGAATTAGCTGTCGGCTTCATGCTCTCAGAGGGCTGGCTCCAAGAAAACAAGCCTATCCAGCGGATCGAGGTGGATTCGGGGGGGCTGGTGCGCGTGCGGGTGAATTATCACCCGGCCATGAGCGAGAAACTCTTCTTGCGGCGAACGATCACTTCTGGGTGCGGAAGGGGTACGATCTTTTACAACGTCTTAGATTCGCTGGGAGCGAAAAGAATCCGCTCCTCCGCAAAGATATCCAGGGAGCAGGTATTGCACCTGATGCGGGACCTGAATCAACGCTCCGCTCTTTACCGCAAGAGCGGTTCTGTTCATGGAGCAGCCTTGGCTGAAGGGAAGAAAATCCGTATCTTTTGTGAGGACATCGGTCGGCATAATGCCGTTGATAAAGTCTTGGGGGCGGCTTTTTTGCGAAGGATCACCCCGGCGGGGAAAATTCTTCTGACCAGTGGCCGAGTCTCCTCAGAGATTATGGTGAAGGCGATCAAACGAAGGGTCCCTTTTCTATTCTCTTACTCCGGGCCGACAGACTTGGCAGTTGACATGGCCCGGCAGACGGGAGTAACCCTCGTCGGCTATGTTCGGGGAAATAGAATGAGAATATATTCCCATGGTGAGCGGGTGACTCGCTGAGAACATATGGAACTACAGAGTTCCCAGAGAAATCCTCGGTACTACAGACTCTCGAAATTTTGTTAAGCCTACTTAATTTGGAAACTGGCTTCTGAAATCCCCAACCCCCCCTTTGCAAAGGGGGGCAGGGGGGATTTAAATGGTTTGTGCGTAGCTATAGTCCGAGTCTATTCTTTTGGTTGTGGCTATGCCGCGCGGTGGTCTCTGTGGTTAGATTTTGAGAATATAAACCCCAAGGGAAGAGGGGGTGAGAAGACAGGCATCCGAGGAGATATTTTGACCTGATTAAGAAAGGAGGATAAGGAAAAGATATGAATGTCACCAGAAGGGGTTTTCTGAAGATCTCGGGGGCCACGGCACTGGCCGGCGGTTTGGGGGTCCCCCTCATGGCCGAGGCGGCCCATGCCCAGCCTTCCAAGATCATTTACGCCAAAGAGACGACTACCATCTGCCCTTACTGTGCCGTGGGGTGCGGCATCATCGTGCACACCCGCGATGGAAAGGTCGTGAACACAGAGGGGGATCCCGAGCATCCCATCAACCAGGGATCTCTCTGTCCCAAAGGGGGGTCGCTCTACCAGCTCTCGGACAACGGCAATCGCTTGACCAAGCCCCGGTATCGGGCTCCTTACGATAAGGAATGGAAGGAGGTTTCCTGGGAGTGGGCTTTGGATAAAATCGCTGCGAATATTAAGATGACTCGCGATGCTTCATTCATGCAGAAGAATGAAAAGGGGGAAACGGTCAATCGCACCGATGCCATTGTCTCAGTGGGAAGCGCCGCCTTGGATAATGAGGAATGCTACGTTTACCAGAAATTCCTCCGGGCTATGGGCTTGGTGTACATTGAACACCAGGCCAGGATATGACACTCCCCAACTGTAGCGGCTCTGGCAGAGTCGTTCGGGCGGGGAGCGATGACCAATCACTGGAATGACCTGGCGAACGCAGATATCATCTTGATCATGGGCAGCAACGCTGCGGAAAACCATCCGATCTCTTTCAAATGGGTGACCAAGGCGATGGAGAAAGGCGCCAAGCTTATCGTGGTAGACCCCCGCTTTACCCGCTCGGCGGCTAAAGCGCATATCTATGCTCCTTTGCGCTCGGGGACGGACATTGCTTTTTTGGGCGGGATGATCAAGTACATCTTGGACAACAACCTGATCCAGAAGGAGTATGTGGTCGAATACACCAACGCCTCTTTCCTGATCGATGAAAAGTTTGACTTCCAGGATGGTCTTTTCACCGGTTACGATGCCAAGGGAAGGAAGTACGACAAGGCAACCTGGAAGTATCAGGTGGATGCCAATGGGATTCCCAAGATGGACAAGACCCTGAAGAATCCCCGTTGCGTCTTCCAACTGCTGCAGAAGCATTATTCTCGGTACAACCTGGACATCGTTTCCAAGATCACCGGAACTTCCAAGGAGGATTTACTGAAAGTCTATCAAGCGTACGCCGAGACCGGCAAACCGGACAAGGTGGGGACCATTATGTATGCCATGGGCTGGGCTCAACATACGGTGGGCACCCAAAATATCCGGGCCATGTCCATCATCCAGACGCTGCTCGGCAACATGGGCATGGCCGGCGGCGGAGTGAACGCGATGCGCGGAGAATCCAATGTTCAGGGTGGCACAGATTATGGACTACTCTTCCATATCTGGACGGGCTACAATCCCGTGCCCCGGGCCTCGGACAAGACCCTGAAAGACTACATCGATAAGTATACGCCAAAAACCCAGGATCCCAAGAGCCTGAACTGGTGGAAGAATCGGCCCAAGTACATCGTCAGCATGCTGAAGGCTATGTTTGGGCCTAATGCCACGAAGGAGAACGACTTCGGGTACTCGTGGATGCCCAAGCTTGACGAAGGACAGAATGCCTCCTGGCTGATGCTCTTCGACCAGATGGCCAAGGGTAAGGTAAAGGGATTTTTTGCCTGGGGTCAGAACCCGGCCTGCTCCAGCGCCAATGCCGGCAAGGTGCGCAAGGCCATGGAAAACCTGGACTGGATGGTCAATGTTAATCTCTTTGACAATGAGACCGGATCTTTCTGGAAGGGTCCGGGGAACGACCCTTCCAAGATCAAGACCGAGGTCTTCATGTTACCCTGCGCCGCTTCCTTCGAGAAGGAGGGGTCCATCACCAACTCCGGCCGGTGGATGCAATGGCGGTATAAGGCCGTGAATCCACCCGGAGAAGCCAAGCCCGACCTGGACATCATGCACGAGCTCTTTATGAAAGTGCGCAAGCTCTACAAAGAGAAAGGCGGCGCTTTTCCGGAACCCATTTTGAACCTTTCTTGGAATTATGGACCCAAAGGAGCAGATGGCACGATCAAGCATCCTGACTCACACTACGTGGTCAAAGAGATCAATGGCTATACAGCCAAGGACATCGAGGTCGAAGACCCAAAGACCAAAGCGAAAACCGTAGTGGCTAAAGCCGGGGAGCAGTTGGGCAGTTTCGCCTTCCTCCAGGACGACGGCTCCACGACCTGCGGCTGCTGGATTTACTGCGGGTCTTACACGGAAAAAGGGAATATGGCTGCCCGCAGGAGCAAAGCGGACCCGACGGGCATCGGGCTTTACCCTGCGTGGGCCTGGTGTTGGCCGGTCAACCGGAGGATCATCTATAACCGGGCCTCAGTGAATAAGGAAGGGAAACCCTGGGATGCCAAGCGGGCTGTGATCTGGTGGGATGGCTCCAAATGGCAGGGAGACGTGCCTGATGGCGCCCAGCCGCCGGGAGATGTCCACCCGTTCATCATGGTGCCCGAAGGCCATGCGCGGATCTTTGGGCCAGGTATGGCAGAAGGGCCCTTTCCTGAACACTATGAACCTTTAGAATGTCCCATTGAGAAAAACCTGTTATCATCTCAAAGGTTCAATCCTACGGCAAGGCTCTTCGGTGAGACCGGGATCGGTGTCGGGGCGGACAAATACCTCACCTGCGATCCCAGGTTCCCCTTTGTAGCTACCACTTACCGGGTTACCGAACACTGGCAGACGGGCTTGATGACTCGGCGGGTTCCATGGCTTCTTGAAATGGAGCCTCAGATGTTCGTGGAGATTTCCAAAGAGCTGGCCAAAGAGAGGGGCATCCGTAATGGAGACCGGGTGGTAGTAAAATCAGCCCGCGGAGAGGTCGGAGCCAAGGCTATCGTGACCGACCGTTTTAAGCCCTTCAAGATCGCTGACCAGACTGTCCACCAGGTCGGCCTCCCTTACCACTACGGATGGGTAACACCGCCGGATGGGGGAGATAGCGCCAACCTGTTAACCCCCACCATCGGGGATGCTAACACCATGATTCCGGAGTCCAAGGCTTTCATGGTGAATGTCGAGAAGAAAAGGGGGAAGTGAGATGGAAGAAAAAGTAATGCTCATCGATGTATCCAAGTGCACAGCCTGTCGGGGCTGCCAGGTAGCCTGCAAACAATGGAACAGGCTGCCGGCAGAAAAAACCGAGCAGCGGGGCACCCATCAGAACCCCCCGGACCTAACTCCCTTCACCTGGAATCTGGTGCGCTTTACAGAGATCTCTGCCAAAGACGGAGGAGTTCGCTGGCTATTCCGAAAAGACAATTGCATGCACTGTACAGACCCGGCCTGCCAGCGGGCTTGCCCGGTTCCTGGCTGCATCTTCAAGACTGCGGAAGGGGCTGTGGTCATCAACCGGGATCTATGCATTGGCTGTGAGTACTGCGTGAATGTCTGTCCCTTTGAGATTCCGCGGTATGACCCGGAGACTAAGAAGGCTTATAAATGCACGCTCTGCTGGGACCGGATCAGTGAGGGCCTGATTCCGGCCTGCGCCAAGACCTGTGCTCCTGGAGCCGTGACTTTTGGCCCCAGGGACAAAATGATCGCCCAGGCCTACGCCCGGGCCAAAGCCCTGGGCGGTGACGCCACCGTGTACGGAGATAAATACGTCAAGGGAACGCACGTCATCTACGTGCTGCCGGAGAAGGTCCGAATGTACGAAAAAATGGTGGTGAACCCATCCATTCCCATTTCCGTCTACCTCTGGAAGGATATTCTCAAACCCCTTTCGGTTTTGGGCATCGGGGCTGCCCTGGTGGGAACATTCTTCCACTACATCATAAAGGGGCCCAAGCGCCCTGAACAAGGGGGTGAATGAACATGGCAAAACCCAAGAATTTGATCCTTTCATCCACAACTTTCGAGCGGGTAGTCCACTGGGTCCTGGCGCTGAGCTGTCTTTTCCTTTTCCTCACAGGCTTTGGGATGATGTTCCACTCCTTCTCCTTCATCTCTCGCTTATTTCCAGCCCTCCCCCTCATCTCCGATTTATATGCCGGGGGATACGCGACCATGAAGCTCCTCCACAACATCGACGGGGTCATCTTCGGCATTGCCTTCCTCTTTGCCTTAGTAGCCTGGGGGAAGGATACGCTGTTTTTTGACGAAGATGATAAGAAATGGTTCCGGGTTTTGGGGGGCTATCTATGGGAAGTGGAAGAAGTGCCTGAAGCTGGAAAGTTCAACGCCGGTCAGAAGACCTTCTTCATGGTGCTCTTCCTCTTCTGGTTCATCATGGTGGGAACGGGAATCTTTATGTGGTTCCCGATCTTTGCCCCTGCCCTCACCCGCTGGCTCTATGTTTTGCATGCCCTGGGAACGTTAGTACTGGGAGGGTTTCTGGTCATTCATATTTACCTGGGTACCTACGGGAACCCGGGGACCTTCCAGGTGATGGGCCATGGGTATGTAAGTAAAGGCTGGGCTAAGTTGCACCGCCCAAAATGGCTGCGAGACGTGGAAGCCAGGAGAAGGTCGATTTAAGAGTTCCGCATAGGATTTGGCCAAAAGGCTTACCCTGCAATTTGGGGTAAGCCTTTTTTAATTTGGAATGCAGAATGCCGAGCACGGAATATAGAATTCGCCTTCCGAAATCCGCACTCCCCATTGCGAATTATCATTCTCCTGGACTTAGGCGGGGAGGAGCCGTAGAATAGGTTTAGGAGTTGATCGAGGGGAGAAAAACTTCATGGATAACCATTTGCAGAGGCTGGGCCGCTTGCAAGAAAGGAATTCCAACTACAGGGATATTCTTACACTTGCGGAGAAACTTTTGGAAGAGAAGAGTCGAGCAAAAAAGGGAGGGTCGTTTCCTTCCATCGCCCTGGATCCCTTCAAAGCCAAAATCCAGATGGAAGAAGGATTTCCTCATCTGAGGCCTGTTGAGATCCCTGTGGATTCAACGCAGGTAAAGGAATATTTTTTCAGGTTACTTAAAATCCTTAAGGAGCAAAATCCTGAAAAGCACGAGGCCCTCCGAAGGTCTATTGAGAACCCTGGGTTTGTGTTTGATCATTTTTTAAAAAGCCTTCTGGAGAATCGCCTTACCGAAAATCATTTGGTGCAAGAATTGGGAAAAGAGGGGAGTCTCCTGTTTTTTTTCCTTATCCAATCTTTAAAACCCACCTTCGAATTTCACGCGGAGTCCTGGCGGAGGAAACAGAAGGAATTATCCTTTGTCCATGGGTTCTGCCCCTTCTGTGGAGGATTTCCGGGCCTGGGGGAAATCCGGGAAGAAGGAAAAAGGGTCCTCCATTGCTCTCTCTGTGCCACAGAATGGGATTATCCCCGCATGAAATGCCCTTCTTGCGGAATTGAGGATCAGGAGCAACTCACCTATTTTCAGGTGGAAGATGAGGTTGCCTATCGCGTGGACGTTTGCTTACGCTGCAAGAATTACCTTAAAACTGTGGATTCCCGAGAGAAGGAAGGTCCGTTGGATTGGGAAGTGGAGGATTTCCTGACCCTGCACTTAGATCACCTGGCCCAGGAAGAAGGGTACACGCGCCCTCCCAAGCTCTTTGTCGAGGTGCGATGAAGATCGTAAAATGTGACGGGTAAGGGGTGAGTGGGAAATAATTTGAGCAGGGGCGACCGGACTTCGGCGAGTCGTTCGACCCAGAGGCTCTCGACGGGCTCAGTCGAGCCGCCGGTTGCCCCTACTGGAGGATATCTTGAAAATCTCCGTGGTCAAAAATATATTGGAAGCCAACCAACGCATCGCCGAAGAGAACCGCCGGAGGTTTTTGCAGAATAGGGTAATGGTCATTAACCTGATGAGCTCTCCGGGAGCTGGAAAGACTTCGCTCCTGGAGCGGACCATCTGGTCCTTGAAAGACGAGATCCGGGTTGGGGTGATTGAAGGAGACATCCAGTCCACCTATGATGCGGAGCGCATCGGCCAGACCGGTGTCCCGGTGGTTCAGATCAACACAGGTGGGGCCTGCCATCTGGACAGCAACATGGTTCAGGAAGCTCTGAGAAACCTGGATATTGGGAGTTTAGACCTTCTGTTCATTGAGAACGTAGGTAACCTGGTCTGTCCCGCAGAATTCAACCTGGGAGAAGATTTGAAAACGATGATCTTGAGCGTTACTGAGGGAGATGACAAACCCTTGAAATACCCCCTCATGTTCCACGAGTCCAGCGTCCTCCTGATCAACAAAATTGACCTCCTCCCTTTCTGCGATTGCAACCCGGATTTGATTGAGGAAAGGGCCTTGAAGGTCAATCCCCGCCTTAAGATCTTCCGGGTTTCCTGCCGAACCGGAGAGGGTCTGGATCGCTGGACGGATTGGGTGAGGAAGAAGGTACGAGAGTAGAAAGGAAAATAAAGGCCAAAAGGCTAAAGGCTACTGGTAAACAAAAAAAGCCGCTCCTCGAGCGGCTTTTTTTGTTTCTGGTGCCGAAGGCGGGACTCGAACCCGCACGAGCAAAGCTCGCCACCCCCTCAAGATGGTGTGTCTACCAGATTCCACCACTTCGGCATTGAAGCGTTTTCAAGTTAGTTAGGACACAGATTTTCACAGATGCACGCCGAAAATTATTTTTTTACATTTAATATCATAATAATCTGCGTTCATCTATGTCCCAAAAGGAATTTAAATTATTCCTCCGATCATTGCTCATTTGCCTGGAGGCTGGGCCGGCCCAGGCTGTGCCGGAACAATTGGAACTCCCTTTTCGACTGGCGTGGGCGGTAGTGCTGGAGCTGTTTTCTTCGGGCTCGTTTCTTTGATGACCGAAGCCCCAGTCCGATGGCTGGATAAATAAGCCAGACCAATGGAGGTGACCATAAAGATAATGGCTATGATCGTGGTGATTTTGGCTAAGAAACCAGCGGGACCAGCTGATCCAAAGAGAGTCTGGCTGGAGCCTCCTCCGAAAGCAGCCCCGATATCCGCCCCCTTTCCCGTCTGGAGCAATACGATCAAGATGAGAAGAAAACAGACTAAAATATGAAGAATCGATATGGCAAAAGGCATTCTTTAAGGGCCTCCTCTAAAAATTCATTTTTATATATCACATTTTCCTCCCAAAAGCCACCTTTTTTTGGCAAGTTTATGGCCAAAAAGCCGTAAGGCGCGAGTCGCAAGGCGCTTCGCCGTTTCCCATCTTCGCCTTCTTGCCCTATCGTTTTATGGCTCCCCGGATAATGGAAAAAAAAGATTTAATATCTAGGCTGGCCCCACCCACGAGAGCCCCATCGATATCCTCCATGGCCATAAGATCGGCAATGTTCTCGGGCTTTACGCTCCCCCCGTAGAGAATGCGCATCCCTTGGGCTATCCGGGAGGAGAAGATCTCTCCCAAAAGCTCGCGGATAAAGGCCTGGACTTCTTGCGCCTGTTGCTGAGTGGCTGTATGGCCCGTGCCGATTGCCCACACGGGCTCGTAAGCAATAACTAAGTTTTGAGGATCTTTGGCTGCCACCCCTTTCAGCCCTTCCCTTGTCTGCTTTTCCACTACCGAAAGAGTTGATCCCCCTTGACGCTCAGATAAAGTCTCCCCCACGCAGATGATGGGGATTAGCCCCTCTTTTACCAAGGCTGCTGCCTTCCTATTTACAGAGTCATCCGTCTCGTGGAAGTATTGCCTCCTCTCGGAGTGGCCCACGATAGCAAAGCGGCAGCCCACATCAGCCAGCATCTTCGCAGAGATCTCTCCGGTATAGGCGCCGCTTTCGGCCCAGAAGACATCCTGGGCAGAAAGGGAAATGGGGGAGCCACGAAAAACCTGAGCTGCAGCGGCTAAGGAGGTGAAGGGCGGAGCGACCGCTACTTCCACTCCTTGGTCTGTTTCTTTGGCGAATTCGCCTTTGAGGCGGAGGGAAAAATCAGCTGTCTCCTGGATGGTCTTGTGCATCTTCCAGTTGCCCACAATCAACGGGGTCCGAGGCATATTCTATCTCCTCATAAAATACATTAACCGCAGAGCACGCTGAGGACGCAGAGGAATAATAGATTGAAAGGCAAAAAACAAGAATCGTATTTTGAATGTTTATCTATCTCCGCGGTCTCTGCGTTCTCTGCGGTGAAGGGTTTTTACTTTTTCTTCAGGGCTTCGACGCCGGGCAGATTTTTCCCTTCCAGGAGCTCGAGAAAGGCGCCACCAGCCGTGGAGATGTAAGAGATGCGCTGCGCTTCGCCAGATCTATGCACGGCTAAATCAGTATCGCCGCCGCCCACAACGCTCATGGCCCCCGAATTTATGATATACCGGATCATCTCGAATGTACCCCGGCTAAAGGGCGCCATCTCAAAAACCCCCATGGGGCCGTTCCAGAGGATGGTTTTGATGTTCTGCAGGGCCTCGCCAAAGAGCCTTATGGTCGCCGGGCCAATGTCCAGGCCCATCCAATCTTTAGGAATCTGCTGAACCGGAGTTACCTTGGTTTGGGCCGTGGGATCGAATTTGTCCGCTACCACACAGTCGACAGGGAGGTAGACTTTCACCCCCTTTTTTTCCGCCCTTTCCAGAACCTCTTGGGCTGCGGTCAGGAGCTCATCTTCCACCAGGGATTTCCCCACCTCGATGCCGGCAGACTTCAAAAAGGTAAAGGCCATGCCCCCGCCGATGATCAGTCTATCTACCCGCAAACTCAGGTTTTTTAAGACCTCAAGTTTACCCGAGACCTTCGCTCCCCCGATGATGGCGGCCAGAGGCCGGGCCGGATTCACCATGATTTTACCGAGGTAATGAAGCTCCTCCTTCATCAAGAAACCAGTGGCCGGTTCTTTAAAATACTTGGTCACGGCCTCCACAGAGGCATGGGCGCGGTGGGAGACCGCAAAGGCATCGTTAATGTAAATTTCGGCCAGACTGGCTAAATTTTTGGCAAAGGCTGGGTCATTCTTCTCTTCTTCTTTGTGAAATCGTAGATTCTCCAGAAGAATGACTTCTCCCGGTCCCATCGCCGCAACCATTTTTCCCACTTCTGGGCCGATGCAATCCGGGGCCAGCTTGACTTCTTTTTTTAAAAGCTCACTTAGCCTGCGGGCAACTGGCCTCAAGCTGTATTTGCCTTCCGGCGCCCCTTTTGGCCTTCCGAGATGGGAAATTAGGATGATCTTGCCATTTTGTTCAAGGGCGTATTTTATAGTGGGCAGGGTAGCTCGAATGCGGGCGTCATCGGTTATGACTCCATTTTCATCCATAGGCACATTAAAATCCACCCGGATGAGGATTCTTTTCCCCTGGATTTGCAGCTCATCGATACTCCTGAATTCCATGGTATTTCTACCTCCTCGCGGAGAATATCCATAAAGTTATCATAAATTTTTTTCGATAGTAAAGTCAACGAATTTATTGAGAAAGCTTGCCCGCCTTACTCGGGGCGGACGACAGGAAAGGCTTTGACAAGGTTTTTGGTTGGTGTTATTTTTAAATTAGAAGCAGAGGTCGGAAATATCTCCAGGCTTGGGTCTTGTCCCGAGGAAAGGAGAATATATGTCTATCAAAGTTGGGATCAACGGCTTTGGAAGGATCGGCCGGAGTGTGTTTCGGGCTGCTATACAGGGTGAGGAATTCTCTAAGATGGAGATTGTGGCGATCAACGACCTGACGGATAATTCCACCCTGGCCCATTTGCTCAAGTATGATTCCATCATGGGGCGGCTGAAGGCTGAGGTAAAAGTCACCGAGAAAGGGCTGGTGGTCAACGGCAAAGAAGTGGTCATCAGCGCCAGGAAGGATCCGGCCCAGATCCCCTGGCGGGACCTCTCCGTGGAGTATGTGGTAGAATCTACCGGACTTTTCACCGAGGCCAATCGAGCGCGAGCCCATCTGGATGCGGGAGCCCGCAAGGTCATCATCACCGCTCCGGCGAAGAATGAAGACATCACTGTGGTGATGGGAGTCAACGA
>Ga0315314_1004031_pt1 | contig 11199 bp, 16 predicted proteins | sample TDP9_MG_FD_203631 | JGI IMG/M metagenome (GOLD analysis project Ga0315314, IMG submission 203631) | Freshwater sediment microbial communities from Lake Towuti, South Sulawesi, Indonesia - TDP9 | ecosystem: Environmental > Aquatic > Freshwater > Lake > Sediment | place: Indonesia: South Sulawesi... | reverse complement strand
TAGTCGTCCTCCCACGTTCTTCTCCTTTGCTTCCTTGTGCGAAATCACTCCAGTTGGAGTTGAGACCACCAGGATGCCCATTTCTCGCGCTGGAAGGTATGTTTTCTCCCATGTTTCGAAGCCGTCGGCGCTGACCGAGTAACGCGGCTTTATGGCACCACACCCGTTTATTCGCCCTAACAATTGAACCTTAAACTTACCCGCTCGCCCATCTTCAATAAATTCAAACTCGCCCACGTAACCAGTCAGTTGGAGAACGCGCAAGACACGGCTTAACAGCTTAGACGCTGGACTGATGACGCATTCTCGTTTGTTTCGCAGTTCGTTGTTCATGATTGTTGTCAACCCGTTTGACAACGTGTCCATCATCGTCAAGTTTTGCCTCTAATCCTCCTTACTGGTATTTTTTGAAGCCCAGTTGCTGAGCGACTTCACGGAAGCATTGGCGACACAGGTTTAAACCATACCGCCTGATAATTGGTCCGTAAGAGCCACATCTTCGGCAGGGTCGACTGCCTTTACCGTACTTGCGTTCTTTCTTGAGCTTCTGCTTAACCATCTTTCACCCTCACATGTGTTATGTTACTTCGATTCCGAACTCGTCTTGAACAAACGCGATGGCTTCCTCTGGTTTAAGTTTGTGTTTGGCTCCTACCCTTGATTTGGCTCTGTGTCTAGACTTAACCCGCTGTCCCTGTCTCGACAAGGCAACAGAGACGTCCATTCCATGAATGCCCAATTCAGGGACATACTTTGTGCCTGGAATGTCAATGTGCTCCTTGATGCCGAAGGAAAAGTTGCCGTACTGGTCGAAACGCTCCTTCGAGAGCCTGTTTTCAACCGCCTGAAAAGCCCTCTTCAAAAAATCCTTCGCTTTCTCATCTCTCAGGGTGACTATGCAAGCGATTGGCTCGCCTTTTCTTATCCCGAAATCCCGGACGGTTTTCTTGGCTTTCTGCCTCCGCGGCTTCTGATCTGTCAATTGCTGCAGCACTTTCGCCGCCCTTTCCAAGGGTTCGCCCGACTTGCCCACCGACATGTTGACAACTACTTTCTCGATTCTGGGCTTCAACATTGGGTTCAAATGCTTTTCCTTGGCTGATGCTTCCTGTGACATGTCATGTCGCCTCTGGCAGCGAGATGTGTGGTTTGGTGTCGCCGACCACAAACACGTATTCTACAGTTGTTTGAAAGCGGTTGCCCCTTGCGTCCTCTATGGTTACGAGCGCATTTTTCCGTTTTTTTCCCCCTCTCTGTTCCAAAGCCACAATTTTGCCGTGTTTTCCGATGTTTTTGCCGTCCACTATCAGTGCGTAAACGCCTTCACCGAGTTTCAGGTGTTCGACAACCTCTTGCTTGGGCAGATTGACCTTCACGGTGTCAAGCGGCTTGAAGACGTCTTCCTGAGGCTTGGTTGGGTCTTTCACCTTCAACAATATGTTTCTACCGTCGTGAAGGTTCAGTTGCACGTTTCCATCGTTCAAAACGGTCTTATTCTCAATTCTGCAGAGTTTGAACGCAGTCTCTTCCTTACTGATAGGATGCAGCATTAATCCTTTTGCACTCGGTAAGACACGATACAGCTTCTCAGCTTTGGGTGTAGAGACGACATCCATTAGTCCTGTTGGAAAGAGTTCTTCTCTCTGAACCTTGCCGTCGACACTCACGTTGTCTCCTGAAAGTATAGCCTTAACCTCCCCGCGCGTCTTTGCCAGACCGAGCATTTCACGCAAGACGAGTGTCAAAGGAATGCTCTTAGCAATGGGGTGTGGACCTGGATTGGGCTTGACGGTCCAAACGGCTTCTTTCCTATGAATAGGCCAGAATTCGGGCGCTGGCTTGCGTTTTAGGTGTCTCCTGCCGCCCTTTTTACCCAACTTTCATTTCTCCTTCTTTTTCTTCAGTCGGCGTTTTCTTTCTTTTTCTGGTGTTTTTTGCTTTTTCAGCTGGAGCCTTTCTTGGTTTTCTCTTTTTGCGTGGTTTCTTTTCTTCCTTTGGCTTTTCTTTCTTTTCCGCTTCTCTGGGAACTTCAACTTTCAGAGATTCTTTTCGCCACTTGTCATCCATGTTGAGGCTTGTAATCATGACCTTTGACGGGTGAATGGGAACTTGAACCGCGGTGCCGTCAACTTTCTCGCGGGTAATTCCTTCAACAAAAATTCGATACTTTTGGCGGTCGACTTTTGTAACCTTGCCTTCACTTCCCTTTCGGTCGCCTCGCATTATCCTCACTGTGTCGCCAGTTCTAACGGGAACGGAGTTGACGAGGTAAGAAGCCTTCAAAGTGGGCGACAGAGGAGCCGCAAAATGCCTGTAGCGTACGTGTAAAGGCGCTTGATACAGCATTTTGTGCTGTTTCCTGGGCTGTATCGACTTCATTTCTTTAGGCTTCCTATACTATTATGCTGGCTGCGCTTGCGATTCGCGGCCATCTTTCAGCAGCCTCTTTTGAAACTGGGCCTCTGATTTCTGAGCCTCGCATCTCACCTTCGGGCGTCATTACCACTGCGGCGTTGTCTTCGAACTGAATCCATACACCGTCGTTGCGGCGGTATGGTTTCCTCTGTCGAACCAAGACTGCCTGAAAAATCTTTTTTCTCATGTCGGGGTTGCCGCGTCTGACAGAAATCGTGACCATGTCGCCCACCGTTGCTGACGGCACACGTCTCAGCCGTCCCTTGTATTGCATGACCTGAATGATCCGTAGTTCTCTGGCACCCGAGTTGTCGGCGCATTTCACGACGGAGCCCGCAGATATCCCAGCGGAAATTTTCGGTCGCATTCCAAGCATGCCCTTAGCAACCAGGGCTCGCCCCTTAGCCTTTGCCGCCACTAGACTTCTCCTCCAGTTTCTCCACAACCACAAAAGAGACGGTTTTGCTCAAGGGACGACACTCGGCGATTCTGACGCGTTCGCCTTCTTTCACGTTTAGGCACGGCGGGTTGTGAGCGCTGATGTGGCTGTGCCTTCTCTCGTAGCGTTTAAACTTCGGAACATAAAGCTGGTAGTCGCGCCTTATGACAACGGTCTTGTCCATCTTGGCGCTTATGACCGTTCCGACTAGAACTCGCCCTCGAATCGAGAGTGTTCCGTGAAAGGGGCAGTTTCTGTCATCGCAGGATTTTTTGGGCTTCTTTAACGCTAACGTTGCCATGTTTTCACCATCGTCTCTTCTGTTTCTTTTTCACTCGGTCTTCGGGGCGTCCCACAAGGGCGTTTCCTTCGATTTCAACTACTGTTCCGTCTGGGAAGGTGAATTGGAAGACAGCCACTTCCTTCACTATGTGTTTGTCTTCGCCTTTCTGACTAATCACCAGGGTGTTGCGTGTTTCATCTATCACTTTCCCAGAGATGCTCACGTAGCTGGGATTCGTGCTTTTCACGACTTTTGCGTTGAGCCCGATGAATTCGCCCTGAATAATGCTAGCCATAGCTTTCATTCTCTCGTGCCTTCCGTGCCCTCTGAGGCTTCTTCTGTCTTCTTTTTCTTCTTCTTGGGCTTGGGTTTCTTCTTTTTCTCTTCCTTCATGGGCTCTGGTTGGCTTTCAATTGTTAAGATTCGTGCTATGGCTTTGCGTAGTTGGCGTACTCTCGCTGGGTTTTCGACGGAGCCGCCTGCCTTTATCATGGTCTTGAGCCTCACGAGCTCAGTCTGCAGTTCTCTCAGGCGTTTTCGTCGTTCTTCGTGGGATAGGTCTCTGATTTCTTTGACTCTCAGAATGGGCATTTTTATTGTTCAGCCTCCTCGGTCTTGTCCATGGCTTCCATGGCTGTGGCTGGTTTCGTTTCCTCTTCTGGGGTTTCTGGTTTTTCCTGTTTCTTTGTTTCTTTCTGTCCCTGTTCTGGTTCTTCCGTGGGAGCTGCCTCTTTCTCTGTTTTTTCTTCTGGTATGGCTTCTTGTATTTGCACTTGGTCTGGGAATGTTGCTTCGGGTGGCATTATGCTGACTTTGACGCCGTAGATGCCTGGTTTTAGTTGAACGTGCAGTTCGGCTTTGCGGAGATGTTTGAGCGCGGGTTCGCCACTTTTTGGGAGGTATCCTTCCCTGAATTTTTCGAATCGGGCTCGTTCTGTGCGTAGTTTTCCGCTTATTATGATTTCCGTTCCGAGGGCGCCTGCTTCCATGGCTTGTTGGAGCGCCCAGAATCCTGCTCGTCGGAAGTGGACGCCTCTTTTGAGGGCTGAGGATACTCGGGAGGCGATGACGTAGGCGTTGAGTTCGGGTATTTCTATCTCTGCCACAGATATTTGGGGGTTGGGGAGTTGGAATTTTTGTTCGAGTACGGTGGCGAGTTCTTTTATGGTTTCGCCGCCTCTGCCTATGATTAAGCCGGGTCTCATGGCGTAGACGACTATGTGTGTGCCGAGGGGTGTTTTGGCGATGTCGACTCCGCCGTATCCTGCTTTCTCGAATTCGTTCCGCAAAAATTCGTTAATTTCGGTTTTTTTCAGGGATTCCGACACAAAGTGTTTGACGACGGACATTACGTTGTTTTCTCCTCGGTCTGTTCGAGAACGAGTTCAACGTGGGTTAGGGTTTGAACCTTGGGTGATCCTCGTCCCATGGCTCTTGGTGTGAACCTTTTGAGTTTTATGCCTGGGTAGGCTGCGGCGTGGGTTATGCGTAGTCTTTCTGTGTCTAGTCCCTTGAATTCGGCGTTGGCTTCTGCTCCTTCCAGGACTTTTAGGATTTTTTGTGCTGTTTTGATGGGGTATCTTGCTGCGTAGGCTCCTTTTTTTACGCCGTGTCTGTGTCCGAGTTTTTTTCTGTATCTGCGGAATGGGACGGGTTGTTTTTTTGTTACTACGTTGTTGAGGTATTGTTTTGCTTGGTCGAGTGTCATGCCTTTTATTGCTGTGCACACTTCTCTTGCCGCTTTATGGGATACTCTGAGCTCTCGTCCTGCTGATTTGACGGTTTTTTCTGGGTCTAGGTTGGTTATTGAGTATCCCCATTCTGGCATTTCTTATCGTTTTCTCCAACTTGTGCAAACAAACTGCAGAACGCTAACATATATGCTTTACGTGTTCAATAAGAGGAGAGAGAGGACTGCTGGAAACTAGATTTCAAAAGAAGAAGGCGCTGATTGCCTTTAGCCTTCTTCTACTCTTTTGCTGCTGTGGAGAAGGCTGTGTGCGTGTTAGTGATGAATGCGCCTTACGTTTCACTAACATGTCAGTTGAGTTCTGATTCTTGTCTTGCCCTGGTGGTTGTTTCAGCGTTTTTAGAGGCAAAGCATATTATGTTGTGGAATCAGACTTATTTTTGGTTGGACGATTGTTTATGGGTGTGCCCAAGCCGACCGAGATGACCATAAGAGACCTACTGCAGGAAGAACTAAGGAAAAGAGGCGCAATCATCGTCCCAGAGTTTCTGTCTTCACGCCTGCAGGCGGTTAAATCCAGGCTAGTTGCCCGATTACTTACGTCAGGCTTAATAGACTGAAGATAAGATTTTTAGAGTGTGAGCAATTATCCATCAGATGCTGTTGAGAGACAATTGGAGAAAAGAAAATGGTTGAGAAGGTTCTTGGTAGGATGGAAGTGCTGAAAGGCTTCATCCAAATCCCTGCCAAGAGCCTCAAGGAGCTTATTGGAGATATACTTCTGCCCTCTGAAGCTCTGCTAAATGGAGAAACTGCGAGGTTAGACAGTTACGGAAGACTATGGTCTTCTTTTCTTAAAGGCAAGTTCCCATTGGGCAGTAGAGTTCTTTTGGTCAAAACAGCAGAAGGTTTTAAAGTTGAACTGCTTGCAGGTAGTGACAAAGAATCTATCTCCAGTGCACTAAGCAAGGATGAAGTCGCTGGAGTTCAAAATGCTGGAAAAATAGAAAAGATAGGGAAACGACGCCACAAAGAGGGGACATTAACTAGTTCTTTTGGCTCTCCTGGAAGATTTGGTCATGATTCTTCAAAATTCTATAATAGCAGGCTGTACGCCGGTTTGCCAAAAGAAAAAGAGAAAGTGGTCTATTTTGAAAATGAAATCAACAAAGACTTCTGGGATAAAATCTTCTGCAAAAGTAGTGAACGCATGGATGAGCTTCCTGACAATAGTGTTCATCTAATGGTAACGTCGCCCCCCTATAATGTTGGAAAGGAGTATGACAAGGGTCTCACGTTAGATGAGTACAAAACCCTATTGAGGAACGTTTTCAAAGAAGTCTATAGAGTCCTTGTTCCTGGCGGAAGAGCTTGCGTCAATGTAGCGAACTTAGGAAGGAAACCATACATACCTTTGGATACTTTCGCAACTCAGATTATGCTTGATATTGGTTTCCTTATGAGAGGTGAAATAATTTGGGACAAAGGTTCAAGCGCCGCCGCATCCACTGCATGGGGAAGCTGGCGTTCGGCTAGTAACCCAACTTTGAGGGACACCCACGAATACATAGTAATTTTCTCTAAGGATACGTTTAAGAGACCTGAGCCAAAAGGAAGAAAAAGCACCATCACCAAAGAAGAGTTTTTAGAATGGACTAAGAGTGTATGGTCATTTCCTGCTGAATCAGCGACTAGAGTTGGTCACCCAGCACCATTTCCCGTAGACTTGCCTCTCAGACTTATCAAACTCTACACTTTTGAGGGAGAAGTCGTTTTGGACCCCTTCATTGGAAGCGGGACCACGGCCATCGCATGTTTAAGAACAAACAGACATTTTGTTGGATATGACATTGAAAAGCAATATGTTGACAAAGCTAATACAAGAATCCAGAATGAACTAAGACAGATTAAAGCTCAAAAAGAACAGGCGAAACTAGAAAAGTTTGCACTCCTAGAACATTCATAGACGGCTTTTTCGATGCTTTCAGTTCTATTCAATTTTTGTTTGTACATCTCTCTTGTCATAGGGTAATTGCTCTTCCTTCCAATAATCTAACCATCTTTGATAAGGTTCAAACTCAATCTTAGAACGACGCCATTCAATTTCAATGGATTTCGTATCAGGTTCTCTAACAAGTTCTAGCAGAGCTTCTTTGCTGATTTCAACTCCTCTAGGGTTTGTCCCAACCTTTGGAAGCCTTAGATATCTTTCTCTTCCCAGATTCCTGAAGATTCTCTGTTGAACTTCAAGAGGTATGTTGAAAAAGTTACCTGTTCCATCCCATTCAATGTTGACAAGTAGGGTGTCGCATTTAGGAGTGTAGGTTTCACGGAATTCCCGTGATTTCTGAGCATCCACAGTCCATATTATTTTGACTCCGCCCATCCCAGTAATGGTTTTGATGGAAATTGGATATCCGAATAGTTTGACATCTATCTCGGGTTCAGTTATTGGAAGCTTTGTTTCGACATTCCTCTCTCCGAATTTATAAATCAGCAAGGCAATTAGAATTTTCTCACGCATTGAACCTACTTCCATCCCGACTTTTCCAGCTCTCGAACACTCTAGTTCAGCAAGTTGAAACAAGTATGGCAAACGATTCTTAATCTTCACAGTGAGTTTCTTGTCTTCGAAAATTTCAGATAATCGACTTGTCATTCAAATCCTTCAACCTATAACTATGCATGTCTTAATAATTCTTCTGTGGACGAAGGAAATCAGATGCCTTGAAGGGAAACACGTAAGTTGTTCTTTGGAATGTGATGCTGATGAGATTAACTGCGTTCTTGATTATCTTTATCATGCCTTAACCAGCGAAATCCAACAACCCAATAAACACTCATGCAAGAATATACATAATAGATTAGGTCAACTAAATAATAGATGGGAAAAACCTTTGCAGACTTCCGAATCTTATCAAATCAGCCGCGAAGAGATGCGTAAATACGCAGGTCAATACGTAGCCGTCATGGACGGAAAAGTAGTGGCATCTGGAAAAAACCTCTACAAGAAAGTCGAAGAACTAGAAAAAAAGCATCCAAACAAAAAAATCCTAATCACATACATCCCAAAAGAAGAACTACTCATTCTGTAATCACTAGTTAACTAACTACTAACATGAATTGGAGTTTTCAACTCCAAGAAAGGGCAGAGGCTAATCGCAAAGTGGCTATTTCTTTCTTGCTTGTTTCAGTATGGTCTTTAACTGGTCTTCTTCTATGGCGCCCAACTCGTAGAGCTTGTTCGCAGCCTCCCGAGCAGTCAAAAGATAATGCAACGCTACATTGTCCTTCTTAAGCCTCTGCTTTCCACCCTCCTCACGGTCGAGCAGAACAACCGCGTCGGATATCACTCCACCCTCAGCCCGAATAGCCTTAGCAGCCTTCCTCAAAGACAAACCAGTCGTGATCAAGTCGTCCACAAGCAAGACCCTGTCACCAGGCATGATTATGCCCTCGATTCGCCGCTCCCGCCCGTGCAGCTTAGCCTTCGGACGAATATACAAAAAAGGCTTCTTCATCAAGTAAGCTATGAGAGAAGCAAACGGAATCCCCGCCGTGGGAATACCCGCAATCCTGTCAAAGCCCTGAGCGCCCAGCTCGGCTCTAACCAACTTAACATAAATGTCACCCACGAGACCGAAGGCATCGGGAAAACTCGGCACCACACGAAGGTCAATATAATACGGACTGACCCTCCCACTAGCCAGCTTGAACACACCAAACTTCAAGGCACCAATCTTGTGCAGAATCCTGCTAAGCTCAGCCCTCTCCCTCTCCAACCCTAACGAAGCCAAGGATGCTCAGCCTCCCCTCCTAAGGATACCTCGCAGGCTTACCCTGCTCAACCACCACACACTTCACGTTAGGCGCTTCCTTCGCAACCAGTTCAGCGAACCTCTTGCGCTCAGCGGCAGGCGCATGATAGGGCACAGCCACCTTAGGCTTAACCAAACGCACGATCTCCAAACCACTCTCAGGCGAAGCCCCAGGAGCAGGAGAACCAACGGTGCAGAAGACCAAGTCAGGCGCGCGCTTGTCACCAACCTGCCCCATATCGGGATGCGGGAGGCTGTCGCCAGTGTGATAAACCCTGACCCCGTCCTCAGTCGTAACCAAGTAGGACACAGGTGTCGTAGCAGGGTGCCTAAAGGCTTCAGCCCGTATGCTCAAAGTGCCCAGCTTAATCTCCTTGCCCACCTGCATCTCAAACAGCCCATCAGGCTTCACGGTGTCCCTCAGCCTCTTCGCAGACGTGGAATCAGCCACGACAGCACACTGAGTCCGCGTGTGAACGTCCTTAATGATGCCCACGTCAAAATGGTCGTAGTGCTCATGCGTAATCAAGACTGCGTCAACCGTCTTGAACACCTTCGGGTCGACGTCCGCAGGGTCAAAGACCAAGGTCTTACTGGACGTTTTGACAGTGACACCCGAGTAGTTGTTGAACCAAACGAAGGCAACCTCGCCCTTCTGCGGAGTCAGCTTCTCAAGAGACAAGGCAAACAGACCTCGCCTATGCAGTATCATTTTCCACGGTTTAAAAACTTGTGCTGCAGCAACCCCAAAGACATGTTGGTCTGTGTTTGAGAAAAATTTTGTTTGGTTTCTGCCTTGTTTCTGTTTGTGTTTGGGTTTTGTTTGTTGGTCTACTCATTGGGCTTTTTTTGTGTGCTTGTTAGTGTTGACCACGCCTCTTAAAACTAACACGTTCCATGCTGGGAACTATATTTCAAGAGAAGAAGGGGCTCAGTGCCTTACGCCTTCTTCTACTTGCTTTCCAGAGGTTCAGAGGTTGCCGAAAAGGCGAGGCTGACGTTGTCTGTCTATTTGTTGTTTTAAGTTGTTTTGCTTTCGTGCTTGCGAAATTCTTTGCTATGGCTGCGGCGAGCAGGGTGAGGGTCATGAACAACGGCAGGATCAGGTTGGGTGGGAATTCTGAGACGACTTCTGCTCCTTCGATTTCGATGTGGCTGGTGCTGTGGTGATAAGTGAAGTAGATGAACGAGTGGGTTTGGTTTGAAGAAATTATGACGTTGACTGGTATGTCGTCGACGTAGACAACCCAGGGTTGTGATGCGTTGTCGCTGAGAAGCGCATTGGGAATGGTGACGTTGCAGAACCCGTTGGTCTCTTGGATTCCGTTCACGTAGAAGTCTATCCTGCGTTGAGGCTGGGTGAAGTTTAACTTCGCCACGGTCGAGTTGCTGGTGGTTGCAACCGTGTAGGTTCCCTCACTCCAAGCGACGTTAAACGTTTTGGTGGAGGTGGTTCCGCCCAAAACTGTGACGTCGCCGTCAGTTGTTATGTGTGGGATTGGGTTTCCTGAGGCGTCGTAGAGCATGTCGTCTAACGACATGGGTGACCCACCATAATCTATGACTTCGAAATCAAGCGTAGCCATTACACCGCTGCCGCTAGCCGTTCCTTGTGGGTCAATCAGCGTGCTGTTTACCCAAATTATGCCGTGCGTGGCGTTGTATTCACGGTTCATTTGAATCACGTTGAAAACCGTGGGTCCGCCGCCGGCGCCGGAAAGGAAAGACCCCTCAATGATACCAGTTGCATTTAGAGGGAGACTCTCATAAAACAGCTTAAATTCGTAGGAGTAGAGATACCACACATCGTAAACAGCCATATCAATCTGAAACTCGGTGCCAGGTGGCATAACTTCCCAGATTAAGGCTGGATCAAGAGACACAGTAGCCATCGGAGCATAAGCAGACGTCACGTTGCTAATGAAAACGACTCTGAACAAGCCTCCAGAGAGCAACGCCCCTACAAGCAAGGCAGAAAAAAAGGCTTTTTCACGCATAATATTAAAGGAAGATACGATAAGTATTTAAAGTTGTAGGTGAAAAAAGCCAGAATTGGGATAAAAATGAAGATACAAAAAAGGGTCTTTTTGTTTATTTTTATATTCCTCATAAATCTAGTTCAATTTTATTTTGTCCCGACCTCCAAAGCCGAAACTCTAGACCCGTATGACATCACAACTATTTTTAATCCCTCGCCGACCGTGTTTAGCTATCAGCGCAAATCATTCTACGCACGCGGATGGCAGTACATCTTTTTTTCTAATGGCACTGACATGCTCCATTCTGCAGTGGAATGTCATTATTATGGTTGGCAAAAACTGGTTCCACGGGTTGCAAGAAAGCCCGATGGGTCTTCCATAATTTCTGAAGGTCAACAATTTTCAATCTGGTGGGATGGAAACTACGTGCATTATGCGCTTGCTCTTGCGGATAGACTGTATTATAGAAGAGGTGAACCCCATAATGGTATACCCCATAAAAGTACAATATTTTGGGAGACAGAACAAACCGCACCCACGAGCGGTTACTTCAGATCACCATACATCACTGTAGA
>Ga0315314_1004030_pt1 | contig 11200 bp, 8 predicted proteins | sample TDP9_MG_FD_203631 | JGI IMG/M metagenome (GOLD analysis project Ga0315314, IMG submission 203631) | Freshwater sediment microbial communities from Lake Towuti, South Sulawesi, Indonesia - TDP9 | ecosystem: Environmental > Aquatic > Freshwater > Lake > Sediment | place: Indonesia: South Sulawesi... | reverse complement strand
CGTATATTTCATCGAGTCCCCAGGGTGCTGTAGCGTCTCCTTGGGTCATGTAGAAGTTGCGGTTAGCTGTGAAGGAAGCGCTGACGGAGAGTAACTGATCCATGTTTTGGTATATCCATGGTCCAGTGCCGTCCTCTATCATGTCTGCTTTGCCGTTGCTGTTTCCATCTGAAACAGAGAGGTCCCACGTTGCATATGGCTCATACTCCCTGACCAACGAGGCGTCCCAATCAGTTGGAGCAACCGCAGCGTCAACCATCGTGTCGCCAACTTCTGGTGGTTCTCCAGCTCCATCCATAAGAGTTAGTTCAAAGTAGTATTTGTCTCCCACTAAGGTCTTCTCGTCTATGTGCCACTTTCCGTCTCTGTAGGTGGAGACCGAGTCAGCGAATTTGACCAAGTTGCTTACCTCGAATTCACAGGGCACGCCAGGTTTCTTGTCTCTTGTGTCGACAGTTATCCGTTCGTTGTGTTTGTCGTTTGCACCAGCTACTCTCAATTCTGTGCCTAATGGAGGCGCAACCCCAGCCAATACTACATCTCCTGCGTCATACACCGTGTTATTGTTATTGTCCAAAACGACAGGCTCACCTACGCCCCACGTGTTGTCGTCAGTAGTATCAGCGTATCTTTCAAATCCCTCTTTAAGTCCTGTAAAGGGCACCAACTTCGCATTTGCAAACGGAGTAGGTCCAACCAAGAGTACATCGCCTGCACCATAATGATCGTCGCCGTTGACATCTCTAACAGCACTCTCGCCAGTATCGAACGAAGCACCAGGTGTGACGCTTGAAACGTATGCTGCTTTGTATTTTGTTGGTGATCCCCACTCTGGGTATCCCCATCCATATTTGGCGTTGGCTGCCATCCATATGTTCTTGCTTATTATGGGTAGGAAGCCTGCCCAGTGGGCTGCCCAGTAGCTCTTGCATCCGAAGTAGATTTTGATGTCGTATTGACCCAGGTCTGGGTCGTCCTCTTGGATTTCAACGAATTGAATGTTCATGGCGCTTGCAAAGTTCCATGCGACGCCAGCTCCAGCGTCTCTGGTGAACAATAGGCTGAACTTGACGTCCTTTGCTGTAACTGGTGTCACGCCGTCGTGCCAGACTGCATCGGGCCGCACCGTGAAGGTTATCGCCATCTTGCCCGTGTCCCAGTCACCAGGATCCTGGGTGAAGAATGCGTCGTCTACTGTGCCGAGTTCTCCATCAACACCCGCTCCCCGAGGCTTGGCTAACCAGCCACTGTCTTGGGGCAGGTTGAATGGGTCTCTGCCTATTAGGCTGTCGTAGACAAAGCCCAGGATTTGCCAGTCCCAAGTCCACTCGGAAGTGATGACGTTGGGGGCTTCTAGGTTGCTCATGTATCCAACTCTTAGAGTTTCAGCCAGAGTTGGAGCTGGATTGTACCCGTTCATGGTGCTTTGTATATTAGAACTGCTGTAGACGCCTTCTCCCTCATAGTTGATGAAGCCATCCCAACCGGTTCTATAAGCCATAACTGACTTCATCGCATACAATGGAATGACAGGCGAGTATTTGGCGAAAACCCTCTGAGACTCGTAAGCTCCAGTCATAGCATCTGCCAAGGTTACTGGATACTTCACTAAGTCAGCCGCAGTGTCGTATGCTGCGTTAACGAAGCCAGCATAGTTGAGGCTATAGCCATCCCCACCGTAGTAGGTTGTCTCGTCGCCACCCCAATACATTGAAGAGTGGAACAAGTCATACAAGTGGTCTGGGTCGGCACCCAAGCCCCAACCGCCAGTGTACCAGTGATAGTTATAGTATTTCATGACCTTGTCGAAAGCAGCGCTCTTAGCAAGTTCGTTGTGTTCAGTTGGTATTCCAACGTTAATGAGCTCAGTGTTCAACCTTCTACCATAATCCAGCCTCAAGGGGTCGTCAGCCCTAGTAACACCGACAAGTAGGTCTAAGACGTTGTTCGGCGGAGTCTTAGTCGGGTCAATTCGCCACCATTTCGTTTCCAACGGACCACCACCGTCTGGGTCACCGTACCAAGAGAGAGTGAACCCTGCAGCGTCCAGTATCTGCTCAGCCCTCGCGACACTGTAGTCGTGGTGATATGGCTCATCCTCAATCCCGAACGGCATGTCATACGTCAGGACTGGTGTCGCCCTAAAGCCTGGCCAAATCCAGGCTCCAGCCGCAGGATCGGGGACGAACGAGTCAACCGACTTGCCGAAGCCCTTCAGAATCTCGGTGCTCCAAGCAGGCTTGTTTGTTAGCCGTGCAATCGCAACTCTAAAGCACCAAGCCCTCTGATGCCTTATGTCTGTTTCATCAAACCAGTTTTTGAAGCTAGCACTAGAAGGATCCCAATCTCGCGGTTCCGTAACACCTGTGGGCCAACGCTGATTGTTTATGTCAAATTCACGCATGCCCATGTCGTTATACGGAACCTGAGCGATTTGAGTAGCGTATGGAGGAGCCTTCCATCTGTCACTCCAATACTTCGTCAACGGCCAATCAGTAGTGTCGATCTCATTAAGCTCTAAAGCAGTGAATTCCTGATCTACACCAGCATACAATTTGACCAAAAGGTTGTTCATTCTCGGGCCATCTGGACCGCCTTGAGCACTACCCGCAGGAATAGTCGCCAATGTCGTTGCTAGAACCAAAACCAACAGTACACTTAATGCACTTTTCGAATTCAAGAGATTTTCCCTCTTTTCTCCTTTCTCGTTTTCAGCACTAAAATGGTTCATTTAACAAGCATTTAAAAGTTTCTCTCAGAATCTTCTATATACTTCTTCTAGCGCTTGCCCACTTTACTCTATGTAAGAAAAACCCCCTTTTTATCGCCACATCAGACCATTTTCAAGAACAAGTAAAGATTTAATAATATCTGCCAACAATTGAGCTTCCCAAGGGATGAAGAGCCTTGGGCCTAAGAGCATATGTAATGAAGCGTATTATTTACTCCTTCATACTCATCTTATTTGTCATCATCATCAACTTCATAATATTTGAGCTCATGCCTGGAAACCCCATCGACACCTTAGCAAGCGCTGCCCGTTTGAGACCCGGGCAAATTCAAGAAGTCCTAGCACTCTATGGATTTGACCAACCCTTACATGTTCGATTTTCTAAATACTTCTACAACATGATCACTTGGCAATTCGGATACTCATATTTTAAAGGACTAATCGTGAAAGAAATATCGTATCGACTACCAAACACTCTCTTTTTGACAGGAGGCTCAATTATGGTAGCAATGGTGGTAGGCATCACACTAGGAGTCATCGCAGCACACAAAAGAGGAGGAATATTCGATAGCAGTTCAGTCTTCATCTCGCTAGCAACTTACTCGCTTCCATCGTTTTGGATGGGAATGGTTGCCTTGCTAATCTTTGCCAGAACACTTCACTGGTTTCCTTCATCCGGGCCGTATCCCGCTGAATGGACAATGACGGGGTATTGGCCACAACCATATATAATAAACCTGCTCGGCACGGAAATAGCGATACCCAGTATTGTGGAAATCGGCGGTCGATTAAGGCATGTGTTCTTACCCATAACTGTCCTCACGCTCTTTAATTACGGTGGCTGGCTACTCCTAACTCGAGCCACAATGCTCGAAACACTCACCGAAGACTACATCGTCACCGCTAAGGCCAAAGGACTTAAACAAAGAACCATATTGTTCAAGCACGCCTTAAAAAATGCCTCACTACCTCTAATAACCAGCGCAGCCTTGTCTTTCGGCTTTTTGCTCACTGGAGCCATAATAACAGAACAAGTCTTCTCATACCCAGGACTTGGAAAATGGATATGGGACGCAATATCACAAAGTGATTTCCCAGCCATGCAAGCAATATTTTACATTATAGCTCTGTGCGTAGTCATTGCCAACTTTATCGCAGACCTTCTCTACGGAGTTGTAGACCCACGAGTCAAATACGGGTGACCATAAATGAAAAAATCAAGCAAACTCAAAATACCATTTACGATCAAACGATCCATAAACTTCCTCAAAGCCTTCACACACAGCAAACGAGCATTATTCGGAATAACAATCCTAGTTTTCTTCTCAGCCATTGCATTGTTTGCCTCATTGATAGCACCATACGACCCCATCTTTCAATACTTCATTGCAGGCGATTACGCCGCACCATCATGGCTCAGATACCTTCCTCAAGGTCAGTATCTAAGCGAAAACATCAATTTCCTCAACGACCCAGGCTTCTCCAAACCCGACGCACTAAACGAATGGAACATCACAAAATCGAGCAAGCTTGCCTTGGTCTCCTACAGTTCCACAATGGGAAAAACCAACCCTGGATCTGCCCTTATAAGTTTTAGCCGAGGAGCCCCAGAACCCTACGCTGGGCGCGTTACAGTAACAATGACAAAAGACGCAGTTTACCCTTATCAAGGTCCTCCAAGAGAATTTAAATGCCCGATAGTTATGCGATTTTCAGGTACAGAAAGTCTCGAGTACATTGAAATGATGGTCTCTTTCGACAACCTCGACGATGATTTACCGCCTTATCAGCTGTGGTCTCAGAGGTTCACAGTTACTAGCACAGACTGGCAGCAACCGTCTTACATAATAGACTCTTACACCCTCCAATTTAAAGAACTATTTGGTGGTCCCCTATCTGACCCAGCCGCAATAATTTTTTCAGAACCAGCCACCTACCGATACATTCTTGAGATTACGTTCCTCGACTCCAAAACTGGAATGCTCGGCAAGAACGTAGATGCCAAAGTTTACTTTGACGATGTAGACACGCGACTACTAGGCACAAGCTTCGGTCTCCTAGGAACAGACCAGTGGGGAAGGGACATCTTCTCACAACTTGTCTTTGGGTCACAATTGTCACTCTTCGTCGGCCTCGTCGCGGCTGGGTTGTCGGTAATCATTGGATTACTTGTTGGGTTAGTTTCAGGATACTTGGGCAAAATTGCAGATGAAGTCTTAATGAGATTCTCAGACATGTTACTCGTTATTCCTACTCTACCCCTTCTCATAGTGTTAATTGCAGTCCTTGGACCCTCAATATGGTATCTGATACTACTCATTGGCCTATTAGGATGGATGGGTTTCGCTAGGCAAGTCAGATCAATGGTCATCACCATCAAGGAAAGAGCTTTTGTCGAAGCCGCCAGATCCGTTGGAGCAGGCAAGTTCCACATAATCACACGACACATATTGCCTAATGTAATGTCTCTGGTGTATGTAGCACTCTCCCTACACGTTCCTAGTGCTATCTTAGCCGAAGCTGCACTGAGCTGGCTCGGCTTGTTTGATCCACGCATGATGTCATGGGGACGCATGCTTCACGACGCACAATTTTATGGAGGAGTCGAACATTGGTGGTGGATAATTCCACCTGGTTTATCAATAGCCCTCGTTTCTCTTTCGTTCATTTTACTTGGATACGCTTTAGATGACATCCTTAATCCAAAGCTCAGGCAAAGACGCTAACGAAACCTCATCCATTCACCTAAAGCACCACCAACCAACCCACCAATAAGCACAACTACAGGGGTCGCGGTTGCCAACATGCTTCTAAAAATCATAATCAGAGTCGCTCCATACAATGCCTGCGCGAGATCAGCTGACTGTAGCTTGCCCAGAGCAATAGGTAAAGTCAAACATAGAAACACCAACAGAAGGCAAAGAACAATTACACCTACAAAGCCATATAAAATCCTCTCGGCATCCACCAGAATAACACCCGCAAACACACTTGCGAAAAATAAAGCCAGCAAATCCATGAATGTCAAAAACTCTCTAATATATAAGCTCTGTAGAATAATCGAAGACAGTATTAAAGCCCACCCTATAACAACTAAAAAATCCCTTGTGCGTGGAGACAGCTTCACCAATGTTTGTCACCAAGGGTAATTACTTAAATAAATATTAATAAATCTATACGCTCGTGAGGGAGATTTACATGCCAAAGAATATCCAGAACATGCTTATTGCCATATTCTTTGCAGTATCGATTACCTTTACCGCCTCTTTAATAACGAGCACATTGAACTACACCGAATTCTACACCGCCTTGAATAAGCTAACCATAAACCTTGTAAGTGTCGTTCCCAATCTAGAAGGAAACGAAAATAGCGTGACCCTGAACTTGGCTATAATAAATAATTCAAGCTACAATGGTCTCAAGGTAAAGAGATTGTGGTACATTCTAAAATTTCAAGTGGAAAACGAGTATAATTATCTGGTTGGCGAGGAAATTAACTTTGGCGAACCAGAGCTTATTCTCCCTTACTCTAATATAACCATCAAAAAATCATCCATGCTTAGCATGGGAAGAGAAACATCAAAGCGTTTTATAGAGCTACACAATCAAAATCCGCAAAGTATAAAATGGATGATCCAGTGTGATGTTCTTACTGCAACCTTCCTTGGAGATGTACTCTTGCGCTCGTTGAAAGCATATTTGTAGGATTTCACAAGATCCCGCAATGTTCAAAAACACTTTTCATTCCAAAATCAGTTGAAAACAAAATTACTTACATGCGTCTTCATGTCTAAAAGAACCAGATAAGCAGGCGACTTTTTCTTCCACATACAACCAAAAATCCCCTTCTAATTTTGTGAGTTCTTCCTGCGATTTGGCACCTTTTAGCACAAAACTGCCTCCGCCAAACAATGAAGTGAGGAAACCCAACAAAATAGAAGAGTGCGCCTTCTCGCCAGCTATAAACTCAACAGTGAAGTTGTCGGACTTTCCACAAATCCTCACAGTAACATCCTCCAAATTACCATGAGTTGTCTTGGGTCTTCCGATTATCACATACTTTGTCTCTTCTTCAATACTTCGGTTCTCAAAGCCTTTGTCTCTAAAAAAATTCACGACACAATCTTTCAGCAGAGTTAAATCGACGTTCTTTCCAGCCCATTGTTTATACACAGAGGAACCTCGTAGTGAGGATTCACGATACACACTTCGAAATTTCGCCTTCATAAATGTTTCGAAGGAATTTAAAGCATCAGACACACTTCAACCGCACATTTCTACTATGCGAAAGCTCTTTCTCAAAAGTTTTATATTCATCATTCGTCTCACACTAAGATTCAACTCGAAGAGTTTAATGGAGAGAAGCCCAAAAATGGCAATCTTAGACGTCCAGAACCTCAAAACACACTATGTAACGCTTAGCGGCCCAGTGGAGGCTGTGGACGGAGTAAGTTTTAGAGTGGAAAAAGGAGAAGCACTTGGGTTAGCAGGAGAATCGGGTTGTGGAAAGACCACAATCGCCTTATCCATCTTAAGAATCCTTCCCTCAGGCGGTAAAATAAAAGAAGGAAAAATCCTGTTCAAAGATGTCGATCTTGTGGAAATTGATGAGGACAAGCTTAGAAAAGATGTCAGATGGAAAGGAATATCAATAGTATTCCAAGGCGCAATGAACGCACTTAACCCCGTTTATAAAATCGGCGATCAGATTACAGAGGCAATATTAACACATGAACCCGACGCAAACAAAAAAGAGGTTTCTGAAAGATGTGCGAAACTTCTAGAGATGGTAGGAATAGACCCTTCAAGAGCGGACAACTACCCTCATGAGTTCAGCGGAGGCATGAGGCAGAGAGCACTGATAGCAATGTCTATAGCCTGCAACCCAGAGCTTTTGATTGCAGACGAGCCAGGAACAGCCTTAGACGTTATCGTTCAAGCACAAGTGTTAAAGTTGTTAAAAGAACTTAAGGCAAAACTTAACCTTGCCATGATTTTGATAACTCATGATTTAGCCATAATCGCTGACACATGCGAAAAAATTGCAGTCATGTATGCAGGGAAACTAGCAGAATATGGACAATGTGTAAAAGTTTTCAAGGAACCATTGCACCCATATACGCAGGGTTTGATTAGTGCCTTCCCCAGCATTGGATCTGCCAAGAGGAGCATGGAGGCTATACCCGGTTTCCCGCCGGACCTGATACGTCCACCCCCAGGTTGCAGATTTCATCCCAGATGCCCATATACCATGGACATTTGCCAGAAGCAAGAACCTCATCTCAGAGAAGTGGGAAAAGAAGGACACTTCGTAGCCTGTCACCTAGTAAAAGAATAGGAGGAAAAAGATTTGACACAAGATGTTGTATTGCAGGTTAAGGACTTGGTGAAGTGGTTCCCTGTAAGATTGGGATTTCTCTCCACATTCCTTTCTCGTAGACAACTATTCGTACGAGCGGTAGACAGAATCAGTTTTGATGTGAAAAAAAGAGAGATTTTCGGGCTAGCTGGTGAGAGTGGCAGCGGAAAAACAACGACTGGAAGACTGTTGCTAAGACTTATTGAACCCACGAGCGGAAACATTGTCTTTCAAGACCGAGACATAACCAAGATTCCTGACCCAGAATTGAAACCTATCCGCCGTAAACTACAAATGATATTCCAAGATCCTTACGAGTCCTTGAATCCGAGAATGACCGTAAATGACATCGTTTCAGAACCTCTGAGGGTTCAAGGTCTGGGTAGCCAGTCTGAAACTGAAGATAAAGTACTCAGAGCCTTAGAAGATGTGGAGTTGATCCCACCTAAAGAGTTCCAGTTCAGGTATCCTCATGAATTGAGTGGTGGTCAAAGGCAGAGAGTCGCGGTTGCAAGAGCTTTTGTGCTCAATCCTGAATTTATAGTCGCTGACGAACCCGTGTCTATGCTTGATGTCTCAATTAGAGCAGAAATTTTAAACCTGATGCTTTCGTTAAGAGAAAAGTTTGGCGCTTCATTCGTGTATATAACTCATGATTTGGCATTAGCCCGGCATCTTTGCGATCGAATAGCTATCATGTATCTAGGCAAAATCGTTGAAAGGGGAAAAGTGGAAAAAATAGTTTACGAGCCTTTGCATCCTTATACTAAAGCTTTAATATCTGCTGTACCAGTGCCAGACCCAACCATGAAACGCAGTGATGTTGTTATAAAAGGGGAAATACCAAGCCCAATAAACCCACCCTCGGGCTGCAGATTCCACACGAGATGCCCAATCGCGGAAGACATATGCCGTTCAAAGGAGCCAGCCTTTATTGACTACGGCGATAATCACTTTGCCGCTTGTCATCTTGTCGATACACAAAGCTGGAAAAAATTTACCGGAGGCAAGATTTGAGCTTAATTCCTTTAACTGTTAGACCCACTTGGTTAAAAGCCCTTACGATAACTTTTTTACCGAAGGATTTTTGGAACCTAAGTAGTGAAAACGAAGACGTGTTGATCTAAATCGCAAAAAATGAACTGACGTATCTCGGGAATTGGAAAAAAGGAACATTTTTTAGATTCGAAAATGCATAACTCTTTTGAGAGAGAAACAATGAAGCGATGGTTTGTTGCAACAGGTATTGTTCTTTTAATGATCGGACTAACAATTATTTCGGTCGCTCGAACCCCGGAGGTTTTTACCACCAAGAGAGAAGAAGAAGTTAAACGAGTGGATAATTCAGCAGAAATCACAGACGTGCCTCTAAACAAGGACGACAAGTTCCTTGTGTCTTACTCCGGTGGAACTACAGTGTCCGTTGAAGAAATAGACATAGTAATCTACGATCCTTTTGGCAATGAAACAACTGTTCCGTACTTCGCCTCTAGAAGAGGCATTATAGCTAACTATACTGGATTATACAGGATGAAATTGGTTGGTGTGTTCACTAATCCGACTCTTCCTCCACTTGTTGTAACGGTGAGGAAGATTATTGAGAATACAAGAATAGAGTATCCTAATTCTAACATGGTTTTTGTGGGATATCCGCTCCTCGTAATCGGAGGAGGCGTATCCCTCTGGGGCGTCAAAAGTCCGAAACGCAAGGCTATAAAAAAAATGGGCTAACTCAATTTTTTATTAGTTTCACATATGCGTAAAGATACGTGCATTTTGGGTTGTTCATTCATTAATCCTAAGCATCTGTTAAGCTTGACTTTGGAGATTGGTATACCTCAAGTAATTTTTCTGGAGCCACGATTTTAGTCCTATACAGATAAGAAGACTTTCTAAACTGCCTTTGCGTTTGTCTTATCTCCCGTTTTCTCAAAAAATCTTTTAACGCGATGCTTTGTATTTCCAATCGCATTTTTCAGGGATGGCATTCTTTCTAATGTTAAAGCCTTAAAAAAGCTAAATGCCATTACTGCAAAAACGCCTTCCACAAACAAAGCAGCGAGCACAGATAGTGAAGATGGAGATGTCGATACTCGCATTATCCTTCCTTCAAAGCCTGCGTTTTTAGTGTTGTCTGCAGCATCAAACTCCCCAGAAAGGATAGTGGCTGTGGCCATTATTGTGTGCCGACTGTAAGTAGCCCAAAAAAACCTCGATGATTCGAACGGGGTGAATGTCACAGTCATCCTCGTCCCAGTATCTAAGGTTGCCTTTAATGACAACAGAACTGTCTTAAAGTCATAAGTTACAGTGACATTGAAAGTCTCACGATATTCTCCTTGATTCTCAACAGTAATAGATATCTCTAGAACTTCTTCTTTTTCTGTAAAATCTTTGGTAGAAACGTCGACATTGATAATTGCTACGTCATGGTTTTCTCGCCTAGATTGAAGAGTTGGGTCACCAACGATGACAAGAGCGTGGTAAATAATCTGATATGATTCGCTTCTGGGAGAAAGCTTTTCTTCAAGTTGAGAATGCTCTTTGCTTGCAGTGGAGAGCCATTCTCTAAAACTTGCTCCAACACTTTTTCCTTCAGAAAGGGAAGGGTAAAAATCACTTAGTGAAAACATGTTATAGTAATTGTCAGTCGAGCCAATCGCTAACAAACCGTAATTTTTGGCCAATGTAACCTCACCAGCCAAATTGCCGCGTTCGGTGTATCTTGCAGCCGAGCAAACAACAAAGTAATAAAATAGAGCCTTAGGGTCAATAGACCTATAATCATGGGAGTATACGGTGCCGTCCCATTGAGATATCGAGGGTTCTACAGGAATTTTGAACGTGTGATTACCATATGTCCCGTGGGATACAAGGTAAACCCACTGATAGCCTTGAGGATCCCTAAGCCTGTCCTTATAGTCTGTGGCATTAGTTGTGGAGGGTTCGATTACATAGACCACATCCGTCGCTAAATACTCTAGAGCGTCTTTAGCTTCATATGCTTGGTTGATTCCATCATCATCGACGTATACTAGTGCTCGCCACCAAGGCACTGACAGCGAACCATTTCTATAGCGATGATTTTTGTCGAAGTAGTTGTTAATTAA
>Ga0315314_1004029_pt1 | contig 11201 bp, 10 predicted proteins | sample TDP9_MG_FD_203631 | JGI IMG/M metagenome (GOLD analysis project Ga0315314, IMG submission 203631) | Freshwater sediment microbial communities from Lake Towuti, South Sulawesi, Indonesia - TDP9 | ecosystem: Environmental > Aquatic > Freshwater > Lake > Sediment | place: Indonesia: South Sulawesi... | reverse complement strand
AGTATGCATCTAAGAGAATACAAGAGATTAAGGAGAGAATACGAAAATTTCGGGGAGACAGACCCTTCCCAGATCTGAAAGAGAAGATTGCCATAATTGTTGACGACGGTTTAGCCTCAGGTTACACAATGACAGCTGCGATTCTCTCCGTTAGAAAACATGGACCTAAGAGAATCGTAGTCGCAGTCCCTACAGCTCATCTTGGTGCACTTGAGAAGATCTCACCTTACACAGATGAAATTATATGCCTTAACATTAGAAGCGGCTTCCTCTTCGCAGTGGCAGATGCATACTTGAACTGGTATGATCTAGACGATTTGGAAGTTATCGATTATCTGAGGAAGGCTTGGCGATAGCAAGCGAGCATTTGGAGAGACTTTTCTTAGTGCCTAGTCTTAGTGTGCGCGGGCTTTCTTTGAATAAGATGCCAAGCAAGATCCTTCGAATAAGCTTGAAAAGCCTCCCATCAGGCAACTGGATTCTCTAATCTGCGCTGTAGAGTAGCAAATGTTGATTCCACTTTGCCCTGGCGCGTCCAGCTCATACATGTTACCCCCTCCCCCCACAGCGGTCTGAGAAAAGGGGTGGGGGGTGTGTCCCTGCGACACCATGTCACAGGATAATCTTCAGGCGGTAGGGTTGAACGTCTATCAGTAAGAACTATAAACGTGAAGATGTATGCTGGCATCAGATTGACTTCAGGTGACTTCTTGTGACGAGGATGCTGGTGGTTCTGCTTCTTTCCATTCTCCCATTAGTTTTCTGTGCCTCTCAAGAACTGGCATATGCCGATATTATGCCTAGTGCCAAAATAGTTCACATAGAATACCCTGAAAGGGTTTTGGTAAACCAGCGATTCAGTGTCAATGTCACTATTCAATATGCTTACCCTAACTGGGCTATAGCTGACCTAGGTATCCAAGACCCAGAAGAAATTACCACTCTCGACTGTATCAGATATTATCTCACCGGGAGCGATGTGAAGACCTACTTGTTTAACCTGACTGCGCCACGAGTCGAAAAGACATGGCATTTAGAGGCAATAACGCGTTACTGGTTCAAGAACAACTGGCTTCTAGACGATTTGGACGGAAGAAAATCATTCTGGGTAGGCGTAACAAACAGATTGGAGCTTGTAGTTAAGGTACCGAATGAGAGGATACGCGTCAGAATAGATGGAAGAGAGTACATAGGCGATTCTGAAGGTGTTAGTCGAACAGAAGTCCAGCTAGGAACCCATGTGATTGAAGCCCAACCGATGCTGCAACTCGGAGAAGACAGTCGAATGCTTTTTAGTAAATGGGACGACGGCTCTAGGTTGAACCCAAGAACGATAATGGTCAATAAGCCTATCGTTCTAGAAGCTACATACACTGTACAGTATCGGTTGATCGTCGAATCACCATATGAGAAACGCTTCGGCGCTGGCTGGTACGACGTCAATTCAACAGCCACTTTCACTGTTCCGGAATCCATCTCCGGTAGGGACCTAGCTTGGATTCTCGGCGTAAGGTATAGGTTTGAGAGATGGAGCTGTGACTCAACATCATCTAATTCAACCTCAAGCGTTGTCATGGATAGCCCAAAGATGGTATCGGCTATTTGGAGAGTAGAGTATGGTTCGGCTTACATCATCGGTCTTCTCGTAATCGGCGCTGTAGCCACTTGGATGGCCGCGTACATAAAGAAGGAACGAAAATGAAAACCGCCGCCACGTTCTTACTAGTGCTTTTCACATTTTCGATCGTGGTTTCCCAAGGATTGCGTCAGACTGAAGCTGCACCAACAATCGTCTCGATAGAAAAAGCAGAATGGTATTATTGGAAGAATTCTGAAAGCGACACCTGTCTAGTCTGGCTAGGTGGAGGTAAAGCGTACACGGATCACGTTACAATTAACCCGTACTATCTAGAATCCTTGAACACAATACGCTACATTCAAGACCTCTCAACTCAATACAGCATCCTCGCATTGCACAAAGGTTCTGACATTGAATATGTTTATGAAGCAAAATCAAAAGTCAGCGTTCTCTCCTACTATGACAATAGCAAATTCCTCCATAAGATCCATGAGTGGATAAAGGAAAACGGATACACATACTCCTACTTGGTGGGATATTCTACTGGAGGAACAGTCGTAGGATACGAACTTGCTGTTCGAGACAGGAATACGTGGATGTCTCCGAATGGAGGGATAATCGCAAGCGGAAGAGTCAACCAACCGATGAAAGATTGGAAAGGAACAAGCCTCTATGAGAGCGCGGCTCACGCGCGAAACATCCAAGCCAACATCCTATTAATCTATGGAAGGATATGGAGTGAAGATCTCTGGCCTCAAGGACAAGAATACTACGAAAATGCGCCCAACAATGCGTGGATCGGCGGCGGACTGTACCACAAAGAATGGCATTTATTTAATGAATCTGGACACGAAGTGTGGACTCGCGAACAAACGGGGATCTATGATCCAACGGCATTTCACATAACAGTGAACTTCATCGAGAAGTCGAAGACTCTTTCGCTCAAGAGTGAAGAAGAAGCCATCAGTAGAGCGGTATCCGGTTCTACCTCTGTATCCGACACCCAAAGCGGAAGTTGCATAGCCTACGTTGAATCACCGAAGAAGGCGCATCCGGGCCAATTATTGAAGATGAAAGTCACAGTCAAATACTCACTCAAAGAAGAAACGCGAATCGCAACGGCTCTTTGGGATGTGGAATCCGAAAATCTAGCCTCAGTATCAGAAAGGATGGTTCAAGGAGATGGTGTAGAGGAATATGCTCAATTGGTATATGCGCCGTCCAACGAGAAGAATTGGTTACTTGCTGCCGTTGTGTTAAGCTGGAGTGAGAACGCGATCTTCGTAACGAAAACGAATCTTTTCGAAATAGCTGTCTCTGATAAGCATCTTCTCTCCATCCAAGCTGGCTACAGTAACATCTCGATCATCGTTGACGGCTCAACCCATAAGACGGATCGTGAAGGAGAGGTTCAGATAGAAGTTGAGCCTGGCGTTCATACAATTGAAACTCAAGAAATCGTTCTCTTAGATGGAGGCTCAAGGCTAGTCTTTAGAAACTGGCAAAACGGTGTCAATTCAAACCAGATAGTCGTTGACATTAACGATGATGAAACGCTCAGCCCCGTCTACGTACGACAATATCTTGTAACAGTGAACTCGTCCTATGCTGAAACAGAAGGGGCAGGATGGTACGATGAGAACACCAGAGTAAGAATCGCAATAAGGCCGGAGTCGTTGAAGAAGAACACTGGGAAAATCTTTCAAGCAGAGTATGCCTTCGAAAGTTGGAGTGGCGACGCAATTGGCGTGGACCCACAGATTGAGATAACAGTGAACCGGCCAAAACTCGTGACCGCGACTTGGAGGATCGGCTATGACTCTTTGATCCAGACTATCGTTGTTTTGAGTATCGCTATATCGGTGGCATTAATCGCATTCTTTGGATATAGAAGTTTGAGAACAAAACCTTGAACCCAATCTTTAGCATTCACCACATGCGCGTCTCTCCAGCGCCGCCGCAAGATTTCTAACTCTAGAAGAAGCATCGTGAACAATAGGTGCTCCATGCCCCGGGAGAATCGACTCAAAGTCCAATTCGCTCAATTTCTTGACTGAACGCCTCACTTCAGACGGATTCATTGAAGTAGATTCCACAGGTTCTCTGACCTCTCCACCTTCGCAGATGACAGTATCACCTGAAAATAGAACCTTCAACTTTGAATGATAGAGGCATATGCTTCCTGTGGTATGTCCTGGAGTGTAAATGACTCTTAGTCCTCCAGAATTAGGAACCTCCATTCCATCACTAAGTGGAAGATCAACCTCGACTGGGTGAAGTCTGAAGAATGGTTTCACTATTCTGAAAGCTAATCCTAATATGCCTCTCGGCGTTGGGTAGGGCGTAACACCAGATATGCAGCCTACGTCTTTCTCGTGAGCGGCAACAGTAGCTTCCGTCCTCTCCTTGATTTCGGCTGCGCTTCCACAATGGTCTACGTGGCAGTGCGTCAAAACAATACTGGAAACATCAGAAGGCTCATATCCAAGACTAGAGAGGTATGAAAGAATCCGCTTCGCGTTTCCCGGCCATCCTGTGTCTACTAATGTGATGCGGTCTCCCAGTAGTAGGTAGACATTCGCTGTGAAGCTTGGAAGAAGGTGAATTCCTTGAACTATTTCCACTGCGCCACGTTCCTTAAATGTTCTTTTGATGAATATCCCTGGGAAGCTCTAAAGTTTACATAGGAAGACAGAAACCCAGTGGTATATTCTTGTCTTAGCTATATGAACAAGCATTGAAACTAGCTCGATCGATCGCTTGAAAAGACAAGAAGCCATCTTGGAAGAAATCGATGGCTTGTGTTAACAAACCGGAGATTCGTGGGAGCATGAGGATTATTTTTCGAAGCAGAAAAGGCTGCGATGATTGTTAAGAAGCAACAAGCTCTCTAGAGGATGTAAGACTGCATGAGCCGCGAAGAGAGAATCGGATAACCAGCTAGGTCGTCAGCTTTCCATAATCTTTATCCCCGTTATAACCTATTCAAAGCAAAAATGAAAATGATTGAAGGACATAGGCTCTCAGTGATCTTCATGGCCCGGTCTGAACATGCCTTATTGCCGACATGCTGGTTCACTTGGTTCTGGAATTTCTCGTACCGCATGATGATCCCGGTACTACTGCCTGCAATCCAAGCTTCACTACTACTTTCGAATTGGCAAGCTGGAACTGTCATCGGAGCTCTCAACCTTGGATATGCGGCCTCAGCCTACCCGTCAGGACTCTACTCAATAAGATTCGGTACAAAAAGGATAATCTGCTTCGGAATCACCTTGACGGCGGTATGTATGTTACTCTTCACAATCTCACAATCTTATCTAATAATGCTAGCCCTCATATTCATCGCGGGTCTAGGTCTTGGAACATATCTGCCGCAGGGGCTTGCACTTCTTTCGCAAAAATATGAGAAGCGGAAAAGAGGAACAATTATGGGAGTTCATGAAACAGCCGCGCCAATCGGGCAGGCCATAGGGCCCCTCTTCGTTAGCATGATGCTCTTACCATTGGGATGGACCGGCTGCATACAGGCGTGGTTCGCTCTTGTAGCTATCCCTGTAATCTCATTCTTGTTCTTTGTTCCAAGGTATAAAGCGGATCCAAGTGTGAGTGAGAACCTGCATGAGGGTCGAGAATGGTCTCTCAGACTTTACACGACAGTAGTTCTATTGAACAGTTGCATATGGTCAGCCAACTTGGGGCTACTCTCAATGATTCCAATCTACATGGTACAAGTATTCCTAGTGGATGTCGCCTTCGCTGCATTTCTCGTAGGCGCCACAAGGTTCTCAGGAGCATTCGGACAACTTTTAGGAGGATTCCTCTCCGATGCGGTTGGAAGATTCAAGGTACTGATAGCGGTTGTTGCGGTGACAGCCGTCTCGACCGTAGGAGTGGCCTTCGCGCCTTATGGTCCTATAATGATAGCTTCCATGGTGATTCAAGCGATGGCAACAGCAGCCTTCTTCCCTGTGATATTCGCAACCGTTTCCGATAATACGTCTTCTAGAACAAGAGCCAAAGTTCTCGGGGTAATAAATGCAGCAGCAGGCTTCATCGGTGGGAGTTTATCACCTATGATCATAGGCTACTTGGCAGATAACTTCAATTTCAAGGACGCATTCTTATATCCTGTTATCCTAGGATTTTTCGCGTGCTTCTTGATATTATATTTGAGAAAACAACTCTTGTAGGGAAGGATGAAAGAGCCCATCTCCGTACACAAATCGAAAAGAGGCGTGCGATTGATGAAGTTTCCAGGAAGCCGGTGCAACTTTGTGCAATTAGGAAGAATGAGTTACGAAGATGCTCTGGGACTGCAGGAGGATATTGCAGAAGCTCGTAGAGACAATCGGATTGAAGACACATTATTACTTCTTGAACATCCACCCGTTATCACGATCGGACGAAGCGGTAACTCCAAGAATATTCTAGCCTCAAGAGAAATCTTGGAGAGGGAGGGTATTCGGCTGTATACGGTTGATAGAGGCGGAGATGTTACTTACCACGGTCCAGGACAGTTAATTGGGTATCCGATCATCAACCTCGCCAATCATGGTAAGGACATCCACTTGTATGTATATGGAATTGAAAAGTCTATTGTAGAGTTACTGAAACGAGAGTACGCCGTAGAGACTGAGATTGTGCAAGGTTACGTCGGCGTATGGTACAGTACCGAAAAGATTGCCGCAATAGGCGTAGCGGTCAGATGGTGGATTACGACGCATGGCTTTGCGTTGAACGTTGATCCGGATATGAATCATTTTGCGATGATAAACCCGTGTGGAATAAGGGATAAAGGGGTAACGTCGTTGAGCAAGATACTAAATAGAAAAGTAACCGTCGATGAAGTTGCGAAGAAGTACCCAAAGTATTTCGGAGGAACATTCGGTTTAGAGACAAATGAAATAACCTTGGAAGAATTGATGGGATGTCTTCATTGACTGGCAAAAAACCTAGTTGGCTTGTCGTTAAGGCTCCGAAAGAAGAGACTTTGCAGCAGATGCGAAGACTACTTGACGATTTGAATTTACATGTTATCTGCGACCAAGCACTTTGCCCGAACATCGGCACCTGTTTCGCCCATGGCACTGCTACCTTTCTTATACTTGGTGATACTTGCACTAGAAACTGCCACTTCTGTGCTGTCAAGAAGGGGGAAACTCGCCCTCCTGACCCTGAGGAGACTGAACGTGTCGCCCAAGCTGTTAAGAGATTGGGACTGAAGCATGTAGTGGTAACGTCGGTCACTCGAGACGATCTGAAAGACTTCGGAGCTGGACAATTCGCCTCTACTGTTACAAGAATTAGAGCTCTGAATCCCGAAACGCGGATTGAACTCCTCATTCCAGATTTCAAAGGTTCATCTGAAGCCTTGAAGAAGGTGGTGAAGGCCAATCCAGATATAATAGGACATAACCTTGAAACTGTGCCGAGGCTGTACCCTCAAGTGCGTCCAGGAGCATCCTACCGACGATCTCTCAAACTGTTGAAGATGATTAAAGTACTCAACGGTGCAATCTTGACCAAATCAGGGTTAATGTTGGGTTTGGGAGAGAAAGAGCGAGAGATATTAGGTGTTATGAAAGACTTACGCTCTGTCAATTGTGATATATTGACATTAGGGCAGTATCTACAGCCTTCTGAGAGACAACTGAAAGTCGAAGAGTACATTAAGCCAGAGAAGTTCAAGACGTATCAAGAGGTTGGACTACACCTCGGTTTTGCATATGTGGCTTCAGGACCTCTTGTCCGAAGCTCATTCAATGCAGGAGAATATTCTTGGAGGCTTTAGCGTAACTCCTCAATGAAAGCGATCGCTTGTTCAACGCGAATGTTATCGCCTTCAAGAGCGACGATTTTGCGAATTGCACCTTTGATTGGGGCAGCAACCTCGAACACGACTTTCTCAGTTTCAACCTCTAAAAGCGGCTCGCCTTCTTTCACAGTGTCGCCTTCTTTCTTAAGCCATTTCACTATTTTACCTCTAGTCATAGTTTCCCCGAGCTTGGGCATGGTAACTGTTCTCGTAAAAGTAGCCTCCAGACGATTTGGCAGTATTAAGCGTACATTATTTTACTGTTCCTCATCACCGCTACCGCTATTTAGTGATTCTTCTGAACATGACAATTCCAATAGAAGTAGCCGCAATCGTGAAGACTAGAAGAGCCTCGAGATCAAAGAGCAGTCTACTCAAATCTATATTTCCAATTATCAGCATTCTTACAGCTTCGACGCAGAAGCTGAAAGGGTTGACGCTGGCAACCGACTTCATCCAGTTTGGCATAAAAGCTGTTGGAAAAAGAGCGTTGCTCATGAACATTAGAGGCAGGTTGATCAAGTTGATGAAAGCGAAGAAGGTTTCATGAGTCTTCATGCTCGTAGCAGCAGCAATAGAGACACTTGCGAGACCGAGTGTGAAAAGCCCTGTAATTAGCATTGTAAGCACTATCCCCAGAATCCCTGTCTGCACAGTAACTCCGAGAGCAATAGCTATCGTTAGGACGATCAAACCCTGGATCATCCCTCTGATTGTAGCGGAGATCATCTTCCCAAGCACGATCGGCGTCCTAGGGATCGGCGCGACGAGAAGTTTATTCAAGTATCCGAATCTTTTATCCCATATTACAGACATGCCAGCGAAGGTCCCGCCGAATAGCATAGTCATCGCAACTATTCCTGGAGTCATGAAACTTAGATAGTTAGGCGCCCCCAAGACAGCTAGGAAAGGCATTGGAGCATTGCCTAAAGTGTTTCCGAAGAGACCAAGCCAGATCAGAGGCTGAATAAGAGACATGAAAACGGCGGTTCGAGCTCTATACCAATGCTTCAATTCACGATTTGATATAGCGATCATTTCGGCTATCATGCTCTAGCCCTCCCAAGTGCGCGTCTCATACGCCAAAACTCCTCTGGAGATGCCTTATCTTCACGGATACGTCTGCCAGTGTATTTGAGAAACACGTCGTCCAAGCTCGGACGTAGCATCGAAATGGAATTCGCGACCAATCCAGCTTCAGATAGAAATCCAGCGAGCTTAGGTGTAGCAGTTTCCCCTCTATCCACGAAGACATTAAGACTCAACTTGTCAGATGAAACCATAACGTCCTTAACGAAGGGTTGTTCTTTCATAGCCTTCACGACCTGCTCCTTCACGGGAGAAGTTTCAGAAAGTTCAACCTCGATAACATCTCCACCTACTTGGTCCTTCAAATGCGAACCGGTTCCAATACAAACGATCCTGCCGTAATCAATTATAGCTATCCTATCGCAAAGCATGTCTGCTTCCTCCATATAATGCGTCGTCAAGAAGATAGTCACGCCATATTCATTGTTCAGTCGTTTAATATACTCCCAGATGTGAGCTCTTGTTTGAAGATCGAGTCCTAAAGTCGGCTCATCTAGGAATAAGATTCTCGGTCTATGAAGAAGACCTTCCGCTATTTCTAATCGCTTCCTCATCCCGCCCGAGTAGGTTTCCACAAGCCTATCCTTTGCATCTTCCAAGTCGACAAGTTGAAGAACCTCCGCTATTCTCTTTTCCCCTAAATTTCTCGGCATATGATAGAGAGTGGCGTGAAGCTTCAGGTTCTCAAGACCTGTTAGATCTTCATCAACTGAAATATCTTGAGGCGCATAGCCAATACAGCTTCTAACCATGTCGGGTTCCTGCACTATATCCTGTCTGCAAAGCTTAGCTGTTCCCTCAGTCGGCTTCAGAAGTGTACATAGCATCAAGATCGTGGTAGTCTTACCTGCGCCATTGGGACCGAGGAAACCAAAAATCTCGCCAGCCTTCACGTTGAAAGCGATTCTATCCACAGCTCTAACAGAACCGTTAAAGATCTTTGTTAGATTCTGGACTTCAATAATATCGTCTTTATCACTGAAATCTCGTTCATTCATTTCACTTCACCGAAATCGATAGTCAATCGAAGACTATTCCTTGAATCTTCAGTCTAGCTTCATCGATGACCTTCTTGATCTCATCGATCTTCTCAGGAGTCAAGTCCTCATAATTTCTGAAGACAAGTCTAGCAAGGTCTCCGAAATTCTTTCCGAAGGCAAACTTCTTGAAGCAGATATGGTACTCCTTTCCCTCCATAATTCGTTTCATGACATCGCCTTTTTCTTTCAAAGCCTTGCGACCGGTAGGAGTTACTGAGTACACCTTCTTCCCGTTCTTCTGAGTCGACTTGACATAGCCCAAGTCTTCAAGAAGTTGCAGAGTTGGGTAAACAACGCCGGGACTCGGTATGTAGAGTCCTGAAAACCGATCTCCGACGGATTTCATGATCTCATATCCATGCATGGGTCTATCCTTCAACACCTCAAGCACCAGAAACTTGAGATCCCCTCTGTCTACTAAACGTCCAAGTCTCCAAAGAGAGCCGAACATGTGGAATGCGCGTGGAAACATTGCCTATCGCGCCGCCTAAGATATATCGCGATATATTTAAAGTTTACTTCGGCCTGTAGCGATCAGAATACTTTCACTCTATCCCACACGCGCGAAACGGATAGGCTCCTCCTCAATTTCGAAATCCATAGGCAAGAATCCATAATGCCTGATCATGTTAGCAGCGTTTAGGGAGAATCGTCACACTGAGGACTATTTGGCCTGAGTACCCTGAACGGCCTCAGGAGATACTTTCCATTCTGCCACAGATCGATTGAAATGGAAGTGAAAGTAAACACCGCTATCGACACGCACCCTTTGACAGTTTTAAATGCACCATCATACATACCTTGAACTGAGAGTTTTGAAAATGACCGACGGTTCGTACTTAATTGGCACAGATATAGGAACCTTAGGGACGAAGACCGTATTAGTCGATCCCTCAGGAAGAATCCTTAGCTCAACATTCGAGGAGTATGATGTTCTCACTCCCAAGCCATTATGGGCTGAACAATGGCCTGACATCTGGTTCAATGCTGTCTGTAAAACTATAAGATCGGCTATAGAACAATCGCATGTGGCTCCTAAAGAAATCGCAGGTGTCTGTATTAGCGGATTGTACGGAGGATCCGGAGTTCCGTGCGACAAGGAGATCAGGCCAATCCGACCGTGCTTGATATGGATGGACAGAAGAGCTGGCGATGAGGTTGAATGGGTACGCAAAAACATAGGTGAGAAGAAGCTATTCAAAGTGACCGGCAATATAGTTGACCCATATTATGGTTTCACGAAGATGCTTTGGATTAAATTCAAAGAACCAAAAGCTTGGAAGAAGCTCTATCAATTCGTAACTCCGAATGCTTACTGCATCTATAAACTAACTGGAAAACTCTCAATAGACTACAGTTCAGCTGGAAACTACGGAGGAATCTTCGATATCCACAGGCGACGATGGTCCGATGCGATGCTTGAAGAGATGGGCATACCGAGGAGCTTGTTCCCTGAAAAAATACTGGCTTCGAAAGACATCGTCGGCGAAGTAAATGAAGAAGGCTCGAAGCTTACAGGATTGAATCTGGGCACACCTGTTTGCGCAGGCGGCATAGATGCCCCTGTGTCCGCGCTGAGTGTTGGCGCTCTAAAAGATGGCGATTTGGCCTCAATGCTCGGAACATCCATGTGTAATGGGTTCATTCAGGACACCTTGCGGCTCTCACCGAAGCT
>Ga0315314_1004028_pt1 | contig 11201 bp, 13 predicted proteins | sample TDP9_MG_FD_203631 | JGI IMG/M metagenome (GOLD analysis project Ga0315314, IMG submission 203631) | Freshwater sediment microbial communities from Lake Towuti, South Sulawesi, Indonesia - TDP9 | ecosystem: Environmental > Aquatic > Freshwater > Lake > Sediment | place: Indonesia: South Sulawesi... | reverse complement strand
TCAGGCATCATGTGCAGGAGCTTTCATTAACGGCGCAGCTGGCGACTTCGTGTTCTCGGAGAAGGGGTATCATATGGTTGCAACGGATCTCATTGAGAAAATTCCTCTGGTGATGAATGACCCCATGTCTCACAGACATCTCAAATCGCTGAAAAGAAATGTTGGAAGCAACGTTACCTGATAAGCTACAATTCTCTTAGAGCATCTCTCATTCGATCCAACGCTTTCACGATGTTCTCCTTCGAGTTTGCAAAGCTCAATCTCAGGAATCCTTCTCCTCGGGTTCCAAAGGCTGCGCCCGGAACCGTGGCGACGTTAGCTTTCTCTAGGAGATGATTTGCTATTTCCATCGAATTCTTTCCCAGTGCGGCAATGTTTGCGAAAGCGTAGAAGGCTCCGCTCGGCTTGATGCATGAGATTCCCGGGATTTCGTTCAAGCCTTCGACGATCACAGTTCTTCTCTTATCGAATTCGGTTACCATCGTATCAATGGATTGCTGTGATCGTGGATCCTTCATTGCCTGTGCAGCGGCCCTTTGAGCGAATGATGCGGGTCCGGTTACTGAGTGCTCGTGGATCGCCAGAATGTGTTGTACTATTTCTCTTGGTCCGACAAGATATCCGAGTCTCCAGCCTGTCATCGAGTAAGCCTTCGAGAAACCGTTAGCGGTTATGGTTCTCTCCTTCATTCCGGGCAAGGAGGCTATGCTGAAGTGCTTCAAATCGTCGTATACAAGGTACTCGTAGATCTCGTCGGAAAGAACGAATAGGTCTTTGTCGCAGGCGAGTTCTGCTATTTCCTTTAGGTCTTCCTTCGTGAGGACGCTGCCAGTTGGATTGTTGGGGGAGTTTATGATGACTAACTTGGTTTTGGTAGTGATGGCCTTTGATATGGCCTCCGGCATCAGACGAAACTGATCTTGTTCACGCACGGGGACGGGCACGATTTTGCCGCCGGCAAGTGTTACGCATGGCTCGTAGGTTACCCAACTGGGATCAGCTATTATGACCTCGTCGCCTGGACCGATCAGTGTAAGTATTGTCGAGAAGACGCCTTGCTTTCCGCCGACTGTTACGATTATCTCGGATCTTGGGTCGGCCTCGATCCCGTTCTTCTTAGTGACTTTCTCAGATATGGCTTCTCGAAGCTCCGGAAGCCCTGGGCTGGGAGGATAGAAGGTGTAACCCTCATCTAGCGCCTTCTTTGCGTACTCTCTGATATGTTGAGGCGTAACGAAGTCTGGTTGTCCCGCGGCGAGGCTGATCACTTCTACTCCGGCGCGTTTCATCTCAGTTGCCTTGTTCTCAATTCCGACTGTCGCTGATCGTGGGATCTTGGCTCTCTCTGCCACTGCTCGCATACTACCACCGTCACTCTGATGGCCAGACGGTTCATTGATAAACTCGATATAACACTTTTCGGAGACACATGCAACTTCTTTCCTTTGCAGCGAAACTTGGAGGCGATGGGTCGGTTGAGGATGGATGCGCCCAGGCTTTTCGTCTACCTCATGAGGCAAGACGATCCGAGGAAGTGCACCTCCGCGAAACTGTTCAAGTTCGGTCGCGCTATTTCTGTCACTAGGCCATCGATGATCCCGCGCTTCGCAATGGTCTTGAATCCTTATGCAGCCTTGCTCCTCTCGCCGACTGATCGTGAAATCGCCATTAGGCATGGCATCTGCGCTATAGATTGTTCATGGGAAAGAGCACAGTCAGTATTCAAGAGACGATTCTCTAGGAATGAGAGAAGACTGCCAATCCTCTTGGCGGCGAATCCTACGCATTATGCTCAGCAGAGCGTGCTGAGTTCAGTCGAGGCCCTCGCAGGTGCTCTCAGCATTCTAGGGATGAAGGAACGAGCAGCTAGCATATTGTCTCTGTTCAAGTGGGGTCCAGCCTTTCTTGCTCTCAACCGGGAACCGCTAGAAGACTATGCTGCAGCCAAGAACGCGTCAGAGGTCGAGGAGACTCAGAGAACCTATTTCTAAGTCCTCACTGCAGCCTTCCGGTAGAAGCTTATCGCAGCTTCAAGGAGTTCCTTTGCGCTTCCTTGTAGTGCAGGATCTCGGATTCGGGGAATCATCTTCTCCACTTCTTCCATGCCGCTCCACACTCCCTCGACATATTCATTGGTGATCGAGACCTCTAGGTCAACCATAAGCCGCTTCAACCTGAGTTCACTTGCCAAGACTTGCCCCTGATTCGTCTGGGAGAGCAAACCGAGGACGCCCGAGATCTCGTGCGCTTGAACGCAAGCTTGCATAAATCGATCGATGCATTCGCCGATGCCAAGACCCTCGGAACTACATAAGGAGCGGAACTTCTTGAGAACCAAGGCATCCACTCTAGCACCGGTCTGAACCTTTCCCATGTTACCGATCACCGTTACCAGTACCGTTACCTGAAGGGAGGGGGTGATCCACGATTTGTATGACAAAACATTATGAATATGCCCTGGCCCGGGGCTGAGTCTGAGAATGTCTAGGCTTAACCTCAACTCCAATTCACTATTGTCTCTTTCACGTCCTCAGAATCAGGTAATCGAAGTTGTAGAACCGTTCTGTTGATTACACGAAGAATCGCCTGGCCGAGCCTTCCAGGCCGGAGGCCCGTTCGTGGCACCCCATCTCTTATGAAGGGCCGCTCGGTGCGCTAGTATGTCAAACGCAGGAGCATGATTGATCGGCGTGCCGGCCGTAACCCGCCTTTTGTTTTAGGCAGCATTTGTCTACTCGGGATACCCGCGCCTTGTGCGGAGCTCATTGGCGTCTATGTTCCCTTTCACCGCGTGGGTTGGCTTTTCATCCTTGCCCGCCAGCCTTCTCAGCGTTTCCGCATCATGGGCATCTGCTGGCGGAAGGTTGCTTTTCTGTGCCAGAGCCCGGACTCTCACCCGATGCTTTACAGCATCACGCCTCCGCATGGTGGACGGAGTTTCCTCAAGCCTCGTAAGGCTCGGAAGCTGCTCACCGGCTCGCCGACCAATGGACACTTCTCACATCTGTCATTCAAACCTTTCGCAAGACCCTGTTCGGTTTGTGACTGTTCGGGCCGGCTGCCTCCATCGGCGGACGGCCTAATCCTGATTTCAGAACTTGGATTCTTAGAGTGGCCTGCCCGGCGAAGGCAGCTCGACCCCGAGAAGCCATGCAACGATCGTCAAAAAGAACGAAAGAAGAAACACAATGCGCGCTGCGTCTTCCATCGAGCGTCTCAAAGTCTCACTGTCGCTCTGTTCTGCTTTCCGCTTCGTCTCTGCGCTTCTGCAGTCGCTGCCTAAGCTTTTCATCAGTCTCCTTCGAGACGATTGCCTGAATCGCCTTAGCGGCATGGTACCCGTCTCCAGGCGGATACGGAAGAGCATATGATCCTCCAGGCGGTCCATACACTGACATCTGTTGTTGAGGCGGCCTGACAAAGCTGAGCGTTGCACTGGACACCGGGTCCTTGGTTGTCAGTTGATGAGGCATGACATCGACATTTGCGAAACGATTCCAAGCTCTCTTCAGTAGCGCGAAAGCTCTGCGGATCACTCTCATTGAATTGGCCGCCATCGTGCGTGTTCATCATATTCGCTCAAGGTAATAAGGGCCACTAGTTGACGGCTACCTCTTAATCGCCGGTCCGATAGGTCCGACAAGCCGTCGGAGCCCGGATCAACTGATTAGTGGACAGGGCCTTTCGCAAAGAGATTTATTGAGAAGGGAAAACAATCACGCTTCAAGGTGCCATTAATGACGGCGTATGATGACTTCGAAAGAACGATGTGCGAGCTTTTGAAGCTCGATGAGCTTCCTGTAGGATTGAAATTCGTTCACGATGAGAGGGAGCTTAACGGAGTGGTTCGAGCGAAGAGGCGTCTGTACTCCTGCCAAATGCTCAAGATCGCTGGACAGGGCGGCCATCTTCATGCTGCAACAGACCATGAACTCTCCTGTCCACACGAGAGAATAGTCTTCGGAATGGCTGAAGTCACCGATGAAGACGTTGAGAGGCAGACGACATATGTCTCAACCAAAGAAGTCGCTAGAAAATGGTTCGAGACCCAGATGCCCAGAACCAACTGTCGAGGACTGATAGTCGGGCCGCTCGGCAAAATGAAGAGCGATCCGGATGTCGTTGCTCTAACAGCTAACGCTTGGCAAGCCACAAGATGCATCCACGCCTATACCTTTCACGACGGAGTCAACATGCAGTTCATGACCGGACCGGCTGCCATACCATGCGCCTACGGCGCCGTCTACGTTCACAACTCTGGAAAACCCAATCTAGTGACTGCGTGTTCTGGCGCAAGAAGATACGGAAAGTTCGAGAAGAACGACCTGATCTTCTTCTTCCCATTCAAGGATGTCAGGAAGTTTGTTGAGGGGCTTCAGGAATCGGACAAGAATGGGCTGTCTGTACCGCTCCTGCTCGATCTTGGCTATCCTCCGAGAATTCCTAAGGCCGTCTTTGAAGAACCGATGAGACGCTGAGGTGATCTGTATGGTTACAGTCGCAATGGATCAGGCTGAGATTAATGATCTGCTGAAGAGAGGCACCGTGGGCCGCTTGGCAATGGCTACGAGTGAAGGACCTTACGTTGTCCCATTGGGATATGTGTTTGAGAATGGAAGGATCGGGTTTCATTCATCGCCGAAAGGCCGGAAAGTCGAATCTTTCGGCAAGGATCATCGTGTCTGCTTCGAGGTTGATGAGGCTAATCCTGAGATCACTCAATACAAGAGTGTGCTCGTCTTCGGAACGATAGAGGAGACCAGAGACAGAGAGACCAAACTTCGAATCTTGAAAGGACTCGTTGAGAAATATCCTACTGAGAAGCGTAGGAAGATAGACTTCAAAGAATGCGTCGATGAGGCCGCGGTCTTCCTGATAACGCCTAAGAAGCTCACTGGCAAGAAGAGAGTCGCCGAGTGACTCGTCTAGTCTCAGCGCTGTTCAGGTTATTGTATGAAGATCTTCTATAGCGTGTGTAAATGTGGCGCCCCAAAGGACAACAAGCCGCACCCGGTCAAACGACAACTTGAGATGTTGCCTACTTGACGAGTCACAGGATTGAACGTGAGTTCCTTCTGCTATCAGGTATGAGTGTAGCGTACTTCATTGGCGGACAGATACTGACACCTATTCTGCCTCTCTTCTTCGTTGAAGTTGGGGCATCGAAATTGGAACTTGGCATCATAATGGCTGTCCCATCCTTGGTGGCAATTGCTTCAAGGATTCCTCTAAGCACTTTGATGGATAGGTTCGGAAAATGGGTTGTCGTCATTCTCTCTAGCGTTGTTTCAATTGTGGCAATAGCCGCCTACGCGTTCACATATCAGGTATTGTGGTTGTACGTGATAGGCGTCTTCAATGCGTTGTCTTGGGTCCTCTACCAACCTGCATCAATGTCGCTTGCTTTGGATCTGTCTCCACCGAACCAGCGGGCCGAATCTATGGGGAGATACTTCATGGTTATCGCGGCGACCTTCTTGATAGGACCCCTTTTGGCAAGTTTTCTAACATTGTACTTGGACTTCCGTAGCGTTTTCTTGCTGTCCGTGATTCCTTCTGTAATCGGTCTGCTTGCGGTGATCCTCTTGGGGCGAATAAGACTCGTCAGAACTGAGGGCACAGTCTCACGGTATCACATCAGCCTTAAGGATCTGAGAGAGCTTTTTAGGATTAGGCAGTATTGGGCAGTTTCAGTAGCCAGTGCCACCTTCTGGATGGCGACATCAGTCTTCGGAACGCTCTTCTCAGTCTACTGCGAGGAGAGGCTGCTGCTGACTGCGTCTGCTATTAGTCTTCTATTCGCAGTTAGAGGGCTTTCGAATACTCTGGTACGTATTCCGGCAGGGCGTATCTCAGATAGAATTGGCCGGAGGAGACCTGTGCTCGCCGCCTATGTCATGGGGTCAGTCGTCTTCTGGGGGCTCTCAGAGTTCTCAACGGTGCCACTCTTTATGTTAGTGATGTTCGCTTACGGTTTGAGCTGGGGGATGAAGGTGGTTTCTGAGACCGCCTTACTGGGAGACATTGTTCCCTCTGAACGAAGAGGCGTTGCCATGGCCGTGTGGCAAACCATTGACGACGTCGGTTTCGTTGCGGGATCTTTGGCCGCGGGTGCATCCACGCTCTACATGGACGCTCCGTCTTTCTTCAGGATCATGTCACTGGTTTTGACACTTGGGATTTGCATTGTAGTGCTTCTTGTGCGAGAGACGGCCAAGAGTGACCGCGATTTCCGAAACACAGATGACGCTTCCACCGGTGGCCTCAGCCAGTAGCCTGAGCATCGGCTAGCTACAGGTGACGAGATTTCTGAGGTTCTCTGAACCGCATTGTTGAGAAAGGTAGCGGAATGGTGAGGCCGCCGGGCCTCGAAGCTCCAGCCTGCAGTCTCTTGGATTCGGGCAATTCCGATTTGATTCACGTTACTAGCCACTAGAATAGTGGGCTGGGCGGGATCCACACCGCTAGAGGAGAATACTTCGGGCTTGGGAATTTGTAGGGAAAGATCCGCTTCTTGGAAGTCTTACCGTATGGACGATTGCAGATCTGATGGACTTGGAGCTGTCGGAGCAGATGGCACGCGTTTGGGAACAATCTGAGGTTGTTGAGGCGGCTTAGGACCTGCGACACGAATCGTAACCATCTTGACGAAAGCGCGTCCGATGTGATTCTCAATGATCTTTGTGGCAGCTGTCGAGCTGAACGTGTGGCTGGTTGCGTGAAACACAGATAACACTAGGTCCTGCAATATCTTATCCGCCTCTAGATCCTCAATCCAGAGTTCGAATATCCGTGCTTTTTCACGATTGATGTGTCGGTTGTGAGTCTTGAAGGCCTTGTGATCCGCCAATCGATTCGCCACTATCTTCGCTTTCTCCGTCGCATCTTTCTCGTCTTTGAACATGTATTGTGCCAACCATTCAGAGATCAATTCTTTTGATAGGTCCTGTGCTTCTCTGCATTGAGTCAGTAATGCAGGCCCATACTGACCGAGCATTGGAACCCAAGCAGATAGCAAGCTAACATCCTTGCACTCCTCTTTCGCCTTATCAAATTGATCCAAGATAGCTTGGGCCGGAATGGACCGGCGGCCAAGCGGAGTGTCCAAGATCATCTGTGGGTCGATGGGACCTAAGAATGAGTGCTTGCCCATCACTATTCTATTCGCCGAACATGCAAGCATGGTTGCAGCCGACATAGCCAGGTGTGGTACGATCACTCTGACCTCACTGTATTTTGACCGGATATAGGACACAATAGCTTCTGTTGCCTCTGGAGACCCACCTGGTGAGTGCACGATCAGGTCTAGTTTTCCTGATGATAGGCCATGGAAAACCTCCATAAGCCCGTGAACGTCTTCTTCCGAGATGGAGACAAATTCTGGAGGGATATTCGTTGGAGGTTGCGTCCACCTCGTGGCATACAGCACCGTGTCTCGGTTCGTGTGCTCATGAAGTTCAGCCAGATATTTGCGCCGCAAAAAGTCAAACGGTGCCGGTTGCTTTTGATCTTGGAGCGCTTTCAGTTCCTTTAGAACTTCGCCCCATGTGGGCATCTTTGGTCTCCTGAGGCGCTAATAAGAAACTGAGTCTGTAACCGAAAACGATTGCTGCGTACTCACAGCACGGATGTACGGCTTGACTGATTCCATCTTATCTCTGGCCCTCTCATACACTTGGATGACGTCAGCCACTCCGGGGTGTTTCATTGATTCCTGGACAAGTCTCTCTATCTCGGCCGACAGGAGTTCCTTAGTCTTGGAGGCAGACAAATCCAAACCGTCCAAACGACGACTAGACTGTTATCTGCCGCCTGTTACTAAAGCCTTCGCTCTGATTCCTGCTATGGCACCAACGCCGGGATAGTGTTGTCGGGCATTAAGGATGGTCCCTGCCAAGCACCGACAATCCGGCTAGTGACACATGTCTGTCACATGGCTTCTGATCTGTCTAAGGTAAGTAGTAGGCCCGGTTTTCAATACTTGTCTGCCGAGTTCGGTTATCCTGTAGAGATGTGTGGTCATGAAATCGCCAAATGTATTGTGTGTTCTGCTGATCAGACAATCCACCAGTCCCCTGTTCTGAAGGCTCTTCATGACCCTTCTGACATGACCTGGGTCCTTGTCTACGATCTTGGCGAGTGGACCTATTGTCACGAGGTTGCCATGTGAAATGAGCACTAGAATCCGCCAGCCTGAGGATATGGTTCAGATAGCTCCGTTGTTGAAGTCAAGATCTTGAGTTCTCTCCTACCTCTATCTGTGATATGGAACGTATGAGCGCTGATTCCAGGCACAACACCAGGCGCAGCGTAGACCCACTGATCTTCAACCAGCCCATGATTCTTCATTACCCGCAAACAACGTTGGGCCGAAAATCGCCAGACGTCGAGATCCGTGGAGATTGCGTTGACGCTCGGCCTGCCACCTCGGCTTAAGTACTCAAGAATCCGCCTTTGCAAAGGCCTTGACCTAGCCGTTGGTAGTTTGAAGAATCGATCCGGAAATGGGGGAGGAGGTGGCTCTGCCACGCTTATCCCCTCCCTTACCACGAGTCCAAGGCCGTCATAAGTGTCTTCAGCGAAGATTGCAAGACTTGGTCAGTTCTCAACGCTTGGATTTGCGCGTTACGGTACTAGGATTATGTCTGCGACCATCTCTACTCTTCTACTGCATCGAATCTCAACAGCCATGGTGTCTTGAGGTATCTCGAAATACAGATACCCAGTATTGGTCTCTCCGGGCCTCAAGCTAGAAGGTAGATTCCAAGTCGATTTCGGTTCGTACACATATCCCTTATCCACCTTTAGAGTCCAACCACCGAAGTAGATGCTTGACTCTTTGATGCCCGGATTCTTCACTGCGACGTACAGGATAGCGAACTTGTAGCCCTTGTCTGCCGTGCTCCAACCTATCTTGTCAGCGTATCGAAGCTCAGTGAATGTAACCTCAAAAGGCACATCGCGGTAGATGAAAGTGAACGTCTGCCCAACCTTCACTTGCAGTGGCCCAGCTATGGCCGTACTGACAAATGTCTTCGTTATCGTAGCCAAAGAGGGCACAGTAGCTGTAGTTGTAGTGGTGACAACTCGCTCTGGAGCGATGGAAGCTCCACCTAGGAATGCCAAGACGATCATAATGACAGCGATGATTGAGAACCAAGGTCTCCTCTTCGTCACTGCTACAGAAGCAGGCTGGGTTGGAAGAAGGGAGACAGGGGTCCCGCATGACGCGCAGAATTTTGCATTCGGCAAGAGCTGAGCCCCGCACTTCACACAGTACTTGGTCTGACTCATCTTAACAACACACACCGGATCTGGAGCAACTGAAGGTGATACCCTCTGCCTATAGAACTGTCAAGACCGTCTCATTAAGAGTTCGAAATTGGCTATCAATGACAATCTGCAAAGGTCAGGTTCTGTTGCCCTCTGAGATCAGCCTTCTACACTCTGATCAAAGCTTTCTGAAGATGAAGTAGAACAACGAGACTAGAAGGAACCATGCCACAACATCTACGAAGAATGCCTGCCAAAGGATCTCCGGAAGAGCACCTGGGTACACTACTTGTTTAAGCCAAGCAAACGGAAAGCCCCTATACATAACTCCTGCCAGAACAGGATAGATCAGAGGCTCAGCAAACGCACCAGTAACCATGGTAATCGAAAGAGCCAACGCCATCAATAACAAGAGCTTCTTGATGCGAGACATCGAGCCCAGCAAGGAACCTATCCCAAGACTTCTATATATTCTAACTGAAGCTGGATATCAATGAAAATTCATGTCCTGTAGACTTGCCATATGTGGCTTGAGGAGTGGGCTCGGGGCTCTCCTTGTTGGCTGTGGCGCCTAGAGAACATATCTACGCATCGGCTTTGACGAGTTCCGGAGCGCCACCGACGTACGCCACCAATCCAATGGGCTGTGGGGCATGGAAGTCTATGTGAGTATTGGGTTGCCACCGCATGCAAATGTCTGAAAGTTCAGCCAGTTTCGTTGCTAACGAAAGGGCGCCTGCACGCGCTATTTACCGTACCGGGGTTCTTGAGTACTCCTCCGCCTTTGCCTTCCAGTAATCCATCTCGTTCTTGATCCTCGATGCCTCGACAAGTGTCGCCGCCCAATATTGGTACAGCATGTTCACGCTCCCCTGGCTCTGATCAAGCGCTCTCTTAGCATTATCCAGCTCGTGCTGTAACAGCGTGTTCTCGATCAGAAGCTTCCTTTTCTCTTCACCCAACCTCACATTCGCCATACACAGGCTGATTACAGGGACAGCGTTATTATCGAACAATCGAAGATTCCTCGAGGGGCCGCGATACTTGAAGGTCTCCCTGTAGAGGCTCAGGAGACTGAGCCTATGCCTCAACTCTTCAGGCAGGTTCGAGACCACATCACTCATGAGCTGCGCGTACCACATGTCCTCCAAAGGCTTCCATTCTCGAAGCCATCTCAGGTAACTAACACCCTGCTTGCTGAAAGAATAGACGTACTCAAACCCTCTATGACACAACTTTCCAGAAGCTGCTGCACAAAGACGCTTAACTTTCCTCCTCTTCAGGAACCCCATCCGGTAAAGTCTGCGTAGTAAGTTTGAAGCCTGCTTAACAGTCATGCCCAAGCATGAAGCTGCCTTCCAAGCGCCAAATCCGGAGACAATTCGATCAAGACTGCCCTCACCAGTCTGCAACTTTGACAGTCCATCTCGAAAGTTCAAAGTTCATCCTCGCAATGTGAGGACGAACGCGCCAAATAATGTTGACTGTAATATTATTATGAACTTGACGACCGAGTCTGTGTTTGAGAGCTTCACGGAAGATGCGCCACGAATAGAATCTCTGGTGCCTTGCACATAGTTTCCACCTTTCATTCTGTAGAGAAAAACAGTTGAAGCCGTGCAGAGGCCTTACAATTTCGCACGAGTGTGAGTCCATCTAGGCTCAGCACCTTGAGCGATTGGGGGCAGCGAGCTAAACGCCTCGACCGAAGCCTTGGCGCGTACACTCCTGCTCCATCAACCCCATCTTCTATGGGAGCCCTCGTCCAGCACCTAGACTCGTTGCCGAGCCTTTTGGGCTGGATCGGCTGCCTGTTTTCGGGAGAGACTTCGAGCTTAGATGCTTTCAGCTCTTATTCTCGACAGCGTGGCTGCCCGGCAGTGCCCTATCGGACAACCGGTAAACTAGAGGCTGCGATACCCCGTTCC
>Ga0315314_1004027_pt1 | contig 11201 bp, 8 predicted proteins | sample TDP9_MG_FD_203631 | JGI IMG/M metagenome (GOLD analysis project Ga0315314, IMG submission 203631) | Freshwater sediment microbial communities from Lake Towuti, South Sulawesi, Indonesia - TDP9 | ecosystem: Environmental > Aquatic > Freshwater > Lake > Sediment | place: Indonesia: South Sulawesi... | reverse complement strand
TAGCACGGGAAAACGGTGGCATCGTTCCAATTCATTTTCTGGGTCAGAAAGAACTCCATGCCACATTTCCTCATTATCTGAGGGAGAGTCCAAGCGTATCCGAAGGAATCGGGCATCCAAGCGATCTTGACGTCGACGCCGAACTTCTCCTTAAAGTACCTTTTTCCGTATAGGTATTGTCTTACGAACGATTCGCCGGATGGCAGGTTTCCGTCGGATTCGATCCATGTGCCGCCGACGATTTCCCAGCGTCCTTCTTCCACTCTCTTCTTCACTTTCTCAAACGTTTCCGGATATCTCTCCTCGAGCCACTTATAATATTGCGCGCTGCTCTGGCAGAAGCAGAAGTCGGGATGCTTCTCCATATGTCTTAGGATCGTCTCGCATGTGTCGTGAAAGACCTCGATTGTTTCATTAAAGGTCCAAAGCCAAGCAGCGTCTATATGGCTGTGCCCCAGAAAGTAACACGTTCCACCGATATTTTCTAAACTCACTTTCCATCACTTCGATATCGCGTTATATATTGCATTTTAGCTAATATTAGTTCCGGCTCATCATTCCAGAGAGAATCGAACGAAACTTGGAAAGCCATGTTCGAAAACTACAAGATGGGAATAGGCTTCGAAATCATAGCCAACACAGAAGCACCTAAAGATATATTAAACATCTCAGAGAGTTTCGGGCTTGAAGCCAAAATCGTCGGGAGATGTGAAAAAAGTGACTGAAAAAACAAACTAATAATAAAAAGCCCAAAAGGCAAATTCCAATACACCTAAATTCTTATTAGCATATATGAAACGAGAGCTGCAACTTTCAAGAACTATATGGAGCTACCCACCTTCTACGAGCCAAGGTTTGGGGTGTTATGTTAATATTTCCGAATACTATTAAAAACGTGAGCGTGGAGGACACGAATGTTATGAAGCTTGGAGTTCAGCCAGTCTTCTTCGTTGGGCCCTTTTTCTCCACAAGCTTTACACCTTCAAAGGACGAAGTCCTGAAATCCACAACCTATAACGAGTTGACAAAGACAATAGAAGATGTTGTCCTAACCACTCGTGATAGACTGAAGGATGATGTGGTCTTTTCTGAACCCCTCGTTGCGACAAATCGCAAAGAGATTCAGGAGGCGTCCACACAGGTTAAAGACGCTGATGTCTTGCTAGCGCTCCCTCTCAGCGGGGAGTCACAATCTACTATGGTTCACATTGGCCTCTTTAAGAAGTCAGTGATTTTCTATCAGAGGAGAAATTTTCCTTCACACTTCGCCTGCTCCGCCTATGGGCGGCTACGTAGCGACGGTCTAGTAGATGCCGAGATTGCCTTCACGCCTAAAGATGTTGCTTGGCTTCTCCACTTGCAGCTGGCCCAAAAGAAGATAAGGAGCACTAGACTAGTCGTCTTCGGTCAGCCGGGACCTAGCGTTCCAGACGCGATTGCTGATCCCGCCGAGCTCTCTAGCAGATTTGGATTGTGGACCAAAACTGTTCCCATCGAGGAGTTAATGAAAGAATACGACCAGATAGCGCCTGAGCAGTATGAAGGCCTTGCGAGGCAGTGGATGCAAAAAACCTCAGCAATGAACGACGTGACCGAAGAACAGATCCAACGAGCAGCGCGACTTCATCTAGCGATCCAGCATTTCATCAGCCGACTTGATGCCAATGCGGCGGCTGTTGACTGTATGATGCTCTTAAAGTTGGCAAACGTAAGTCCATGCATATCTGTTGAGCAATTAGACGACATGGGCATCCCGACTGGTTGCGAGGCTGACCTGAACTCGATCTTTGCAAAGATCATCTTGAATTATCTTTCAGGCAAACCGGCATTCATGGGAAATCTGATCGCTATTGATCCCGAGGAAAACACCCTTACCATTGTCCATAACACCATGCCCCTTTTGATGGCTGGCTTAGATACTGACCCCCGGCCTTTTACCTTATGGTCCTATGCCAAGGTTGGAGTACAGATCGTATCTGAGATGACTACAGACCACGAGGTCACATTACTACGTATTGCAAGGAACCTTCGAGACGCCGTTGTCGCTAGAGGAAGGATAGTCTCAGTGAACGCTCTGGCCCATGCGAGGTATGTACAAGTCTCAATAAAACTTAGAGACGTAAAGGAGTTCCTCAAAAAGCTTTTGGGCAATCACCATGCTTTAGTCTATGGCGACTATATACGAGAATTCAAATATCTGGCTACGAGACTCAATCTTAGGGCTGAAGAGTTATAGTCAACCAATTATTCGTTTCTAATTCAGAAAAGAACAGCCGCTGACGCGCGACGAAAAAAGATGTAAGTTTAGCGCCAATGAGGTAAGTCTGCATAGGTGTCTTAACTGGATTTGCTTCACGAGGAAAACTTTAACAACCAGCCAGTGCGGCCATATTCTCATTCATCGAACTGCACGTCACTTAAAATATGCTCTCCGTAACAAATAGAACCTACTTGGAGTCTAGTAGGAATTCCATGCTAGAAACCTGGTAGGAGATCGTGATTTTTTCTAAATTGTCTTCCATGTTTGTTTGGTGATGTAAGCTGTTGAAGTAGGTTTTGGAGATAGGTTTTTTGCCAGCTTTTTGCCTTTACCTATGCCTCGGCATTCTTTGGTGTAGAGAAATTCACACTTTCTGCTTTTTGTGATCTATAATTCGAATGGATAGAACCTGCAGATCAATGGTCTTAATGGATAAATGGTACAGCGTTTATCCTCCAGATAGATCTCAACCCTCACTTTGGGGTCGGTTTTCTCGAATCTGAATGAGATGTACTCTTATATCCTGATAGGTCTACCACGCTTCTACCCTTTTGATACGTTACTCTTCTGGGTTTCTGCTTAGATCGGTGGAATCTTCAAATCGTTCTCGTAAATCGTGATCGATTTTTTTATAAGCGCTTACGATGAGTTTAGGCTCCTTATATCCGCATAATCGTATGCCTCCGCAGACGCTTTCTCCCAGGTACTTTCTTTCAGTAATGAAAGCAATCGTGGGAGGATTAAAGTTTAACAATGTATCGAAGTTAGAGCCGTAATGTCTCCGAACCTTACATCTATGGGTGTCGCGTCGTCTGCGCCCAAGCTAGCCCGGGTGGAGCAGCCTAGGAGAATCGAGCAACCGATGCTTTCTATAGACGTAACTCCGGCTCCCAAAGCTGCAACTGCGCTCGTTGTCGGAGGCGTTACATAAAACAACACAGTAGGTCCGTCTATGAAGTTGGTTACTTCGGCTAACTTCTTTTCAAACTTGTTTCTTGGGTGAACCATTCCCCGCGTGTAAGCCTCGAAGGCTAGTATATATGAAGAGAAGGCTGATGAATTTTTATCAGAACTGTAATATGAAACCTTTTATGCATGCATATTATTACATGGTAGCTCAAAAAGTGATACTGGTGGCAAGGGGTTTTCTAACAAAACAGCTATTCTTAATATTACCACTCTTTGTGGTTCTAGTGATCGCGCTATGTATTGCGTATCTTTCGATTTCAGTTGGTGCACCTAGAATTTCAATTGTGCCCTTCTTCCAAGAGCGTGAAATCAGGGCAATTCTAATAAATGTTTTGTTCTTTGTTAGCATCGCATCTCTAAGTATACCTTTCATTTACTTTACATTGAAGAGAGGACGGATATCTCTTCTTGAGAAAATGTTTGCAATGGGAGGCGGGTTTCTGACTCTCTTCCTCAGCGCGATTCTTGGCATTCATCTTTTTAAACTAGTTACGGCGATCTATCTGTTCTTAATAGTCTGGTTATTCAATTTTTTGATCGCGCTTTCAATAGCCTTAAGTGTCGCTGGTGTTTTTTCTGAAGAGATAAGAAACGTGTTATATTTGATGTATAGTTCTGTAGCAGGATGCTTCCTAGGCATGGGTATTCCTGTGTTCTCTATGGTGTATATTCTCTTCTCTTTATGCATAGTTGACTTGGTCTCCTATCGAGCAGGAGTTTTGAAGAAAATATCCGATTTTTCAGAAGGTGAAAGAATCTTCGTTCGTCTCAGATACTCACGTAAAGAACTAGTGATCGGCTTAGGTGACCTGATTTACTATTCAATGCTGGCTTCGTATTCACTTGTTAACTTTGGAATTCTAACTGCAATTTTCTGTACTTTCCTCATTCTAATAGGTTGGATATTCACGTTTGTTTACACAATGAAAAAAGAAATCTTTCCCGGTCTGCCTATTCCTTTTGGATTAGGACTGATTCCCATAATAGTACAACTGACTTCGTCGTTCATTTGATTAGAAATCTTACTCTAGGAACATCATAGAGGCGGAATAGCTATAATAAGGATAGGAATCCGAAATCACTGCTAGCGAGATTGTTGTCTGAGCAAAGTAGAGACCTCATTTTTCCGTAACGTGTATTGGCGATCCACTTAATGAGAACGGTTAGTACCATTTGGTGGTGATCAAAGCCGCCCTTATTCTAATCCTACGACTTCCATCGCTTTCTTCAGGTCGATCGGGATTATGTCTAGCCTCGGCAGTCTATCTTGAACTGGAGGTAAAAGCCTAAACTTTTTGTGCAGTTCCTCCTGATACCAGTAAGCTGTACTCGATATGTCATCGCTTCTGCGGTTATTGTGGCCGTGCTCTATTGTGACCCTTATAGATTTACCAAACATTATAGGGTCTGCAATATGATACCTGTATAGTGTTATCTTCCCAGACCAGTTTGGGCCTCCTCCCAAGATAAGGCCATGGTAAGGAGTGCAAAACTCCTGCTGTGGACAGAAAGCCATGTTAAAGTAGTCTTCGGTTCCTGTGCCGTGAAGTGTCGGGGGCCACCTCTCTCCGTCTATGAAGATCATGTCGTCGCCCTCGCCGTACCAGTTCCACTTCTCGGTTTGTCGGAGGTTATGAACGTTCAGATTACAACCGACGTAATGTCCCTTCCCCTCCGCTTCGAGAATCAAGTAATTTTCCTCCGCGGTCGTATTCTTCCCTCCAAATTCATATTCCTCATTGCTGATTCCTGAGTCGCCTATGCCTTCGCATGGATTTCCCCTATTCCACCAAGCGTGAAAACGCAGCTCTTTCCTAGTCAAGCTCTCATACTGCTCGTAGTCAATGTAGAAATAGAAGACTAGGGCGTTGTCGCACTCGTTAGTTACTTCTATTATCGCTTCCTTCTCGAACGGCATTGGGAAGAAGCAGTTGAAGCCTTTTCCATCCTGTGGGCTCATACTGAGTGGCGCGGACCAGAAGTTCTTTAAAATGCCATGTCCCATCCCAAAGAAGTCTCCAATAGGCGCCTCGACGCTTGGAAACTCCTCCTCATCCCAATACATTCTGAGAGCGACCTTCCTAGATATGTAGGGTTCTTCCTGGGTGGTCATCATGGTTGACCATACATGAGTAATGCAGCCTGTTCCTTCGATCTTTGCAATAATCGCTGTCGAATTCTGAGGTATGACGATGAAGTCCTTGTTCCCACCGGTCTTGTCATAGCTTGAGATTCTTTTCCGCTTGCCTTCTCTCTCCAAAGAGAGCTCCCTTATGGAACTTCCTATAAAGGGCTTTAACAAACCGCTCATAATAATCTATGTCCCCGCTCATTTCCATTTGCTGAAAACTATGTTTCCCCTTTTTATTAAAGGTTGCACTCTCTACTCTGATCTTTCTATTAAGGACCGAGGTTCACTTTCAGTCGCGATCTTCGCATTCCGTTCTTGCACAACTGAGCTGTTTAACAGTCCAACCCTCGAACTCATAACATTTGGAATATGTGAATGTTGTTACCTCGGCCAGCGGGCGTCTCGAGGCGGTAACTCTGGAAACCTAGCATGCGGTTCCGTTTGATACCAGTATGCCACTGATGCAATGTCGTCTGCAAGAGGCTGGTACCTTCTATTCGGCCACCAGCCCAACGCCTGGATGGTCACCCTTAGGTCACTCTGGAATCGGATGGGATCGAGAATGTGCCATCTGTAAAGGCTGTGCCTAGGCACTTGACCCGGCTCTTTGCTCCAGAGGTGATAGCCCTGAAACGGTGTGCAGTACGTATCCCCAAAGCCCCAGGCCCCGCCGAAGTAATCCTCAGTACCCGTACCGCATATCGTAGGGTACTCATTGTCTCCGTCGATGAAAAACTTCATCTCACCCTCACCCCACCACCCATTTGAAAGCTGCGTCCACGCGGCAAATGTCCCCACGTAGTGTCCTTGCCCTCGCACTTCACCTAAGATCACGTGTTCAGGCCTAGATCGGTCTGTTATGGACCGACGCCACTGCACATGAAAATATCCAACACCATTAGGAACCTCCGTCTCTGCATACGTCATCTGGTAGGCGAGGACATTCACGTCCTCGACTCCGTCGTTCTCGAACGTCACGCGGCAGTGCTTTCGGAAGGGCATAGGCCAATAGCAGTTCATCCCTTTGGTGGGATTCACCGTAACAACCAACGAGTTGAGTTTGGCATAGACATCGTGGCCGATGGCAAAGAAGTCAGATAGCGGTGTCTCTAGGGAGGGTTCATTCTCATCATCCCAGCAGAAACGAAGGATGCACTGACGATAGGACGGTGCGTCGGTGGCCATCCAGATGTGCTGTATAATACCAGGGCCAGCGATGTCAGCAAGTGTAACGACGGCTCCTTTAGGCACTCTGAGAAAGGGACGTACCTTCCAGCCTTTGCCGAGGTTGACGGCAGCTTCGCTGTGAGGGAGGTCGGGGTCAGTGGGATCGGGCGATCTCTTAGCCCCGCCGCCTTTTTTCCCGGTTGGGTTCTCTGCTGAAACCGATCGAGTTTGTGCATTCGAAAGAAGGGGCAATGCACCGAGTCCAAGATTCAAGCCTTGAAATGGATTCACGACTTCTTTCTTATCTCTATCACTCATTTCTCTCACATTACGGGATTACTTCACCTGAATGACATTTATATTTTACGTTTGGAATTTGCAGTGAAAAGGCAAGAGGTTGGCTAGCTCTTAAGCAAGCCAAAGATTTCCCGTCCTAGCTATTTCGGCATCGTACTCTCTTTCTTTGAGATACGTTCAATGAAAACAGAAATCTCCTCGGTAAAGTGAACTTTCAAGGTAGAAGAAAATCTACATATTACCGTTTCCATATTAACGAACCCATGAGGATCAAGAAATCCATCAAAGTGACCATGTTCTATGACCAGCAAATACCCTGAGCAATGACTACACTAGAGTAGCATACTGGTATCAGATCGAGCCACATAGACCCTGGGCTCCCATGCTGAAGGCCAAGGAGAGACTTCCTAGGCTTGACTCTTTGACCCCTGATGAGAGAGCCTTGGAAAAGGAGATCATTCAGACGTTAGATGAGGCGTTGACCTCTATGGGCCCAGATGGAGAGAGAAGGATTGACCTTGCAATGGAAGCAGATACTCACCATGTGCTTTATGGTCGACGAAGCCCTGAAAAATAAAGAGTGTGAAAAAGGCTAAGAGGTTGGCCGCCCAAGCAATCAACGAGGGCAAAAAAGTCCATCCTCCCGCTAGTTTTCTTAAGTGTGTGCTGTTAGCCGACATTTTTTTCCAGTTTTCGGTCTTACCGAAAAACTTTTAAACTGAGCATTCTAATACTAGTACCGGAGTGATGAAAATGAGAAAATCTCTGTATACCTTATGCCTAGCAACTCTTCTGATAGCAATGGTTTCGGCAAATCTAGTTCCTCAACAGTTCACAGAAGCTCAGCTCGAGTTGCCTCCAGGAGTGAAAAGGGAAGAGGTGTTCATACATGACCCCATGGGAGGAAGGGTGGCTAATCCAACAATGGCAAACTGGTACGCTCCGGGACGCCCCGGTGAACCATATCATAATTTCGTACATGATCACCTTTGGGACATAAATACTACAACAGGTGAATTCATAAATGCCTTGGCTAGAGCTCCGCCAGAAGAACTCCCTCCCTACGACCTTACAAAATGGCGGATCTACCTTAGAGAAGGCATATACTGGACCGATGGGGTAGAGTTCACTGCGGACGACGTAGTCTTCACTATTGATATGCTCATTAATACTCCGGGGTTCGTTGGTGCTCATGAGTTCTTTAGGGACCTCATAAAGGAGGCAAAAGTTATTGACAAGCACACACTCGAACTTGAATTGAAGAGGCCTTCCGCAAAACTACAAGAGGGATGGTTCGGTTTCGGAGTTGTCGTTTGGGGCGGCGTCTTTATACCTGTGCCAAAGCACATTTGGGAAAATGTTGAAGATCCGGTCGCATTCGAGAACTTTCCGCCTGTTGTCACAGGACCTTATACAATCAAAGATTACGATCCTGGTGGCTTCTGGTTCCTTCTCGAGAGAAGAGAAGACTGGGAGAGAACGCCTGTTGGGCAGATAGTCGGAAAGCCGGCACCCAAATATGTGCTTTCAATATACTATGGTCCCGAAGAGAAAAAGGTTCTAGCTATGATAAGGCATGAGTTGGATGTCTCCACCGACGTCACCCCTGAGGCATGGTTCACGCTGAAGGAACAAAACCCGTATGCCAGAGCGTGGTATCCATATTATCCATACGGATGGTTCGACGATCCTTGCGAGCGGGGAATCAACTTTAACCTCTTAAAATATCCATACAACATAACAGAGGTTAGGTGGGCATTAGCTCTTTCAATAAACATAACAGAGGCATCAATTACAATGTACAACGGCATGTTGAGGATGTCTCCGTTACATATCCCGCCTATAAATGTATTCAATGAGCACTACTTCTGGCCGTTAGAGCCTTGGTTAAGAGACTTCGAACTACCAGTGGATCCTGGCTACAAGCCTTTCGATACGGAAGCCCCTGTCAAAATAGCACAATACGTAAAGAAAATATTTCCAGAAGAACCTGTACCGACAGACCCTAGGGGAGCAAGAGAGCTCTTTGGCATAGGTTGGTGGAAGTACGACCCGGCTGAAGCAGAAAAGCTTTTGAAGAAAGTTGGCTTTACAAGAGATGCCGCTGGAAACTGGTTCCTGCCGACCGGAGAACGATGGAGTATGGTGATCGTTGCTCCCACCGCAATGGAATATGAGTCTCATAGGGTAGGTTTCGTTTGCGCGGACCAGTGGAGGAGGTTCGGCATAGACACAAGTGTCCAAGCATTAGAATCGGGCGCATTCTGGTCATATTATAGTACGGGACTATACGATGCTGGTGCACATTGGCCTGGCTGCGGCCAGATTGTTGATCTATATTCCGAGGTACAGGACCATGTAAGTACGTTCATAGTCCCCACCGGCGAAGTGGCCCCTGGTAACTCGATAAGGTGGAACAACTCTGAGATCGATAGGATAGCGACGGAGTTAGAATTCATATTGCCAGGTGACTATGAGCGACTAGAGCCGCTTGGAGAAGAATATCTAAAGTGGTGTGTAAGGGATATGCCGCACATACCCATGTTCGGAACAACAAAGATAGTGCCTTGCGATACCTACTACTGGGAGAACCTTCCAACAGCGATAAATGCCTATGCCCACCCAATATGGTGGTGGAGTGCCATGAAGTATCAACTTCCAATGTACAAGAGCACTGTACCGATGCTTAAATACACCACCGTTTGGATACGTGAGGCTGTCACTGAGTTTGTTGGTGTAGACGGTGAAACATATGGGCCGTTCACTGAAGGCGAGTACGTAACTATTCCTACGGATGACGCGGACAGACTTCTAGAAGCGGGATCAGCATCATTGACACCGCCAGTACCACCTGAAATCGAGGAAGCCATAACCAACATCGCAAATTCGGTAGACCAAATAACAGAAAGTGTCACTGAGCTTAGTGAGACGGTGACTGCCAACAGCAACAGGATCGCATCTCTTGAAAGCACATTATACGCGGCATTATCAGCAGGCATAGTATCTATAATCTTGTCGGTTGTAGCGATTATAGTAGCTAGGAAGAAATCTTAGAATGCACGCAGATGTGTCAAAGCCGCTACTATAACGCCCCCGCTTTTTTTCCAGAAAAATAGTTTTCTACTTTGTTTTTGCTCGGAAGATGATCTTCTAGTTTGCCAGCAGGACGGCAACAAGGAAGAAGTGCTAGGTGTTTCGGCTGGCACATTGTGATCTCATCATAGGTTCAGTGGTAGTGTGGTTCTGCGCAGCCGTATGCCATCTAAGAAAAACATAAATAACCATTTCATTTATATGAGTACAATATTCATAGGGGGTCATGCGAGATAAGGCCATTTGTAAAATATATGATCAGTAGAATGGTTTCGTATTTCCTCACCATATTCCTAAGTATGACTTTATGTTTCATCTTCCCGAGATTGGTACCAATAGACCCCATCACTACCATACTTTCTAGGACAGCAGCTACGGGTGCGTTTATGGAACCTACAGCATATATGGCCATGCGAGAATCCCTACTTGAGACTTTCGGTTTAAAGGGCTCCCTTCAAGAACAATACTTTAACTTTTTACGTAGGGCCTTTACCGGAGACTTTGGTTATTCTCTTTCTACATACCCCTCCAAAGTCAACGATATAATCGCTCGGTCCTTGCCGTGGACTCTCTGTCTACTTTTTTCCACCTCACTAATCTCTTGGGTCTTCGGGAATCTAATAGGGTTGCTCGCTGGCTACTACAAGGATAGAAAGATATCTAAGACACTTGAGTTGTTTGCCATGGTAATCTATCCAATTCCCTATTACGTTATGGCCTTAATACTTATATTCGTGTTTATCTACTGGCTTCGATCATTTCCATTAATGGGTGCTTACGCTATAGGTTCTGAACCATCTCTTAGTCTTGAATTTTTATGGACCCTAATGCGCCACTCATTTTTGCCAGCTCTTTCAATTGTCATTGTGAGTCTTGGTTGGTGGTTCCTCAGTATGAGGGCTCTCTCAATTAGGATCTCAGAGGAAGATTTTGTTCGCTTTGCTATAGTAAAAGGACTAGGAAAAAGGGTGATCCTGGTAAGGTACTACATGAGAAATGCCCTCCTACCGCAAATAACGCAGTTAGCGATGGTTCTGGCTACCGTTTTTAACGGAGCAGTACTGACGGAATACCTGTTTGCTTATCCTGGTGTAGGCGCAATGCTATGGTGGGCAGTTTCAAGCGCAGACGTTAATTTGATGATGGGCATCGTTACATTATCTATCATGGCTGTTTCAACATCTGCGCTCCTTGTCGACTTGATCTATCCACTTATTGATCCGAGGATAAGATACGGGAGTAGATGAGGATGAAACTGAGCAAGCGAGTTCTAAAAGAGTCTCT
>Ga0315314_1004026_pt1 | contig 11202 bp, 11 predicted proteins | sample TDP9_MG_FD_203631 | JGI IMG/M metagenome (GOLD analysis project Ga0315314, IMG submission 203631) | Freshwater sediment microbial communities from Lake Towuti, South Sulawesi, Indonesia - TDP9 | ecosystem: Environmental > Aquatic > Freshwater > Lake > Sediment | place: Indonesia: South Sulawesi... | reverse complement strand
CCACGGCCAATCCGACCAGGGCGCCCACCACGGCTCCGACTGCCAAATAGGCAGGAAAGCCTGCAGCCATCTTTGTCCCGAGGGCCACCAGCGCACGCAGGAAAGCTGGTAGAAACAGATCCCCAACCGGTCCCGCCTGTTGGTCAATGGCCCAGCGCACGGCCAATAGAACCACACCGACCAGGCTTGTGCAGAGGCCCGCCACCGCGCCGCTTCGCAGACCGATCCCCCAAAGCGAAAGACGGGTCATCACTAGGCCACTGAACTTCCAGTGGAACCGGAGAAGGGCAACAACCAGGCATAGGCCGGCCCCCCCGAGGATGCTCAGCGCCATAGCTGTGCGATCAGCGCCGCGATACCGCTGCAGAAACACCAGGATGCCAATCAGCACCAGGATCCCCAGCGCTGCCACTAAGGCGGACAGCCGAGGAATACGTATGGCTTCCTGACTCCGGGTCACCTTGCACTTCCCCCCAGAATCGGTTCCAAGCCAGCCGCCCTACCCTAGTCGGCGGCACAGGAAGGTGTCAACACCCTTTAGTGATAGACCGGTCGTAGTGGCAGATCGTAGCTGTGGATGAACACTTTGACGAATTCGTTTACTGGCTTCTCATAGACTTCCCGGGGGGGACCGATCTGCTGAATGGCGCCCTGATTCAGCACCGCCAGCCTGTCGCCCAACGCCATGGCCTCCGGCAGATTGTGCGTCACATACAGCGTCGTGGCTTTGATCTCGTGGTGGAGCCTTCGGATTTCGTCGCGCACCCTCACCCTGCTCAGGGGATCCAGGTTGCTTAACGGCTCATCCAGCACGAAGATCTTCGGCGGGAGTGCCAGGGCCCGCCCCACCGCCACCTTCTGCTTCTGCCCGGCGGAGAGCTGGTCAGGCTTTCGCGGGTAGAGCTCCTTTTCGATGCCGACCCTCCGCGTGACGGTCGAGATCACCCTGACGATCTCTTCCGTCAGGAACTTGCGAATCCTCAACGGGAAGTTCAGGTTGGCCAGGCGATATTCATCATAGACCCTCAGATGGGGGAAGAGGGCGTAGCCCTGGAAGACCATTCGCACGCCTCGTTGCGAGGGCGGAAGGTGGGTCACCTTCACTCCCGCAATGTACACGTCCCCCGCGTCGGGCTGTACGAGGCCCGCGATCACCCGCAGGAGGGTGGTCTTCCCACTGCCGTTTGGACCGACGAGGACAAAGAACTCCCCTTCCTCAACCGTGAAGCTTACCGCGTTCAGGGCCAGGATCTCCCCGAACCTCTTCGTCACATTCCGCAATTCGAGCTTGGCCATTTCCATCGGGAGTTGGGGATCGAGTGCCTTCCGGCCCTGACGCACCTGCGATCGTTCCCACCTGTCACTAAGGAGACTTCTCTTGGCGACTAGCCATGCGGCAGCAAGGACACAGCAAATAGCCACTGGCATACCCTCCTTCCTCATCTCCCGCCGTACTTCGTCAGGTCCGCCCCCCCATCCCTGCCGCTTCCATAAAGAAGGAGGGGACGTCGCGGCCTTCGTGGCTTTGTCAATTCTCTTCGTTCACAGCACCGCAGCCCCTCCTGCTCCCTCTCACCGCGCCTCCACAGGAGGGGGGCTTCGTGCATTTGCTCCCCATCTTCAGACTGACCAGGGTTCCCCAAGCATCCCCACCAAAGAGGAACGCCGATCCTCTGGTGAGAATCGGCGCTGGAACCGCTCATGTCTCCCCCCGAACCCTGGCTTTTCAGGCTCTCCGCCGTCCGACGGCAACCGCTGCATGTAGAGAGCTTATAGCAGAGATTGGCGCTCGAGGCAAGCCAGGATGGCGAGGTCCACCCCCCCGGCTCTCGGCCCTCGGCGCTCGACTCTCCCGCCATTTCCCTTGCAACAGAGAACCGGTTGGAGGTATGCTCACCCGTCGCAAGGAAACGCGGGCCCGCACGGCCCAGGAGCGCTCAAGAGAGCGAAGGAGGGTGCCATGGCGGAAACGATTCGGCTAGTGGATTACTTCTACGTCGAAGTCCCTGACAAGCCGGGAGAGGCTGCCTGTCTCCTGGCACAACTCAAAGAAGGAGGCGTCAATCTCCTGGCGTTCTCGGGCTTCCCGAAGGGACGCCGGGCCCAACTGGATTTCATTCCCGCCGATCCTGTCGCGTTTAAGGCCATTGCCAAGAAGAACAAGTGGAAGCTGGTCGGGCCCAGGAAGGGCTTCTTCATCCAGGGGGATGACCGCGTGGGCGCGGTCGCTGACCTCCTGGCAAAGCTGGCCGAGGCAAAGATCAACGTCACCGCCACGGATGCTGTCGCCGCCGGGGCGGATCGCTATGGCGCGCTTCTCTGGGTGAAACCACGCGACGTCAAGAAGGCCGCCAAGGCTTTCGGTATCACATAGGCACCTGCTCACGGACACCAGTATCCTTTGGCGCGGCGGAAGCGGGGCCTTCCGCCGCGCCTCGTTTGTGTCCCGTCGGCGAATCCCTGCACGGCCCATTGCTGGCGTGAACAGGAATTCGCCACGCGGCAGAATGGACGAGGCGGATTCACGCAAAGGAGACAATCATGCCAAAGGCGCCCCGCGGACTAGCCCTTGCAGAGGTTGGCAATCTCTCGGACCGGCCAGCGCCCGATGACTACTTCATGGGAATAGCCTACGCGGTTCGCGAGCGCGCAAGCTGCCAAGGATATAAGGTCGGAGCGATCGTGGTTCTCCTTGGAAGGGTGATCTCTACCGGCTACAACGGCACGCCGGAGAACATGCCCAACTGTGACGAGGGGGGATGCGTCCGCTGCGCGGAGAGAGCCCGATCAGCGTCTCGAAAGCCGAAGTACCAGTCCGGCACAGGCTATGACATCTGCATCTGCGTTCATGCAGAACAGAATGCTCTGCTGGCGGCCGCCCGCTTTGGAATACCCGTTGCCGGCGGCTTGGTATATACGACACTCCAGCCGTGCTTCGGCTGCCTCAAGGAAATGGTGCAGGCTCACATCGAGGGCGTCCGGTATCGCCACCCGTGGAGTCACCCCGACAAGAGCCTCCGACCGCAGTACGAATTGCTCAAGGCACAGTTCCGTCTTGGGGTGAAGCAGATCTTCACGCCGGATCCTCGTGAGGCCTGGGCCCTCGGCAAGGGTCCGAGGGAAAGCGACACCGGCCACCCCATCCAGACGTCGTGAATATCGCAGGCGTCCTCGATCCGCGGTGACCCCATGGATGAGGGAGTGCTTCTTGGCCGAGCCGCCCCGTCGCCGGGAGTGCCCGCACGAGGCCAGCCGGTCCGGAGATTGCACAACCGGTATGAAATCCGCTATCTTTATGATGATGCAAGCAATCTCGGCGGCGCATGCGATTCTCGACCCGAGTTCAAAGATGCGTCTCTTCCTCTTTGATGTTGATGGCACGCTGATCTTCGCGCACGGGGCGGGCCGCCTGTCCCTCACGAAGGCCATGAAAGAGGTTTATGGCGTGGCCCCGGCCTATGAGGATTACGATACCCGGGGGAAGACCGACCCGCGTATCGTGTTCGACGTCATGCGTGGTGCCAGCGTGCCTGCTGATGTGATTACCTCTCGGCTCAGACCCTGCTTCGAGGTCTACGCTCGCCATCTCAATGCCATGATCGACAACGGCCACCCAGTCCGGACGATGCCGGGCATTCCAGAGCTCGTTCGAGCATTGAGCGCCCGGGAGGATGCGCTGGTCGGCCTCCTCACGGGGAACATCGAAGCGGGCGCCCGTGCGAAGTTGCGGCCTACCGGCCTCCTTCCGTACTTCCGCGTCGGCGCCTTTGCATCTGACGACGCTGACCGCCGGCGACTTCCCGCAATCGCTCGCGAGCGCGCACATGTTCTTACTGGACATAACATTCCCTTCGAGCGGATCTTTGTCATCGGCGATACCCCACTCGATGTGGACTGCGCCCGCGCCTGCGGGGCGCGTTCCGTCGCGGTGTCCACTGGCCAGTACAGCTCCGACGAACTCGCTGTCTGTTCGCCTGATCTGTTGTTCCCCGACTTCTCGAACGTCGAGTCCGCCCTACGCGCCCTCAGCCAGATCTGATGGCTCACAAGACGGATAGAATGTGGACCATACGGCATGTTGGGCTTGCCAGCAGTATTCGGTCTGCTATAGTGAAAAGACATGCCTTGGCCCGGAACCGGGATGGCCTGGGAACGACTGCCGAAACTGGCACCCCTGGGGCTGCTGGTCCCCCACCCGACCGGAAGGCTGCAACGGTGACGGACGAACGGACAAGCGCAGGATATCCCAGGCGTTCTCGCAGGAGAGCCCGTGGCACCATCTGCTAGCAGCCTGCCCTTTCGCTACTGCCCGAGCTGCGGCGAGCGGGTGTACACCTATACGGTTGTGAAGGATGGGGTGACCGAAGTCCGCTGCAGCTCGTGTGGGTTTCCCCTGAGCGTAGGCCAGAGCCCACAGCCCGAGGCGTTCGATTGCATTGTCATTGCGGACGACGATCGTGTATTCCGATCGCTCCTGGCGGACCTATTGGTCGGGCAGGGCCTTGCGAGGACCGCCATCCCGTGCGAAAGCGGGAGTGCTCTGCTGGCCCTGATTGCGGAGCGCATCCACGAAGAGTCGCCCAACTTGCTGGCCATTCTCGACATTGTCATGGAGCCTCTGGATGGCATCGCCACCGCCTTGGCCCTTCGGGCGCTGGAGAAGGGGCTGAAGGCCGCCAACCCGATTCCGATCCTCTTTCTCTCCGCTGCCCGATACGACGAAACCCTCACACAGCTCATCAGCCGTGTCCGACCCGCCCTCTATCTCAACAAGGGTTCGGATGCGACACCCGAGCGACTTGCGCCGCGGTTGCGAAAGGTGATCGAACACTTGTTGCGCCCGGGGAGGAAATGAGCGTATGGCGAGGAGAAACGTTCTCTTCGTCGATGATGATCCGTTCTTTCTGGAGGCCGTTGGTGATTTCCTGCAGGAGCAGGGATACTCGGTGAGGCGGGTCGCCGATGGCCTGGAAGCCCTCGGAGCAGTCCGGGAGGACCGGCCGGACCTGATCCTTCTCGACCTCATCATGCCGAAGATCGACGGGGGGCGGGTCTGCCGTTACCTCCGTGAGGATCCGCGCTTTCAGGAGATCCCCATCGTCGTGTTCTCGGCCCTGGCGGCCAGGGACATCGTCCATCTGCCGGGCGTGTCGGCCGACGCCTACGTCGCCAAGGGACCGCTTCAGGTTGTGACGAAGAATATCCTGGCGGCCTTCGAATATATAGAGACCCATGGGCGATCGCTTCCCGCAGAAGAGGCGGTCTTTGGCTACGAAGGCTTTCGTCCAAGGCGGCTCGTAAGCGAACTCTTGAGCTTGAAGCGCGACTTCGACCTCTTGCTTCAGACGATGAGCGAGGGATTTCTCAAAGCGGACGAGGAAAATCGGATCTTCTATGTCAATCCGTCTGCTTTGGTGATGCTGGAAAGGCAGGAACGAGAGCTGATCGGGGTAAGCCTGTGGGAGGCCTTCGGGACAGGCTTTCACGAAAGCCTGCGCCCCGCGATCGAAAGGATGCGGACCGATCCAGCTGCGAGGAAAAAGGAGTTGATCGTCACCCTACACGAGAGAACCCTCAAGGCAAGCTTTGCTGCTCTGTGGGAAGAAGAGGTGTACTCGGGGCTCCTGCTCCTCCTCGAGGACATCAGCAACCCCCGAAGGTCCCAGCCTGCCTGATTCCAGGGTGCCCCGGCTCCAGCTCGGGCGTTTTCATGGCTCGGCCTGTTCCCCCCGTCTGGGGTGATGCGCCTTCCCCCGAGGCGGCCGGGACCAACCCCGCGTCGCTCGCCGCGGAGCAAGAATCCGGCTGGACGTCGTGCACCTATGGAAGGCTGGCCAGCCGGCGGATGGCATGGATGATCCCGTGGGCGGCCCTGGCAAACTCCGGCCCGGTAACCCTCTCGGGAAGATCCTGGATGCTGTGGTATTGAGGATAGCGGAACGGGGCGGTGTCCGTAAGCATCGCGGCTGGGTACCCCTCCTTCCAGAAGGACCAGTGATCGGACCAGTTGATGCCGGGAATCCACGCGAACGTGGCCACCCCCTCCACCGGAAAATCGCTCTCCAACATGAAATGGCGGAGGAACTCCACCACCGAACCCCGCGACGGAAGGTTCCCCACCACGGCAACGAAGTTTCCGGTGGATGGGTAGAACAAGCCAAAGGGGAGGGGGTAATGCTGGCTCCGGCGGGCGTTGGAATAGTACCCCAGGGTTTCGAGGGAGAACATGGCCACGATGTCATCACCGCGACGACGGGCCCGGCGAGCACTTTCGCGACTTCCCATTGCCTCCGTGAGAAAGTACGGCGGCTCTTCATTCACGAAGGCCGCGAAGCGGATAGTCCTGGAGAGGGACTCGTGCTTGAAGGCGCGTGACATCTCCAGCAACAGCGCAACGCCCGTGCCGTTGTCGTTGGCGCCAGGACTGCCGATGACGGAATCATAATGGGCCCCGACAAGCACGATCTGCTCGGGCCGTTTGACTCCTCTGTGTTCGATCACCAGGTTGACACACGACTCGCCAAGGACCTCGTATCGCTCTTCGGCCACCGCGAACCCCTGATCGGTCCACACCCGGCGAATATAGTCGGCGGCCGCGCGCAAGGCGAACGGCCGGTGCAGGTTCCGCTCGCCGATAGTGGCCCCCAGCACCCACACGTGCTCCATGAGCCGGCGTTCCAGCGCCAGGATCTCGGCACGGGCTGTCTCGTCCATCAGGGGTCGGAGGACCGCAGGCTTGACGTCGATCATGACGAAATAAACGATGACCGACAGGATCGCAAGCCCTAACAGGACAGCAACGTACCACCACATCATCCGCTTCGCCATGGGCCCCCGCGCCCGTCATCGGCCTCCCGTGATGTAGTTTTCGAGCTGCTTGATCATGAAATCCTTTTCCTCGATAGTGGCCTTGACCAGGTCCCCGATGGAAATAATCCCGACAACCTGATCCCCTTCCAGCACAGGGAGATGTCGGATGTGCTTCTCCGTCATCAACGCCATGCACTCCTCGACGGTCTGATCTGGCCGCACGAACATCACTCGCTCGGTCATGATCTCCCTGACAGGGGTATTGAGTGAAGACTTGCCTTTCAGGATCACCTTCCTGGCATAGTCGCGCTCCGAAAGGATCCCGACAAGCTTTCCTACCTCAAGGACCAGCAATGCTCCGACATTCTTCTCGGCCATACACTTGAGCGCATCGTACACCAGCGTATCCGGCGAGATTGACAGCACGTTGCCCCCTTTGCTTCCCAGGATCTCTCGAATGCTTTTCATGTCGCACCCCCTCCGCCGCCATGCGCCTCTCCGTGAGGATGCTACCGCGCGTCTCCCCCCGGTCATTGGGCGGCCAGTTTGAGCAGTGTCAGCAGGAGAACGTTCGCTCCCCCCTCCAGGTCTCCGTCGGCCGTGAATTCCAGGGGCGAATGGCTGCGCCCATCCCGACTAGGGACAAAGATCATCCCGGCCCTGGCCACGCGGCCCACCACCTGGGCATCGTGGCCCGCCATGGCGGGCAGGCGCAGGTACTTGAGCCCCAGCTCCTCCGTCGCGCTCATAATGGTCGCCTTGACCTCGTCGGCCACAGGCACCGGATCTATTTCGAGGATCGTCTCGATGGACAGCTCCAGCCCCCACCTCGAAGCGATCTCCCTTGCCAGGGCGTGCGATTTTTCGCTGAGCCTGCGCAGGATGTCCGCCGATTGCTCCCGGAGTTCATAGGTCAGATAGGCTTCGGCTGGCACGATGTTCCCCACCGCCGGCTTGAGCTGAAGGATGCCCACAGTCACCCGGCTGGCGGATGTTCCCTCGGCCAGAATCAGATTGTGCCCTTTCAGCACCAGATCGGCGGCACCAAGCAGGGCATTCTTGCGATCCTTCATCGGGGTTGGACCCGCATGATCTGCGCATCCGCGGAACGTGATGCCGTAGCGACGAATCCCCACGATGGCTTCGACGACCCCGATGGGGATCTGCTGAGCCTCCAGCACCGGCCCCTGCTCGATGTGAAGTTCCACGTAGGCCCGGATACCCTGTGGATTCCGGTAGGCGGAGGGAGCCTGCAGCGCGTCCATCCCATGTCGGGCCATGGCATCTATGATTCGGAGCCCCTTCGAATCCCTGAAGTTCGGGATGTCCTCGATCTTCATGCCTCCCGTAAAGGCATAGCTTCCAAAAAACCCGCCAAAAGCACCTTCCTCGTCGCTGAAGGCCACCAGTTCAAGTGGGTAGCGAAGCCGGACGCCCTCCTCTTTGATCCGCCTGAGGCATTCCAGGCCGGCCAGGACACCCAGGGCCCCGTCCAACTTGCCGCCGTTTGGAACGGAGTCAATGTGGGACCCCACCAGGACCGCCGGGCTCCCCGACAGCCAACGGCCAAAGATATTGCCCGCCGCATCCACGCGGGCCTCCATGCCGGCCGCACTAATTCGGTCCATGAGCCACCGGCGCGCCTCCATGTCGGCATCGCTCCAGGACGGGCGTGAGACGCCGCCCTCGGATGTCCGGCCAATCGACCCCAACTCCGCCAAGTCGCGCTTCAGTCGTTCAAGATTCACTCGCATCATTCTTCCCAGCACCTCATGACCCATAGCATGTGCCAACCCTCTGACCCTCGTGGGACAAATGCTACCTTCACACCCTCGATGGCTGATGCTACCAAATGCGCCAAGACCGGCTCAAGGGAATTCCTCTCTGCCACTCCATCGAGTTGTCCTTGACAAGCCGCCTGCCTGTCGCTATCTCTTGCTAGGAACCCCTCGTGAACCTGATGCAGGAGGGTCAGACTGATCAACCAGACACAGCCAGTCGCTCTTGCGGGAGTATCCCCGACAAGAGAACGGAAGGAGAGTGCCATGCAAGCCGTTATTCCGTTTCTGCTGACCACGACATTCGCTGCCACTCTAATCATCTCCTCAGGACCCAGTCTCGCGCAAACCCGAGCGATGTCACAGGCCGAATGCCAGGCACTTCGTGAGCGGCTGGCAGAGCATGCTAAGCTGTCCGAGGGTGTGCGGCGGACCGTAGCCGATCGGGCTACGCGATACCCGGCCACCCTTCGCCCTTCCGCGACCCCAATCGATCGAGCCGGGGTCATTCGAGCGCGGCTGGAAAAGATTCCACGTGAGCGCGAGCAGCTCGATGAGCAGCGCCTTGCCGCTCTCGTCCGACTGGATTTCGCGCGAGCCTTCCAGCTCCAGGGGCAGATCGACGCCCTCGATGCCGAAAAGGCGAGGCTCGAGAAGGAGCTAGCGAGCTTGCCGCCCGTGACCAGCATGCCAGCACCTACCCCGCCGGCCATGCCCCCTGTGGCCGACGTGGATCGTCTTCCGTGCAACGAGATTGCCACGACTCTTGAAGCAGCGATCAAGATTCGACGGCGTGAACTCGGCGCACGGGAGGATCAGTCGGGTGTAATCCCCCTTATGGCGCTCAAGGGGCAAACCCGCGAGCAGCTTGTCCAAGAGCTGGCGTCGCAATTCACCGCCTGGCCCGAGGCGGCGGGCCAGATCGGACTGCTTGACCAGAACGGCGATGGGCGCATGGAGGGATTCGTTGACGTTCCCATCCGGGATGTGTTCCGCCTGTTTCGGGAGCAAGCAGACGGGTCGGTGGGTATCGAGCTCTTCGCCCTGCCGGGACGGACGGCCGGCCCGGAATACGGCGAGGCCACAAAGCGCCTGGATGAAGCGGGCATCCGCCACGCGGGCCAGCGGTTGCTCGATCTCTTGCCGAGCCGGCCCGCCGGTCCTATACGGGTGATCGCTGAGACTGGAGACTTCAGCACTGCCTATGCCCACTTCCTGGCTGGGAACTTCGCTGAGGCTGCCCGCCTCGTCACTGCCGCGGCCCGCACCCTCGAGTTTCAGAATCTCCGAGGGGAAACCGTCCGCCTCCTCAAGGTCCTTGCTCCTGCGCCCAGCGGCTTGGTGATCCGTCGGGTCGTGACCACCCCGCGGCCGAACAATCAGGAGCTGTGGGAAGAAACGGGCTTCGCCGTCCGACCCGTGACATACTGGCGCACCGAAGTCGAGGTCACTACAAGTCGCCAGACGCGAACGACCACAGGCACGCCTGTCGGTGCGCCCTCTACGGCTGCCCCAGGCAGATTCAATCTCGAACGTTGAGCGCCTCTTTTCTCGCTTGCCGCTCTTGCGGGAAGAGCCTTCCGGAGGTATTGTGACGCGCCCCTGGTGGGCATAGCCTTTCGCGTTCGCTCGCGGTTTGGCTCGAGTCGGCGAGGAACCAAAGCCGCGCGACGGAAGAATCCGATTGTCTGTATTGTGAGTGTCCCACAGAGACAAGGAGGAGATTGATGGCCATTTTATTACCGGCGCTGCCTTACGCGGAAAATGCACTGGAACCCCACTACTCTGCCAAGACGATCAGCTTCCACTATGGCAAGCATCACAAAACCTACGTGGACAACCTGAACAAGCTGATCGCTGGAACAGCGCTGGAATCCAGGTCGCTCGAAGAGATCATCATGGCATCGGCGGGCGATTCCTCCAAGGTGGGAGTTTTCAACAATGCGGCCCAGGTATGGAACCATACCTTTTTCTGGAACTGCATGCGGCCGGGGGGTGGCGGCAGGCCCAAGGGGGATCTCGCGGCTCGGATTGATTCAGCCTTCGGGGGCTGTGAGAAGTTCGCCGAGCAATTCAAAGCGGCAGCCGTTGGCCGCTTTGGCAGCGGATGGGCGTGGCTGGTCCTCGACGGCAACGCCCTGAAGATTACCAGCACGGCTAACGCCGAGACCCCCATGGCCAGCAAGCAGACGGCGCTCCTCACCGTTGATGTCTGGGAGCATGCTTACTATCTGGACTATCAGAATCGGCGGCCTGACTTCGTGCAGGCCTTTCTGGATCACCTGGCGAACTGGGACTTCGCCGTCGCCAACCTGGCGAAGGCACGCTGATAGGGATGAAGGGATGGCGGCCATCCTTTGGTCCGCGTAACCCTCATCGTTCAATAAGCTGAATCATGAGCGCCCTCTCCAGTGCCCCGCACATCCGGAGAGGGCGCTCTTCCGCTCATTCCCTTGATATTTCGCATAGCTTTGACTGGCAGGCTCATCAGGTCCGTCATATCTCACCAGGGGGCCCCCCAGCACTTGAAGGTCGTAGGGGATTCCTTCCGTTTCCCATCTCCCTCCTTCCAGTGTGAAGGAACGACGGGCTCATCCATCAGGTCAGACGGAAT
>Ga0315314_1004025_pt1 | contig 11202 bp, 11 predicted proteins | sample TDP9_MG_FD_203631 | JGI IMG/M metagenome (GOLD analysis project Ga0315314, IMG submission 203631) | Freshwater sediment microbial communities from Lake Towuti, South Sulawesi, Indonesia - TDP9 | ecosystem: Environmental > Aquatic > Freshwater > Lake > Sediment | place: Indonesia: South Sulawesi... | reverse complement strand
GGCAGCGGGCGCGAGGCGAGCGTGAGGTCCACGGCGAAGAGTGAGACATCGGGAGGGGGCGCGCCGATCTCCTGGCCGTTCTCGCAGTTCACATCACGGTTGAGACGCGCGCCAAGGCTCTCGGCGAAGCCCGTAAACGCCTGGCGGAGAACCTCCACGTAGGTGCTCCTGGCGTCGCCGGGTTCGGGCTGCTCGACGCCGGCCGCGTTCAGGATGTAGTTGCCGATCTCCCGCCAGGTTTCGTCGGGAGCACCGACCCAGAAGAGGAGGGCATGTTCCGGGAGCGTCAAGGGCTGCTCGAACCAGAAGTTCGGCTGGCGAGCGACGCCGGCGGGCAGGGGCTTCCAGTCGATGACGGGCTGCTCGCCCGTCATGGACTCAAGAACGTGAGCGAGCCGCTGGACCCAAGCGCCGATCAGCGAGCTGACGAGTTCGCCCGAGGCTGGATCGAGGTCAGGCATCCACTACACCCCCCGCCGGGTGGGCCAGCGCTTCTCAATGTATGCGCGGAGGCGGAGAATGGCCTGGGACTTCAACTGGGAAATCCGGGATTCGTGGAGATTGACCACCTTGGCGATCTCGCGCAGGGTGAGTTCCTCGTAATAGTAGAGACTGAGCACCGTACGCTCGATGTAGGGCATCTTCTCGATGGCCTCGGCGAGGAGCTTCTCGAGCTCGGAGCGCTCCAGCACGCGCGAGGGCCAGTCCTGCTCGTCGTCAGAAAGGTACTTGAGGAGGTCGCGGCCTTCCTCGTCCCGGGAAGAATGCTCGAGCCGGCCAAGGTTCACGCCGCGGATCTCGACCAGCCACTCGTGGTACTCGTCGAGGGAGAGGTTCAGTTCGGCGGCGATCTCCTCCTCGTCGGGCATGCGATGGAGGCGTTGCTCGGCCTGTGCGATGGCGGCTTCAATCTGCTTGGCTTTCTTGCGCTTCTGGCGAGGCGCCCAGTCCAATCCGCGAAGGGTATCGAGGATCGCGCCGCGGATCTTGTACTCGGCGTAAGTCTTCAGCTTGACGTTGAGGCTGGGGTCAAAATTGTCGATGGCTGCGATGAGGCCGACGATGCCGGTGGAGATCAAGTCTTCCAGGCTGACGGTTTCGGGCAGCTTTTCGTGAATGCGCCGGGCAATCAGCCGGACCTGTGGGAGGTGCTCCAGGATGAGCCGTTCGCGCTCATCAGTGGCCATCTGCGGGCTGGCCGGATATGCCATAAGCGTCAGGTTTCAGGTGCGAGGCGGCAGGCAAAAGGGCGCCTGGCGGTAAGGGTTGAGCCTGACACCTAGCACCTTGCATCTGCGCTCAAGCAGCGGCAGCCGCCTGGGCGCAGTGCCCTCTCCACAGCAGATCGAGGATGCGGCCTGTAGTGGCCGGCTCCAGGTCTTCGGGAACCTGCTGGCCGGTGGCCAGAAACGAGATCGGCTTACCGGTGCGGGCTGCCTGGCTAAAGATCGGCCCGAACGACTCGGTCTCATCGAGCCGGGTAAACAGCAATTTCCCGGGCTGGAACACCTCGAATCGATCCACGACACGGGATAGATCGGCGGATTTCATGGAAGCCGTTAGGACCAGGTGGGTGTCGATATCCGGGTGGCCGGCGAGGAGGCGGGCGAGATCGGCGGCGCCGTCGAGATCGGCCAGGCTGTAGCCGGGCGTGTCAATCAAGATGAGGCCCTTGCGCCGGTGCTCTTCGAGGGCCTGGGCGAGGGCCGCGATGGTCTCCAGCGGCTGGAAACCAACGCCGAGGATGGCGGCATAGCTGCGCAGTTGCTCGGCGGCCGCGATGCGGTAGTTATCCATGGTGAGGATCTGGGTCGAGCGGCGGGCTTTGAGGCCTTCCCGCACGGCCAGCTTCACCAGGGTGGTGGTTTTGCCGGATCCGCAGGGGCCGACGAGGGCGACGATGCGGGGCTCGCCGGGGCCCCGCCCGAGCCGGCCGTCGATTTGAAACCTGCTTTCCAGTTCGGCGATGAGCGTCTGGCGAAGCTCGGCGGCGGTCAGGCAGGGCGGGCCGGCGCGCAGGCGGCTGAGGATGTCGAAGGCGAGATCGGGGTCCATCTCGTTTCCGAGGAAGGAAGAAAAGACTTCCCGAAGCTCATCGGGCAAGGCGGCAAGGGAGGCGAGCAAGCCCGAGCGGGCGACGGCAGCGGCCATGCGCTCGATCTGCCTGCGCAGCCCGGCCACTTCGGCCGAGAGGCGAGAAAGCGAGGCCGGGGCGGGCGAAGCCGGTGGGAAGAGGTCCGGGGCGGAAGTCTCCGGCGCAGGCCCGGCGGAGCCGTCGCCGGGCGCCGCGAAGACCACCTCATATTGCCCGAGGTGGGCGGCTTCGGGCGGGGCCTTGCGAGAGCGAACGAGCATGGCTTCGGGCCCGAGTTCCTGGCGCGCCAGAGCGAGCGCGGATTCCACATTTCTGGTGAAGTACGATTTCAAACGCATGGCATCACTGAATGAGTTTCAACGAGATCACCTTCACGCCTGGCGGGATTTCGCTGTGCGCCAGGAAATACAGATTTCTGATCGACGGTTCGACGAGCTGGCGGAGAAAGAACCGCACGCCTGAACTGACCACCGCGACGGCGGGCATGTCGGGCGCGCCGACCGCACGGCGCAAGCGCTCGAGCAGATCGCGGATCGCCTGCGGGGAAAGGCTGAGGTGGCTGGAGAACTCTCCGTGCTGCACGGCCGATTCCACCTGCTGCTCGATGGACGGATCCAGGAAATAGGCGGGCAGATCGCCCGCCTGGTTCAGATAGGGCCTGGCGACCGCGCGGCGGACCGACTGGCGCACGTATTCCGTGAGCAGGACGGGGTTTTTCGTAATGTTGGCGGCCTCACCGAGCGCCTCCAGAATGGAGAGGGCATCGCGGATGGACACACGCTCACGGAGCAGGTTCTGCAAGACTCGCTGCACCAGGGCGAGCGGGAGCAATTTCGGCACCAAATCCTCGACGACGCGCGGATTTTCCTCGGCGACGCGATCGAGCAGCTTCTTGGCGTCCTGGCGGGAGAACAACTCATGGGCGTGCCTCCGAACCAGCTCGGCCAGATGAGTGCCGACGACGCTGACGGAATCCACGACGGTGTAGCCGGCGGCGCGGGCGGCCTCGACCTGCTCGGAGCGGATCCAGTAAGCGGGGATGCCGAAGGCGGGTTCGTGGGTTTGGGCGCCCTCGATGGCCGGGACAGCGTGGCCGGGAGGAATCGCCAGCTCGCAGCCCTGCGGCAGCTCGTACCGATCGACCTCGACGCCTTTGACGAGGATCACGTACTCGCGGGAACGCAGGGAGAGATTGTCGGTGACGCGGACGGGCGGCAGGAGGTAGCCGAGTTCAGCGGCCAGTTGGCGGCGGATGGCGGCGATTCGGCGCAGGAGGGGTGAATTCTGGGCCCCTTCGACCAGCTTGACGAGGCCGAGGCCCAGCTCGAGGGCAATCGGCTCAACGCGGAGGAGCGCCTCGAGGTTCTCGCGGGGCGCGGGTGGGGCAGCGGCGATGGACGCTTTTTCGGCACTGGCGATCTTGTGCCGCATGCGCCAGGCGGCGGTGCCGAGCCCGGCGCCCAGCAGCAGCAAGAGGACCTTGGGAAGGCCGGGAAAGGCAGCCAGAGCCACCAGCACGCCGGCCGCCAGCAAGAGCGGCTGGGCGTGGCCGAAGACCTGCCGGCGGAAGTCGGTTCCCAGCCGGGCATCCGAGCTGGCCCGGGTGACGATGAGGCCGCCGGAGATGGAGATCATCAGCGCGGGGATGACAGTGACCAGCCCGTCGCCGATGGTGAGCACGGTGTAGGTCTGGAGGGCGCGGCGCAGCTCCATGCCGTGTTGCAGGACGCCGATGAGGAAGCCGGCGACGATATTGATGCCGGTGATGAGGATGCTGGCCACGGCGTCGCGCTGGGTGAAGCGCGAGGCGCCGTCCATGGCGCCGTAGAACTCGGCTTCGCTGGCAAGCTGTTTTCGCCGGTGCCTGGCCTCGGCCTCGTCGATTAGGCCGGCGTTGAGGTCGGAATCGATTGACATCTGCTTGCCGGGGAGCGCATCGAGAGTGAACCGCGCGGTCACCTCGGAGATGCGCACCGCGCCGTGGTTGATGACGACGTACTGGATGGCGATGAGGACGAGAAAGATGACGATTCCAATGATGTAGTTGCCACCGACGACAAAATTGCCAAAGGCCTCGATGACCTTGCCGGCGGCCGAGGTGCCGGTGTTACCGTACAGGAGGATGAGGCGGGCCGAGGAGACGTTGAGGGCCAGGCGGAACAGCGTCATCAGCAGGAGGGTGGTGGGGAAAACGCTGAACTCGACCGGGCGCATGATGTAGAGGGCGACCAGGAGGACGATCACCGAGAGGGTGATGTTGTTGACGATGAGGATGTCCATGACAAAGGGCGGGATCGGCGTGATCATGGCCAGAATGATGGCCAAGACCGCGAGAGGCACGCCCGTCTCGGCCAGGCTGGCGCGGGTGGCGGCGGCGGCGCCGGGTGCGGGCGCAGCGGTTGTCGCGACTGCCCTGGTTTGAGCCATGGCTTATCCCGGCAACCTCCCGTTCATGAGCCGGTAGATGTAGGCGAGAACCTCGGCGACGGCCCGGTACAGGTGCGCAGGGATTTCGTGGCCGACTTCGGTGGAGCGGTAGAGGGCCCGGGCGAGCGGCGGATTCTCGACCACCGGCACTTGGTGAGTGACCGCTTTCCGGCGGATCCGCAAGGCCATGTAGTTCTTTCCCTTGGCGACCACGACCGGGGCGGGCATCTCGATGCGATAGCGGATGGCGACGGCATAGTGGGTGGGGTTGACGATGACGGCGGTGGCCTTGGGGACCTGCTGCATCATGCGGCGGCGGAGCAGATCGCGTTGGAGGCGGCGGATGCGGCCGCGGATCTGCGGGTTGCCCTCGATCTCCTTGGCTTCGTCGCGCACCTCCTGCTTGGTCATGCGGAGGTCCGCGATGTAGCGGCGGTGCTGGCGCCAGAGATCGAAGACGCCGAGCACGAGGAAGATGCCGGCGGCTTTCCAGAAGAGGTCGAAGATGGAGAGGGCGAGCTGGCGGGCAGCGGCCGAGGCGCCCAGGAGGGGCATTCTCATCAGCTCATCCAGGTTGTTCTTGACCACGAGGTAGACGGCGGCGCCGAAGAAGGGCAGGAAGAGCAGCGCCTGCAAGGCGGTGTTGAGGTTCTGCCGCGGGAGCTCTTGAATGCGCCTGAAGAAATTGAGGCGCTGGAGGTCAGGCGTCAGTCTCTTGGCGGCGAAGCCGAAGCGGGTGGTGACGAGCTGGGTGGCGACGGTCACGGCGAGCAGAGCCGCGCCGAGCAGGGCCCAGGGGAGCATGTCCTGGGCGCACAGCAAGTGCAGGATACGCAGCAGCTCGGCGGGGCTGAGTTCGGCATGGAAGGCGCGCCGGAGGAGATAGCGGGTGGTGTGGCGGAGGCGAGCCAGCCAGCCGTCGGTGAAGGCGGCGAGCAGAACGACGAAGGTGAGGAACTGGACGGCGCCCACGAAATCGCGGCTGACGGCGAAGCGGCCCTCGCGCCGCGCTTTCTCGATGCGCCTTGGCGTCGGCCGTTCGGTCTGCTGGGATTTGTCCGCCATGCGCGACGATCGGCGGCGTGCCGGCTAGCCGCCGCCCCGCAGAATGCCCATCAGGGTGGAAAAGGTGCGCGCGGCAAAAGCCTGGTAGACGGGAAGAAACAGGCCGGAGAGGGCGGCGAGCAGCGCGAGAGTGCCCAGCATCTTCACCGGGAAGGCGAGCGTCAGGAGCTGCAACTGGGCGTGGATCCTGCCGAGCAGCGAGAGCGCGATATCGACGAGCAGCAGCAGGGCGACGACCGGCATGGCCAGACGGAGCCCGGTGGAGAACATGCCGGCGCCCAGCTCGAGGATGGCGCCGGCGGAAGAGAGCCTGACGGCGTAGGCGCCGGGCGGATAGACCTCCAGGCTGCGGGCGAAGACGCGGAGGACCTGGCGGTCGAGGCCGAGGGAAAAGAACAGGAGGCCGGCCAGGAACTGGGCGAAAACGAGCAGGACGTTGCTGTCCGCCTCGGTAGAGGGATCGATGGTGGCGGCGTAAGAGTAGCCGGCCTGCAATCCAAAGACCTGCGAGGCGACCAGGAAGGCTTCATTCAGGAAGGCGACCGCAAGGCCGACGGTGACGCCGAAGGCCACTTCGGAGAAGATCCAGGCGAGCAACCGGCCGAAATTCGCTTCGACGGCGGGGGCACGGGGCCAGGCCGGGAACAGCGCCAGGGTGCAGCCGAGCGCGAGCACGATGCGCGCCACCTCCGGGCCGTGCCGCATGCCGGGCAGCGGCACGAACAGGAGGGCGCCGCCGACGCGGGAGAGCACCAGCAGGAAGCTGTACAAGGTCGCCACCGGGAGGGCCAGCTCAGCGCGCATAGCGTCCGAGGTCTCCGAGGAGGCCGACCGTGTAGGTGACCATGTACTTGAGCATCCAGGGCAGGAACAACAGCATGGCGACGAGGAAAGCGCCGAGCCGGGGGACGGCATTGAAGGCCGAATCCTGCATCGAGGTGACGACCTGCACCAGGCTCACGATGATGCCCGTCACGAAGCCGACGACCAGCAGGGGCGCGCTGAGCCAGAACGCCGCCAGCAAGGCCTGGCGAATCGTCTCGATGACGGTTTCGGGAGTCATGATCAGTAAAAGCTCTTGACCAGCGATCCCACCACCAAACTCCACCCATCGACGAGCACGAACAGGAGCACCTTGAAGGGGGCGGAGAGCATTACGGGCGGAAGCTGAATCATTCCGATTGACAGGGTCACCGAGGCGACGACCAGATCGATGACGAGAAAGGGGAGGAAGAGCACGGCGCCAATCTGGAAGGCCACCTTGAGCTCCGAAAGGATATAAGCCGGGACGAGGATGCGGAGCTCGAGATCGGCGGGGTTGCGGGGCGGGGGCACACGGGCCATCTCGACAAAGAGGCGGACCTCCTTTTCACGGGCGAACCGGACGAGGAAGGACCGGAGCGGTTGGGAGGCCTCCTGGAGCGCCTGTCCGGGCGTGATCTGGCCCTTTTGCAGGGGCTCCCAGCCTTTCTCGTACATCTCGGCGACGACCGGCTGCATGATGAGAAAGGTGAGGAACAGGGCGAGGCCAAGGAGAACCTGATTGGAGGGAGTGGCCTGCGTGCCGAGCGCCTGCCGGAGGAAATGCAGCACAACGACAATGCGCAGGAAAGGGGTAGCCGACATGACGATGGCGGGCAACAGCGTGAGCAGGGTGAGGAGCAGGATGATCTGGAGGGGGACGCTGAGGGTCCCGTCGAGCCTGTTCGGAAGGAGGGGCGCGAGCGGGTTCGGGGCAGCGGCTGCCGAGGCCAGGATCATCCGGCGACCTCCGCGAGGGGCGACGGACCGGCGGCGAGCGCTTCGCGGGGCAGGCATTCCAGCACGACGCAGCCCGCCGGGTGGGTGGCGATCAAAACGGCGCGGTCGCCGACCGCAACCAGGTGGAGGGTGTGCTGGGGCGACAGGGGGAGGGAATCGAAGGATTCCAGCAAGCCCGAGTTGCGCCGGAGGGGCCGGCGGCGCGCGAGGACGGGACCCCGGCGCCGGAGCCACCATAGCGCTATCCCGAGCAGCGCGAAGACCACGGCCATCGAGAGCAAGGGGCGAATCAGTTCCATACCGTGGACACGCCTATCCTTCCGCATTGAAGTCGGTGATGCGCGCACCAATGGTGGTTTCGATGATGACAATCTCACCGAAACCGACGAGCACGCCGCCGACGTAGAGGTCGATGTTTTCGCCGGCCGACCGGCTGAGGGGGATGACGCTGCCGGCATCCAGTTCCAGGATTTCGCCGACGGTCATGATTTTGCGATCGAGCACCAGGTCGATGTCGATCGGCACATCGGCAAAGAAAGCTGCTTGTTCCAAGGAGGACATGGGCCGGGCAGGCCGCTAACCGGGGCTAGCGTTTCAGATTGATGGTCTCCTGGCTCAATTCGTCAACCGCGATGACGACCCGCGCATTGGCCTGGTATCCGCGCTGGAAGACGATCAGGTTGGTGAACTCCTTGGCGATGTCAACGGTGGAGTTCTCCAGGGCGCCGCCGACGACCTTGCCACGGCCACCGCTTTCGGGGAGGCCGATGGCCGGCAGAGCGGTGCGGGCGCTGGCCTGAAAGCAGTTGTTGCCCATGGCGATGAGCGAATCGGGGTTGCGAATGGAGGCGACCGCCAAGTTGGCGACGAGCGTCTGCTGGCCGTTGGTGTACTGGGCCAGGACCCTGCCTCCATCGCCGATGGCCACGCGGATCAGGGAGGCGGCGGCCGCCCCGTTCTGCTCGTTGGCGGCGACGGCGGAGGTCTGGCGGTATTGGGTCAGGCGGGCGGCGAGGGTGGGTGTGTACAGCTCCCAATCGAGGGCCAAATCGCTCGCGCCGCTGGCCAGTCCGGTGATGGTGAAGGAGACCGTCGGGGAGGTGTCCGGCGGGTCGCTGAGCTTGCCGTCAGAGTCGAAGGAGATGTTGCCCTGAGCAACCTCAACCGACGGATTGGGGTCGCCGACATCGGCGCCGGGGATGGTGATGGAGTAGCTCCACTGGTTGGCAGTGGCTTCTTTGGTGAAGGCGACGGTCAGGATGTGGGAATTGCCGAGAGAATCGATAATCTCGATGGGCGTGGAAAAGCTGCCGTCGGGTCGCCCGACCTGGCCGCCCGCATTGAGGTTGACGTCGAGCGAGAACCGGGTGGTGGCGATCGGGGTCTTCAGGGTGCCGACGGGGATGAGAATGTCGCCGATGGCACCATGCGTGTCAACCTGGCCGGTGGGGCCCTGGGCCCAGCCCTGGACGCGTTCGCCGGAGAGGGCGACCAGATACCCGGAGGTATCGACCTGAAAGTTGCCGGCCCGGGTAAGCAGGGTGGCTCCCTGGGCGTTGCGGAGGATGAAGAAGCCGTCGCCCTGAACGGCGGCGTCGAGGAGCCCGGAGCTGGGCTGAATGGCGCCCTGGGAGAATTGCCGGATGGTGAAGGGCCGGCCGGTGCCGAATCCGACCTGGGTGTCACCGAGGCCGGCGCCGATGGACTGGGTGACCAGGTCGCGGAAGGAGACAACGTTGGTCTTGTAGCCGGGGGTGTTCAGGTTGGCCAGGTTGTTGCCTACCACGTCCACCGCAGTGGAATGGGCACTGATTGCCGAGAGCGCGGTCGAGAATGCCGCAAACATTACTGATCTCCTTTGTCCGACTGGGCGCCGGGCGCTTCGGGCGCCAGCGCCTTATGAATCGCCTCCAGCTCTGCGCGGATCTGTAAGATCTGTTCGAGCTGGCTGAACTGGGCCAACTGGGTGAGGAATTCGATTCCGTTGGCCGGATTCAGCGGATTCTGGTTGCGAATCTGCGCGATGAGCAGCTTCAGGAAGGTTTCTGTCTTGCCGAGCGGCTCAGCGGCTTTGGCGGTCTGCCCGGCGGGCTCGGCGGCGGGATACGCCGGGACCGGTGCACTAACTTGCGAGGCCATAGAAGAAACTCCGGAGCGACTCCTGCTGACGGTCGAAGCAGCGCTCGAGCGCTTCGACCCATTGGGGTTGAGCCTGGGGCTCGCGGCGCTGCTGGTGAGGGTTGTGGCCGGGCGAGCCCGAATTGCGCTGATCGGAACCGGCGGGCATCTCGCGGCCGGTCTCCCCTTTGGGCGTCTGAAGGTCGGTGAAGTTGCCGGGGCCGAGCGCGGGCGGTCCCCAGGTCTCCGTCCGATAACCGGTCTGCTCGAGACGGTTCACGAGCGCGGGCAGTTCCTGGCGGAGCGAGGCGGCCAGTTCGGGGTTCCTGGTGCGCACAGCGACGTGAACTTCGCCACTGCGTTCGATGAGCCTGACCTCCACGCTTTCCTGCCTTTTGCCCTCGAGGGTGCGGCCGGGAACCAGCAACGAAATCTCCCTCGGAGCCGGGCGGTCCAACGGCTGGCGAGGGGGCGGCGGGGGCTCAACATCGGCGAGGGAGGCGGCGCGGAGTTGCGGCTGGGCCGCCGGAGCGATCGGCCGGGATTCACTGCGGGCGGCGGGGACTTCGAAGAGGGCCGTTGGCGCAATGGGTCGCAGGCCACCGGCATCCGCCTGCGGCTGCTGCGGCGGGTTTCGTTTGGTCGTCGAGGCGGCAAGATCCCGGTCGGGCGGGCACGGCTCGATCAAAGATGTCTCCGCCTTGCGGGCGTCCTTCGGCCGGATCCCGGCGCCGTGTGACTCGGCGCCGGTGATGCGAGGGGCGGGCGGAAGCTGATCGGGCTGCTCGTTCTGCGTGCGACGAGCGATTTGATTCTGCGGGAGGCTGACCTGCTGATCCTCTTTGTGGCGGCCCGGTTCTGCGGGCGGCGCGGCGCTGTCCGAGGGGCGGCCCATCTCAGGGATCGGCCCGGCTTCGTGCACAGGATCAGGAGCCGGTGCGGCGCGGCGCCCGGCGTGGCCGGCGTCAGGAGCCGGTGCGGGGCGCTCGACCTCAGGAGCCGGGGCGGAGCCGTCCACGACCCGGCTGAGGTCAGGCAGTGGCGCGGGTTGAGGAGGCCCGGCGACCTTGCCGGCCCGGGTTGAAAGTACGTGAAGCTGGCCTGGCTGTTCGGGCGTTGGCGGCAGCGGTTCGATGGAATCCGGCGCCGGTTGGGAACGGGCGGGCGGCACGGCTGATGCCGGCAGCAGCGGCGACCGGGTTGTGATTTCGGGGATGAGGGGCGATTCCGGCAGGAGCGGCGCAGGCGGCTGGCCAGCCTGGGCGTTGGCGGGCATCCGCGGGGAAAGACGGGCGGCAAAAGCCAGATCCATTTCGAGCACGGCGGCGCGAAAGCCGGGATCGGCTGGCGCATCCGGAACCAGCGTGGCGGACTGGGGCCCGGTGATGGGGCCGTCGGCTGGCTCTGCCTGGAGCGACTGGAAGGTCTGCGGCAGTTCACGCGTCGGGGTGTCAGAAGCCACGGGCGTGGCAGGCTCGAGGGCCGGTTCCGGCGTGGCGCACAGGAGCGCGGCGGGCAGGACGGCCGGGAGTGGCCCGAACGTTGCGACGATAGCCGGCTGGTCGCCCTGGGAGGTGTCCTTGATGGGCCTGGTTTCCTTCGCGTCCGGTTTCTGTCCATCGACCGACGCGGAAAGCAGATCGAAGATAAGGCCGGCGAAGTCTCCGGCGTTTTCTGTGGTCTGCGCTGCCGCCTGCTGAGCCCCAAACAAGAACGCCTGCGGCAGGCTCAGCAGA
>Ga0315314_1004024_pt1 | contig 11204 bp, 12 predicted proteins | sample TDP9_MG_FD_203631 | JGI IMG/M metagenome (GOLD analysis project Ga0315314, IMG submission 203631) | Freshwater sediment microbial communities from Lake Towuti, South Sulawesi, Indonesia - TDP9 | ecosystem: Environmental > Aquatic > Freshwater > Lake > Sediment | place: Indonesia: South Sulawesi... | reverse complement strand
ACCCTTCAACTGGGATTCGATGACCGCCAAATCCTGGGAGGAATCACTAGACATAGAGCCTCGCCAAAACACACTATGTCAAAACGAATATTAAAGCCTAACAAGGAAATTCTTAAATCAAACAGTGCAGCTAGCCTAAACAATAAACGCGGCCGGGATGAGGTAGCCTGGAAGCCTACAGGCCTGTGGAGCCTGGCGCCCGGGTTCAAATCCCGGTCCCGGCCCCACAATTCATGGAAACCTTTTAACTATGAGAAAAGAAGGTTTGCTATGTTGAAGGTTGGCATTGTTGGGTTGCGACGGGGTTCCAGCTTCTTCACCTTTAACCTCATGCCTGGGGTGGAGGTGACGGACATCTGTGACATCGACAGGGAACAGCTGAACCAATGCGGGGATCGCTATCGCGTTTCTAACCGTTACACCAGATATGAGGATATGCTCAAGTCTGAGCTGGACATCGTGGTGATAGCGACGCCTTTGCCCCTCCATGCGGGACAGGCTATCCAAGCCCTGGACGCGGGGATGCACGTTTTGTCGGAGGTTCCGGCGGCGGCCACCATGGATGAATGCTACGCCTTGGCTGAGGCGGTGGAGCGGAGCGGTATGATGTACATGATGGCGGAAAACTACTGCTACATAAGGGAAAATGTGCTCCTTAGGGAACTGATTGCCGCGGGAAAGTTTGGGGAACTCTACTTCGGCGAGGGCGAGTATGTCCACGACTGCAAGCATCTACTTTACAACCCCGACGGCTCCTTAACCTGGCGGGGGCTCCTGGCCCTGGAAAGGAACGGCAACGTCTATCCCACCCACAGCTTGGGACCTCTTTATCAGATGTTTGGGGAACGGGTCGTCTCCGTCTGCTGTATCGGCTCCGGAGTCCACACCATCCCTGGCATGAGGCTCGAGGACTCCACCCTAACCCTGTGTAAGACGGAGTCGGGAAAGCTCCTTAAGCTTCGCTTTGACATGGTCTCCAACCGCCCCCACAATTTACGCTATTATTCTCTCCAGGGAACGCGGGGCTGTTACGAGGCTCCGCGGGGCCTGGGGGACGACCACAAGGTCTGGTTCGCCGACGACTGCAAGGGGTACGAGTGGAAGCTCCTTAAGGATTATGAGGACCGCTTCCTGCCCGAAGAGTGGAAGCACCCCCCGGAGGAGGCGTTAAAGACGGGCCACTGGGGAAGCGACTATTTTGTTGTCCGAGACTTCGTGGAATCCATCCTCCACGATAGGAAGCCTCCAATTGACGTGTACGACGCCCTAAACATGACAGCACCGGGGTTGGCTTCGCAGGAGTCCATCGCCCGAGGCGGAGCTCCAGTGGGAGTCCCAGATTTCAAAAACCCCTAGACCGCGCCCTGTTTGAGGGAGAATCCCATGCCCTCAGCGTTTGCCTCCTTGGAAATAAGGGAGATCCTTCTTTATAGGCTGATGAAAGAAGGCTTTCATGTGAGGATGCACGGTTACGAGTATTTTATCCGGCGTAGAGGAAAGTTTGTTTGCGTAGTGGTTCTCTATCCGGCCTGGAGTTCAGCCCATATTCACAAGATCAGTTGGAACTCCCAGGAGTCGGAAGAGGCCATTCAAGTCATTTCAAAGGTTCTCAGGGAGATGGACCCGAATCTTAACTTGAAAGTAATCTCCACCCAGTAAGTCCTCTTCCCCCGTATAGGGGGGTCTGAAATTCGGTTTTTGGCGTTAAGTTGTGACGAGAGATGACAAACTAATAAAATCCTGTATGGATAACCCTTTATAGGCAAGCACCTGTCTTAAAGAAACAGGATAATGGGCCGGTAGTTCAGCCTGGCATGAACGCCTGACTTGCACTCAGGAGGCCGCGGGTTCAAATCCCGCCCGGTCCATTCTTGGCGAGGAGACACCCTTCGGGTGTCGGCATACTCTCCTCCGTTAGTCTCTGTTTTGCTTTCTAACTTTGATAGGGCTTCTATTCGTTGTTTTAGGCAGTTTTCAAATGTTTTGCTGAGGTTTAAGCCTATTTCTTTGGCTTTCTCAAGTATTTCTTTGTCCACTGTGAGGTTAACTCTTGTTTGTTTTCCCATATCATTTTCACCAATATGTATTAGTGTGTATAACTACTTATAAAACCTTCGGAAGTTCAACACCTCTTTTCTAGCCTTTCATAATTACTACAGCAACAGTTTTTTGACCAGGGGGAAGCGTTGCTTTACCCATTAGCTTTAGGCCAAAATTCGCTTGCTTCTGCATTTCTCTCAACATTATTCTCCTCCATTTTCTTGCGGCCTCTCCTTCACAAAACAAGTGAATAGCCTTCTTTTTGTCCTTGCTCCATGTCTCTAAATGCGTTGGGGATATGTTATTTTTGCCGTGGGAGTTTCGGTGTGCTTGATTGGTGCCTTTTTGATGGCATTCGGGGAAGGGGTCTTGGGAGAGGACCATGCTGGCATTGCAACGGTGATAGGAATAGTCGGAATCGGCTTAATTAGCACATCTGGTTCAATTATATTTTATGAACGTGCAAGGTCGCTGAAACCAAAGAATTAACGCACGCGAATTTTGAGCGCGTTGATTCTTTAGACATTCCAGACCCTTAGTTTTTTCATTGTTCGCTGAGGCTATAATAGTTTTGTTTCTTTGACGTTTCGACTATTTGTCCTTAGAAACACACGTTAAAAAAAAGAGAGGGTTAGATGATTGAACGAACGTCAGAGCCTAGACTGTCGAATTCGCTCTTAATTTCCCTTCGCAACGTCTCTAAGTTTTCGTTGACTCGCTTCAGTTGCTCTAAGATGGCTTAACAAGGCATTGTTGGCTCAAATTATGGGGATGTCTCCGCAAGCTCCCCTTGTTTCTGTTTTGTTATTAAAAGGCGTTAGTAGTAGTCTCAGTGGTTAGTTACCTACCTACCCCTTCTACTACTCCTAAGGAAAATGATGGTTTAGAGGCTGCAAGTAGCTAAAAAGATCATTTATTGTACCTTATGCACATAAAGTATAACGTATGGATTATTTTTGATGCTTTCACAAAAAGAAGCCCAAATCTGTCTTTTTTTGCATATATATTTATTAATCTAATTATATGGATGAACCGACATTCCTAACTTTTTCAACTATGCTTCTGATTTGCCTTCTTTACTTCGGCCTCGAGTGTCTTGAAGTAGTAGTTAAGGAAGGCTAAGCCCTTCTCAGTTAGGTCAACGTAGTAGGCTTTATGTCCATTCATTGTGTGGCTTTGGACTAATCCGAAGGCTTTACATCTCCGATATGCTGGCAAAAGGTCCATTTCACAAGCGTTAAATGTTTTGAGCATTATTCTTTCAAAGGTTCTCTTTTCAAGTGGCCCATACTCTTTTAAGCAACACAGTATATCGAGGCTTTCTGGATTTGTGCTTAGACGCTTCAATATCCAATCGTATTCATTTTTCAACCTCAGAAGGCGGTTGCGTTCTTCTTGGCTCATGTCAAGCAACGAAGACATTTTGAAGCCCTCAACAAGTGTATAATGAGACCCACTATCTTTAACACATTTCGCCTAGCTATTTTCCTAAAAGTTTGTTTCTGTACTATCTCTAGGAAACCTATTTTTTACGTTATCCCTATAGGGTAGAACAAGAGTTGAAAATTCTGACGTATTTCGCATAGAATTATGTCTTTCCCTTGAGTAGGAGCTCTCCTAACGTCATCATATTCGATATCGAGCAAAAAACACACTGAAAGCTACCAGATGTATTGGTACAGGCGTTCACAGTCCAGATGGCACGTCGAGAAAGGCGCGGACGCAAGGATAGAAAGCTTCTGGGCGTTCGTGCCAAAAATGGCCGCACTTTTCGACTACCACGAACTCAACCTGCGCGTGGATCAGCGTATCTCTGGTTTCGTAAGCCATCAGCAGGCCGGTAGGATCGTCCCTTCCCCACCAGATCAACACGCGTTGATCTAACCTGCCAACCTCAACGCCCAGATCGTAACCCTGGACAGCCTCCCAAGTCAGTTTGTTCACCAAATAGTTGAATTCTGGCGCACTGCCTCTAGCATCTGCTGGGAACCAGAAGTTCGGGTCTGAGAAGAAGACACGCACCTCAGCTTCCCGTCGACGGGGGTCGTCCATAGCCAGACCAGTAGGGACTATTCCCGCTTGTTCTAGTTGCTGCATGCGCGCGTTTATGCGTGGAAAACTTGCGGCGAGACCCTTCCAGGTCGGTGGCGCACTGCCGATGAGCAACAGCGAACGCACACGTTCTGGATGCAATGTGGCGTAATACATGGCGACCAGTCCACCCCAAGAGTGCCCCAACAGATGAACCTTTTCAACATCCACCTTCTGACGAACCGCCTCCAGATCCTCCGCATACTTGCCCAGGCTGAAATAGGAAGCCTCAAGCGGCGGCGAGGTAGAGCGGCCCGTGCCCCGCTGGTCGTAGGTCACTACGGCAAAGTGCGGACTTGCGAACTGTTCCAGGTCGAGCATATAGCCACTGGATAAGCCCGGCCCGCCGTTGATGGCGATGAGCACTTTGCCTGATTCCGGATTGCCTGCCACCCGAACGTGAAGCGTGACGCCGGAACCCTCGACCTGCGATTCCCGGACCTCATCAATATACCAACGTCCCTCTTCATCCAAATCTTCTCTTATCCTCCCATATCCAACGATTCTGCGATGGGAATCTCCCAATTTTCTGGAATGACAGAGAATACCCAACATTTACTTTGAACCAAGACTCTACCCTAGACACAAATTATCGTAGGATTAGAATTTAACTCTTGTTACACTATCTTCCTAGTAGCTTGTTTCTGTATTGTCTCCAGGGAGCCTGAACATAATCGCCCAAAGTCTCTATTGACGTGACCTTCACGAATTCCTTGAGGCCGAAGACATCGTAGATTTTGCCATACCAGCTTTCGCCTTGAGATCGGAAAAAGTGACACCACTTCCCTGTTATGAATTTAACTATTTGCCATGCTCTTCGCCTACCAAATTCAAAGAGCCTAGCGTCTTCGCCTTCTAGCATTCTAAGGTATCCCTCAACCAGCTCCGTGAATTTTGCTAAAGGTCCCTCTCTAGCTAATGGAACCTCAGCCCTTATGGGTGGAGCCTTCCTTTGCTTCTTCTTCCGCTTAACCACTATCATGTTAGTTACTATAATGAAGTCCGGGTCCTCGTCAAAAACAAATTGGCTTTTCCTTAGGCTAAGAACCTCAGTGATCCTTCCACACGTCAAATAAAGAAGACTTAAGAGGGCCTTGTCCCTAGCCTCATAAAGATCTTTGCCATGTCTAACGTCTCCTTTGTAGGGCCATGCCTTAGCGGTTATTAAACGATAGATTTGGCTAGGCCTAAGAAACTCCTTAATGTCCTCTAAAGTGCGCCTTTTCACGCCTACAAGCCAAGGCTGTGGACACATCAGCCTAACACCTTCAACCTAGCCTTATCGTAGATGCGTTTCAACCTAGCCGGAGAATAGTCAAGGTAATGCTTGGCTAAGACGCTCTTCGGTGTTCTACCACAGAAAGCGTTAATGTAACTTTCGCTTACACCTAAGAGAGCCATTTCCGAACAGAACCATTCTCTTAGGCGTTGAGGCGTAATGTTGACCCTGCTCTTAGCTTTGGCATTTCTCCAAATCCTTCTATATTGCCTATCGCTTAACGTAAACAGCCTTTCCGAATCTTTTGAAATCCTTTTTAGAACAGCCTCTGTTTCCTCATTGTAGAAACTCACGTAACTGTGTTTTGTAGCTCCATTATGGCACTTAGGCATAACCATTCTTTTAGAAAAGTCAACGTCTTCGCGCGTCAAAGAAAGAACCTCATTCTTTCTTAACCCACTTGTAGCATAGAACAGAAACAAAGCCTTGCCAATGTTTAAGTCAATGGCATAATAGAACCTTCTCAAATCCTCTCTGGAAGGAACAACTTTAGGCTTAAATTGACTTGCTGGAAACCGAAAGCTCTGCACTAACTGAGGCATCTCTAAGAAGTCTCTGAAAAACACCTTCAACGAACTTAAACAATTTCTGTATGTTGCTTCTCCACCATTCAAACCCTTCAAATATTGCCTTATGTCCTCTCTGGAAACTGTGTTCTTGCCAAGACTTTCTAAGAACCTTCTAACATACCTCACTTGCTCAACAGCTGTCTTTTCGCTACGCCTCAAATCAACCAAAAGAAACTCCTTAAACTTGTCCAAATATGTTGACAGCCTAACATTATCCATAAGGCTTAAGGCTGTCTCCTTGTCTATCTTGCACTCAGGAGGCCGCGGGTTCAAATCCCGCCCGGTCCACTAACTGAAGGGGCAACCCTCGTCTAGCTCGGTTCACAAATCTCTTATTTCTCCTCCTTTTCCTTCCTCCATCTCAGTGCGCTTTCAAACCATTCGAAGTCCTTTTGAATCTCCCTATCAGTGGCTTCTCCCCTTTCTTCTATTCTGTGGAGTTTTTCCTCGGCCTTTTTAACATCCTCGGATATCATCTCCAAGATTTCGGCTTTCATGGTGGAGGGATATTTGTAGGGCTCCCTAATCTTTAGGAATAGTAATCCTCCTGTCAGCCTGCCCAGGGCGGAGATTCCATACACCATTTGAAGAGATGTCAACTCTTCAAAGCCCATGGAGATTAACATGGATGTGAGGTAGCCTCCGGTAATGGAGCCCAAGAACGTGGAAAAACCGTTCATGGTGTTAAAGAAGGCGACGGAAGCCCCCCTCTGTTCCTCGGGGGTAACGTCCAACAAATAGGCGAACACGGCTATCTCCGACGCTGCCACCAAGATTCCGATGGCGAAATCCACGACGTATAAATGATACACACTGGTTGCGATGGCATATATGAGGGGGACCAAAACGATTCCGGCGCGGCCGACAATGATGAGAGGCTTACGCCCCGCTCGATCAGCGAGGCGCCCAACGAAGCGCCTGATCACGAGGGAAACGCCACCTGAAATTACGGAGAGGTAGGCAACCTGCACCATGTCGGCTTTAATCACTTTCACAACGGTTATGGGAAAAAGGGGCCAAGCTATTGACATGAAGAACCCATGGAAAACGCTGATCAAGCAAAATCTGCGAAAATTCAGGTTACCCCTAAGCAGGAGTCGCCAGTTAACCCATGAGTGAACCTTGGGCTTTTCCAGCTCCTTAACTTTCCGCTCACGGAGGGTGAGCATCGCCAAGGAGGCTCCGAAGCCGCATATGGTGGCCAGTATGAGGGGTATCATGTACATGTGTGATAAACTGCCTCCTATACTTGCCATAATATATCCGGAGATTAACGTCGCTGTGATGGAGCCGAGGGAAGCGGCTGCGTTAATAGTTGCAATTACTGAACCTCTCTTTGGCTGGGGTACCATGTCGCCTATTAGGGCAGCCCAAGCTGGCGCCACCATGGAGCTAATAAATGCCTGGAGAGCGACTAGGACGATGAGTTCCCAGGCTGTCTTTACATAGATCATGGGCAACCAAAGGAGGGAGGAGAGGGCTCCACCTAAGACTATGAGTGGGACTCGCCTCCTGAACCTGTCACAGACGGCCCCCCACGGAACCTGCATAATGTTTCCAAAAAGGTTACTTAGAGAACGTAGCCAGCCCATTTCCGTGGATGAAGCTCCCATCTGAACGGCGTATATGGCAATATAAGGTCCGATGACTCCGTTTCCGAAGCTTCCTACCGTCTGACGTACATAGATGGGCTTCAATGGCGTTGATGTACCCTCGGTCTCAGTTTGAGTCCCCATGGCTTTAGTCCATCTCTCTATCAAGGTAGAGAAAACCAGCACTTGAACTTTTCTAGGTCCACAAACTAAGGGAAAACTTTTTCACCCAAAGACACACTTGAATTAAAATATCTAGCTGTGCTAAAGATGTTACGTGATCGGGGAACAAAATGTCTGAGGAGATAAAAGAAAGGATTATTAGAGTTCTAATCAACTCTGGAATTTTAATTCTAATCACACTCGCCTTGGGCCTGTCTATCCCCGGGACTTTAGCCCTCATTTCTCTCATCCCAAAGGAGGGCCTTTCCCTAAGCACCACCTTCCTACTGTTACTAATCATGATTACCGCGTTCTTTGCCCTAAGAATTCTTCTGGACCTCATGAGGCTTGTGGATCTAACTCTTGACTATCTGACGAGACACGTTCCAGGGCTTAAGGCTGAGAAAAGGATTTCCATCATCAAGGCCTTAAAGGAAATAGTCCTTGTCCTAGTCCTTGTCCTTATAACGACGCCGGCCTCCCAGGCTTTGCTCCTAATACCCAGCATAGGCTCTTGGCTGACCATCGGCTTATCCGCGATTGTTTTAGTAACCTCCCTAATCCTAATCTATGATGCGGGAAAAACCTTATACGTTATCTTTGAATCGGGCATACAACTCCTCATTGATAGGTTGGCCGGGGCGCGAAAGGACGAAGCCAAGCCCAATGACATTAAAGAGATATAAGAGGCTTCGCATTACTCAACCATGAAATGAAGAGGAACCGTAGAGGGATAGTTAATGCCCTACTGCCATAAGTGTGGGGCTCAGTTGCTTGAGGGAGCTGTATTTTGTCCCAATTGTGGTGCCGCCATAACGCCCAAAAGAGAAGGAATATGGGCAACGCGAATTTCTAAACGCCTTACAGTAATTATTGTCTTCGTCATTTTGATCGCGATAACTTTTGTCGGTGTAAACTCGCAGGTAGATCCACCGGAGGCTGGAAGCATCGTTGAAGAGATGGAAAAGATAGTTCCAAGTCTGCAGTTAATCTTTGGAAACAACTTTATGCACTGTCTGATAATGTTCACGCCTGTCCTCGGTCCGGTTTGGGCTGGCTATGTGCTTTATTCAACGGGATGGGGTCTGGCCGCCTTAGGGTATGTTAAAGGAATTAGCCCAAACCTCCTCTTTGCGGTCATCTTCCTATCGCCCCATGCGTGGCTCGAATACCTAGCCTACGCTTTAGCTGTTTCCCAAAGCATATGGCTCGTCCTAATGGCGAGGCGACATCAGTTCAGGGCTGAATTGAAAAACTTGTATAAGATGGTCACGGTCTGCGCGCTGATCCTTCTGTTGGCCGCCTTCATCGAAATGCTCCTCATCATCTTTTATAGCTGAACGAACCTGAAAAATCCGATTATTGGCACCTATAAGTTCATGTCTGAGAACTTGTAAGGGTGTCCAAAACCTTAAACCCTTCAGGGTTCGCTTAAAAGTTGGTGTACGAAATGAACAAGATGAACTGCGTGTTGGCCACGCTATTACATGAAGAGCCAGAAACTATTCCTCAGGCTCTAGATTTTATGGATGATGACGCCTCAGCCAAATTTTCCCCGGTTCTCAGCCACATTGAGGATGAGTGTGAGAGGGAGATGAGGTACGCTGAATTCCTTGATAACTTCACCTTAAGCTGCGGCGGAGGAGGCCTTAGGTCAAAGACCGTGGAAACGGGCGAGCATTACTATGTTGTAGAGTGGGAGACAGGCGCGAGGTGGATGATGATGCGTAGGCCCCTCTCCTCCTTTGCAAGAAAGTATGTACGCTACCCGATTATGAGGGAGGAGGACCTCGATGAACTTCAGCTTCCCGACCCCGACGACCCCGAAAGATACATAGGAATGGAGAAAAGGGTGAGGCGCTTCGTTGAGAAGGGATATTTTGCCAGCGGCGGGATAAACGGCTTCTTCTCGGGGGTGTGGTACTTCCTACGCCCCTTTGAGCTGTGGATGAAGGACCTCCTTCTGAACAGGACCTTCGCCAAGAAGCTCATCGCTAAGATCGGAGAGTTCAACTTGAAGGCAGCCAAGAACTGCCTAGAGAGGGACGTGCAGAGCATCGGGTGGGTCGACGATCTGGGCTACAACGAGGGGATGTTCATATCCCCGAGGATTTACGAAGACGCCATCTATCCCTGGCACAAAAGGGCCATCGATTTAGCCCACAAATACGGGGCATTTGTCAACATGCACAGCCATGGGAACATCAACGCCATCATGCCCCTCCTGGTCAAGGCTGGTCTAGACGCCATCAACCCGGTGGGGCCCAGCGATAACATGGATCTAAAGACCCTGAAGGAGAAGTATGGTGACAAGATAACCTTCGAGGGGGGAATAAGCAAGTTCATAGGGGAAATGAGCCGGGAACAGTTGAAGGAGCACATAAAGGATAGGATCTCCCTAGGCAGTCCTGGAGGAGGCTACATCCTAGGCTCCGAGGGAGGCATCCCCGTCACTATGACCCAAGAAAACTTCGAGTTCTACATGAAATGCAGCAAAAAATACAGGAAAAATGTTCCAAGCCGCTTACAGCTTTAATTTAGCCTTGAAGGGCCTGAGCGCGGATGCTGAGGGCACGGTCGAAGTACTGCGCCCTGGTCTCTAATTGAAACTCTTTGATGATTTGGTCCACTGAAACGTTCGGCAGGTGGGAGGTGAGGAGGAAGACCGCCTCTGGGGTGGCCACCTCGATTTCGACATCCGGTCCGTATCTGCCTTTGATTTTCTCCCACTTGGCGTTGTTGTAGTCTATATGGAGCATCTCGCAGTCCAGGTTGATGGACTTTGAAATGATGGGCTCATAGGCGCTGGACTGGACGAGGACCCTTCCCAGAGGGTTGACTATCATGCTTCCGTCGCCGTCGTGGGCTGAGGCCATATACACGCCAAAGTCGAAGGCCCAGATGGAGAGTTGGAGGCCCCCCTGATACATGGACGGGAAGAAAACGATCTCCGCGCCATTGGCCACTAAGCCCTGGATAACGTCCCTAAAGTTTAGGTCGAAACAGATGGCACAACCCACGCGCCCAAAGTCTGTCTGAAAGACCGTCGGATCGGTGCCAGGCGTAATGCCCGTCTCAATTTCGCCGATAGTCGGATGCATCTTATGATAACTGCCCACGGGTTTGCCTTGACGGTCAACGAGAACCGCAGAGTTGCAAACCTTCCCGTCTTTACGCTCCACCATTGGGCAGATCACATACATGCTGAACCGTCGTGCAAGCTCACTCACGGCGTTGGCGATGGGCCCTGGAACGGGCTCCGCGGTCTGGAACCACTCCTTAGAGTCTAAGCCCAAGGCCGCAAAGGTCTCCGGAAGACAGACGATATCCGGCTTGTCCAGGGCCGCCCTTCTGAGCAATCGTAGGGCCTCTTCAAGGTTGCGCTCAACCTTCTTCCCTGGGCTCTCCTTTACCCCGCTGAAGGAGATGGCTGAAACCCGAACGTACCGCGCCACATGATTCCCTCCATCC
>Ga0315314_1004023_pt1 | contig 11207 bp, 8 predicted proteins | sample TDP9_MG_FD_203631 | JGI IMG/M metagenome (GOLD analysis project Ga0315314, IMG submission 203631) | Freshwater sediment microbial communities from Lake Towuti, South Sulawesi, Indonesia - TDP9 | ecosystem: Environmental > Aquatic > Freshwater > Lake > Sediment | place: Indonesia: South Sulawesi... | reverse complement strand
TTGTCCCTCCAGCATACGTACCCGCTGTGATCACTGATCCAGTTACAGGTCAAGTCATTCGCCACGAATACACGATAAACGTCACCGAATTCTACCAACAGATACTTCCAACCGTAGATGCGAAGGGCAACCCCACGGGATTCCCAGCTACAAAAGTCTGGGGCTACGAAGGCTTTGTCAACATTGGAGGGAACATTGTTTCACTCGCCCACTCACCTGCTGCCTCGTTCGAAGCCACTCGAGGCATCCCAATTCAAGTAAAATGGGTCAACAACCTCATAAACGCAACTACTGGACAGCCACTTTACCACTTGTTCCCTGTTGACCCCACACTTCACTGGGCAGATCCCAACGGCATGGGCATGCCTCCTGGGCCTCCTTTCAACGCTTACCCTCCGGCTGGACCTGGTTACCCACAAGCACAGACTCCCGTTCCAATAGCTACACACCTGCATGGTGGCGAGGTTCCTTCAAGTTTTGATGGAGGTCCAGAACAGTGGTGGACCTCAAACGGATGGCAAGGAATGGATTACAGATCACTTACGCCTACCGACCCCAACGCAGCCATCTATTATTACCCGAACGAGCAATTTCCAACTACTCTGTGGTACCACGACCACGCTTTAGGCATCACACGCATCAACGTGATGTCAGGGCTCGCAGGCTTCTACCTGCTTAGAGACCCAGCTGACACTGTCGATGATAATCTGCCAAGCGGACCATACGAGATTCCAATAGCCATCCAAGACAGAGCATTCAACCTCGACGGTTCATTCTGGTACCCACCAGTTGGTCTTGATCCAAACGCTCACCCATATTGGCAGCCTGAATTCTTTGGCAACAGTATCATGGTAAACGGTAAGGTCTGGCCAAACTTGAACGTAGAACCTAGACAATATCGCTTTAGGCTTCTAGACGGGTCAAACGCGCGTTTCTACAGCCTACAGTTCGTGGACAGAGTCACCAAAGTAGTGCTTCCTTTCACCCAAATCGGCAGCGACGGTGGCTACCTTGCAGCGCCTGTTCCACTCGCCTCCTTAACCATTGCGCCAGGTGAAAGAGCCGACATTCTCGTAGACTTTTCAGGATTGCCTCCGGGAACGAAAATACTCCTCAAGAACAACGCCAAGGCTCCGTTTCCCACGGGTGCACCGCCAGATATCCATACAAGTCAGATAATGCAGTTCACTGTAATGCCTGTCACCCCCACGCCTCCTACCCCATTGCCTGCACCGTGGCCTGTCACAATTCCAGCTTTAGCTCCTGATGCACCAGCCAAGCAATTAACCCTGATTGAAGTTATGGGTCCGCTAGGTCCCACTGAGATACTCTTGGACGGACAAAAGTGGCACGCTCCAGCAACCGAACTGTTCCGAGTAGGCTCAACCGTAGACTGGGTGGTGGTGAACCCGACCGCTGACACGCACCCCATACACTTGCATCTCGTGCAGTTCCAGGTAATTAGCCGCCAAGCATTCAATGTTAAAGGCTATATGACTGCTTGGATGGCAGCTAATGGCATGCCTCCACTTAGTCAACCAACAATTAACGTCCCGCTAGCTCCGTACCTAAAGGGTCCAGTGAAGTTACCACTTCCGAATGAAATGGGATGGAAAGACACAATACAAATGCACCCTGGCGAAGTCACCATAATTAGAGTCCGCTACGCGCCACAAGATGCCCCCACAACAGGTCCAGGTGCTCCAACTCCAGGAGTCAACCTCTATCCTTTTGACCCTGCAGACCCCTTTGGACCAGGTTATGTCTGGCACTGTCACATCCTAGAGCACGAAGACAACGAAATGATGCGACGACATATCGTCATACCATAAAACTTCGTCAACCATCTTTCCCCTTTTTTCTTTTTCGTAATTTCTCAGAAGTTTCAAGGCTAAACTAAGGGTCAGCCTCAGCGCAACAATTGTTGGGCTCTCAAACAGTCTGCAGTTCCGTGTTCAACAATTTCTGTTCACACGCCCACAGCAGAGTAGAAGAAGGCGCTAAGCGATTGTTCCCTTCTTCTACTGAAATTCAGTTTCCAGCAGGCCCTCAATAAGCGTCCCGTGGTCACAGTTCAACGCAACGAGCAAGTCATTGTTATAGTAGCTGTTACAACTCAGCAATTCAGCAAACATCAAGCTAACTTTCCGTCCCCTTTTTTTCTCTTCACTTATGTTAACTGTTTTTGAACAGCCTTTGACGACAAAAGTGCCGATTCTTCTATGCCAAACATCACTAAGATTCGTGAAGCCGCCGGCAACACCTGATTGGTCACGTAGTATTCAGTGTCGACTTCCTCATAAGACGCCAACGCATACGGCTTAGCCTTCTCGTAGAGCTTCCCTCCACCAGTCGTTATCACGTAACCAATCTTGTCGCCCATAGAGAGTTCATAACCCTCCTTCAACAGCTTCTTAGCTGCTTCCACATGCGGCGCCCTCACCTCGTACTCATCCACCCTTTTTGTCAAAGTCTTCCATATCACAAAGTCACGGTACGGAACCCTTCTCAACCTCAAATCGGACACGTACTGTCTCACGTATTCCGCTGCCTTTTGGGCACCTGTTTCAGGTTTAGGCTCTTTCAAAACAAGCTCTAAGACCCTTTCTTGCACGTTCTTGGCGCAGGCAGCCCAATCTCCACGCACAACCTCCAAACCGACTATATCCAGTCTTCCGTCAGGCAACAAGCCACAGTACTTCTTTTTGGCTTCGGTGAATAAAACACGCTTGTACACCTTGTCTGGTTTAATTTCCAACCCGATTTCTTCACCGATTTTTTGCGAGAGCCGTTTAATCTTCTCCGAGTTGTGGTTGACGAACACGCTGTCTGTGTCACTGTAAACCACCTCCAACCCGATTTTCTTCGCTTCGTTCACTGTCCCCATTATGATATGTCTGCCCCAAGCGGTCGCCGCCTCAGCAACAGGCTTAACATACCAGCGGGCTCCAATCCAGCCAGCGTAGCCGTAAGTGGCGTTTGTTATGACCTTAACCGCCTTCTGACGTGCGTCGAGAACCTTGTACTCAGCGCTCCTCGGGTCAAGCTTGCTCAATCTGGGGCGAATCCTGTCCCGCGAGGCTATCAGGCTGGACAACACCTCTTTGTAGAAGCCCGGCGGCTCTTTACGGAAACGGTGCTTAACTTCAGGAGCCACATTCACCCCGCCCTTCGGCTCTGGCTCAGAGGGTAAAACATAGGTGTCGGGCGAAACATTCTGGGTAATCATAATATTGGGATACATCGCCTTAAAATCGAGAACAGCAATGTTTTCATGCAAGCCTGGTTTGGGCGCCAGAACAACCGCGCCAACGTACGGAATGTAAGGACGCTCAACCCTCTTCGGAACAAGCTCACCAATCCTATACGCCTCCCGCATCAGATACCACTCAACACGGAATCCAACAGCAGCCGTCCCAACATGGTCAAGAGGCAAACCAACCAAACTGGACAACAGCATAGCAAAATCCATCATAGCCTCGGCAACACCCACTACAGCCTGAGTGTTCTCCCTCGAAAACCGCAGCAGGCTTGGACGCTTCTTGGCGTCCTCCCAAAACGCGGCGAATTCAACGTCTTCAATCAAAGTACGCTTCTCCATCTTCAAGACGCCGAGAAAAGCCGCCACGTTTTCAAGGGTCTTCACCTTCACTTCAGGCAGCTCGTCGGAGAAGTCGAAAAAATCCACGTTTGCACGTCCAGTGATTGAAACATGTCCGTAGACGCTCATGTGCGGCTCTGTGCTGGCTCGATCCAAGAATAGTTTAACGCCGAGTTTTCTCGCACGTGCAGTGAGGTAAGCCCAGTCTTGACGGTTGGTTTCATAGCCAACAACAATGTCGGGGTCGAATCCTTTCACATACTTGGCAAATGCCTCCAAAACGGGTTTGTCGTTTGAGTTTTGGGCTACGAATTGCTTCTCTTCACCCTTGTTGGTGGCTGCTGAAATTATCACGATCGGATCTTTTTCAGGCTTTGGTGCACCCTTAGGGCTGTGGGCTATTGTGGAGAAGCCCAGAACCCGCAGTTTGGGAAGCTCTACCTTCTCAAGGCTCTTAGGAGGCGACTTAGCGAAGTACAGCCTGTCAACTTGCACGTCCAGAGTGTTTTTTGTCTCTTCAACGTCTATCTCGTGCCAGCTGCACGGTGACAACCCATTGTCAATCAGGTACCGCATGGAATAGCGGATGTCGTCTTCAAGGCTTTCCTTCACGCCTTCAATCTTGCTCATCGTCTTCGCGTATTTTCCAACAGCCTCCGGATTCTCACAAACAACCTTGACGGCGTTCACCGGTTTTCCAAAATATCTACGCTTTTCGTGTTCGAGCCTTAAAACGGAAGAAAATTCACTGTTTTTTCTCTTGTTTATCCTGTCGATAACGTCTTTGGGTTCTTTTCCTTCTTCAAGAACCAAGTAAAAGTAGGAGAGAAAGTTGCGGTCGATGATTAGGACACGTTGTTCCTTGTCGTCGACGCCCCAAATCCAAACCTCGGGTTTGCCTTCCCTCACTTCATAATTGATGTCTAAAAGCCAGAAAGTTGTCTTCATCCTGCAAAGCCTCGCCTCACAGAAACAAGAAACGCCGACACATTTTTAACGCTTTTCAACAATGAGAAGCGGTAGGCTTCAAAACGCTTAGGAAGACTTCGTTGAAGATTCTTGAGATGCACTGGAAAAAAGGCTTTGTAAAGGTGGTGCCCCAGAGCTTAGATGACCTCTGGCACCTCTACAATGTCATCTACCAGGGCGACCACGTTTACGCTAGGACCACAAGGGAGATAAAAATCGAGGAGGAGTACAGTCGCCCACAGCCTGGCAGACGCGTTTCAGTCTTCTTAGGCTTGCAGGTTGAAAAGGTGTTTTGGGACCGAAGCCTCAACCGCCTGCGGGTGCACGGAGTCATAAGCGACATTCCTGAAGACATGGGGGGAAAGGGCTCACACCACACACTGAACATTGTTGTTGACCAGCCCTTAACAATAATAAAGACCAAATGGCAGAAACACCAGGTAGAGCGATTAGAACGAGCCAGCCACATCGAGACTCCGCTCGTTATTCTTGCCGCAATCGACGACGCAGAATTCGCTGTAGCAGTGCTTCGACAATACGGCTTAGAAGTCAGGGCAGAGAATAGGGTTCAACTCCCTGGCAAGCTCGAGCCCGAGAAAAGAGACGAAGCCCTCAAGGGCTATTTCAAACAAGCCTTGAACTCGCTTCGTGAAGCTTGGATAAGCCTCAACTGCCCAATCGTTGTGCTTGGGCTTGGGTTTGTCAAAAACGGGTTCATCAGGTATATCCAGGACGTGGCAAGGGATGTGGCAGCCGCAATCGTAGACGTTAAGAGTGTCAACAGTCCAGGTCTGACGGGAATCAACGAAGCTTTGCGCTCTGGGGTGCTGACAAAGACTCTGAAGCACGCAAGGGTTTCTGAGGAAACACGGTTGGTTGAGGAAGTGTTTGCCCGTTTAGGAAAAGGAACCACCGACGTGGCTTACGGACTTGACGAAGTGGCTAAAGCAACCCAATACGGCGCCGTGGAGAAACTTCTAATAAATGACACGCTGCTGCGCGAGTCTACAGATGAAAAACGAACTGAATTGGAACGCATGATGCGTGAAGTGGAGGAAAAGTCTGGACAAATAACGGTTGTGAGCACCGAACACGAGGCGGGCAGCAAACTGCTAGGAATAGGCGGCGCAGCAGCTCTTCTCCGTTTCCAAGTCAGTTGAGCGAGTCTATATACGAGACGTGGATATTTTTAGAGAAGTTTCAGACGCCTTCTTACAGCTGGATTCTTGTCTGCAAGCTGTTTTAAAACCATCTCGAAAGTCTCATCAGGGCTTAACTCACGTTCAATGAAGACTCCCGTTCTGCCCACCTCATCTCGTCGGAGCAAAGCGCGCACTCGGTCGAGCACGGTTTCAACCGAAACATGAAGCAGTTTGGCTACGGTTTCTTCCCTTCCAACAATCGTGCTCTCTACATGACCTCGTTGAGTGAGTTCAATGAGCATGAGCCTCTTGTCAACGCCAACGACACGCTGCTCGCTCTTCAACGTCTGAAGCGTCGCTTCGCCCCCAAATCGGTAGAAATCACGTTCCACCTGGCGCATCTTCATCAGGGGGAAGGACACAACACGCTGAGGATCGAGTTCAAGATAACCTTTAGCCGCGTAAGAGGGCGTAGCCTGCACAAGGACTCGCCTGTTAACTTTTAGTCCAGCGCGTTCCAGCGTTGACTCAATAAGGAAAGATCCAGATGGGTCAGGCACGAAAATGTCGATGTCGCTCTTCTCTGAAACGTCGCCGCGTGCAATGCTTCCATGAACGATGCAGAAGAGATTTGTCTTCTCCAGAGGCTCCATGATGTCTATGGCTTTTTTTCTCAGTTCTTTTAGCAGTCTCCAACGTTTTTCGCTGTAAACGACCTCGACGCGGTCGGCTCGTTTCACTGGTTTCTTCGCCATTACTTGAGTTCACCAGATTCTGTAAGAGACGCATTCAACCATTTTAAGTAGGGTTGAAATCCCTCGACAATAGGCACGGCGAGAATCTCAGGCACTTCGTAACTGTGCATGTCCTTTACTGTTTTCGTTAGTTTAGCAAAGAGTTTCTTGTCTGACTTCATCAATACGAGGAACTCTTTAGCCTCTTCAATCTTGTCTTTCCACATAAAATGAGACTCAACTGAGCTACAGATGTTTGCGCACGCTATGAGGCGCCTGTCAAGCAGGGAACGCACTATTTTCCGCGCCTCTTGCTTTGTGGCAGTGGTCATGAACACTATTATGCTTGTCATTTTTCGGGTTGTCTCCGCAAACACTATGCTTAAGTATTATTTTAGTTAGTTTTCTATGAAACGTCTAAGGACCCTAACCTGCCATGGATTTCACTCTAACACCCGAGTTAGCATTCCTGTTGGGCGCAGCGGTTTTCTGGATACTCCTCTATGTAGTAGCCAATGTTTTTCACCTGGACAAACACGGGTTAGAGGTTAAACCCGGCTACTTCATGTACAAGTCGAAGGCTCTAAACTCCTACCTTGACAAAGCAGCTAACAAGTGGCCTACACTGTGGCTTGCTCTGTCAAATATCGGCGTAGCTTTTTCTATCGGGCTCATGGTGCTAAGCATATACTTTTTAGCAAACAATTTGTTGCGATTCTTTCTTCCACCCATCGGTCAAGCGTCTCCTGTCTTTCCAGCTATTCCAGTCTTGTTTATACGGTTGTATTGGTTGCCCTACTTCTTCTTCGCCGCCGCGATTATCATCTTGACCCACGAGTTGGCGCACGGCATTGTAGCCCGACTTGAAGGCATCCCAGTCTTGTCCACAGGTGTTCTCGCGTTCCTGCTTATCTTCGGAGCCTTTGTGGAACCTGACGAAAAAGAGTTTGAGAAAGTTCCTATTCTTAGCAGGCTGAGGATGTTGGCGGCTGGCTCGTCAACAAACCTCGTGGCCGCAATCCTGTTCCTCCTGCTTGTCACCGGCTTGTTCGCTCCCCCATCTGGCTTGTTAATCCAAGAAGTTGTGCCGGATGGTCCTGCCTATACGGCTGGGCTTCGACAGTGGGATGTCATAAAGGCTATAGACGGAAATCTGGTCCAAGTTCCACTGGATTTTTCTCGGCTCATGAGTAATGTGACACCGGGCACTACAGTGTCGGTTATAGTGCTGCAAGCTAGTAGAGAAATTCCACGGAATATTACTACTGAAGCTGACCCGGACAACAGCAGTCGAGCGATACTGGGCATAGTTTCAAGCTTCTCTCCATACCGCCAGAACCTGATAGGGCTAGATCAGTATACTGGCATCAACCTCTACTGGTCTCTGTTTTGGACCTATCTCTTGGGCGTCAGCGTTGCCATTTTTAACATGCTGCCCGCCTACCCCTTCGACGGTGAAAGAGTGCTGTACTATCCACTAGCCACCTTAGTCAAGAAGCGAAAACGAGAGTTGCGATGGGCGTTGAGCGGCTTCGCCTACGGACTTTTCATACTCAACATTGTACTGAGCTTCTTGATCTTTGGACTGCGGTCCATATAGCCCATTTGCGAGCGATTCAGGCATGGTCACGTGCACGCTCTGCAAGCGGCGTGACGCCGTTTATGTGCGCACCTACTCGGGTGAGAAACTCTGCACCAAGTGTTTCACAAGGTCAATCGAAAACAAGGTGAGGGCTACAATAGCCAGATACGAAATGTTTGAACCAGATGACCAAATAATGGTGGCGGTTTCAGGGGGAAAAGACAGCACAGCACTGTTGCACGTTTTAGCCAAAATCGAAAAAGAGTTTCCAAAGGCGAGTCTAATTGCTGTTACAGTGGACGAGGGCATAAGAGGATACAGGGACGAAGCCCTCAGGTTCGCGGTTGAAAACTGCCGGAAACTTGGCGTGAAACATGTTTTAACATCGTTCAAAGAGTTGTTCGGCATCCAACTTGACGAGTTAGTAAAGATGCTCAAAGAGAGAAACAAGGGAGAAAACACTGGTCTGTCTCCCTGTGCCTACTGCGGTGTTTTGCGGCGACGAGCCCTGAACCTTGCTGCTCGAAGGGCGAAAGCTGACAAACTTGCCCTGGCACACAACTTAGATGATGAGGCTCAGACCATATTATTGAATATTATGCACGGCGACGCCTTGCGAATAGCCCGCGTCAAGCCCGTGCTAGAAGAGAAACATCCCAAGTTCGTTCCGAGGGTCAAACCCCTCTGCGAACTCCCTGAAAAAGAAGTTGCCCTCTACGCATACCTCAAGAAAGTCGAATTTCAAAGCATCCCCTGCCCATACTCGGTCACTGCGCTGAGAAGCGACATACGAGCCATGCTCAACCGCATAGAAGAGAAGCACGCAGGAACCAAATTCACCATTCTGAAATCAACAGAAAAAATCAGACCTGCGCTTGAAATGGCGGCTGAGAAAACCACTCTTCAAGAATGCGAAATCTGTGGCGAACCAGCAGTCGACACAGTCTGCAAGCCTTGCCAAATGCTGCGGGAATTGGGCGTTCTGTAAAAAAAGATTTTTCTCACACAGTTTAACGTTCTAGAAGATTCTTCCTCAACACTAATATGAACATAATAGCCTCTGACATGATGGGAGAGAAGGAGACAGTGGCTAGCATCGAATTTAACAACAGGCGCAGAGATAGACACGACATCGTTGCTGAGATTTTGAAGACTGCCCGAGGAGGCAAAATCAAAACCCACATAATGTACAGGGCAAAGCTGAGCTATTCACAGATAAACGCGTATCTGCAATTGTTGGTTGAGAAAGGGTTCCTAGAAAATCAAACGGTCAGGCGAAAAAGACAAGATCTAACTGTGTACACGACCACGCCGAAGGGGATGCTCTACATAGAAAACATAGAAACAGTGAACCAACTGCTCGGCGATGCGAAGTTGCCCCTACGAAGCCCTCCTAAAAAATCCTCGAGCCCACTCTAAACATACTCGGGAGAACTTATCTAAAGCGTAGGTTAAATAATATCGCCCTACTCGAACTGTCTGTGTTTTTTAGGCCTTCATCGCTTAGCATTTTGAGAGGCGCAGGGTTCCAGCTTGTCTCATCCTTGAATGGTTGAGTGACAGCTACTCCTGTTCATGTTCTCGACTTATGACGATTACCTTTGCCTTTATCAAGACGGCGATTATGGCAACAATGGCGACCGGAATTATGATGAGGAGCAGTGTCGTGAACGGCAGACCGAGGACGCTTGTAGGTTCTTGTCCTGGAATCGGGTTAACAAGAATGTTTGCTTCGCCTTGTCCTGCCACGTATCCGCTCTTCAAAGCTGACGCTGATACCGTAAGATTAATTGGTATTGCTGTCTCCGGTGACGTGACGATGAATCTGAAGTCGCCCCTAGAGTCGGTGTTTCCCGAAAAGTTTTCACCCGTGTTTAACAGCACTGAAACGGCTGCGTTTGCGATGGGAAGCCCGTCTGACGTGACGTGAACCGTAACGTTGGACAACTCAAGCGACTGGACTGAGGCTGGGTCTCCACTAACCAGAACAGTTAATCTCTTTGGGTCTACCGTCAGTTTAGCTCCGGTTACTCCTTCCCAGTAGTCGTTCTTTGTTGCCGTCGCCGTGATGGTAATGTTGAGCTGGGTCAATGTTTGTGGAGCTATGAAACTGAATGAGAAGTCGCCTTCTGAATCAGTGCTCCCCGTTTCAGGGAGCAAGGTTCCGCCCATGTCCAACGATAATCTCACATACGCGCCCTCAATGAGGCTTGCCTGGTGGGCTACGTGGACCGTTCCATTCGTGGCTGCTTCAGATTTTATTAGAGCCGAATCGAGGGTAACAGAAACTGAGAGTATGGGCAAAACTCTCACGTAAGCGTAGCTTGAACCGTCGGTGTAGCCAGCTTTCGACGCAGTTGCGACCACGCGGACGTAGGTTTTCTCTGGCACATCAGGTGCCGTGAGCAACGAGGTGAAGTAGCCCGTTGTGTTTGTTAACCCATAGGAAGGCGCAAAGCTCCCGCCTGTAATCGATGGTTGAGTAATCGAAAGCAGAGTGATATTCGCGTTTGAGGCAGGAGAGAAGCCGTCTGACGCATAGATTGTGAATGAGCGTTGGCTTCCAGAACTCATATTGACAGAGCTTGGTGTTATGGAGGTTGCCAGAGACGGAAGGTCTTGCACGTCTATCCTCAGTCTTGCCAAGTTAGTGCTCGCTACCCCAAAGTCGTCTCTAATGACGAGTGTTGCGTAATAGGTTCCAAGCGCAGAGTATGCGTGACCGAAAACCGAAAGTGTTGTCCAGCTGCTGTTTCTTCCATCTCCAAAGTCGAAGTAATATTGATCAATCCTCAGATCGTCTGTTGAACCTGTGGAGAAAAAAGTCACAGCTTGACTTGGGCGCACAACCCTCGCATCGCTCAGAAGGTTTGCAATCGGGCGTTGGTTAATGTAGCCGATTGGAGCGGTTAAAAAGAATATAAAGTCCAAGTCAACTCCATTACCGCCTACGGGGTCTCCTTTACCATCGGGATTCAGTGATGCATGGTATGGTCCGGTTTCATGCCCCCAATAGTTATACGTGGCGTCGATTGTTGCATCAGACAAAGTGTCCACGCCGTGGTCGTTTCCATAAATGTCGTTAAAGCGTGCCACATGGTCTTCGCCGTTTTCGTAAAAGATCCCGATGCCGTTGTACGAAATTGAATTGTTGGTGATTAACGTGTCTGCGCTGCCTG
>Ga0315314_1004022_pt1 | contig 11208 bp, 7 predicted proteins | sample TDP9_MG_FD_203631 | JGI IMG/M metagenome (GOLD analysis project Ga0315314, IMG submission 203631) | Freshwater sediment microbial communities from Lake Towuti, South Sulawesi, Indonesia - TDP9 | ecosystem: Environmental > Aquatic > Freshwater > Lake > Sediment | place: Indonesia: South Sulawesi... | reverse complement strand
CTTTTAAGCGAATCATTACCAAGCTTGTTCCTTGGAATCACGCAGGTTTGGCCTTTTTTCCCGATGTTCAACATTCTTTTCACCATCCTGTTAGGCATCTCATTATTAAGATGCCTATCTTACCAGTGGCACACGGCTAGCTTATAAAGATTACGGTCTTAATAGCAAAATCTTTTTATACTCATTTATACACTAGCTTAGTTAGGTAAACGGACATGAAAGCAGTAAAAACAATAAGCGATCCCGAGGCATTCAAACTGTTCGCTGACGAAACCAGAAGGAAAATGGTGTTCTTGCTTCGCGCCAAAGAAATGACTGTAAGCCAAATAGCTGAGGAACTCAATCTCACTCCACAAACAGTCTACCACCATATAAAAAAGCTTGTTGACGGCGGAATGGTCGAAGTGACCCGCGAAGTACGCGTCGATCACCTCATCGAAAGTTACTATCAAGCCACGGCAGAGGCGTTCCATTTTACTGTTGGAAAGACGTCTCACAGCGCAAAAGCCCTGAAGGAACAGATAGAAGCAGCGCTAAACGCGTTAAAGAGAGTCGGTTTCGAACTACAATATGACGAAGAAGCGGTGTCTCGATTGGCTGAGTTGCGAATGGAGATGGATGAGTGTTGTGGTTCTAAGGAAGCTGAGGATGCCCTCTCGAAGCTGAATGATGTTGATCCGCTAACGAAGATGGAAGCTGAAGAGTATGCAGGCCTTCTTTCAGCATCTACTAAAGAACTAGCCAAAGAGGACGAAATCAGAAATAAGTTCAGGGATCAATTAAGATCACTAGTCAAAAAGTAAATGCCCCTTTGCACGCGCATCTCTCTAAGGTGAAAACTTAAAGGCAAGGTAACAGCTTAAACGCATTCTGATCTTCTATCCGTTCGGTTTTGTGTTTCTATGTCAACAAACGTTTTGTACACGCTGGAATCCATGCGCCAAAAAGACGATATACTGCACTTCAGAAAATGCAAATAAAGAACAAATCTCATAGAAAACCCAGCGGAGTCAGGCAAAATTAAGCGGGGTTGCCCTATTTGCGCTAATGCCGAAGATCTCTCCCGAAACCCACTCTTTTTTTGTTAGCGCGCGTTACGTTATTGACTGAATTATGAAGCATGCTGTTTAAGATGAACGGACAAACTCAATTCGTGACGAAGACACGTTAAAAAAGGGGGAGATTTGAGTTTGTGTTTGGTTATTTTATGGTGAGCACTTCGATGGTGCTTGTCGCGTAGGAGCCGTTGGCTAAGTTGACCCAGAAAGCTACGAGGTCGTATTGACCTGGTGTTAGGCCCATTGGAACGGTTGCGGTTACACTGTAGGATCCTCCTGAGCTGGTTGGTATGGTGGTGGCTAATTTCCATGGACCAGTTGCGTGGGGATATCTGTAGAACAAGTAGATTGTTGTAGTCATTCCAGGCCAAAGATATCCGTATATGGTTACTGGTGAGCCTCTGGCAACCGTGCTTGGGCTAATGTCCAGTTTGAGGGTTGGTGGAGCGGTTACTGTGTATGGAATAAGAATAATGCGTCGGTAGCCGCCTATGATTGCTGCCGCAGTGAACTGGTAGTCTCCAGGGGGCATAAGGTTTGATGTGTACAACTTTAATTTCGAGGTGTTGTAGTCGGGTGGTAGTAGCTGCGTAGTGCTGTAGTCCCATTGCACGTAAGTCGATAGGAACTTGGGCCAGTGGGCTGTGCCTTCTAAGGCTACGTAGGTCGTGGGTCCTGAAACTATACTGACAGTGACAGCATACGAGATAGATTTGCCAGCCACAACCGTTTGGTTGCTTGGGAAGTAGGTGATGTTGAAGTTTGTGCCCGGCGTTGAATAGTATATGTCATAGTTGAGGTTTCGATTGTCGGTCCATGCTACGGCTGGTTCCCAAAGCCACTCGGTACCCACCTTTCGCGTGTAGGTGGTAATAGCAGGCGTGCCCCATACGGATGCGTCTTTGTCTGTGACTATTCCGTGAAGCGCAGCATATGGCCAACCAAGCAGCTGGCCCCAGTATAATTGTCCGTCTGGTGCTTCTCTGAATTGTGGAATGTCCCACCAGGGTAGCTGAGCGTAGTACAACCCACCTGGGGTCGCATATGCTAGATGGAAGTTTCCAGTTGCGTTGAGGAGTTCGGTACCCATACCGTCCACGGTCAGTTTAGGTGAAACTGCACTTAACCAAACACTTTTAATCCAATGGTACTCGTCGTCTCCTCCACTCCAAGTGTCTCCGCCGTCAAGACTCCAAGCATAAAACAGTCCGCCACCATCCTTATTATAAGCAACCATAACAGGTTGTGGTGGCCCACCAGGAAGTTCGACGCGCGCAGTAGCTATAGTCGGTGAATGAAAGTCGAGGTAGTCTACGTTGCTCACGTCCTCCTTATGGATCCATGCATGCGGGTTCCCCGGATCCCAGGAATAAGATACATCGATGTGTCCTTGGGTGGTGTAGTCGATTGAGTGTCTATAGGCTATGAAAACGCACTTTTGAAAATAGGCGTAAGTGATGTCCATCTCTGTGAACACATCCTCTTGCTCAGGAGTTAAAAGAGCTCCACGAAGACGACTTGTTGTCCATGTTTTACCCCAGTCATGTGAATATGCAAACATTAGGTCGCGATCGTCCTTACCAAACCATGCCTCGTAAGTAACATACAGCGAATTAAGAGACCCAAACCCGTACTCTGAAACTATCTTGGGAGAGCGATGGTCTTCGATGCTCCAGTCGATTCCGTAAGGGTCCGTAGGTCCAGGAAACTGATAAACGTATATGTCATTCGAAAAGAATGGATCCAACCACTCACTGACCTGCACAGCTACGAAAACGGTTCCATTGTAAGGGCTGACAGCTATAGAGGGGTTTAAGAGGTCTCTGGGAGGAATGGCCCACCAACGCTCTGCTATCAATGACCAAGAGGCCCCTTCATTGGTTGATTTGTAGAGCCTTATCCCCCATCTTGGCGGAATGAAGCCACTATAATAATGTCGTGCCACCGCGTACAAGGTAGCGGCACCTGTCGTTGGGTGAATGTAAGTAGCGATTGAGGGTTCCTGTTCATGGGTTAGTGTACCAGCCACAACAACATCAGGCTTCCAGCCTGAGCCCGGTTCTCCTCCAAAGGCCATTGGAATCTTTGCGAACAATGGAACAATAAATACAGCAAAGAGAATAAGCCCTTTCAAAGTTTTGCTCATCTTCATATTCTATCCTTTCTCCCTTCTAATTGTGTCGCCTAATCCGCACCTAGGCAAGAAACCCATTTGAACAAAATGGGAATCCGTCTAAATGGGACAAGCGTCCAATAGTTTGGACGTAAAACTCATTATTAAACTATGCGAAACACGAACACGAGCACTCACGCTCGTTAAGAGGAATTGAAGAAGATAGTTTCCATCGACTTCGAATATGTCTGCAAAAAGGATATGTGCTATGCTTCAGAAAACGCAAATAAGAAAGAAATAGGTAAGAAAACCTGCAGAGTCAAGTAGAATCTGGCGGGGTTGCCCTATTTTCTTAGAAAACGGCAATTCTCCCGTCCTCGGAATTTGTCAAAATGCTGGTAAGATTGGTGGATTCGTTTTGTTTTTCATATGCTTCTGGTTAGTCGATTAGGTTCTGTTTGAAGGTGTTGCAATCGACGAACTGGTAGTTTGGCTCAATTTCAGAAACTGGAGTGCGTGCGTTAGGTTGGGTGCTTCTTTATTCTTTAGCACTTTTATTCGATATCCTTTTCTGTGAATCCAGAGGACAGCCGAAACTACAATAATAATTCCAACTGCAGCGAACCAAAGGTATAGGTTAGATGTTAGCCAATTTCCTCCATTGTCCTCATCTTTAGGAGTGAAGTCAACCGCTAGATCGACTCTCTTCGAACTCGAGGCCTCGAATACTGTGCTTTGATTCGTCTTGGCTCCAGATACGTAGAAGTCAACCATATCGCCATCTACACCTCCATCCTTGTTCGGGCTTGTTAAATTGTCGCCTGGTATGTAGAATGAACTGCTTCCCATCGCCGTCCAGCCATATGTCCCATTCTTTGTCACAGTTTCCCAGTTCAGATTGGTTCCTCTTATTACGGCTGTGATATTTAGGTTGTCTTGAGCTGGCAATCCATCGACGCTCACATTACCGTAAAACCAGCATGGAGCGGGTCCAACCGCTAGATCGACTCTTTTCAGACTTAAATGTTCGAAAATCTCAGTTGCATTCGTCTTAACTCCATCTACATAGAACTCAATAATGTCACCATTTGCACCACCATCTTTATTCGGGGTGGTTGGGTCATCGCTTGGTATGTAGAATGAACTGCTTCCCATCGCCGTCCAGCCATATGTCCCATTTCGTGTCTTGGTGGCCCAAGTTAGATTGGTTCCCCCTATTGCAACTGTAATATTCAGGTTATCTTGGGCTGGTGATCCTTCAACACTTACAGTGCCGTAAAACCAGCATGGTGGCATGGGTGGTTGAGCCGGCGCCCCGAGGATCAGTAGGGATGCCAGCGCCACTATGATTAGAGCTAGTGGAAGTGCTTTTTTTTCTATCATGTAACTCATCACCAAAAAAAAGGAGATTGTGGATATATTTGTTTGGTTTATGGCGCCAGAATACCGTCGTAAGTGAACAGCCACATTCCTTCTGTCGGATGGAGCAATGATGGATTTCTGACCCAGCTGCCGTTTCGGTAAACCCACAGAGGTCCCCAGAGCTTCTCTCCTAACCCCATATCGTGCAGGCTCTCGAGATAGTCGGGAGTTTTTATTGAACTGATTGATGTTACACCCACAAAGTTCCAGCCCAAACTCATAGGGTACATTGGAGGCATGCCAAAACCTGTGTCAGGGTCATATTGGTCCATGAGTTTGCCGCTTATCACTATTGTGCAAGGTTTCTCAGCTTTCACCCAGTATGCCCAACCATCCTTGATTGGAATGATGTCTCCTGTTCCTTGTTTGAAGTTATAGTATAGCCACGTTCCTCCTTGGTATGTAGCTACGCTTTCTAAGCATTGACTCGCACATGGTAGCATATCCCAAGTTAGCTTTTCGTCAGGTACCACAGGAATGGAGATTAGGTTGCATCCTTTCTCGAGTTTTCTGAATACTGCATAATATTTTCCAGATCCTGTTCCTCCGATATCTTTGATAGACATCACGCCCGCGTAGGGAACAGAATTCAATCCATCAAAGCATACGATGTCCTCAGCTGTCAACTCCATCGCCGGATGACCTGGTGTTTCTGGAACTAGAGCAAGTGCGCTCACCTTTACTATTCTGGCATTTGTATCTGATGTCAGTGTTGTAGTGGCATAAGTGTTGCATCCTGGTATTTCGATACCCAGCGAAGGCTTGACTTTTCCTCCAGTAGCTGCGACATTTATCTCTACGGGATCAACGCCCTTTTCAGTTGTCCAATGCACTTCATGGCCATCTATGTCCAGCAGAGTTATGGTGATCGTAGAGTTACTTACGCCATCAGCCAAGATGTTCTTAGGGTCTGCGGTCACGCTTATGTGGTGTACTGCTATCTTGTAGTTGAAAATGGCTTCTTGAGGTTTAGGATGAGTGAAGATGTAGTAGCTTATGCCTATTTGACCATCAGATACTGTGCACACTGTAGACCAAGAATGACATGGCACATCGACTTCAACTATCTTATCTTTTGTAGTTATGTTGACAGCGAATTGCAGCGGAGCCCCTTTTTGATCCAACCCTTTGATCGTTATGGTAGAATCATAAAGAGGCGCTGTGCATTCATCTTCGGTAGGTTGTCCATCGAATGGGAATTTGTCTACCCAGTTAATCGCTACCTTTAAGGGATCTGGGTTAGAAGGCTCTATGGGATACCCATCGGCATCATATTGAGGACTGTACCCTGTTGACTTGTGGTATATTCCTAGCCACTGCTGCTTAGCTTCCGGCAGTGTATGGATCTGGAAGATATTGCAATGTTCTCCTCCTTGCTGAGTTATAGCAGTTATGCGCGCAAATGTGACTTTTTCTCCGCTGTGCACGTCAATCAATGGGAATTCCTCTTGAGGAACAGTGGATGCTGGAATAAGCACCTTTCCTTCTACGTCTTGTCCATATGTGTCCTTACCGAGTACATGTATCCACGTATCATGGCTTACATGAGTTACTGTCCATACTTTCAACCACTCTGGGTTGCAACTTAAAGAATCGTGTACATCTTTGCCTCCAGGGACCCATTCAACTATTGGCGGGGTCGGAACCGATACTGCGATCACAGAGTTTATGGACGCTTGTATGATTGATAGTGCCAACATTGTTGCCGCAAAGATCATGACGACTGATGATTTCCTTCTTCTCACCAAATTGAACACCTTTCTTTTTTTCCTTTAAGAGCATACGCTCTGATTTTCTAGTATTGTGTGGAGACACTTTATAAAACAGTATGAAATTTTCTTCTAGAAGATAAATGATTAGAGGACTACTGCTTCTCTCGCTTTGTTTCCTTTCTGATTTGCTAGAGATATCCAATCGAAAGAATGCTTCCTTAATATCTTATGGAAACCGTTTTACGTTTAGAAGAAGATCCTTGCACCTACTATACTCCAGAAAACGCAAATAAGAAGGAATACACACAAAACCCTACGGGGTCAGAAAAAGTAGGCTAATACGATGAGAAAAACCTCGAAAAACCTGCGAGGTTGATGAAAAACAGAGCGGGGTTGCCCTAGCCTGGTAGGGGGCAGGCCTGCTAAGCCTGTGGTCAGCAATGGCCGCGCGGGTTCAAATCCCGCACCCCGCGCCAACAAATCACTGCTAGAAAACTTGGGTCTTGAAGAGATTGCAATTTTCTGTTGATTTTCCAAGCTCCTATACTCTAATTCCTCGGCTTGAACCAGTCCGATTGATGAAATAATATCAATTTAGCCGTATTTCAATGTTGTCTGTGTGATAGGATGTTGAAAGCGCATGAAGATAAACGAGACTGATGAGCAGAGAAGTTTGAAACAAATGGGAGACTGAAGGGGGCTGACCAATATGCACTTTAGCGCGCATTGTGGGATCAGCTGAATTGCCATTCTGCTCTGTCTTCAATTATTATTTCATGTGTGGATCTATCAAGGAGTGCTGCATGCCACTTGTAAGTGCCTGGCGGCAGGCTGGGCAATGTTATGGTTCGTAATGTCGGGTTAGTGTATTCTAGTCCGATTTGCACAACCACTGAATGCATATGTATATAAAGGTATGTTGAGCCGCTTGGAAGTTCACACCATATTGCAAAGCAAACATACTTGACGCTGTCATGGTTCGTTGCATTCAGCCCCAAGTGCATGACATCTCCTGCATGATACGTGGTTTTGTCCGTGTAGGTGACAAGCGAGAGATTGCCGGGAGCATATGGTTTCACAAGGGGATAATGGTCAGTGTAATTAGTATCGAATGGTCGTCTATCTATAATGTAAGGGTGATCCCAAATACCATCACTGCCTGATATGTTCTGATCTGGACCACAACACGAGTCTACGTCTGTATAGTTCTCCCAGTAGTTTCCGCCCAAAGGATAGCCGCCATCCCACATGTCGCCATAGGATTTGATGATTGACGCGTCATTATCATTTCTTGCAAGAATATTGTGGAAAATTCGATTGGAAGAAGATTCCTCGAGCCAAAGACCATAAATGTTGTCTATAATAGCGTTTTCGGAGACAGTGTTACTGTTTGAATAGAGAGATAGAAAAATTCCAAATTTAGCATTGCCTATGGTATTTCCAATAATCTTATTGTCTCCGGAGACAAGGTTTATGCCTACCCAGCCATTTGTTATGTTGTTACCTCTCACCAAGTTGCGATCTGAGTGAGAATCAAGCGCAATGCCTGTAAAACGAATAAACGGATATTCTTCATATTTTTGGAATGGCATTGTTATGTTGTTATTTGATATTACGTTGTTATTTGAATGATCTAGAATGCACCATCCTCCCATAGTGTTTTCATCGATTATGTTTCTCATAGAGCCATTCATAACGTAGATACTGCAGGCGTTTCTAATCACCCTATTGTCTGAAGAATTCATGAGATAAATTACTGCACTGTTTCCAACTATAGTATTGTTTGAACTGTTCATACATAGGATATCTCCATATACATTGTTGCTCTCAACTATGGTATCGGATGTGCCGTTGAGATAGATAGCACAGCCTCCCAAGTCTTGGTATGGAGTGTTTCGGCAAATTCTTATGTTAAAAGATTGTGACAGGTCAATGCAACCGTATCCAAAACAGTGGATAATGAAGTTACCTATTGTCACATTGTTCCTGTTCCAAAGTTTTATTCCCCAATTGTAGCTGCCCGACCGTGGATTGTCACGTCCATTTATCGTGAAGCCTGCACCATCCAATATCATGTTGTCCCTTTCAATTACAATCGCATCATTATCAATGAAGGTGTAGATGTCGTCAGTCAACATGTAGATGTCACCATTCCCTTGTATTGGTGCTGTTGGCGGATCTATTGAGCCATCTGCTCTTATGTGAATGGTTGGTCCCTCCCACGCTTTGGCTGTGTCAATATGAAAAGCCAATGATAACGATCCTATCAGAAGGATGACTAACGTTAGTCCAGAACTTAGTGTCTTCAACTGATTCTGCTTCTCCAAAAACTATGTGACAAATCAAGAAATAACACTTTTGGAGAAATCCTCTGTCCAATAAGCATCAGGTTGTTAAATGCCCTTCAATGACAAGAGCCAATGCAGTGACGTTTCCGCATTGAATTGCTTCGTATCCGAGGTTTCGTATAAACTCGCTCATGCACACGAGAATAAACGCCATTTTTGAATAGCCTACTCTTGTGGAGCGGTTGCAGGAACAGCTGGAGAAGCAGCAATTCCATCAGCACTCATTTCAACAAACATGACAATAACGTTTTCAAATCTTTCTGGAACCTCAGCCCAAAATTTTCGACTGCCAAGCCTGTGGTCAGTAATGGCCGCGCGGGTTCAAATCGGGTTTGCCTTTCTTGGCTGTTTCTTATTTAATCAGTCTCCTTCTCATGAGATTTATGCTTAGAATAAAGAAGATCAATGTGACAATGGCAATCCAAACTAGGCTTGCCAGAAGTGATGTTTCGAGATTTCCGAAAATCAGGCCTCTTGTTAGGTTTACTGTGTGTGTTAGTGGCAAAAACGTTCCTGCAAAGGTCTGCATGAATGGGGGGAGTTCTGTTAATGGGAAGAATGTTCCGCATAGTAGAAACATGGGCGTTATGAACAGGAAGCCTGGATAGTTGAAGAAGTCTATGTTAGGCGCTATCGACGTGAAGCACATGGCTATTGTTGAGAACATCAACCCGTTTAAGAAAGCCAAAAAAGGAACTAGAACGGCTAAAGGACTTGAGATCAAACCGAATGAGGCAACTACGCTTAGAACTATTGCGGAGCTAATTAGGCTTCTTGTAGCTCCCCACAACATTTCGCCAGCTATAACCTCTTCCAAACTAACCGGCGTTGCTATTATGCCATCGAAGGTCTTCTGATAATACATCCGCACAAACGAGCCGTAAGTGCACTCAAAAAAAGAGGAGTACATCATCGAAATTGAAACTAATGCTGGCGCAATAAACTTTATGTAGGAGAGCCCTTCCACGGGTTGAACAAACCTTCCTAAGCCGAAACCCAGAGCAAGAAGATAAAAAATTGGCTCGAGCAATGGTGGGAAGAAGTTCACTTTGAATGTTTTCGTAAAGACATCCCAGTCTCGATGCCACACCTTCCAAACCCTATAGGTCAGCTTAGGCAAGCTGAAACCTGAAATAACATGCCTAGACAGTTTCATTCCCTCAGTCGCCTCCCCGTCAGCTTGAGGAATACATCTTCTAGATTTGCGTTTCGAATTAGAGCGTTTCTTGAAGAAGATTCCTTGAGAAAACTCGCAAAGACCCCATGAGGCTTAGATGTAAACACATGTATTCTTTCGCTTAGCACTTCTAGTCGTGCTTCTGGAAACCTTTTCTGAAGAGTTTTCATGACTTTAGCGTCGAAGTCAACCTCTAAAACTTCTTCGCCGGCGTGCTTCTTAACCAAGTCCGAAGGTTTACCTTCTTCAATGATCTTGCCATAATCCATAATCAGCGTACGATCGCAAAGCTCAGCTGCCTCCTCCATGTAATGCGTAGTCAAGATTATAGTAACGCCTTGCTTCCTCAAGCTTCTAATCTTGTCCCATATCAGATGACGCGCTTGTGGATCAAGACCTGTTGTAGGCTCGTCTAGCAAAAGTATCTGAGGCTCATTGATCAGAGCTCTCGCAAGGATAAGCCGACGTTTCATGCCCGTTGACAATTGGTCGATTATGACGTTTCTTTTCTCTTCAAGTTGAAAAAGTTTCAGCAGTTCTTCGGCTTTTCTGAGAGCTTCGATTTTTGGAATGTCAAAGTATCGAGCGTAAACTAGTAAGTTGTGCATGACAGTGAAGTCTGGGTCAAGATTCTCCTCCTGAGGGGCAACCCCGATCATTTTCTTTATTTCTCTCGGCTTCTCAAACACGCTCATGCCCGCCACACTCAACTCACCTGAAAACGGAGGCAAAACACAATGAATCATCTTAACGGTCGTGGTCTTCCCAGCACCATTCGGTCCAAGAAAACCAAAACACTCACCCTTAAAAACCTCAAAACTTATGTTGTCCACTGCCAGACAATCCCCATACCTTTTGCTTAGGTTTTCGGCCTTAATGAGAACCTGTGAACTCATCAAATTCCTTCTGAATCTATCCATTCCATACAACATGCTTTCTTAAGAAAATATCTCTACATGTTAATTCCGCTATGCTGAAATGTAGGCAAGTCTCAATTTCAAGGTTTTGAGCAACTGATCTAACACTTTTAGCGTGAGCTAGTCCCTATTTTCTCCTGACAAAGATCTCCATGATTTTGATGTTACTTCATTCACCAGATAAGCTTACCTAAGGCGCGAGTGATCGAGGATAAAGGAATTGTCACAGAAACACGAAATTCGGTAACGCACGCTTACTCTAAATGGTCAATAACCTTGCCTTCTTGAGTAAGCCTATAGACAAGTTTTCCTTGCTTGACCTCTTTCTCAACACAGAAACCATTTTCCAACACGTTCAGATGCCATTTCAAAGTGTTACCGTCTAACCCCGTCTGTGATCGAAGATCTTCAACAGTCTCATAGCCCTCTTTAAGAGCTATAAGGATTTTTCTCCTCAACGG
>Ga0315314_1004021_pt1 | contig 11210 bp, 4 predicted proteins | sample TDP9_MG_FD_203631 | JGI IMG/M metagenome (GOLD analysis project Ga0315314, IMG submission 203631) | Freshwater sediment microbial communities from Lake Towuti, South Sulawesi, Indonesia - TDP9 | ecosystem: Environmental > Aquatic > Freshwater > Lake > Sediment | place: Indonesia: South Sulawesi... | reverse complement strand
GCGGCGACCCGCTCCGGTGGTTTCTTCCCGGCACTGGCCAGGCTTTTCTGGAGGGCTTCCATCAGATCGATGACCGGGGCCAGCCGCGGCGCTGGGGCGGGACGAACCTCCTTGCCTTCGATCTTGGTCTCGATCAGCTTCAGGACCTGGGCCTGATATTCGTCGCGATACTTCTTCGGCTCGAACGGCGCGGCCAGGTTCTCGACCAGGCGCTCAGCCAATTCGATTTCCTGGGCGGAAACCTCGACTCCCAGGGGCTGGCCGTATTCGGCGACTTCGTGCAGCTCATGCGCGTAATACAAAGTGTGGAGCGTCAGACCGCTCGCGCGCGGCCGCACGATCACCACGTACTCCTGGTTGTGCATGGCGACCTTGGCCAGCGCGGCGTACTTCGACTTTTCCAGGCTCTGGACCAGCAGCGCGTACGCCTTGCGTCCGGGGTCGTCGGGAACCGCGTAGTAGGAGGCGTCGAAATAGAGCGGATCGACCTCCTCCAGCCTGACGAATTGGAGGACCTCCATGTTGCGGGCCGAGGGCGGAGCGATTTTCTTCAGCTCCTCGGGATCCACCTCGACGTAGGCGTCCTTGGCCTGCTCGTAACCCTTCACGATCTCCGAGCGCTCGACCACCCGCTCGCAGGTGGGGCAGAAGGTCTGCTGGCGGATGCGCGAACCACAGACCTTGTGCAGCATGTTGAAGCTGATGTGTTCCCGGCGGGCCGCGGCGAACAGCCGGATCGGCACCGAAATCAAGCCAAAGGTGAGGTATCCCTTCCAGACGGTGGCGGCCATGTTGCGGAATCTCCCAGTGTGGCGCGGCAAAAAGCGCCGCGTTGTTCTTATCTTAGCGCAGGCGGGCCGGCTTGTCCGGAGAGGGCCACTGCCGGCACTGCCGGGCCGGGCATGCCCGGCCCCTACCGTGTCGGCCAGTGACGTTTAGCTATCGCAGAACCGGTCTCGGAAATGGCAGCCGGATGTCGCTGGCTGCCGGTTTCTTTCCAACAATAGGACCTTGGGAGGCGTCGCCGACAGTCGAGAACGCCGGTTGAGCAGCACAGCGCCCGGGCAATTGCGGGCAGAGTCCAACCCGGATAAGATCCAAGTATGAAGCTTCTCGTTACGTTGGAACCAGATGAGACCGGCATGATCGTCGCCGAGTGCCCGGCGATCCCCGGGTGCATATCGCAAGGACGGACGGAAGCGGAGGCCTTAGAGAACATCCGAGAAGCGATCGCAGGGTGCCTGGAAGCGCGGTCGGCTAATAGAATGCCTCTCACCATCGCAGTCCGCGAGGTCGAGGTTCCTGTCTAATGGCGGCCCTGCCCTCCGTTTCTGGGGAGCGAGCGGTTCGAGCTTTCCAGAAAGCAGGCTGGGTCAAAGACCGGCAGCACGGGAGGCACGTCATCCTGATCAAGCCGGGAAATCCGGCGAGTCTGTCCGTACCTCAGCATCATGAATTGGCCCCGGGTACGCTTCGTTCTTTGATCCGGGCTTCGGGGATGACGGTGGCGCAGTTCGTGGATCTGCTCTGACGCTCCCGCGCGTCCAACGCTCAGCCTTCAAGACCGCCGTCTCCCAGAACGCGACTTCTGGGGAGAACGATGTTCGGCCGGCGCCGGCTGGCGACTGCTAGGCTGAAAGAACACACGCGACCACAAGGCGCTCAGGTCGGTTTCAGTTCAACCGGCCGGCCGACCAGAGGAGCGCGTTCCTGACCAGCCGTTGGTAACCGGGGTGGAGGTGGGCGGCGTGGTCGTGCCCCAACTGGATGACCACCACGCGGGACTTGCGGTAGGGGCTGATCCAGGCGAGCGGGCCGTCGCTGGTCGGATGGTCCGTCCTGAGCAGCACGGTATTGTCGGGCGAGATCCACATTCCTTTGTACGTCTCGTCCACGATGCTCAATTTGCCGACGCCGGACAGGATGGGGTGCCGGCCGACGGGCTCGGCGACCAGCTCCACATCGTGTTTGTAAGTGGACTGCGGCCGGTCGCCTTTCGGTTTCAAGAGGAACTTCGCGCCGACGACCTCGCTGCACCACCACGTCCAGGAATTGTAGTCGGCCACGGAATGGTGGAGCACAACCAGGCCTCTGCCGGATTCCAGAAAATCGCGCAGGTTCTTCTGTCCCCGTTCGCCGATCTCGTTCTCCTGCACCATGTCGTAGAGCACCAGAACGTCGAAGCGCTTGCGGAGGTCGCCCTGGAAGGGCCCGGGGTGCGGACGCACGGTGACCCGGATGTCCTCCTGCCCGTCAAAGAGCTTGTAGAACGTGGGCTCGTAGTCGTGGCCGCCGGTCACCACCAGAACTCTCACGGGCGCCGTCTGGGCCGAGGCAGCGAAGGCGAAAACAAGCAGCAACAAGGCCAGCTTCATAGCCCCTCATCAAACGACAGCGCGGCGAGGCGTGTCAAGCCGACGGCGCGCGTCAGCAAGCGGTCTCGCCCCACGCTGCAACAGAGGCAGCTTCTCAAAACCCGTAGGAGATCGTCAGAAAGAGGCTGCGACCCGGCTCGGGAACTTTCAGGCCGGAGCGGAACGGATCGCGCTGGTACGAGAAGTGTTCGTAGTAGAGCCGGTCGAAGAGGTTGTCAACTCCCCCGGAGACGTTCAGCGCCCGGGCGTGCAGGCCAGCCTTGAAGTTGACGACGGCGTAACCGGGCGTCCCGTTTTCACGGAGGTCCGAATCCACTCTGTGCTGCGCCCTCGCAGCCAGCCCTTCGGCCTCCGCGAAGAACCGCCGGCTGCCGTAGCGGATCGCCGCCCGGGTCTTCAGCGGAGGCATTTCCGCCAGGTCGCGATCCAGAATGCCGCGCGCAGGCGCGGCGTCCTTGGTTCCGCGCGAGTACGACAGCCCGCCCGAAAGCAGGAGGGCGCGGCTCAGCCCGACGCTCCAGGTCACTTCCCCGCCGTAGATCCGCGCTTGCGTGTTCTCAAACGACCGCGCGGCGGCGTTCATCACGAGGGGCGTCGGGTTGACCTTGAGCTGGCCGTGCACGGCGATGAAGTCGGTGAGCAGGCTGTAGAACAGCGTCGGGCGCAAGGAAAACCGGTGGCCGCGGTAATTGATCCCGGCGTCCACCTCGGTGTTTCTGGCCGGCCGCAGGTTGGGATTGCCGACCCAATCCGAGCCCATCCTTTTCAGGGCGAAGTACCGTTCCTGCGGATCGGGCAGCCGGACCGTGCGTCCGACGCCGGAGAAGATCTCGAATCCCCCCGGCAGCGCGTAGGCGAGCCATAGGCTCCCGGAGGGACTGGTGTCGGTGGCGGAGCGGGACCGCGTGTCTTTGTAAGCCCAGTAGAGATCCGTGTTGAGGCCGTTGCTGCGCGCCTCGCTGCGCGCGGAGTCGAACCGCGCGCCGGTGAAAAGCTGGAGCCGGTCCAGGAACCTTCGGTGGTACTGCGCGTAGAGTCCGGCCACGGTCGTGTTCACGTTGGGGATCGAAGCCTGAGCCGCGTAGCCGGCCGGCTTCAGGATGGTGACGGCGTTCCAGTTCCGGCGGTAGCCCTCGAAACCGGCGATGAGGCTCGAGACCTCCGCCTCCAGGCGCGCTCCGAGCGCCTTGGTTCCGGCGAAGGTTCCCATGCTGTACGGACGGGCCGCGCCCATGGAGCCGTTTCTGTACTCGTCCGTCATCCAGTGCTTGACTTGCGTGAGATAGCTCTGCACCCGCAACTGCGTGAGCAGACCCGGAAGCCCGCTGACCAGGTACGAGGCGCTCAGGCGATCGGCGTCATCGTAGAGGGCGTCCATCAGCAGGTACGGGTAGAGCGCCTTACCGGCCGCCTGCCGCGTGTATGCAAGCTCGAGCCGCTGCTTCTCCGAGAGCGCCGCGCCGAACTTCAGCCAGCCGGTATGGATCTCAAAGGCGTTCCGCCGTCGCGCGCTCTCGCGATAATCCGCGAGGTCGGTGAAGCGCTTCCCCGCGCCGTCCCGGTAAGGTTCCGATCGCCGGAAGGAGTAGCCCGCCAGCCCGTACAGCGTTTCGTTCGACGCCGACGCGGTGAGGGACGGGTTGAAATAGCCGAACGAGCCGGCCGAGAAATTCGGGGTGACGCGCAGCCCTTGCGACGGCTCCTTGTTGACGATGTTCACCACGCCGCCGAGGCTGCCCTGGTTCCTGATGTCAAACGCGCCCTTGGTGATCTCCACCTGCTTGATCTCGGCGAAATCCACGTGGAAGGCGGGCGGGTCCATGTTGTTGGGGCAGGCGCCGTAGACCCGCATGCCGTCCACCAGCACGTTGATGTTGTCCTGCTGGAAGCCGCGCAAGACGACGTCGTTCGCGATGCCGCCTTTGCGGATTCTCCAGAGGCCCTCGAGGCGGGTGAGCGCCTCGCCGACGTCCTTGGCGGAACTCTCCCTGACCTCGCGGATCTCGAGGACCTCTTCGAAGTTCCTGGTCTGCGTCTCCGGTTCGCCTTCGAGCGGCGGCGCCTTGGCGGTAATCGTCACCACCTGCGGCGCCGGTGCGATCTCCAGCCGGATATCCACGCCCGCGGTCTGGCCGGCAGCGGCGACCAGCGCCGATAACAAAAGCAGTATTCCTCGGTTCATGTCGTATCCTTCACTGCGCACAACTCGGCCTCTCCGCCCGCCGCTGAATCAATCCTTCCAGCGAGCCGTCGCTTGAGCCCGAAATCCCACTTCCAGATCTCATAAACCGCCGGATAGACCAGCAGCTCCAGCAAAAAAGACGTGACCATGCCTCCCACCATCGGCGCGGCGATCCGCTTCATCACATCGGCGCCCGTGCCGGCGGCCCACATAATCGGAAGCAGCCCCAGGAACGTCGTTGACACCGTCATGAACTTCGGCCGGATGCGCTTCACCGATCCCTCGAGGATGGCTTCCCTCAGCTCGGCAAGACTGCGGAGGCGTCCCTCCTTCCTCGCCCGCTCGTAGGCCAGATCCAGATACAGGAGCATGAACACGCCGGTCTCGGCATCCACGCCCAGGAACGCGATCAGCCCGACCCAGACGCCGATGCTCATGTTGTAGCCGAGCAGGTAGAGGAACCAGATGGCGCCGACGGCCGAGAAGGGCACGGAGCACAGGATGATCGAGGTCTTGGCGAACGATCGGGTGTTCAAATACAGCAGCAGGACGATCAGGAAAAGGGTAAACGGAACCACCACCAGCAGGCGCTTGTAGACCCGCTGCGTCCCCTCGTACTGGCCGCTCCAGTGGATCGAGTAGCCGGCCGGCAGGGTGACTTTCTGCCGGATCAGGCCGCGGGCCTCCTCGACGTAGCCATTGGGATCGCGACCGGCGACGTCCACATACACGTAGCCGGTCAGCAGGCCGTCCTCGTTGCGGATCATCGAGGGCCCCGTGGTCACCTTGATCTCGGCGAGCTGCGCCAGCGGGATCTGCCGCCGGCCTTCGGCGGCGGGCACCAGCACGCGGCCGAGCGCCCCGAAGTCGGACCGGAAGTCGCGCACGTAGCGCACGTTCACCGGATAGCGCGCCCGCCCTTCGATAGTTGTCGTGACGTTTTCTCCGCCGATCGCGTTCTGGATCGCCGCCTGCGCCTCCTCGACGCTCAGGCCGTAGCGGGCCAGCTCCTCGCGTTTCCATTCGAAGTCGAGAAAATAGCCGCCCCCGGTGCGCTCGGCGAAGACGCTGCGAGTCCCGCGGACGGAGGGCAGCAGCGATTCGACCCGGGCGCCGATCTCTTCGATCATCTGGAGGTCGGCGCCGTAAATCTTCAGGCCGACGGGCGTGCGCATCCCGGTGCTCAGCATGTCGATCCGGGCCTTGATCGGCATGGTCCAGGCATTGGAGACGCCGGGGATCTTCAGCGCCTCGTCCAACTGATCGACGAGTTCCTCGCGGGAGATGTGATCCGGGGTAACCGTTCGGAAGACCGGCTTGAGCCACTCCGGCGCCCAGCCGGAGTACCACGTCTTCACGCGCCGCCACTCGGACCTGGGCTTCAGGGTGATCACCGTTTCCAGCATCGACAGCGGCGCCGGGTCGGTTGAGGTCTCAGCCCGGCCCGCTTTTCCCAGCACGCGATCCACTTCCGGGAACTGCTTGATGATCCGGTCGGTTACCTGAAGCAGCCTCTGCGCCTCGGCAATCGAGATGCCCGGCATGGTGGACGGCATGTAGAACAGGTCGCCCTCGTCGAGCGGCGGCATGAACTCGGAGCCGAGCCTCCGGTAGACGGGAACGGTCAGGACGAGCGCGGCAAGAACGCCCCCGACGACAGCCCACTTCCGCCGCAGCGTCCAGCGGGCCACCGGATCGTAGGCGCGGATCAAAGCACGGCTGATCGGATGCCGCTCCTCGGAATGAATCCTGCCCACCAGCACGGCGTTGGCGGCCCGACGGAGCCAGCGCGGCCGGAACTCGAAGCTCTTCGGGCGCATGAACCACAACCGCAGCGCGGGATCGAGCGTGATGGCCAGCACGGCCGCCAGGATCATCGAGAGGTTTTTCGTGTAGGCCAGCGGCTTGAACATGCGGCCTTCCTGGGCCTCCAGGGTGAGGACGGGCAGGAAAGAAACGGCAATCACCAACAGCGCGAAAAAGCTCGGCCCGCCAACCTCCTGGATGGCCGTGAGAATGATCTCCCGGTAATCGCGCCGGCGGCCGGTCCGCTCCCACTCCTCCAGTTTCTTGTGCGATTGCTCGACCACCACGATCGAGGCGTCCACCAGCGCGCCGATGGCGATCGCAATCCCGCCCAGCGACATGATGTTGGCCGTGATTCCCATCAGCCGGAACGGAATGAAAGCGATCAGGACCGCCAGCGGAATCGTCACGATCGGGATGACGGCGCTGGGGAAATGCCAGAGGAACACCAGGATGACCAGTGAAACCGTGAGGATCACTTCGATCAGCGTGGATTTCAGGGTGTCGATGGACCGGTGGATCAGCGCCGAGCGGTCATACACCGGCACGACCTTCACTCCGGGAGGCAGCCCTGGCTCGATCTCCCGGATCTTCGCCTTCACCCGGGAGATCACGTCCAGGGCGTTCTCGCCCTGCCTCATGACGACGATGCCGGAGACGGCGTCGCCCAATCCGTCGAGATCGGCAACGCCGCGCCGCAAGTCCGGGCCGGCCACCACCTGGCCGACGTCCTTGATGCGAATCGGGGTCCCCTCCTCGCTGGCCGTCAGGACGATGTCCTCGATGTCGCGAACGGAGCGGGCATAGCCGCGGCCGCGCACCATGTACTCCGCCCCGCCGAACTCGACCAGGCGGCCGCCCACTTCGGCGTTGCCCTCGCGCACGGCCTCCACCACGCGCCGGATCGAGATCCCGTACTGCTGAAGCCGGCCGGGATCCACGTTCACCTGGTATTGCCGCCCGAACCCGCCGACAGGCGCGACCTCCGCCACTCCCGGCACGGATTTCAGGTAGTAGCGGAGATACCAGTCCTGGTAGGAACGCATGTCGGCCAGCGTATGCTCGCCGGATGTGTCCACCAGGACGTACTGGAAAACCCAGCCCAGCCCGGTTGCATCCGGCCCAAGCTGGGTCTTGACGCCGTCGGGAAGATTCGGCAGCACCCCCGAGAGGTATTCGAGCGTGCGGGACCGGGCCCAGTAAATGTCGGTCTCGTCGTTGAAAATGACGTAAACGAAGGAGTAGCCGAAATCCGAGAAGCCCCTGACCGCTTTCACGCCCGGCGCGCCCAGCATCGCTGTCACGATCGGATACGTCACCTGGTCCTCGATGATGTCCGGACTGCGGTCCCAGCGGGAGTAAACGATGACCTGCGTGTCGCTGAGGTCGGGAATGGCGTCGAGCTGCATGGTGGTCATCGCCCACCAGCCTCCGACGGCAGCGGCCGCCACCAGCAGAAAAACGACGAACTTGTTGCTCGCCGAAAACTCGATGATGCGGTTGATCATGATCGCGGGCCCCGCAGACTCGAGTCTTCGGCGGCGCGGCGTTTTCCTTCCCCGGTCCTCTCCCGATAGCGCTCGGGATTCCCGTCAAATTCCTGCTTGCAGTAGTCGGAACAGAAGTAGTAAGTCTTGCCTTGGTATTCGCTCTTGCGCCTGGCCGTGCCTGCGTCAACCTCCATGCCGCACACGGGATCCTTCGCGGCAGATCCTAGCGCGCTGGCGAGCGCCTGCTTCATCCGGCTTTCCGAATCGAGGAGAAAGTTGCCCGACACCACGATGCGCTCGCCGGGCTCGAGCCCTCGGGTGATCTCGACGCGGTCGCCGAACCGCCAGCCGGTCTCGACGGCGCGAGGCTCGAACATCCCGTCGCCGCGATCCACGAAGACCGTCTTCCTCAACCCGGAATCGAGGATTGCATCGACGGGGGCCGTAATCGCCGGCGGCAGGTTGATGGCGAATTCGGCGTCCACGAACATGCCCGGCCGCAGCTCGCTTCCCGGATTGTCCATTTCCAGGCGAAGCTTCAGGGTCCGGCTCTGGGCGTCGAACTGCGGCGGGACGCCGCTGACCCGCGCCAGAAACGTCTTCCCCTGATACTGGACGCGCACAGCCTGTCCCGCCCGGGTGTAGCCCGCTTCCTTCTCAAACACGTCGGCCAGGATCCAGACACGGCTCAGGTCCGCGATGCGGAACAGTTCCTCGCCCCGCTGGAACCTCTTTCCGGGAAAGACGTTTCTGACAAGCACAAAACCAGTGGCAGGCGACCGCAGAACGATGTTGCGGGCAAATTGACGGGTGCGGGCGATCTCCTGAACCTGGGCTTCTCCCATGCCAAGGCTCTGTAAGTTGTCCTCGTTGGACCAGACCTGAATGTTCGTCAGCGCAAGCTGCTCGGGGCCGCCGATGTTCGCTCGTTTCATGCGGTCCAGCGTGTTCAATGCGTAGAAGTAGTTTTGCTGGGCGGCCAGAAAGTCCTTGCTGTGGAAAGTCGCCAGCGGCTCCCCATGGTTCACAAGGCTGCCCGTCGAATGGGGAAAGGCTTCCCGGATCCAGCCGTCAACGGCGGCGTTCACCAGGTAGGTCCGTGTCTCATCGGCAGCGACCCTGCCTGGCATCCGCATCCGATGCCGGACGGGCTTCTTCTCCACCGCGGTGACCCGGAGGCCAATGAGCTGCTGCCTTTCCGGGCTGACGTTCACGGCGCCGGGAGGCATCGAGGGGGGCGCACTCGCGACGGCCTCGATGGCAGGGCCCGCATCGGAGTAAACGGGCTCAAGGCGCATGCCGCAGCACGGCGCGGTCCCCGGCCGGTCGGAGATGTACTGCGGATGCATCGGGCAGACGTAGCGCAGGACGCGCCGCTCTGGCTGGATCGAATGCTCGAACGAACGCCGGCTGTACCAGGAACCTGCCAGAAATGAAGCGAGTGCAACCAAAACCGAAACAAGAATGCTGGCGGCTTTTCTCATATGAAGATCTCAAAAGGAAAAACTATTAAACAACATTAATGAACCCGTGTCAATGCGGCGACAGCGAAAAAGTGGATCGGTGAGGCGAATCGGATCACGGGGTCCCCAGTACTAGTACTAGGTGACCCACAGGACGAACGGTCCAGTACTCCTCGCTCAGGGATTGTCGGCACCTATCAGCGGCAACTGCTGTGTTCGCGGGGAAACGAACAGGGCGGCCAAAAACGAGAGCTTGCTGCCGTTGAAAACTTTAACACCCCAAACACCATTTTTGTCTTGACTGAAAAGATGAAAAGCCGTTAAAGTGTGAAAGAGAGTTAATCACAGAGGCGGATCACACTGGTGCACACAAACGTCTGGCACGGAGGTAAGTGATGCTAAGCGCGTCCATTCCATACCGATTTCCACGGTATCTGGTCCTGAGTGGCCTGCTGTTGGGCGCATTCCCTGCGGCTCACGCCCAAATCGCGAGGCAGGTTGTGTTGAATGTCGTCGGCTCGGACAACGGGATCGTCGGGCCTTATCGCTGGCTCGTTGAAGAAGATCGGATGTATCACACCCAGCCAGGAGCCATCGACCCGAACACCCTGGCGTTAAGTTTCCACGCCAGCTATATGCCCGTCGTGGACAAGGGCACTACGGCAACTGGGCCGACCACGCTAACTCTTCCCGACTCCACGAAGCACTATTACGTTTCCGTACTGCCCGTGAACGCCGGCAGCTACACCATCGGTGGAGCGCCGATCGCGCCGACCCAGAGCGCGGTGACGGTGTACGTCAACAGGCTTCCCCTGCCGACGGCGCAGATCACCGTCTTCGTGTTTGAGGACACCAAGCCGATCAACAACATCCCGGACCTCCCCGAAGAGCAGGGGTTGCCCGGCTTTTCGGTCGTCGTCGAGGACGCCGGGGGCCGATACGGCATCTCGGGCGGCCCGCAGACGCAAGACGCCTTTGGCAACAAACTGGGCACTATTTACAAGCTCTGCGAAAAGCAAAGCATCTATTGTGACCCCTACAAGAAATATGAACTCGACGGGCCGGTGGGCACCGGCAATCCCATCCCGACCGGCTGGCAGCCCCTGGTGACGGGGCCCTGTCCCGGGCCGACCTGCGGCGAGCTGACCATCAAGCACCTGCACCCGGGCAAGTACGGCGTCGTCGTTGTGCCGCCGCCAGGCCAGGGTTGGCAGCAGACCTCCACCATTGAAGGCACGAAAGTGATCGACGCCTGGGTGAAGCCCAACGAACCGCCCTTCTTCGCCGAGTTCGGTCCGCCGGGCTTCCACGTTTCATTCGGCTTCGTGAGACAGTTCACCGATGCGACGGTGCTGACCGGAGGGTTCACGATCACCGGCAAGATCGTTAACCTCCACCTCTCCCGCCCGCCGGACTACGCCTTTTACAACGGCGCTCCGATTGAGCACACCACCGCCTGGGTCGGCCTGAACGACAATGGCGGGGCGCCGGGAGCCTCGAAAGGCGTGTTCGCCAAGCGGGTGAACCCCGACGGGACGTTTTCAATTCCGAACGTCCCGCCCGGCAACTACCAGCTTGCAGTCTGGGATGACGCCCTGGACCTGATCTTCGGTTCGCACGGGGTGGTGGTGCATCCCACAGGATCCTGCAACACGCTGAATAGCTGCAATCTTGGCGACGTTCCGGTCTTCCAATGGTTCACACGGACGCACCACCATGTCTTCTCGGACGACGGGTGCGCCGGCACGCCGCAGTACAATCCGCTCAGGGCGGGAAACGGCTTTCGCGAGTCGTGCGAGAAGGGAATTCCCGGCCAGAACATCAACATTCGCTGGCGCGACGGCACGGTCTATCAGGCGGCGCCGACCGACTCGACGGGTTTCGTACCCTTCGA